>Ga0209699_100183_pt1 | contig 63492 bp, 58 predicted proteins | sample SynthPrep_1_END__FD_187204 | JGI IMG/M metagenome (GOLD analysis project Ga0209699, IMG submission 187204) | Synthetic microbial communities from Ohio, USA - SynthPrep_1_END_DS7_MetaG (SPAdes) (version 2) | ecosystem: Engineered > Bioreactor > Aerobic > Activated sludge | place: USA: Ohio...
CTGTCGAAGGCGTTGTCGTTGTTCCAGGCGCGACCACGTTCCAGCGACATGCCCAGATACAGCGGGAAGTTCAGCGGCAGTAGCGAGGACTGCGTCATGCGGCGGTAGTAGATCATCCGCGCCAGGGCCATGTTCTGGCCGCTCAGTGAGTCCTGGCGGAAGCCGGACAGTTCCTGGGCCCCCCCGAGAATGAAGCCTGAGGTCACCACCTCCGCCTGATCGAGAGTGCGCCCGTAGCGACCGCCGAACATCCAAGTGTTGGGGCCGTGGCTGAAGGCCTTGTCCAGCTTCAGTTGCCATTGGCGGTACTCCTCGTCCGAACCCAGCCCGCGGTCGTACCGGCGCAGCGTCAGGCCGATGTCTTCGCCGCGGCGCGGGAAGTCGAGATTGTCCAGAGTGTCGAAGGAGTACTGCAGTTCGTAGTAGCCCTCGCTGAAACTGAAGCTGGGCAGGTCGCGCTCGCCGACACGTACATCCGCCTCGCCCCAGGCCTGGGCGACGCCAAAGCGTATCTCGCCATTGTTGGCGATCTGCCGGCCGAGGTTGAGGCCATAGCCGTAGCGTTCCAGGCGGTATTCGGCAATCGGGTCGTTGTCCAGGATCGCCTCGACGTTCTGCGTTTCGCCGAACAGATAGGGGGCGACGAAATAGCGCGAGCCTTCGTCCAGTGGTTGGTAGAACTCGCTGTAAAGCTCCTGGCGGTCGCCCAGTTGCACGCGTGTCAGCCATTCCGCGCCGAGTTCATTGATGCCGTTGATGCGGTAACTGGCGCCGATGTTGAAAGCGCTGTCGCCACGCATGTCATCCGACAGGTTCAGCCCAAGGCGCAGATAGTCGGTTCCGCTGCGTTTGCCACGGGCGTCGATCACCAGAGCATTGCCGTGCTCGTCCAGCGGCTCCACGCGATACTGCACGCGCTCGAAGTAGTCCAGGCCGTAGAGCGTGCCCATGTCTTTCTGCAGGCGATCCATATCCAGCGGCTCGCCCAGCGGCTGACGAATATGCCGGCGAATCACTGCATCGCCGACCTTGGAATCGTTCTCCACATGGATTTCGCGAATCACCGGGGTACGTTGCTCGCGCGAGCGCGCCATGGCCAGCGCCGGGTTGCCGGCACTGCTGGTATGCAGGCGAGCCAGGCGTTCGGCCTGGATCTGCGTCGCGCGGTAGCCGGCCTCCATCATCTGCTCGCCACGGCTGAAGTCGGCGACCCCGAACCCGGCCAGCGGAGGCTGGATCAGTACGTCGCCGGCTGTCAGCGTCGCCAGCTGTTCCTCGGAGTTCTTGCGCATCATCAGGTTGATCGACTGGTTCATCACGTCGATCACGGTCAGCAGATCCTTGGCCGGTTTCAGCGGCATGCCCAGGTCGACGACGATGACGTGATCGACTCCCATCTGCCGTGCCACATCGATCGGTACGTTGTTGACCATGCCGCCATCGACCAGCAGCCGCCCATCCACTTCCACCGGGGCGAATACCGCGGGGATCGACATGCTGGCACGCATCACCTGTGGCAGGTGACCGCTGGCCATGATCACCTGTTCGCCCGTGACCACGTCGGTGGCTACGGCACGGTAGGGAATTGGCAGATGATCGAAATCACGCGTGGCACTGCGGTGCACCAGCAGGCTTTCCAGTAGCAGCGCCAGGTTCTGCCCCTGGATCACACCCAGTGGCAGACCCAGGCTGCCGTCATCACGGAAGCTGAGTTTCTGCTTGATGAGGAAGTCGCGGTCGTCCTGTTTGCGGCGAAAGGGAATGTCTTCGCGTGGCGGGGAGTCGGACAACGCCTGCTGCCAGTCCAGCTCCACCGCCAGACGCTCCAGCTCCGCCACCGAGTAACCGGCGGCATAGAGTCCGCCGACGATGGCACCCATGCTGGTGCCGGCGATGGCATCGATGCGGATGCCCTGTTCTTCCAGGGCCTTGAGCACGCCGATGTGTGCCAGACCGCGGGCGGCACCGCCCGACAGCACGAGGCCGACCCGTTCGGCGGCGATGGCGGGCAGGCTGGACAGGGCGAGCAGGCAGGTCAGCGAGAGGAGCAGGCGGCGCATGATGGTTTCCGGCGGAGCAGGAGGCAAAGGCCGCTATTATAGGCGTCATCCGTTTCATCCCGGAGCCATGTCATGCCCGATCACAAGCCTGAAATCATCATCATCTATTGCACCCAGTGTCAGTGGCTGCTGCGTGCTGCCTGGTTGGCGCAGGAGCTGTTGAGCACGTTCGCCGACGAATTGGGCCGGGTCAGTCTCGAACCGGGCACTGGCGGCGTGTTTCACATCCTTTGCGATGGCCAGCAGATCTGGGAGCGCAAGGCCGACGGTGGTTTTCCCGAAGCCAAGGTGCTCAAGCAGCGGGTTCGCGACCTGATCGATCCGGGCCGTGATCTGGGGCATAACGACCGTTCATGACGGGCGCATGTATCGAAAGCTCTACCTTCTTCTTGCTCGTGGCTGACCCGTCTCCCATGGGGCGGCGCGAATGTTTCACCTCGGCTCGTCACATTCGAGCGTCACGCCAGGAGGTGAAGCATGTCGCTGCAACGTTCCATGATCCTGGCGCTGATCACGTTGCAGCGTTTCGTGCGATTCCCCATCCGGGGCGCACTCATCCCCTCTGACATGAGACGGGCGACGATCCTCAGCGTCCGTCAGTCAGCATTCGTTCAGCCAGGCGGGCGTACAGTCCCCTGACACCGCACGGACGCAGTCGTCCCAGGCACCCCGATGCCAGAGGGCTGTGCCCGAATCCGCTGTCGTTTCGGCGCGCCATGACGGCGGAGCGATAACCACGACTTATATGCGAATAATAATCATTCATTATTCGAGATTCGAATCCCGTCTCATCATCCCCCTGGGTTCAAGCCCATATGCACTTCAGTGAAATGAACAACAAGAACCGAAGGATTGCAGATGGCCATTGCTCTTTTTCCTGCCGATGCGGGGCAGGGAGGTGCCTGCTCCGCACCTCATCCCGTCAACACCCGTTCCTGTCCATGCAATGAACGCAGCCCCAGCGGGCATCGCGCCGAGGCATGGGCATGACAGGCAAGCGCTGGCTCGCGCTGTGTCTGGTGCTGCTAATGCTGGCCGCCACTGGGTGGGTGGTGCTGCAACTGTGGCCCTGGCTGCGCCTGCCACTGTCGGCTGGTGCGGATCACCGCATCGACGGGCGTGCCGCCTGGCATGGTCGTCTGATGGTGGTGAGCTGGAGCCTGATGCTGCCACTCGGCGTATTGGCTGCACGCTACTTCAAGATCACGCCACGCCAGCCCTGGCCAGCCGTGCTGGACAACAAGTGCTGGTGGCGGATTCATCTCTGGCTGCAGGTGGGCGGCAGCCTGATCGGCGTGCTGGGCTTGCTGCTGGTGCTGCCACTGAGCAGCCGCCAGGCGAGCCTCGCGCAGTGGCATGCCCTGGGCGGCTGGCTGGTGATGCTGTGCGCCTGCATACAGCTCGTCAGCGGCTTTCTGCGCGGTTCCAAGGGCGGACCGGCCAGCGAGCAGATGCACGGCGATCACTACCTCATGACAGCTCATCGTGTGCGCTTCGAGCGCCTGCACAAGGGCATCGGCTGGCTGGCCCTGCTGCTGGCCCTGCTGACCACGCTGGCTGGCCTGGTCATGGTCGATGCGCCGCGCTGGATCGTGCTGCTCATCGGGCTCTGGTGGGCGGGGTTGTTCGTCGTCGGCCTGCTGCTGCAACGCGCCGGTCGCTGCATCGATACCTACCAGGCCATCTGGGGGCCTGACCCCGTTCATCCTGGCAACCGCCGACCTCCCATCGGTTGGAGGGTGCGGCGGCTGTCGGGTGATCGGCTACCTCCGCAACCCTGACGAAAAAGAGGATTCATTCCTATGGAAACGCTGCCCTTGTTACTGCTTGGAGCGGGAGCGCTGAGCGTTCTTCTGCTACTCATCCTGCTGGTCAGGATGCCTCCATTCGTGGCCCTGCTGCTCGTGGCGAGTGGCGTGGCGATGGCCGCCGGAGTACCGGTCGAGCGCCTGGCCGAAGCCGTCGAAGGCGGGTTGGGCAAGACGCTCGGGCATATCGCGGTGATCATCACCCTGGGCGCGATGATCGGACGCATGGTGGAGATATCCGGTGGTGCCGAGGCACTGGCCGGCTACATGGTCAGGCGCTTTGGCGAGCGACGGGTGCCGGTGGCGATGATGTTCACCGCCTTCGGATGCGGCATTCCGGTGTTCTTCGAGGTTGGCGTGATCATGCTGATGCCGCTGGCCTACGGGCTGGCCCGCTCTCGTGGCCTGCGTCTGGTGTCCATCGCCCTGCCGATGTGCGTGGTGCTGCTGGTGGTGCACGCGTTGCTGCCACCCCACCCGGGAATGGTCGCGGTCGCCGGTGAACTCAAGATCGACATGGGGCGCATGCTGATGCTCGGTTTGCCCATCGCGGCACTGGCCAGCGTGGCGGTCTTCTTCGCCGCCAAGTTGCTGCTGAAACGTCCATTGGCCATGAGCGACGATGTCGCCTCCAGGCTGAACGAGCCTGAAGCGAGCGCCAGCAACGGGGCGATCGTGCTGCCCAGGGCTGGCCTGGTGGCCTGCCTGATCGCGTTGCCCATCGTATTGATCATGCTCGGTACCCTGGCTGCGATGTTCATGTCCGAAGGTGCGCCTGGGCGCTCCCTGCTGATGTTCCTCGGTATCCCCTACGTGGCCCTGATGGTGGGTGTGCTGGCGTGCGCCTATCTGCTGGGGACGCGCCGGGGCATGCCGATGGCCACCGTGGGCGAGGTGCTGGGCTCGGCCATTCCCGGCGTGGCCATGGTGATCCTGGTGACCGGCGCGGGCGGCGCCTTTGCCAGGATTCTCGTTTCCACGGGGATCGGCGGGGCGCTGGCGGATGCCTTGCAGTCGACGGGCCTGCCGCTGCTGCTGATGGCGTTCTTCGTCACCTTGCTGCTGCGTGCCGCCCAGGGGCCTACCACGGTGGCACTGATGACCACCGCCGGCATCATCGCGCCGCTGGTGATGGAGGCATCGCTGAGCGCCAGCCAGTTGGCATTGCTCGGCCTGGCCATGGGGGCAGGGGGTATGGCGCTGTCTCATGTCAACGATCCGGGGTTCTGGATCGTCACGCGCATGCTGGGGCTGAGCGTGGCCGATGGCCTGCGCACCTGGACGCCACTGACGACCATCGGCGGTTTCTCCGCGCTGATCGTGATCCTGTTGCTGTGGCCGCTGGTATGAGCCGAGGAGAGCCGATGATGAGAGACGCAGACGATTGCTGGCAGGCAACGCCACAGGTATTCGATGCACGTGCCGACGGCCTGTTCGCTCCGGGTGCCGTGGTCAGGCGCCTGGCCAGTGGCGCCATCTGGGGGGAGGGGCCGGTCTGGATCGCGGAGGCCGACTCAGTGTTGTGGAGCGACATCCCCAACAACCGCATGCTGCGCTGGAGCGAGGCGCAGGGGCTCGGCGTGTGGCGCACTGACGCGGCGTTCTGCAACGGCCACACCCGCGATCTGGATGGTTCGCTGCTGCACTGTTCTCATGGTCAGCGTGCCGTCATGCGAACCCGTTTCCTCGCAGGAACCGATCAGGCGCAGGGGGAAGACGAATGGGTCGTCAGCCACTACCAGGGACGGCGCCTCAACTCCCCCAACGACATCGTGGTCAAGCGCGACGGCACGTTGTGGTTCAGTGACCCGCCCTACGGCATCCTCTCCGACCGTGAGGGCCACTATGCCGAGGCCGAGCAGCGGCACAATTACGTGTTTCGTTTCGATCCGCGCATCGGCGCGCTGGAGATCGCCACCGACGTTCTGGAGGAGCCCAACGGCTTGGCCTTTTCCCCTGATGAGCAGGTGCTCTACGTATCGGATACCTCGGCGGCATTGCGCGATGAAGGCCTGCATCAGATCGTCGCTTTCGACGTACTGGATGGCCGCGTGCTGGCCAACCCCAGGGTGTTCGCCGTGGTCGAACCGGGACTGCCGGATGGTTTTCGCGTCGATGGCCGTGGCTGGCTGTACACCAGCAGCGCCAACGGCGTTCAGGTCTACCACGCGGACGGCAGTCGCCTGGCACACATACCCATCCCGGAAAAGGTCGGCAACCTGACCTTCGGCGGCAGGCGAGGCGCTGACCTGTACATCGTCGCCAGTACCTCGCTCTATCACGTGGCGATCGAGCCGCTGCCGAGCTGATCACCGGCCATGCCGGGGCCCTTGTCGTCGTTTCAGCGCGCCATTCGTGCTGAAACGACGATGGCACTGACGATCAGCACACCCCCGGCCAGCATGCGCAATGTGGGTTGCTCGCTGAACAGCCACCAGGCGAACAGAATCCCGTAGACCGGCTCCAGGGCGAAGATCACCGCCGTGGTACGCGCCTTGAGCACGCGCAGGCTGGCGACGAACAGGCTGTGCGCCAGCCCCGTGCAGAAGATGCCGAGCATCGCCAGCCACAGCCAGTCCACCGCTCGCACGCTGGGCAGCAACGGCCAGGCCAGTGGCAGAAAGCAGATGAACACGGTGACGTTCTGGTACAGCGCGGCCCTCACCGGGTCGAGGCCACGGGTGCTGGCGCGGTTGAGCAGCGATAGCAGGGCGAACAGGAATCCCGACAGCACGGCCCACAGCAGCCCGACGGTGGCGCTGCTGTCCAGGCTGAACTCGGGCGTCACCAGAACCAGCCCCACGCAGACCACGGCGACCATGACGAATTCGCCGGGGCGCGTGCGTTCACGAAACAGCAGGCCCTCCAGCAACACGGTGAAGGCCGGGAAGCTGGCGAAACCCAGGGTGGCGATGGCCACGCCGGAGACTTTCACGGCTTCGAAGAAGGTGACCCAGTGAGTCCCCAGCAGCACGCCGCCGAGCGCCAGCAGAGCCATCTGCCGCAGGCTCGGGTGAACCGCGTTGCGGCTGCGCCAGAGCAGTGCGGCGAGGGCCAGCGCGATGACGGCGAAGAAGGCTCGGCCGCCGGCAATCATGTGCGGGGTGGTGGCCGCGAGTTTGCCAAGGATGCCCGACAGGCCGAACAGCAGGGCACCCAGGTGGATCGCCAGCAGGGCGTTACGTTCCGTCATGCCAGGCGCGCTCCGTTGGGCAGCGGCTTGTCGAAGCCGGCCAGCACCACACGGTTATCGCTGTCATAGACGCCTGTTACCAGCACCTCCGAGCGCACCCCGGCGATACGCTTGGGGGCGAAATTGCACACGCACAGCACCTGGCGGCCGATCAGCTCGTCACAGTCGTAGTGCGCCGTGATCTGGGCACTGGAGGTTCTGATGCCGAGTTCGCCGAGATCCACTTCCAGCACGAAGGCCGGCTTCACGGCCTTCTCGTTGGGACGCGCGCTGCGAATGGTGCCGACGCGCAGCTGCACTTTTTCGAAATCCTGCCATTCGATGGTTTGCATGGGGTACTCCTGCGATGATGCGGCGCAGTCTAGGCGCCGCAGGCCGCCGCTGTCTGTCGCGGGAGTGATGGGTTTTGTCGCAGGACTCTCGCCGCGTGCTCCGGGGCCAACCGATGGTTGTGCGGTGTGCACGGCGTACCCAGCGTTCCGGCTGTAACCCAGGCTCGTGGGTAATGGCGCCGACGAGATCGCTAGCGAGCGCGACGCAACTGTCTTGGCGTCATGCCCAGGTGGCGGGAGAGGGCGGCGGTGAAGGCGCTTTGCGAGCTGTAGCCGACCCGGGCCGCGATTTCGCCGACGGCCAGGTCGCTGCCACGCAGCAGCTGTTCGGCCAGTTGCAGGCGCCGCTGGCGGATGTGTTCCATGGGGGTGTGGCCGGTTTCAGCCAGGAATCGTGCGTGCAGGCGCGCAACGGAAAGGCCGGCCAGGCGTGCCAGATCCGCCACCTGAAGAGGGTGAGCCGCATGTCGATCGATATAGTGATCGAGCGCCGCCAGGGGCAGGCCGGCCGGTTCGCTGTGCGGGCGGCTGCAGGCCAGGCTGCCGAGTAGCAGGGCGGCACCCTGGCCGGCGATGACCGGGTCATTGATCGGGCTGCTGGCCAGCCAGTTCAGCAGTTGCCCCTGCGCGGGGTCGAGTTGCAGCGCGTTGGGCTTGTCCAGCAGGCGCTGGATACCCTGCGCGTGATGCCCCAGCTGGCGTTCCAGCCAATCGTTGGCCGGCAGATCGAGCACCAGGCATTGGCTGCCACGCGGGCTGCCGCAGGTATGGCGTGCTTCGGCGGGCACTACCGCCAGGTGATGGCGCAGCACCCGGCTGCCCTGACCGTCCACTTCGAATTGCAGCTCACCTGCCAGGCCGAACACCAGTTGCGCGTGTTCGTGGCTATGGCTGAGCACTTCGTGGCTGTAGTGACGCAGGGACAGGATCGGGGACATGGCGGTTTCCTCGGCAACCGCGCAAGTGTAACGCCTGGCTGGAGACGCTGGAGTGTCATCTAACGGTCTTTTTCCCGTCATGAGCCCTTCACTGCGACGCCTCAAGCTCGTCTAAACCCAGCCGGAGGCCGCCCATGACCAGCGCCCAGCTCGCCAAGCCCAGCCGCAAGCAACGTGTCCGTACCCTGTGGATCTCCGACGTGCACCTCGGCACCCGCGATTGCCAGGCCGAACACCTGGCGGCCTTCCTCAAGCGCTATCACGCCGACCGCATCTACCTGGTGGGCGACATCATCGACGGCTGGAAGCTGCGCGGCGGCATTTACTGGCCACAGGCGCATACCAACGTGATCCGGCGCTTGCTGACCATGAGCAAACGCGGCACCGAGGTGATCTACGTCACCGGCAACCATGACGAGTTCCTGCGCCGTTATTCGAGCCTGCTGCTGGGCAATATCCAGCTGGTGGACGAGGCCGTGCACGTCACGGCGGATGGCCGTCAATTGCTGGTGATCCACGGTGACCAGTTCGACGTGATCACCCGCTACCACCGCTGGCTGGCCTTTCTCGGCGACTCGGCCTACGAATTCACCCTGACTCTCAATCGCTGGCTCAATCACTGGCGCAGCCGCTGGGGTTATGGCTACTGGTCGCTGTCGGCCTACCTCAAGCACAAGGTCAAGACGGCGGTGAACTTCATCAGCGACTTCGAGGAGGCCATCGCTCACGAGTGCGTCAAGCGCGGCCTGCAAGGGGTGGTTTGCGGCCATATCCACCATGCCGAGATTCGTCAGGTGAGTGGGGTCGAGTACATGAACTGCGGTGACTGGGTAGAGTCCTGCACGGCGTTGATCGAGCACTGGGACGGGCAGATCGAGCTGTATCGCCTGGCCGAGGCGCAGGCGCGCCTGGCTCGCGAGGAGCAGGCCGTCGCACTCGAGACCGGCGCATGAGGATACTGATCGTCTCCGACGCCTGGACGCCTCAGGTCAATGGCGTGGTCACCAGCCTGGTCGCGTTGCTCGCCGAACTGCGCGGCCTGGGACATCAGGTCAGGGTGCTGTCGCCCGCCGATTTCCGCGCCGTGCCCTGTCCCACCTATAAGGAGATTGCGCTGGTGTGGAACCTCTGGCGTGTCGGTGCGGCGATTCGCGACTTTCGCCCCGACTGCGTGCACCTCGCCACGGAGGGGCCCCTGGGGTGGGCAGCGCGGCGCTGGCTGGTCAGGCGAGGGCTGGTCTTTTCGACGGCGATCCACACGCGTTTTCCCGAATACATCAGCACGCGCTGGCCCTGGATCGCGCCGCGTTTCGGTTATGCCTTTCTACGCGCCTTCCATCGCCCCAGCCGGGCGGTGCTGGTGACGACCGAGCGTCTGCGTGAAGCGTTCGCCAGTCGGGATGTGCGAAGCCTGCAATTGTGGCGCAAGGGGGTGGACACTCGGCTGTTTCGCCCGGATGAGACGCGCCCGCGCCCGCTGCGTCCGGTGTTCCTCTATGTCGGTCGCATCGCACCGGAAAAGAACCTCGAGGCCTTTCTCGATCTCGATCTGCCCGGTGAGATGCGCGTGGTCGGTGACGGCCCGCAGCGCGAGGCGCTGCAACTGAAGTATCCGCACGTGCGCTTTCTCGGTTACCGACATGGCCAGGCATTGGCCGAGGCCTATCGGGGTGCCTCGGTGCTGGTCTTCCCCTCGCGAACCGACACCTACGGGCTGGTGATGCTGGAGGCCCTGGCCTGCGGCACGCCGGTGGCCGCCTTCCCGGTGCCCGGCCCGCTGGATGTGCTGCAGCAGGGGCTCAGTGGCGTGATGGACGAAAACCTGCACGCCGCCTGTCTGGGCGCGCTGGAACTGGATCGCGGCCGTTGCGCCAAGCTCGCGGCGGCGCAGTCCTGGCGCGCTTCGGCGCTGGAGTTTCTGGCGTTGCAGCCGCTGATCGATGGCGAGCCCGTGGTATCGGGCGAGGCGTTGCCGGATACCGCGCTCTAGGCGGTTATTCGCGGCTGAAGTTGCCGTAAGAGGCAGTCTGGCGAGCGCGGGAGCGGCTTCGACCGCGAATCGCCCCTTGGGTCGTGCGCGTCAGAGAATGACCTTGTCGCGCAGCTTTTCGGCGGCCTGATTGAGCGCCTGGATCACCCGTTCCTTGTCGAAGTTCTGGATGCCGTTGGTATCGAGGTACATGGAAAACCCCGGCAGCTCGTGCTCGACGTAACTGGAGGTGGCGCCCAGGTCGCGGCGGAAATCCACCACCTGGTAGATCTGCACCGGGCGGGTGAAGCCCTTGACGGTGATCTGGCCCTTGTCGCGGCACATGATCACGTCCTTGACCAGCGAGTAGGTCTCGTGGGAGATCAGAATCTCGCCGGATTCCGCAGCGCTTTCCAGGCGGCTGGCGAGGTTCACGTCGCGACCGATGATGGTGTAATCCATGCGCGTGTCGGCACCGAAGTTGCCTACCGTGCAGTAGCCGGTATTGAGCCCCATGCGGATTTCCAGCGGTTTGGTGATGCCCTGGGCACGCCACTGCTGGCGCAGCACCTTCATGTGCTTGCGCATGGCGATAGCCATGGAAACCGCCGCTACCGCATCCTTCTTGGCGCCATGGCTGCTGGGGTCGCCGAAGAACACCATGACGCAATCGCCGATGAACTTGTCGATGGTGCCGCCGTATTTCAGGCTGATCTTCGACATCTCGTTGAGGTAGGTGTTGAGCAGGTCGGTCAGCGCTTCGGCTTCCAGTTCTTCCGACAGCTCGGTGAAGCCCTTGATGTCGGAGAAGAACACCGTGAGCTTCTTGCGCTGGGTTTCCAGGCGCACGCTCTTCTTGCCGGTGAAGATCGACTCCCAGACCTGCGGGGACAGGTATTTGGCCAGATTGCGCGCCAGGCGGGCGGCCTTTTCCTGTTCGCGCTTGATCTCGCTGCGTGCCTGGGCCAGGCGCTGTCCCTGCTGGTTGACGAAATAGGCGGTGATGCAGATGTACAGGGTCGCGAAGAGGATGCTGACCAGCGCTACCAGGGTCGGCGTTTCCGGGGTGGGGTGAATCTCCACCAATGCAGCGCACAGCGCCATGCCGCTGCCGGCGATCAGCAGTGACAGACCCAGATAGCGCAGACCACCGATGACCAGGGCGCTGAAGCTGAGAGTCAGCAGGAACATCAGGCTGGGAACGGTGGAAAACCCGAGCAGCACGCAGGCTGCGCCGGCATGCAGGGCATCGAAGAACAGCAGGGCGAGATCGGTCTGCTGCGGATGCTCGCGTTTGAAGCGACGACTGAGGTTGTGCGCCAGGTGGGGGTAGAGCAGGGCGTAGGGCACCATCCACAGGATGTCGTAGGTGAAATACCCCACGTAGGTGCCTGCGGCGATGGTAGCTGCCGTGGCGATATAAGCCAGTACGCGCGAATAGTATTCACGCAACGGTGGCGTCGGCAGACCGCTGGCACGGCTGGGGGTGGCTGGCTTCATCGACTGGAACTGTCCCTGCTGGAATTCTGGCGTCTCTTGCTGGACGCCTGTCTGGTCTGCAAGACCTGAGCCAGAGGCTCTATGGGCGGGGATCATAACCAAGGGGGGGCGGCCAGCCAAGCGTGACCGCCGAACGGTGGCATAGCGACAGCAGGTGGTCAGGCGCTGGAGCATGGGTTCGAAGAAGCTCAGCGGCAGGCTGTCGTAATCCGGGTCGAAGGCGGCGGCATCGTACCTGGCACAGAACTCGATGGTTGCCTGGTACTGCGGGTGATCCTTGAATTGCTCACGCAGGTGACGATCCATGCCCAGGTGGTGGAAGAAGTAATAACCCTGGAAGATACCGTGTTTCTCCACCATCCAGTGGTTCTCGGCGCTGACGAAGGGCTTGAGGATGGCGGCAGCGATGTCCGGATGGTTGTAGCTGCCGAGGGTGTCGCCGATGTCGTGCAGCAGGGCGCAGATCACGTATTGCTCGTCGCGTCCGTCCCGATAGGCGCGGGTGGCGGTTTGCAGCGAGTGGGTCAGGCGGTCTACCGGAAAACCGCCGAAGTCGCCGTCGAGCAGACGCAGGTGATCGAGGATGCGGGCGGGCAACTGGGCGGCATAGGCGGCGAAGTCCTGAGCGATGATGGCCCAATCCTCGGCCTGGCCGTCTTCCATGTGAGTGAAGCGAGCTCGGCTATTCATGACTTTTCTCGTTCTTGTTGTTCGGGGGCCAAGGGTAAAAACTGCCAACGCAGGCTAAACCGCCGTCACTCCCGCCTGCGCGGGAGTGACGGTAATGCTTCCGGATGCACGCATGGTCAGAAGCGGATACGACCCGTGAAAGCGTCCTTGAGCATCACCCAGTCGCCCATCAGGCTGTACAGCGGGTACTGGAAGGTGGCCGGCCTGTTCTTTTCGAAGATGAAATGGCCGACCCAGGCGAAGCCGTAACCGGCCAGCGGCATGGCCAGCAGCCACAACCATTGCTGGGTGAACAGGGCGTAGGCGAGGATGGCCAGTACCAGCAGGCTGCCAACGTAATGCAGGCGGCGGCAAACGGGATTGCTGTGCTCCTGCAGGTAATAGGGGTAGAACTCGGCGAAGCTCTGGTAGCGTTCGGTGGTCTGGGCGGTCATGGCGCACCTCCTTTTATTGTCACAGTCGAGTCTAGTTCCGCTGTCTCCACGGGCCACTGACTTAAGGTGCCAGTCTAGTATCCTTGCGCCGCCAACCCTGTCCTTGCCGGCCTGATTGATCATAAGAACAAGACGATGAGCGAAAGAACAACATCTTCCAACTGGGCCCTGGCCATCGTGCAGGCCCTGGAACTGGGCGGCGTAGACTGCGCCAGCCTGTTCGCCGAGCTGGGCATGGATTACGCCGCGTTGAGCGACCCGGATGCGCGTTTCCCGCAGGACGGCATGACCCGTCTGTGGCAGCGCGCCGTAGCGCTGTCGGGCAACCCGGCGATCGGTCTGAACATGGCTCGGGTGGTGCGCCCGGCGTCCTTCCACGTGGTGGGCTATGCGCTGATGTCCAGTCGCAACCTGCGCGACGGCTTCACCCGCCTGGTGCGATACCAGCGCATCATCGGCGAAGGGGCCGATCTGAATTTCCTGCCGCAACCCGATGGCTATGCGCTGACGCTGGCGATCCATGGCGACCGCTTGCCGCCGGCCCGGCAGAGCGCCGAAGCCTCGCTGGCCTATTGCCTGGCGTTCTGCCGCTGGATGACCGGCAAGCCGATGCGCCCGCGCGAGATTCGCTTCCAGGGGCCTGCTCCAGAGGATATCGGCCCATACCAGCAGGTATTTCAGGCGCCGCTCAGGTTCAACGCCGAGCACTACGGGCTGATCTTCGAGCGGAGCGATCTGGAGACGCCGCTGCCCAGCGCCAACGAGGCGCTGGCGCAATTGCATGATCGGTTCGCGGGGGAGTACCTGGCGCGTTTTTCCGGCACGCGAGTCACCCATCAGGCGCGGCAGGTGCTGTGTCGCCTGTTGCCGCAGGGCGAGCCGCGGCGCGAGGTGGTCGCACAGGCGCTGCACCTGTCGCAGCGCACCTTGCAGCGTCGTCTGCAGGAGGAGGGCACCAGCTACCAGCAACTGCTCGACGACACCCGTCGTGAACTGGCCGAGCAGTACCTGGGGCAGGTCAGCCTGACCTTGCTGGAAATCGCCTATCTGCTGGGGTTCGCCGACCCGAGCAATTTCTTTCGGGCCTTCCGCCGCTGGTTCGACGAGACGCCCGGCGAGTACCGGGCGCGACTGGGCATTGTCTCCTGATGCGCCTTCAGTGCCGCCAGAACGCCGGGAACAGCAGAACCAGCACGGTGAGAATCTCCAGGCGTCCCAGCAACATGCCCAGCGTCAGCAGCCACTTGGCCAGATCCGGGATGCCGGCGTAGTTGCCGGCCGGGCCGACCATCTCGCCCATTCCCGGGCCGACGCCGGAAACCATCGCAGCGGCACCGGTCAGCGCGGTGATCCAGTCCACCCCGCACATGGCCACGGCCAGCGCCAGGGTGGCGATGGTGATGGTGTAGAAGAAGGCGAAGGCCAGGATCGAACGGACGATGTCCTCGTCCAGCCGGTGGCGATTGTATTGCTGCTTGATCACCGCGCGGGGGTGGATGAGCTGCTTGAGGTTGGCCTTGAGCAGGATGTAGGCGACCTGGAAGCGGAAGATCTTCAGGCCGCCCGCAGTGGAACCGGAGCAGCCGCCGACGAAGCCCAGGTAGAAGAACATCATGCTGGCGAATGGGCCCCAGAGGTGATAGTCGCCCAGCGCGAACCCGGTGGTGGTCATGATCGAGGTGATATTCACCGCCACCAGGCGCAGCGCGTCGAGCCAGTGCAGGTCGGACGTGCTCCACTTCCACAGGGTCAGTATCAGCCAGCTGCTCAGCAGCAGGACGAAGAAGCCGCGTACCTGCTCGTCACGCAGCAGAGCCCGGTAGTTGCCCCGAAGCGCCGAGACATAGAGGACGAATGGCAGGCTGCCGAAAATCATCACCAGCACGGCCACCCAGTGCACCGCCGGCTGTTGCCAGTGCCCCAGCGAGGCATCCGATGTGGAGAAGCCCCCGGTGGCGATGGACGACATGGCGTGGTTGATCGCGTCGAACAGGTTCATGCCCGCCAGCCAGAACGCCAGCACCGCGACACTGCTGAGGCCGACGTAGGCCAGCACCATGAACTTGGCGACCATGTGCGAACGCGGCATGACCTTGTCCGAGCGATCCGATGACTCGGTCTGGAACAGGCGCATGCCGCCGATGCGCAGCATGGGCAGGATCGCCACGGCCATGGCGATGAAGCCGATACCACCGAGCCAATGCAGCAGCGAGCGCCAGATCAGGGTGCCCGGCGACATGTCGTCGAGGCCGCTGAACACGGTGGCTCCCGTGGCGGTGATGCCGGACATGCTCTCGAAATAGGCGTCGGTGACGCTGGCGCGCTCGGCGAAAAGGAACGGCAGGGCGGCGAAGATCGACACCATCACCCAGCTCGAGACCGTCAGCATGTACATGTCGCGCGGGCGCAGATGGGTCTGCTGCGGACGGCCCTGGGCAATCATGGCGATGCCGCTCAGGGCGGTGATCAGGCTGGACCAGAGGAAGGCGTTGATCTCCTGTGGTCGCTCGAAGACCAGCAGGGTGAGCACGGGCACCAGCATGCTCAGCGCCAGGGTGATCAGGAATATGCCGTTGACGAAGGCAATGATACGCAGGCTCGACAGGGGCATCGGTCAGTGCTTCCAGAAACTGCGGGTGACCAGCACCAGCAGGGTGAGAATTTCCAGGCGCCCGAGCAGCATGCCGATGGTCAGCAGCCACTTGGCCGAATCCGGCAGGCTGGCGAAGTTGCCTGCCGGGCCGATGATCGGGCCGAGGCCGGGGCCGACGTTGCACACTGCCGTGGCCGCTCCGGTCAGGGCCGTGACCCAGTCCAGTCCGACCAGAGTCAGGGCCAGGGCCAGCACGCCGATGGTGATGGTGAAGAAGAACGAGAAGGTGATCATCGAGCGGACGATTTCCTCGTCCAGGTTGTGATTGTTGTACTGCTGCTTGATCACTGCGCGCGGGTGCACCAACTGCATCAGGTTGGCCTTGAGCAGCACGTAGGCGACCTGAAAGCGGAAGATCTTCAGGCCGCCTGCGGTCGAGCCGGAGCAGCCGCCGACGAAGGTCAGATAGAAGAACAGCAGCAAGGCGAAGTTGCCCCAGGTGGTGTAGTCACCGAGGGCGAACCCGGTGGTGGTGACCACCGAGGTGACATTGACGGCGACGACGCGAAAGGCTGTCGGCCAGTCGTACTCCGAGTTGAGCCACAGCCAGGTGCTGAACACCAGCCAGGTCAGCAGCAGGAAGCCGAGAAAACCGCGCACCTGATGATCGCGCAGCAGGGCCTTGCGATTGCCGCGCAGGGTCGCGACGAAGAGCATGAAGGGCAGGCTGCCGAGGATCATGAACAGCACGGCCGTCCAGTGCACCGCCGGTTGTGGCCAGTGCGCAAGGGACTGGTCGGAAGTGGAGAAGCCCCCGGTGGAGATCGAGGCCATCGAGTGGTTGATGGCGTCGAACGGCGACATGCCGGCAGCCCAGAAGGCGAGGAAGCCCAGGCCGGTCAGGCTCAGATAGATCAGCAGAATGTACTTGGCCGCCACGTGCGAGCGTGGCATGACCTTCTCGCCCCAGTCCGAGGACTCGGTCTGGAACAGGCGCATGCCACCGACGCGCAGCAGTGGCAGAATCGCCACGGCCATGCCGATGAAGCCGATACCACCGAGCCAGTGCAGCATCGAGCGCCAGATCAGGATGCCCGGCGACATGTCGTCCAGGCCGACCAGCACGGTTGAACCGGTGGTGGTAATGCCGGACATGGTCTCGAAGAAGGCGTCGGTATAACTGATGTGATTGATCAGCATCAGCGGCAGGGCGGCGAAGCAGCACACCACGACCCAACTGGCGGTGGTCAGCAGGTACATGTCGCGCGGGCGGAACTGCACATGCTGCGGTCGGGCGGGAATGACCAGCGCCAGGCCGCTGATCAGGGTGATCAGGCTGGACCAGAGGAAGGCCGAGAGGTCTTCCGGCTGTTCGAAGATCAACAGCGTCAGCATGGGAATGGCCATACCGACCGCCAGGGTAATCAGGAATATGCCGATGATGAAACCGATGATGCGCAGCGTCGGCAAGGCCATGTAGGAGGGACTCTGGCGAGTGACGGAAAAGGCGCCATTCTACCTGCGCCCCCGAGCCTGTAAACCGCCGCAGGCCAGCCATGCAAAAGCGCAGCAGGCGATGAGCGGGGGCTGTCGGGCAAGCGATCGTCAGGGGCTTTACAAGGCCATGGCCCCGCATAGAATAGCCGTCAGTTGCCGGCGTCCGCCGGTCTCCGAGCCTCCCTATCATGTCCGAAGCCAATCCTTGCCTTACGTGCGGTGCCTGCTGCGCGTTCTTTCGTGTGTCCTTCTTCTGGGGCGAGTGCCAATCCGCAGGCGGTAGCGTGCCGGACGAGCAGGTTATCCAGATCAGCCCTCACTATGTCGCCATGCGCGGCACCGAGAGCAAACCCGCGCGTTGCACCCAGTTGCTGGGGAACGTTGGCTGCGGTGTGCGTTGCACCATGTACGAGCAGCGTTCGAGCAGTTGCCGTGAGTTCGAGGCGTCCTGGGAGAACGGGGTACATAACCCGCGGTGCGACGATGCACGCAAGGCTCATGGTCTGCCGCCGCTGACGCCGCCGGTACAGCCAGTCGTATCGCCTGATCGCGTCGCTTAGCGCCCGCTGAAGAAAGCTCCACACCGTCACCCCCGCGAAGGCGGGAGTCCAGGTGATGCGGGGGGCTGGATGATTTCCCTGCGGGCCAGCGCAAGCGCTGTTCAGTGATAAAGCCGCTGTCCCGCCTGCGCGGGAGTGACGACTGTTTCAGGCCATCTCCAGCGCGGTCGGTTGCCTGAGCCCCGCGGGTTTCCCCTTGCAGCCCGCCACCGGGCGCCTGAGAATGCGACCTCTTTGTTTTTCGGAGGTGGCCGATGGAGGCTCTCGACGCTCTGCTCAACCGTGTTTCCGTTCCTCGTCTGGTTGATCCGGCCCCGGATGCGGCACAGCGCGATCTGCTGTTTCGTGCGGCATTGCGCGCTCCGGATCACGGGCAACTGCGACCCTGGCGCTTTCTCACGGTAGAGGGGGATGCCCGCGTACGCATGGGTGAGCTGTTCGCCGAGGCGTTGCGTGTCGCCGATGCCGAGATATCCGATGAGGCATTGACCAAGGCGCGTGGCATGCCGTTGCGTGCGCCGTTGCTGGTGGTGGTGGTAGCGCGCATCCAGACGCATCCCAAGGTGCCCGAGTCGGAGCAGGTGATCGCCGCCGGCTGCGCGGCTCACGGCATGTTGCTCGCCGCCCATGCTCAAGGTATCGGTGCCGTCTGGCGCACCGGTGACATGGCCTATGACGCCCATGTCGCCAAGGGGCTGGGATTGACGGCCGATGAGCAGATCATCGCCTACCTGTATCTCGGTACACCGGAGCGCGAGTTGCGGCGTCCGCCAGAACTGGTGGTCGAAGACTTCGTCAGCGCCTGGAACGGTTGACCGGCTGGTCGCAGTTGGAGGGCGAGCGCGCCGTCGCTCGGATGCAATCCGGGTCGGTTCGTACTCACGCTCCCGGATTGCATTTGGCACGCTCACTCAGTTCGTCTGCTGTCTGAGCGGCAAACTCAACGTGGCGATGAAGCCACCGTCCGGGTGATTGGCCAGTAACAGCTCGCCACCATGACGTTGCGCCGCCCGGCGTGCGATGGCCAATCCGAGCCCGTGACCCGAGCCGCCTTGCCCCGGCGCGCGAAAGAACGGCTTGCCCAGCTGCTCCAGGTGCTCGGCTGCCACGCCAGGGCCATGATCGCGCACGCTCAACCGCAAGCGATCACCCTGGCGATGAACGCCGATGGTGATGGGCTGGTCGTGCGGGCTGAAGCGCAGGGCGTTGCGCAGCAGGTTATCCAGTGCCCGCTCGAGCATGTCCGGCCAGCCTTGCAGGCTTATGCCCTGATCGACATGAACCTGCAACGGTTGCTCGGGGGCCGTCAGCCGTGCATCGTCCTGCAGTTTGCTCACGATGGCGCCAAGATCGACCGGCTGAGCGGCGCCGGGGTCGGCATCGAGGCGGGCGAGGGCAAGGATTTCGCTGATCAGCGCCTCCAGGCGATCGCACTCCTGACCCAGGCGCGGCCAGAGCTTTTCCCGTTCGCTCGTCTCGGCGCGTTCCGCCAGCGCCAGTGCGATGCGCAGGCGCGCCAGCGGTGAGCGCAGTTCGTGGGAGACATCGCGCAGCAACTGGCGCTGGCTGCCGATCAGCCCTTGCAGGCGTTCGCCCATGCGGTTGAAGTCCTTGGCCAGCAGGCCCAGTTCGTCGCGCCGAGTGGCCAGGCGTGCCAGGCTGTTCTGCTGATAGGCGGTCTGCCCCAGGTCGTGCACTGCGCCACGCAGGCGATCCAGCGGGCGGGTGATGGACAGGGTCAGGAACAGGCTGAACAGGGTCAGCACCACCAACGCGATGGCCAGTGCGCTGAGTGGCCAGAACAGGCTGCCCCGATGCCAGGCAGCCAGTTCCGGATGCGGGATGCGGTAGATGAACAGGTAGCTTTCACCGCTTGTCGGGCTGGTGTACTCGGCCGTCAGACGGCGCCAGGGTAGGCGATGGCCGTCGCCGTGGCGGGCCTCGAACGCCGCCGCGCGGGATGGAAAGGTGCCCTTGACCAGTTGCTGGCCGTTCTCACCGAGCACCTGGACGTCGATGCGGTACTCGCGTTTGCGCCGTTCGAGCAGGCGTTGAGCGGCGCGTTCGCCCTCCTGCTCGTAGCGCTCGGTCCACTGCCGGTCGAGTTCGTCGAGCCCGGGATGCTGGCTGAGAATCCAGGCGTCCTGGTTCAGGGCACGGCCGAGCAGCATGGACAGGCCCGCAACGAGAGCGATGGCCAGCCAGAAGGTGGCAAGGATGCGCCAGAACAGTGAACGCACGGTATCTCCTCATGCAAAAACCGCCGGGCCAGAGGCGCGGCGGTCGGTCGTCGATTGGCGGCTCAGTTCGCCTTGCCTTCCTTCTCGGCTTTCCAGGCCTTGAACTCGGCCATTTCGGCGCGGCGGGCCTCCATCTTCTTCTGATGCTCGTCGAAGGCTTTCTGCTGCTGCGGATCGAGCAGGTCACGCAGGGCCTTGTGCTGCTCGGCGCGGGCCGTTTCCAGCTCTTTCTTCATGGCCTGCTTGTCAGCTTCCGGGAGCTTGTCCAGGTAGCGCCTGGTGATTTCGCGATGGCTCTTCATCTGCTCGCCCATCAGCTTGCGAAACTCCTGGCGCTGTTCCTTGGTCAGGTTCAGTTCCTTGAACATGCCTGGGCCGCGGTCATGATCACGGGGGCCACCATCGTGCGAGGGCATGGCGACGGCCAGGGTCGGCAGGGCAGCGGCGAGCAACAGGGCGGTGAGGGTCTTGCGCATGGTGATTCTCCTTGTCTCGAAACCGGTAACGACCGGATGGGCTCAGTATGCGGCGGTCAAGGTCAAGGGCGGTCAGGCGTAGGTAAAGCTTGAGTAAAGGCGGTGTTGCAGGTCGTTTACGCAACCAGGTTCGCGCGCAGTTTCATGGCGCGTAGTAGTAGCCGCGGCTGCGCAGGGCGAGGATGCGTGGACGACCATCGGGATGCGGGCCGATCTTCTTGCGCAGGTTGCTGACGTGCATGTCCAGGCTGCGGTCATAGAGGGTCAGCTTGCGGCCCAGGGCCAACTGCGCCAGCGCCTGCTTGTCCAGCGGCTCGCCGGGTTGGCGCAGCAAGGCTTCGAGCAAGCGGCTCTCGGAAACCGTCAGCGGCACATCATGCTCTCCGATGCTGACCACGCCGCGATTTGGGCTGAAACTCAGGTCGCCCAGTTCCAACTGGCTGCTGATCGGCGCGGGCGCGCTGCGACGCAGCACGGCGCGCAGACGTGCAGTCAGCTCGCGCGGGTCGCAGGGCTTGGCCAGGTAGTCATCGGCGCCCAGTTCCAGACCAAGAATGCGATCGAGCGGTTCGCCACGTGCCGACAGCATCAGTACCGGCAACTCCGGGTGCTCGTTGCGCAGTTGCTTGAGCAGCTCCAGGCCGCTGCCATCGGGCAGCATCACATCCAGCACCACGGCATCCGGTGCTTGCGTGGCAAGGGTCTGGCGTGCACTGCCGGTTTCGTGGCAGGCCGTGACCTGAAAGCCTTCCTGGGTCAGCCAGCTGGCCAGCAGTTCGCACAGTTCCTGGTCATCATCGATCAGCAGTAAACGGCTCATGGGCTCAGTTGATCCATTCGCGACGGGTCTTGCGCCGCCCACGCAGCAGTGCGCCAACCAGTACGGAGACCAGGCTCAGACCGGCACCGAGGGCGAACCAGGTCTGCTCCTCGCTCAGCAGTCCGGGTTGCAGGCTGGCCTGACTCTCCTTGAGTTGCAGGCGCAGGCGCTGGTTTTCCTGACGCAGACGCTGCAACTGCACGGCGTGGTTCGCCTCCTGCTCGTTGCGCAACGTCTCGCTTTGCTCCAGACGCTGCTGCAATGCCTCGTTCTGCACGGGGAGCGTCGGTTCCATGACTGCGGGAGGGGCAGGAGCTTCCTCGGCTTGCGCCAGGGTACAGGTCAACAGCAGGGTGACCAGCAGGGGCAGCGGGATCGGGCGCATCGCGATTCCTTGTATCCGGGAGCAGCGTGGGCAGGGATCAGGGGAAGACTTTCTTGAAAGGCTTCACGACGACGCTGGCGTATACACCTGCTGCGCGATAAGGATCGGCGTCGGCCCAGGCTTGCGCAGCCTCCAGCGAGTCGAATTCGGCGACGATCAGGCTGCCGCTGAAGCCCGCCTGGCCCGGATCATTGCTGTCGATAGCCGGGTGTGGGCCGGCCACTACCACGCGACCTTCCTGCTTGAGTTGCTCAAGACGCGCGAGGTGAGCCGGGCGCGCGGCCAGGCGGTTTTCCAGGGAGTTTTCGACGTCGGTTGCGATGATGGCGTAGAGCATCTCAGTCCTTATGGGATTGACCTAGGAAATTTGTCTCAGACAAAGGCAGCCAGAACAGACACTGTGTGAAAACTACTGCGCTCGGCCATGCTGCGTTAAAAAACGGCTCGTGCGCGAGTCCGATCAAAACGCTCATTTACAACGCGTAAACTGCGCTTTTTCGCCGTTTCCTGCCTTGCCTGGCCTTCGCTCGCTACGTTTTACACGGTCTGAGAAGGCGGATGTGGGGCATAATAACAAACATCAATCTCAACGAAAGCGCCGCCATGATTGTCGATCTGCACTGCCACAGCACCGCCTCCGATGGCGCCCTGGCCCCCTCCGTACTGGTGGCCCGGGCACATGCGCGTGGCGTGCGGTTGCTGGCGTTGACCGATCACGACACGCTCGAAGGCCTCGAGGAGGCGCGTGGCGCCGCGGCAGCGTTGGACATGCAACTGGTCAATGGCATCGAACTGTCGTGCACCTGGGGCGGGGCGACCATTCACGTGCTGGGCTACGCCTTCGAGCGCGAGGCGCCGGCGTTGCGCCAGGCCATCGAGGCTTTGCATCATGGGCGCTGGCAGCGCGCCGAGGAAATCGACCGGCGTCTGGCCGCCAAAGGCATGCCGGGCGCGCTGGATGGCGCCCGCGCGATCCAGCTAGAGCTGGGCGATAGCGGCAACGCGCCGGCGCGACCGCATTTTGCCGAATTCATGGTACGTGCAGGGTTCGTGCGCGACCGTGCCGAAGCCTTTCGCAAGTGGCTGGGCTCGGGCAAATTGGGCGATGTCAAACAGCATTGGCCGGTTCTCGAGGAGACCGTCGCCACCTTGCGGGCCGCCAATGCCTGGATCAGCCTGGCGCATCCGTGGCAGTACGACTTTACTCGCAGTAAGCGTCGGCGTCTGGTGGCCGACTTTGCAGCGGCAGGTGGGCATGCTCTGGAAGTGGTCAACGGCATGCAACCGGCCGAGCAGGTCGGTGGTCTGGCGATCCTGGCGCGCGAGTTCGGCCTGATGGCCAGCGTCGGCAGCGATTTCCATGCGCCGGGCGACTGGTCCGAACTGGGCATGTATCGCCCACTGCCTGATGACCTGACGGCGCTCTGGGAGCGCTTCGACCATGTACAGTCACCCGCTGTCACCCCATGAGCAGGGAGCAAGTGTGAGTCAATTCTTCCAGGTTCACCCGGAGAACCCCCAGGCTCGCCTGATAAAACAGGCGGTAGAGATCATTCGTGGCGGCGGCGTGGTGATCTATCCCACCGATTCGTCCTACGCGCTGGGCTGCATGATCGGTGACAAGAATGCGGTGGAACGCATTCGTCGCCTGCGTCAGCTCGACGACAGGCACAATTTCACCCTGGTCTGTCGCGACCTGTCGCAGATCGGCCTGTTCGCCAAGGTCGATACCGCAGCCTTCCGCCTGCTGAAGAACCACACCCCCGGCCCCTATACCTTCATTCTCAACGCCACCCGCGAAGTGCCGCGCATGTTGTTGCACCCCAAGCGCCGCACCATCGGTATCCGCGTCCCCAGTCACCCCATCGCCCTGGCGCTGCTGGAGCAGTTGGGCGAACCCCTGATGAGCGTCAGCCTGATCCTGCCGGGCGACGACCTGCCGCTTTCCGATCCTTACGAAATGCGTCAGATGCTCGAGCATCAGGTCGATCTGATCATCGATGGTGGTTTTGGCGGGCTGGAGGCGTCTACCGTGGTCAACCTCGCGGACGACACGCCGGAGATCATCCGGGTCGGCTGTGGCGATCCTTCGCCGTTCGAGGACGACGACTGATGGCGCGTCCCGCCCCCGGAGGCCGTTGCCGATGAGCGAGAAGGTCGCAGACAGCCAGGCTGGTGCGCAGCAGGAACTGCCGTTCGCCCTGGTCTATGGCGAGGCGGTCACCGAGCTGCCGCTGGATCTGTATATCCCGCCGGATGCGCTGGAGGTGTTCCTCGAGGCGTTCGAAGGGCCGCTCGATCTGCTGCTCTATCTGATTCGCAAGCAGAACATCGACATTCTCGACATCCCCGTGGCGGAGATCACCCGTCAGTACATGGGCTATGTCGAACTGATGCATTCGGTGCGCCTGGAGCTGGCCGCCGAATACCTGGTGATGGCGGCCATGCTCGCCGAGATCAAGTCGCGCATGCTGTTGCCGCGTTCGACCGAAGCCGAGGAGGAAGAGGACGATCCGCGCGCCGAGCTGATTCGCCGCCTGCAGGAGTACGAGCGCTTCAAGTCGGCCGCCGAAGACCTCGACGAATTGCCACGGGTCGGGCGGGATGTCACGGTGCCGCGTCTCGACGCGCCTGAGGCGCGTGCGCGCAAGTTGCTGCCGGACGTTAGCCTGGAAGAGTTGCTGCTGTCGATGGCCGAGGTGCTGCGTCGTGCCGACATGTTCGAAAGCCATCAGGTCACCCGCGAGGCGCTGTCGACCCGCGAGCGCATGAGCGAAGTGCTGGAGCGTCTCAAGGGCGGCGGCTTCGTGCCCTTCGTCGAACTCTTCAGTGTCGACGAGGGGCGCCTGGGCGTGGTGGTGACCTTCATGGCCGTGCTCGAATTGATCAAGGAATCTCTGGTCGAGCTGGTGCAGAATGAGCCCTTCGCCGCCATCCACGTCCGAGCCCGCGCTGAATGAACCTGACCGACCCCCGTGAACTGGCCCAACTGCTCGAAGCCTTCCTTCTGGCATCCGGCAGGCCTCAGTCTCTGGAGCGCCTCTTCGAACTGTTCGAGGAAGGCGAGCGGCCGGAGCCCGAGCAGTTCAGGGAAGCCCTGGAAATTCTGCGCCAATCCTGCGAGGGGCGAGCCTTCGAGCTCAAGGAGGTCGCCTCCGGCTATCGCCTGCAGGTGCGTGAGCGTTTCGCCCCCTGGGTCGGTCGGCTCTGGGAAGAGCGTCCGCAACGCTATTCGCGTGCACTGCTGGAAACGCTGGCCCTGATCGCCTATCGCCAGCCCATCACCCGTGGCGAGATCGAGGATGTACGCGGCGTGGCGGTCAACAGCAACATCACCAAGACCCTGCTCGAACGCGAGTGGATTCGCGTGGTGGGCTACCGTGACGTGCCCGGCCGTCCGGCGATGTTCGCCACCACCAAGGGTTTCCTCGATCACTTCAACCTCAGGAGCCTCGACGAGTTGCCGCCACTGGCTGCTCTGCGCGAGCTGGAACCGGAGCCTGGACTGGCGCTGGATGACGAGGCCGAGGTGCCGGCCGGCTTGCAGGCACGGGCCGACCTGGCGTTGCAGGAAGAGGGCGAGCCTGCCGAGCCGCGCGAGGAGACCAGCTTCCGCAGCCTGCTGGCCGAGCTGGACAACATGGAGCAGGGCCTGAAGACCGACTTCGACGACCTGCGTCTGCCCGACAGCGAGGACGAGGCGGTTGCCGACACGGCCGATGCGGACGACGACGAGCCGTTGCATTGAGACGGTTCAAGCCGCCCATCGAATATTCCAATCCCTCTGCCGCTCATCGAGTCTCTATTCTTGCGCCCATCCGACACTTCCTGCCCGAGGAGGCCGTGTGAGCAAGAATCCCTGCATCAAGGTCTGCGAGTTCGAACAAGGCATCTGCCTGGGTTGCGGTCGCAGTCGCCAGGAAATCAAAGACTGGAAGCGCCTGGACAAGGGCGAGCGCCTGGCCTTGCTGGCCGAAGCCGACATGCGTCTGCTGGCGCTGGAGGCAACCGGGCGCCGCAAGTGGTAGCGAGTCTCAGCGAAATTTGACGCTGCCGGTGGTGGATTCGGTGCGCTCGTCTACCCTATGGGCTTTGCAGCGCGTATGATGCGCGCCCTTCGATCATCCTCATTACACCGGGAGGTGCCTCTGATGACTGAGCACGAACAACCGCGTCCTGCAGGCGAGAAACTGCAGAAAGTCCTGGCCCGCATGGGTCTCGCCTCGCGCCGCGAGATCGAAACCTGGATCGGCGAAGGCCGCGTCAAGGTCAACGGCGTGGCAGCGACCCTGGGGCAGCGCGTCGACAGCCACGATGCCATCGCCCTTGATGGTCGCCTGCTCAAGCGTGAAGAAATCACCGGCTCGGTACGCCGTGTGCTGATCTACAACAAGCCCGATGGCGAAATCTGCACGCGTGATGACCCGGAAGGCCGTCCCACCGTGTTCGACCGCCTGCCGCGCCCGAAAGAGGGCCGCTGGATCAACATCGGTCGCCTCGACATCAATACCACCGGTCTGCTGCTGTTCACCACCGACGGTGAGCTGGCCAACCGGCTGATGCACCCTTCCTACCAGATGGATCGTGAATACGCCGTGCGCGTGCGCGGTGAAGTCACCGAGGAAATGCTGGAAAACCTCAAGAAAGGGGTGATGCTCGAAGACGGTCCGGCCAAGTTCACCGATATCAAGCAAGCACCGGGTGGTGAAGGCTTCAACCACTGGTATCACTGCGTGGTGATGGAAGGCCGCAACCGTGAAGTGCGCCGTCTGTGGGAGTCCCAGGGGCTGGTGGTGAGTCGCCTCAAGCGCGTTCGCTTCGGTCCGGTATTCCTGACCTCCAACCTGACCATGGGGCGTTGGCGCGAAATGGATCAGCGTGAGGTGGATATCCTCAGTGCCGAAGTCGGGCTGACCCCCCAGGCGTTGCCCGCGATGAAGGAAAAGACGCGCGACAAGCTCGACCGCTTGCAGCGCAAGTCTGCCAAGCCGGTGGAGCCGCGCGGCAAGCGCGTGCTGCGCCCGGCCAGGGACGAAGTGGTTGAAGATAACGCCCGCCCGAGTCGCGCGCCGCGCCCGGCGAAGGACGAGCAGCGCGCGCCGCGTGCTCCGCGCAAGGACGGTACCGAGCGTCGTGACGGTGGACGGGGTACGCCGGTTGCCGAGCGTCCGAGCGACGTGAAGAAGCGTCAGCCGCGCCCGGCGGTCGAACTGGCCGATCGTCCGGCGCGCAAACCGCGCCCGGAATCACCTGGCAAGCGTCCGCCGGCCGGGGACGGTCAGCGTCCAGGCTTCGGTCGCAAGCGTTGATGTAAAAAAGGGACTCCTCGGAGTCCCTTTTTTCTGTGGCTGTCCCGAACCATCCGGGCCATGGCGAGGCAGGCGTCAGCCGGCCATGGACAGACGATTGCGTCCTTCGCGCTTGGCCACGTAAAGCGCGTTGTCGGCGCGGCGCAGCAGGCTCTCGGCCGACTCGCCGGGCAACAGGCTCGAACAGCCGAGGCTGATCGATACGCCGATCGGGCGTCCGGCATCCAGGCATTGCAGCTCCATGACGGCAAAGCGCAGGCGTTCGCCCACCAGGGCTGCGCCTTCGCGGTTGGTCCCGGAGAGAACCACCAGGAACTCCTCGCCGCCATAACGGAACACCATGTCGATGTTGCGCAACTGGCTCTTGAGCGTCTGGGCTACGGCTTTTAGTACCTCGTCGCCCAGCGTGTGGCCGTGGTTGTCGTTGATCGCCTTGAAATGATCGATGTCCAGCATCAGCAGGGACAGTGGTTGCAGGTTGCGGCGAGCCAGATCGACCTCACGCTGGAGTACCTGATCCATGGCGATGCGGTTGCCGGTGTCGGTCAGTGGGTCGCGCAACGCACTTTGCAGAGCGGTGCGATAGAGCAGTGCGTTGCGCAGCGGGAACAGCAGGCTGGCCAGCAGCGACTCCAGCTGCATGAGTTCAGCCTCGGCGAAGCGCTGCTTGCGTCGGAAGATCAGTTCGCCCAGGTATTCCCCTTCATGACTCAGGCGATAGCCTGCCGAATGCGGTGCCCGCTCGCCCAGTTCCAGGCGCAGGTCATGAGACGGGTGTTGAAAGGCCAGGGCGTCGAGAGGCACCAGGCGCTGCACCTCGCGGAAGAACAGGGCGAGAATGCGTTCGACATCCAGGCTGGTCTGTAATTGCAGGCTCAGCTGGTGACGCAGCTCCACCAGGCTGGCTGGCTTGAGCGGCAGATTGCGACTACCGGTGAAGCCAAGGCGCTGCAGCTTGGCGGCGTCGAAATCGATGGTGTTGGAGCGGCTGGGGGGAACCATGGAGCTGAACCTCTGGCGCGACGGTGCGACGAGAGGGTTAGAGCGAATTTCATGCCAGCTGGTTCGTTTTTAATAAAAATCCTTTTAATTCAATTGCTTGCTTATTGCTTTGGGGGCGTTGCCGGCAAGCTTTTGCCGGTTGTCTGGCGCTGATGCTGGCAATGTGCTGCCGCTTCGCTTCGCCTGTGGCGGATTTCTGTCGCGGCATGCCCCGGCGCCAGGCGCCGGGTGTGGTGGCTCACTGTGCGTCGAAAGCCTGACCGTTGACGCCAGCGCTGTCCGGCCCCATCAGGTAGAGGTAGAGCGGCATGATGTCCTGCGGCAGCGGGCGGGTCGCCGGATTTTCGCCGGGGTAGGCCTGGGCGCGCATGTCGGTACGGGTGGCGCCGGGGTTGATGCTGTTGGCGCGCACGCTGCTGACACCGTCGAGTTCGTCGGCCATGACCTGCATCAGACCCTCGGTCGCGAACTTGGAGACGGCATAGGCGCCCCAGTAGGCACGGCCCTTGCGACCCACGCTGCTGGAGGTGAAGACCACCGAGGCGTCCTGCGACAGCTTGAGCAGCGGCAACAGGGTGCTGCTGAGCATGAACATGGCATTGACGTTGACGTGCATCACGCGCATGAAGTTATCGCCGGACAGTTGCTCCAGCGGTGTGCGCGGGCCGAGGATCGAGGCGTTGTGCAGCAGACCGTCGAGGCGACCGAATTCGTTCTCGATCATCACCGAGAGTTCGTCGTACTGATGTGGCAGGGCGGTTTCCAGATTGAAGGGGATCACCACCGGTTGCGGGTGTCCGGCGGCTTCGATGTCGTCGTAGACCTGGCTCAGGTTGGCTTCGGTCTTGCCCAGCAGCAGCACGGTGGCGCCGTGCGCGGCGAAGCACCTGGCGGCAGCGGCGCCGATGCCCCGGCCGGCGCCGGTGATCAGGATGACCCGATCCTTGAGCAGCTCGGGGCGGGCGGTGTAGTCGAACATGAACAATCTCCTTCGGAGTGCTGCGAGCCTCAGGCTGCGAGCGTCGAGAAAAAGCGAAAATGGCCGTGGAGCCTGGCGTTGTCGGTCGGAAACGCTCGCGTCAGGCTCCGCGAATCAGCAGCCGCACAGGGCGCTATCGAGGACGGCGCGCAGCGCCTGAGGGTGATCGACGACCACGTCTGCCCCCCAGTTGCGCGGGTTGTCCTCGGGGTGGATGTAGCCGTAGGTGACCGCTGCGGTTCGGCAACCGGCGGCACGACCGGACTCGATGTCGCGGGCGTCGTCGCCGATGAACAGCACTTGCTCCGGCTTGACGCTCATCTGCCGGCAGGCGAGCAGCAGCATGTCCGGAGCGGGCTTGCTCAGTTGCACGTGATCCGGGCAGACCAGCACCGCGGAGCGTTCGGCCAGGTTCAGGCGCTGCATGATCGGCTCTGCGTAACGCAGTGGCTTGTTGGTGGCCACGCCCCACAGCAGGCGGGCCTGTTCGATGTCGCCGAGCAGTGCTTCGATGCCCTCGAACGGGCGGGTGAACACTGCGCAGTGCTCCTGATAGCGTTCCAGGAACTCCTGGCGCAGCGCCTCGAAGGCGGCCGAGTCCGGTGCTTCATCGAAGGCGCAGGCGACCATGGCGCGGGCGCCGCCGGATACCTGGTCACGAATGACCTTGTCGGCCAGGGGGGGCAGGCCGCGCGCGGCGCGCATGGCCTGGGTGATGGCGATGAAGTCCGGAGCCGAGTCGAGCAGGGTGCCGTCCATGTCGAAAAGAACTGCTTTCAAACGCATGCGTTTCACTCCTTGCGCAGCGTCTGGATCATGTAGTTGACGTCGACGTCGGCTTCCAGTTTGTAGTGCCTGGTCAGCGGGTTGTAGGTCAGGCCGATGATGTCCTTGACCTCCAGTCCGGCGGCACGGCTCCAGGCGCCCAGTTCGGAGGGGCGGATGAATTTCCTGAAGTCATGGGTGCCGCGTGGCAGCAGGCGCAGGATGTACTCGGCGCCGATCACCGCGAACAGGTAGGCCTTGGGGTTGCGGTTGATGGTGGAGAAGAACACCTGACCACCGGGCTTGACCAGCTTGTGGCAGGCGCGGATCACCGAGGACGGATCGGGCACGTGCTCGAGCATCTCCAGACAGGTGACCACGTCGAACTGGCCCGGCAGCTCTTCGGCCAGCGCTTCGGCGGTGATCTGCCGGTATTCGACTTCGACGCCAGACTCCAGCTGGTGCAGCCGGGCCACGGAAAGCGGCGCTTCGCCCATGTCGATGCCGGTGACGGTGGCGCCACGCTGGGCCATGGCTTCGCTGAGAATGCCGCCGCCACAGCCGACGTCGAGTACGCGCTTGCCGGCCAGAGCGACGCGTTCGTCGATCCAGTTCACGCGCAGCGGATTGATGTCGTGCAGAGGTTTGAACTCGCTCTGGAGATCCCACCAGCGGTGTGCCAGTGCCTCGAATTTGGCGATTTCGGCGCGGTCGACGTTGCTCATAAGCATCTCTTTCAAAGCAGGGAAAGCATATCGCCGCCATGTTGCCAGTTTAAGACGTGGCGTGGGGCGGCGCGGATTCGTTCAATGTATGTCAGTTTGTCGCAGTCGTCCGCCAGGCGAGTGGGTCACCCCTTGGCAATCTTCGCCCCCCAGGCCCTGGCTCTGGCGATCAGTTCGCTCTCGTCCATGCGCGTCAGGCGCCTGTCGTCCAGCAACTGCTTGCCACCGACCCACAGGTGTTTCACGCAGTCGCGGCCGCTGGCGTAGATCAGTTGCGAGACCGGGTCGTAGATCGGTTGCTGGGCCAGGCCTGACAGGTCGAAGGCCACCATGTCGGCCAGCTTGCCCGTCTCCAGCGAGCCGGTCTGGCTTTCCAGTCCCAGGGCGCGGGCGCCATTGAGGGTGGCCATGCGCAGGGCGGCATGGGCATCCAGGGCCGTGGCGGAACCGGCGACAGCCTTGGCCAGCAGCGCGGCGGTGCGGGTTTCGCCGAGCAGATCGAGATCATTGTTGCTCGCCGCACCGTCGGTGCCGATGGCCACGTTGACCCCGGCCTGCCGCAGGCGCTCGACCGGACAGAAACCGCTGGCCAGCTTGAGGTTGGACTCGGGGCAGTGGACGACGCTGCAGTTGTGTTCCACCAGCAGGGCGAGATCCTGCTCGTCGATCTGGGTCATGTGCACCGCCTGGAAGCGTGGGCCGAGCAGGCCGAGGCGGGCGAGGCGGGCCAGCGGGCGTTCGCCGTGCCTGGAAACGGCTTCGACCACCTCCTGTGCGGTTTCATGGACATGCATGTGGATGCCGGCGTCCAGTTCGTCTGCCAGGATGCGAATCTGTTCGAGCTTGTCGTCGCTCACCGTGTAGGGCGCATGCGGGCCGAAGGCGATGCGAATGCGCGGGTGCTGCTTGAGGTCGTCGAACAGTTGCAGCCCCTTGCGCAGCGCCTCGGCGGCATTGAGGGCGCCCGGCACCGGAAAGTCCAGCACGGGCACGGTGATCTGCGCCCGAACGCCGGCGTTGTGCACGCATTCGGCAGCTGTCTGTGGGTAGAAGTACATGTCGGAGAAGCAACTGATACCGCCCTTGATCTGCTCGGCGATGGCCAGCTCCGTGCCGTCACGGACGAAATCCTCGTCGACCCATTTGCCCTCGGCCGGCCAGATATGTTCGTGCAGCCAGGTCATCAGGGGCAGGTCGTCGGCGATGCCGCGCAACAGGCTCATGGCCGCATGGCCGTGGGCGTTGATCAGGCCGGGGGCGAGCAGGCAGTCGGGCAGTTCGCGGACTTCGCGTGCGCTGTGGCGCAAGGCCTCGGTACGTGGTGCGATCAGGGCGATCCGGCCGTCACGGATGCCCAGCCCATGCTCGCGCAGCACCACGCCTGCCGGCTCCACGGGCACCAGCCAGGTGGGCAGGAGCAACAGGTCGAGAGGAGCTTCGGGCATGATCGGTGTCCGTATGGCGTGAAGGCTGCATGTGAAGTCCGCCAGTGTATAGATGAACGTCCCTGGCTAGAAGTCGCAGGCTCGGCTGGATTCTTCGGTGTGCGCCTGCTTCTCTGCGTATAATCCGCGATTTTTTGGCTGTGAAGGTGGAGTGCGCAATGCGCGAGCAATTGCTGGCGGTGGAGAAGGTTCAGGCGATCGACTGGCGTGATGGCGCCCTTTATCTGCTCGATCAGCGCCTGTTGCCGCACCGGCAGGTCTGGTTGCGCCTCGACTCGGCTGCTGCGGTGGCCGATGCGATTCGTGACAGGGTGGTGCGTGGTGCGCCTGCCATCGGTATTGCCGCTGCCTACGGTCTGGTGCTGGGCGCGCGTGCCAGGTTGCAGGGGGGCGGTAGCTGGCGCGAGGCGCTGGAGGCCGATTTCGTCCGCCTGGAGCAGTCGCGCCCTGCCGCCGTGAATCTGTTCTGGGCCTTGCAGCGCATGCGCGAACGTTTGGTGCGACTCAGGGAGGGGGATGACGTCCTTGCGCTGCTGGAGGCCGAAGCGCTCGGGATTCATGTCAGTGATCGCGAGGCCAACCTGACCATGGCGCAACTGGGCATGGAGCTGATTCGCAAGCACCAGGGCAATCCGCAGGTGGTGCTGACGCATTGCAATGCCGGTGCGTTGGCGACCGGTGGCTTTGGCACCGCGCTCGGGGTGATCCGTGCGGCGCATCTGGAAGGCCTGATCGAGCATGTCTACGCCGACGAGACGCGTCCCTGGCTGCAGGGTGCGCGCCTGACGGCCTGGGAGCTGGCGGGTGATGGCGTGCCGGCGAGTCTCAATGCCGATGCGGCCGCGGCTCACCTGATGAAGACCAAGGGCATCACCTGGGTGGTCGTCGGGGCTGACCGCATCGCTGCCAATGGTGACGTGGCCAACACGATCGGCACCTACCAGTTGGCGGTCAATGCCATGCACCATGGCGTGCGCTTCATGGTGGTGGCGTCCAGTTCGACCATCGACATGAATCTGGAAAGTGGCGAGGACATCCTCCTCGAGGAGGGCAGTGGCAGTGAGCTGCTGGAAGTCGCCGGGCAGCGGTTGGCTGCCGATGTGCCGGCGGTCAATCCGGTATTCGATGTGACTCCTGCTGATCTGGTCGATTACATCGTGACCGAGAAGGGGGTGGTCGAGCGCCCCGATGCCGCCAAGCTGGCGCAGCTGATGTGTCGCAAGCGCCTGCATTGACCGCCCGAGGTCGGGCTGGCTGCGGGGTAGGTGTGCGGCACGCTTTGTGGTAATCTCCGCCAGTTTCCAGGGGGGCTGTTTGCAGCCACCTTCAATGCATCGAATCGTGGCATAACTCGTTGATTTGTCGTGAGTCGCTAGTGGCCTGAGGCCATGGCGACGAGCTCCGTAGCGTTCAGGAAGAATGGCGCGGAGTTTCACCAGAAAAAGGAACCAGGCTTCTCATGGGCGAACTGGCCAAAGAAATTCTCCCGGTCAATATCGAAGACGAGCTGAAACAGTCCTACCTCGACTACGCGATGAGCGTGATCGTCGGGCGTGCGCTGCCGGATGCGCGTGATGGCTTGAAGCCTGTACACCGTCGTGTGCTTTACGCAATGAGCGAACTGGGCAACGACTGGAACAAGCCGTACAAGAAATCCGCCCGTGTGGTCGGTGACGTGATCGGTAAATACCACCCGCACGGTGACACCGCGGTGTACGACACCATCGTGCGCATGGCGCAGGACTTCTCCCTGCGTTACCTGCTGGTAGATGGCCAGGGCAACTTCGGTTCGGTGGACGGCGACAACGCCGCGGCCATGCGCTACACCGAAGTGCGCATGACCAAGCTGGCTCATGAGCTGCTGGCCGATCTGGACAAGGAAACCGTCGACTGGGTGCCGAACTACGATGGCACCGAGCAGATTCCGGCCGTCATGCCGACCAAGGTGCCGAACCTGCTGGTCAATGGTTCCAGCGGTATCGCCGTGGGCATGGCCACCAACATCCCGCCCCACAACCTCTCCGAGGTGATCGATGGCTGCCTGGCGCTGATCGACAACGCCGAACTGACCGTCGATGACCTGATGCAGTACATCCCCGGCCCCGATTTCCCGACTGCGGGCATCATCAATGGCCGTGCCGGCATCATCGAGGCGTATCGCACCGGCCGTGGCCGCATTTACGTGCGTGCCCGCGTCGAGGTCGAGGATATCGACAAGTCGGGCAACCGCCAGCAACTGGTGGTCACCGAACTGCCGTATCAGCTGAACAAGGCGCGCCTGATCGAGAAGATCGCCGAGCTGGTCAAAGAGAAGAAGATCGAAGGCATCACCGAGCTGCGTGACGAGTCCGACAAGGACGGCATGCGCGTGGTGATCGAGCTGCGTCGTGGCGAAGTGCCGGACGTGGTGCTGAACAATCTCTACGCCCAGACCCAGATGCAGAGCGTGTTCGGCATCAACGTGGTGGCGCTGGTCGACGGTCAGCCGAAGATCATGAACCTCAAGGACATGCTCGAGGTATTCGTCCGTCACCGCCGCGAAGTGGTGACCCGTCGCACCGTCTACGAACTGCGCAAGGCGCGCGAGCGCGGCCATATTCTCGAAGGCCAGGCCGTGGCGCTGTCGAACATCGATCCGGTGATCGAGCTGATCAAGAGCTCGCCGACGCCGGCCGAGGCCAAGGAGCGTCTGCTCGCCGCCGCATGGGAGTCCAGCGCTGTCGAGGCGATGGTCGAACGCGCCGGTGCCGATTCCTGCCGCCCGGAAGGGCTGGATCCGCAATACGGTCTGCGTGACGGCAAGTACTACCTGTCGCCGGAGCAGGCCCAGGCCATCCTCGAGCTGCGCCTGCACCGCCTGACCGGCCTGGAGCACGAGAAACTGCTGGCCGAGTACCAGGAAATCCTCGGCCTGATCGGCGAGCTGATTCGCATCCTGACCAGCCCCGAGCGCCTGATGGAAGTCATCCGCGAGGAGCTGGAGAAGGTCAAGGCCGAGTTCGGCGACGTCCGTCGCACCGAGATCATCGCTTCGCGTCAGGACCTGACCATCGCCGATCTGATCACCGAAGAGGAGCGTGTCGTCACCATCTCCCACGGTGGCTATGCCAAGAGCCAGCCGCTGGCCGCCTACGAGGCGCAGCGTCGCGGCGGCAAGGGTAAATCCGCCACGGGCGTGAAGGACGAGGACTACGTCGAGCACCTGCTGGTCGCCAACAGCCATGCGACCCTGCTGCTGTTCTCCAGCAAGGGCAAGGTGTACTGGCTGCGTACCTTCGAGATTCCGGAGGCTTCGCGTACCGCCCGTGGTCGTCCGCTGGTCAACCTGCTGCCGCTGGACGAGGGCGAGCGCATCACCGCAATGCTGCAGATCGATCTGGAGGCTCTGCAACAGGGTGCCGGCGATGAAGACGATCTCGACGAGAGCGAAGGCGTGGTGATCGAAGGCGAGGCCGTGGAAGTCGTCGAGGCCGAGGAAGTCGAAGAGGTCGAAGGTGAGACGCCCGAGCTGGTCGCCGAGCCGACGGGTGCCTTCATCTTCATGGCCACCGCCTTCGGTACCGTGAAGAAGACTCCGCTGGTTCAGTTCAGCCGTCCGCGCAGCGCCGGTCTGATCGCGCTGAAGCTGGAGGAGGGCGACACCCTGATCGCGGCCGCCATCACCGATGGCGCCAAGGAAGTCATGCTGTTCTCCGACGCCGGCAAGGTGCTGCGTTTCGCCGAGAGCAAGGTGCGCACCATGGGGCGTACCGCTCGTGGCGTGCGCGGCATGCGCCTGGGCAAGGAGCAGCGTCTGATCTCCATGCTGATTCCAGAGTCCGGCGCGCAGATTCTGACGGCCTCCGAGCGTGGTTTCGGCAAGCGTACCGGCCTGGGCAAGTTCCCGCGCCGCGGTCGTGGCGGCCAGGGCGTGATCGCCATGGTCACCAGCGAGCGCAACGGCAAGCTGGTCGGTGCCATCCAGGTGCAGGACGGTGAGGAAATCATGCTGATTTCCGATCAGGGCACCCTGGTGCGAACCCGCGTCGACGAAGTCTCCAGCTCCGGTCGCAATACCCAGGGCGTGACCCTGATCAAGCTGGCCAAGGACGAGATCCTGGTCGGTCTGGAGCGTGTTCAGGAGCCGACACCGGTAGAGGAAGACGAGCTGGTCGAAGGCGAGGAGGGCGCAGAGAGCGCCGAAAACGCCGAGGCGCCGGCTGCCGACATCGAGGAAGGCCGCGAAGAGTAAGGCCGAAGGCTGTGGGAGGGCTTCGGTCGCAGGCCGAGGCGCCTTCCACAAGCGCGGATGACCGTGTGGAGATGCCATCGTCTGGTGGTGGCGTTCCGTGAATCTGAGAGAGACAGACGTGAGCAAGCGAGCTTTTAACTTCTGCGCCGGCCCTGCCGCCCTGCCGACTGCTGTACTGGAACGTGCCCAGGCCGAGATGCTCGACTGGCAAGGTCGTGGTCTGTCGGTGATGGAGATGAGCCATCGCAGCGACGAATACGTGGCCATCGCCAGCCAGGCCGAGCAGGATCTGCGCGATCTGCTCGCTGTGCCGAACGACTACAAGGTGCTGTTCCTGCAAGGCGGTGCCAGCCAGCAGTTCGCCGAGATTCCGCTGAACCTGTTGCCGGAAGATGGCGTGGCCGACTACGTCGAAACCGGCATCTGGTCGAAGAAGGCCATCGAAGAAGCGCGTCGCTACGGCGCCATCAACGTCGCGGCCAGCGCCAAGACGCATGACTACTTCGCCATTCCCGGGCAGAACGACTGGCAACTGTCACCGAACGCCGCCTACGTGCACTACTGCAGCAACGAAACCATCGGTGGCTTGCAGTTCGACTGGGTGCCGCAGGTCGGTGATACCCCGCTGGTCGTGGACATGTCCTCGGACATTCTTTCCCGCCCTCTCGATGTCTCGCAGTTCGGCCTGATCTACGCCGGCGCGCAGAAGAACATCGGCCCGAGTGGCCTGGTGGTGGTGATCGTGCGTGAAGACCTGCTCGGTCGTGCACGTTCCAGTTGCCCGACCATGCTCGACTACAAGGTTTCGGCCGACAACGGTTCCATGTACAACACGCCGGCGACCTATTCCTGGTACCTCTCCGGCCTGGTGTTCCAGTGGCTGAAGGAGCAGGGCGGCGTCGAGGCCATGGAGCGCGTCAATCGCGCCAAGAAGGATCTGCTGTACAAGGCCATCGACGACAGCGACTTCTACAGCAACCCCATTGCCCATAACGTGCGCTCCTGGATGAACGTGCCGTTCCGCCTGGCCGACGAGAAGCTGGACAAGGCTTTCCTGGCTGGCGCCGATGAGCGCGGCCTGCTCAACCTCAAGGGCCACCGCTCGGTGGGCGGCATGCGTGCCTCCATCTACAACGCTGTCGGCCTGGATGCGGTCGAGGCGCTGGTGGCCTACATGGCCGAGTTCGAGAAGGAGCATGGCTGATATGTCGGATCAGGAGCTGCAAGCGCTGCGGGTGCGTATCGACAACCTCGACGAGCGCATCCTCGAACTGATCAGCGACCGTGCGCGCTGTGCCGAGGAAGTGGCGCGGGTGAAGATGAAGGAGCTCAAGGAGGGCGAGTCACCGGTCTTCTACCGCCCCGAGCGCGAGGCTCAGGTGCTCAAGCGCGTCATGGAGCGCAACCAGGGGCCGCTGGGCAACGAGGAAATGGCGCGGCTGTTCCGCGAGATCATGTCCTCCTGCCTGGCCCTGGAGAACCCGCTGAAAGTCGCCTACCTCGGCCCTGAAGGCACCTTCAGCCAGGCGGCGGCGATGAAGCATTTCGGTCATGCGGTGATCAGCGTGCCGATGGCTGCCATCGACGAGGTGTTTCGCGAAGTGGCTGCCGGTGCAGTGAACTTCGGCGTGGTGCCGGTGGAGAACTCCACCGAGGGCGCCATCAATCACACGCTCGACAGCTTCCTCGAACACGACATGGTGATTTGCGGTGAAGTCGAACTGCGCATCCACCATCATCTGCTGGTGGGGGATACCACCCAGACCGACAAGATCACGCGTATCTATTCGCACGCCCAGTCCCTGGCGCAATGCCGCAAGTGGCTGGATGCGCACTACCCGAACGTCGAGCGTGTGGCGGTGTCGAGCAACGCCGATGCGGCCAAGCGGGTCAAGAGCGAGTGGAACAGTGCGGCGATTGCCGGCGACATGGCGGCCAATCTCTATGGTCTGACCAAACTGGCCGAGAAGATCGAGGATCGCCCGGACAACTCCACGCGTTTCCTCATCATCGGTAGCCAGGAAGTGCCGCCGACCGGCGACGACAAGACCTCGATCATCGTCTCCATGCGCAACAAGCCGGGCGCGCTGCACGAGTTGCTGGTGCCATTCCACAACAACGGCATCGACCTGACTCGTATCGAGACGCGTCCGTCACGCAGCGGCAAGTGGACGTATGTCTTCTTCATCGATTTCGTCGGTCACCATCGCGACCCGCTGATCAAGGACGTGCTGGAGAAGCTTGCTCAGGAGGCCGTCGCGCTGAAGGTGCTGGGTTCCTATCCGAAGGCGGTACTTTGAGTGGAGCCTGATCGGCAGCTGGCGACTGGTCGCGGTCGCGTCGATCGCGTTCAGCGATCCTCGATCAAGCGACAGGAGCCTTGCGTCATCTGGTTCACCGGCCTCAGTGGTGCGGGAAAGTCGACCCTCGCCGAGGCGCTGGAGCGAAGCCTGCATGCGGCGGGGCGACATACCTACCTGCTCGATGGTGATCACCTGCGTACGGGGCTCAACCGTGACCTCGGTTTTTCCGAGCAGGATCGACAGGAAAACATTCGTCGGGTGGGCGAGGTCGCGGCATTGATGGTCGACGCCGGGCTGATCGTGCTGGCTGCGTTCATTTCGCCGTTTCGGGCTGATCGCGATGTCGTGCGCCAGTTGCTGCCGGGCCGATTCATCGAGGTATTCGTCGATACCCCTCTGGCAATCTGCGAGGGTCGCGACCCCAAGGGGCTGTACCGCCGTGCGCGCGCGGGCCTGATCAGGAACTTCACCGGTATCGATTCGCCGTTCGAGGCGCCGCAGGCTGCCGAGTTGCGCTTCGACACCAGCAACTGCTCGGTCGAGGAGGTCGTGCAGCAGATTCATGGCTACCTCCGGAGCCACCATGCCCTGTAGAGTGGCGCCGGTCATGCCGGCGGCCGCCGCTGCATTCGTCAACCGCATTGCGTCAGAGAAGAGCTTCCGTTCATGAGTTGCGATTTCCTAGCCCTGGCCCAGCCAGGCGTGCAAAAGCTGTCCCCTTATGTGCCGGGCAAGCCCGTCGATGAGCTGGCCCGTGAGCTGGGCCTCGACCCCGCCGGCATCGTCAAGCTGGCCAGTAACGAGAATCCGCTCGGCCCCAGCGCCAGGGTACTGGCTGCAATCCGTGCCGAGCTGGACGAGCTGACCCGTTACCCCGACGGCAATGGCTTCACTCTCAAGACGGCGTTGGCCGAGCGCTATGGCGTACAGGCTGCGCAGGTGACGTTGGGCAATGGTTCCAACGATATCCTCGAGCTGGTCGCGCGTGCCTACCTGGCGCCAGGACTCAATGCGGTATTCAGCGATTACGCCTTCGCTGTCTACCCCATTGCGACTCAGGCGGTCGGCGCGCAGGGCAAGATCGTACCGGCCAGGGACTACGGTCACGACCTCGAGGCCATGCTGGCGGCCATCGATGACAAGACCCGCGTGGTGTTCATCGCCAACCCCAACAACCCGACCGGAACCTGGTTCGGCCCCGAGGCGCTGGAGACTTTCCTGGCCCGGGTGCCGGAGTCGGTGCTGGTGGTGCTGGACGAGGCCTATATCGAATACGCCGAAGGCGATGAGCTGCCGGACGGTCTGGGCTATCTGGCGCGCTATCCCAATCTGCTGGTCTCGCGCACTTTCTCCAAGGCTTACGGCCTGGCCTCTCTGCGCGTGGGTTATGCCATCAGCGCTCCGGCCATCGCCGATGTGCTCAATCGCGTGCGGCAGCCCTTCAACGTCAACAGTCTTGCTCTGGCGGCAGCCTGTGCGGCGCTGGCGGACACCGACTACCTGGCCGAAGGGCGTCGCCTCAACGACGCCGGCATGCAGCAGCTGCAGGAAGGCCTGCGCGAGCTGGGGCTGAGCTGGATTCCCTCCAGGGGCAATTTCATCGCCGTCGATTTCGGGCGTGACACCGCTGCGATCAACCAGGCGCTGCTGCGTGAAGGCGTGATCGTACGGCCGATGGCCGGCTACCGCATGCCCCATTTCCTGCGGGTGTCCATCGGCTTGCCGCAGGAGAATGCACGGTTCCTCGAGGCGCTGGCCAAGGTGTTGTCGGCGTGAGTGTCACGGCGTTGCAATCGAAGGCCTCCAGGATCGGCCGCCTGGTGGTGGTCGGTCTGGGGTTGATCGGCGGCTCGTTCGCCAAGGGGCTGCGCGAGCGCGGCCTGTGCCGCGAGATCGTCGGTGTCGATCTGGATGTCGAGTCGCGTCGTATGGCGGTGCAGCTGGGTGTCGTCGACCGCTGCGAGACAGACCTGGCCGCCGCCTGTCAGGGGGCTGACGTGATCCAGCTGGCGGTGCCTATCCTGGCGATGGAAAAGGTGCTGGCCGAGCTGGCCGGGTTGGATCTGGGTGATGCCGTGCTGACCGATGTGGGCAGTGCCAAGGGCAATGTGCTGCGCGCTGCGCGCCAGGCCTTCTCCGGCAAGGCCGTGCGCCTGGTGCCGGGGCATCCCATTGCCGGCTCCGAGCAGAGCGGGGTGGAGGCTGCGAACGCCGAGCTGTTCCGTCGCCACAAGGTCATTCTCACGCCTTGCGAGTACAGCGATGATGCTGCCCTGGCGCTTGTCGAGGGCTTGTGGCGGGAGTTGGGCGCAGATGTCGAGGTCATGGAGGTGGAGCATCATGATCAGGTGCTCGCGGCCACCAGTCATCTCCCGCACCTGCTGGCCTTCACCCTGGTCGATTCGCTGGCCAAGCGCAGCGAGAACCTGGAGATTTTCCGCTATGCCGCTGGCGGTTTCCGTGATTTCACGCGGATCGCCGGCAGTGATCCGGTGATGTGGCACGATATCTTCCTCGCCAATCGCGAGGCCGTGCTGCGTACACTGGACGTATTTCGCGACGACCTCGACGCTTTGCGCGACGCGGTCGACGCCGGGGATGGGCATCAACTGCTGGGCGTCTTCACCCGCGCCCGCGTTGCCCGCGAACATTTCAGCAAAATTCTGGCCCGCAGGGCCTATGTGGACGCTATGCACTCGACCGATCTGATTTTCCTGGCAAAACCTGGTAGCAGCCTGTCCGGACGTATCCGCGTACCTGGTGACAAATCCATTTCGCACCGCTCGATCATGCTGGGTTCACTGGCTGAAGGCACCACCGAAGTCGAGGGTTTCCTCGAGGGTGAAGATGCCCTGGCTACCCTGCAGGCGTTCCGTGACATGGGCGTGGTGATCGAAGGGCCGCATCACGGTCGTGTCACCATCCATGGCGTTGGCCTCAATGGCCTGAAAGCGCCGGCTGGCCCGTTGTACATGGGCAACTCCGGTACCTCGATGCGCCTGCTGTCCGGGCTTCTTGCCGCGCAGCCGTTCGATACCACCCTGACCGGTGATGCCTCGCTGTCCAAGCGCCCGATGAATCGCGTGGCCAAACCTCTGCGTGAAATGGGGGCGGTGATCGAGACCGGCCCCGAAGGTCGCCCACCGCTGAACATCAAGGGCGGTCAGCGCCTGACCGGCATGACTTACGAAATGCCGATGGCCAGTGCGCAGGTCAAATCCTGCCTGCTGCTCGCCGGTCTCTATGCCGAGGGCAAGACTTCGGTGACCGAGCCAGCTCCGACCCGCGACCATACCGAGCGCATGCTGCGTGGCTTCGGTTACCCGGTCAGCGTCGAGGGCAGCACCGCCAGCGTCGAATCCGGCCACGCACTCAGCGCCACTCGCATCGAAGTGCCGGCCGACATCTCGTCGGCAGCCTTCTTCCTCGTGGCGGCGAGCATTGCCGAGGGCTCCGAGCTGGTGCTGGAGCATGTCGGCATCAACCCGACCCGTACCGGCGTAATCGATATCCTCAAGCTGATGGGGGGGGATCTGACCCTGGAAAATCAGCGCGAAGTGGGCGGCGAGCCGGTGGCCGACATTCGCGTGAAGGCCGCGAAGCTCAAGGGTATCGAGATTCCCGAGGAGCTGGTGCCGCTGGCCATCGACGAGTTCCCGGTCTTGTTCGTGGCTGCTGCCTGTGCCGAAGGGCGCACCGTGCTGCGTGGTGCCGAAGAGCTGCGGGTGAAGGAGTCCGATCGTATCCAGGTCATGGCGGATGGTCTGATCGCTCTGGGCGTCAAGGCCGAGCCGACGCCCGACGGCATCGTCATCGAAGGCGGTGCCATGGGCGGCGGTGAGGTCTGGGCACACGGCGACCACCGTATCGCCATGTCCTTCAGCGTCGCTTCGCTGCGCGCCAGCGCACCTATTCGCATCCACGACTGCGCCAACGTCGCCACGTCTTTCCCCAACTTCCTTGCGCTGGCTGCCGAAGTCGGCATCCAGGTGGCGGAAGAGGGCAAGGCATGAACGCCCCGGTCATCACCGTCGACGGGCCGAGCGGGTCGGGCAAGGGCACGCTCTGCGCCCTGCTGGCCAGGCAGCTGGGCTGGAATCTGCTCGACTCCGGTGCGCTCTACCGCTTGCTGGCCTTTGCCGCCGGCAATCACGGTATCGACCTGACCAACGAAGAGGCGCTCAAGCAACTGGCGGCGCATCTGGATGTTCAGTTCATCGACAAGCGCATCATCCTCGAGGGCGAGGAGGTGACCGATGCCATTCGCAATGAACAGGTGGGGGCGGGGGCTTCGATGGTGGCGTCGTTGCCGGCCGTGCGTGACGCGCTGCTACAGCGCCAGCGCGCATTTCAGGAGATGCCTGGTCTGGTGGCCGACGGTCGTGACATGGGCACGGTGGTGTTTACCGATGCGCCACTGAAGATTTTCCTCACCGCCAGCGCCGAGGAGCGTGCCCGTCGCCGCTACTTGCAGTTGAAGGCCAAGGGCGATGATGTTAATCTCGCGAGTCTTCTCGACGAGATTCGGGCGCGCGACGAGCGCGATACCCAGCGCGCGGTGGCTCCCCTCAAGCCGGCAGCCGACGCGATTGTGCTGGACTCCACCGAGCTTTCCATCGAGCAGGTGCTGGAACGAATTCTGCGCGAGGTCGCCGATCGCGATCTCGCCGGGTAAGAGTCTACGGTTGCCTTAAATCGTTGGACTCGCAAGGAGGCATGCGGGAGACCAGTCCTTGTCCCGCAGGCCTCTTTTTACATGAACGAACCCACATGGTCTGGAATGTGGTTTGGGCGAATCCCCGCCCTTGATCAACAGGAATCAACATGAGCGAAAGCTTTGCAGAACTTTTTGAAGAAAGCCTGAAATCCCTCGACATGCAGCCGGGCGCCATCATCACCGGCATCGTGGTCGACATCGACGGTGACTGGGTTACCGTTCACGCCGGCCTGAAGTCCGAGGGCGTCATCCCGCTCGACCAGTTCTTCAACGAACAAGGCGAGCTGACCATCAAGGTCGGTGACGAAGTCCACGTTGCGCTGGACGCGGTTGAAGATGGCTTCGGTGAAACCAAGCTGTCCCGCGAGAAAGCCAAGCGCGCTGAGTCCTGGCTGGTTCTGGAAGCTGCGTTCAACGCTGAAGAAGTGGTCAAGGGCGTTATCAACGGTAAGGTCAAAGGCGGCTTCACCGTTGACGTCAACGGCATCCGCGCGTTCCTGCCGGGTTCCCTGGTTGACGTCCGTCCGGTGCGTGATACCACTCACCTGGAAGGCAAAGAGCTGGAATTCAAGGTCATCAAACTGGACCAGAAGCGCAACAACGTTGTCGTTTCCCGTCGCAGCGTCCTGGAAGCCGAGAACAGCGCCGAGCGCGAAGCTCTGCTGGAATCCCTGCAGGAAGGCCAGCAAGTCAAAGGTATCGTCAAGAACCTCACCGACTACGGTGCGTTCGTTGACCTGGGCGGCGTAGATGGTCTGCTGCACATCACCGACATGGCTTGGAAGCGCATCAAGCACCCGTCCGAGATCGTCAACGTTGGCGACGAGATCGACGTCAAGGTTCTGAAGTACGATCGCGAGCGTAACCGCGTATCCCTGGGCCTGAAGCAACTGGGCGAAGACCCATGGGTTGCCATCAAGGCTCGTTACCCGGAAAACACCCGCGTTGTTGCCCGCGTCACCAACCTCACCGACTACGGCTGCTTCGCCGAGCTGGAAGAGGGCGTGGAAGGCCTGGTACACGTTTCCGAAATGGACTGGACCAACAAGAACATCCACCCGTCGAAAGTCGTCAACGTCGGCGACGAAGTGGAAGTCATGGTTCTGGACATCGACGAAGAGCGTCGTCGTATCTCCCTGGGTATCAAGCAGTGCAAGACCAACCCGTGGGAAGACTTCTCCGGTCAGTTCAACAAGGGTGACAAGATCTCCGGCACCATCAAGTCGATCACCGATTTCGGTATCTTCATTGGTCTGGACGGCGGCATCGACGGCCTGGTTCACCTGTCCGACATCTCCTGGAACGAAGCCGGCGAAGAAGCCGTGCGTCGCTTCAAGAAGGGCGACGAGCTGGAAACCGTCATCCTGTCGGTCGACCCGGAGCGCGAGCGCATCTCCCTGGGCATCAAGCAACTGGAAGACGATCCGTTCAGCAACTACGTTTCCCTCAACGACAAGGGCACCATCGTCCGTGGCGTCGTGAAGGAAGTGGATGCCAAGGGCGCCATCATCGACCTGGGCAACGAGATCGAAGCTACTCTGAAAGCCTCCGAAATCAGCCGTGACCGCGTTGAAGACGCGCGCAACGTTCTGAAGGAAGGCGACGAAGTGGAAGCCAAGATCATCAGCGTTGACCGCAAGTCCCGCGTCATCAGTCTGTCCATCAAGTCGAAAGACGTCGAGGACGAGAAGGACGCAATGAAGGAACTGCGCAGCAAGCAAGACGCTGAAAGCACCGGCCCGACCACCATTGGTGATCTGATCCGTGCTCAGATGGAAAGCCAGAACTAAGTTCGGGTAATTCATCCACGAAAAGGGCGGCCCTCGGGTCGCCCTTTTTGTTTTTGTGGTTGCCTCTCCGGGCGTGGAGCCTGATCCCGATCTGATGCCGTTGGGAAGGGCGCTGCTTGCTGCTATATCGGCTCGGTATCTGGGGCATTGCTGCCTGAAGAAATCGCTATATGGGCGTTTACTCCCGGACTTGCACTAACACCTTGTTTTTTGGGCTGTTCAAAAGCTGAACAGCGTGCTAAAACCGAACCGTCGAGTCTTCTAGCCGCTTGAAAAAGAAGGGAAAACCATGACCAAGTCGGAGTTGATCGAAAGAATTGTCACTCACCAGGGTCAGTTGTCCTCCAAGGATGTCGAATTGGCCATCAAGACCATGCTGGAGCAAATGTCCCAGGCTTTGGCCACTGGGGATCGCATCGAGATTCGTGGCTTCGGCAGCTTCTCACTGCACTATCGCGCTCCGCGCGTAGGGCGCAACCCGAAAACCGGTCAGTCGGTACGCCTGGATGGCAAGTTCGTGCCGCATTTCAAGCCGGGCAAGGAGCTGCGTGATCGGGTCAATGAGGACGAGTAGGGCGATCCTGTCACTCCTGTAGTGCCTTCGTTGTGTCGCCGCCATTTGTCGCGCTTGCGGATCGATAAAAAAACGGCAAAATGTGCAGGTTTTCGCATGCTGTTACCAGCGTATCTCTCGGTCAACTTCCTTTCCTAAAGTGACCTTGGCTGCTACCCGCACCACTGGGCTGAGTCCCTTCCGTGTCTGTGTTTAAGGGATTGAGTCGTGCGGTACCTCTCCATCATCCACCGTCACGTGTTTAGTGGTGTCATCGCTTCTTGTCTGGGGCTTTCGACGGCTAAGTGGTTTGGCTCCGGCTTTTGGAGGCGAGTCTCAACCTCGGTGGAGGGCGTCAAAGGGGGGCGGCTAACTTGTACATGGGGCTGAGCAGATATCCCGATGGTGCTCGCGCCTTTGCTGGTTACGGTCGCGGCCTTTCGTTTCTTCTTGCACTGGTTCTCGGTCGTTTGGTTCTTTTGGGTAGGGCTTCGGCAAGGTGGCTTTTCTTCATTCGCCTTCTGATTCGGGCGGCTCAGGCGGTTGTGGCAATACTGGGCAGCAGGATGTGTTCCGGTAAGCGTGTGGTTGATTTTTCCAGTGCCATGCTGGGTTATTGCAGTCACGCCTTCGTTGGTTCCCGGGCTGAAGCGGTTCTGGAGCGGCTTGCAAGGGTTTCCCTTCTCGTGAGGGCGAGATGGAAGTTGACGGTCTGCGCTATGCCATTCGAACCCAGATGCATATCATGAGCGGCTATTTGAGGCGTGCGAGTCCAAATGGCTGCGCGTGTAGTGTGACCGGTGTGCGTCCAGTCTCGAATAAGGCCTGTTGGGTGTTGCGGTCGAGCGTTCAAGCAAATGTTTGCAAGTGCCTTGTCTCGGTGTTCCGACATCAATGATGGGATCCTGGAAATAGTAATTCCGTGAAGTGTTAAGAATGGGGTGTGATTGTGAAGTCTGATTCGCTGCAGGCGTACATCGATAAATTCAAGAGCCGGGATGCACTGATCGGTATCGTCGGTCTGGGTTATGTCGGTTTGCCACTGATGCTGCGTTATAACGCTATTGGCTTCCGCGTTCTGGGTATCGATATCGATGTCGAGAAGGTAAATCAGCTCAATTCGGGGAAAAGTTATATCGAGCATATTGCCAGTGAGCATGTTGCCAAGGCGCGAAGCAGTGGTTTCGAAGCAACCAGCGAGTTCAAGCGAGCCAGCGAGTGCGATGCCCTGATTCTCTGTGTGCCGACGCCACTGAACAAGTATCGCGAGCCGGACATGAGCTTCGTGATCAATACGACCGAGGCGATCAAACCCTTCTTGCGTGCCGGGCAGGTGGTGTCGCTGGAAAGCACCACTTACCCAGGAACCACCGAGGAGGAATTGTTACCCCGTGTCGAATCGGGTGGCCTGAGCGTGGGTAAGGACATTTTTCTGGTTTATTCCCCGGAGCGCGAAGATCCGGGTAATCCTGATTTTGAAACTCGCACGATTCCCAAGGTTATCGGTGGACATACGCCGGCGTGCCTCGAGGTCGGTATCGCCCTCTACGAACAGGCTATCGACCAGGTGGTACCGGTCAGCTCGACCAAGGCTGCCGAGATGACCAAGCTGCTGGAAAATATTCACCGTGCAGTGAATATCGGCCTGGTAAACGAAATGAAGGTCGTTGCCGATCGTATGGGGATCGATATCTTTGAAGTGGTCGATGCAGCAGCGACCAAACCCTTCGGTTTCACGCCCTACTATCCAGGTCCCGGCCTGGGTGGGCACTGTATTCCTATCGACCCCTTCTACCTGACCTGGAAGGCTCGCGAGTATGGCTTGCATACCCGCTTCATCGAGCTTTCCGGTGAGGTGAATCAGGCCATGCCTGAGTACGTGCTCGGTAAGCTGATGGATGGTTTGAACGACCGGGGGCGTGCGTTGCGGGGTTGCCGTGTGTTGGTTCTTGGTATCGCCTACAAGAAGAACGTTGATGACATGCGCGAGTCTCCGTCGGTGGAAATCATGGAGCTCATCCAGGCCAAGGGCGGTATTGTCGCGTACAGCGATCCCCATGTGCCGTCGTTCCCCAGGATGCGTGAGCACCATTTTGAGCTTTCCAGCGAGCCGCTGACTGCTGCCAATCTCGCAAGCTTCGACGCCGTTGTGCTGGCTACCGACCACGACCGTTTCGACTACGAATTCATCAAAACGCACGCTCGATTGATCGTCGATACGCGCGGCAAATATCGTGCGCCCCAGTCGCATATCGTCAAGGCTTGATTCTTGGGCAGGTGGGTTGGCAAACCGCTGTTTGTCGGCCCGCCCCCTTTCGTGAGAGAGAAGCATGAAAAGATTCGCACTGGTCGGCGCTGCCGGCTATATCGCGCCACGGCACATGCGTGCCATCAAGGATACCGGCAACCAGTTGGTCTGTGCCTACGACACCAATGATTCGGTCGGCATCATCGACAGCATTTCGCCACAGAGCGAGTTCTTTACCGAGTTCGAGCGTTTCCATGATTATGCGTCCCGTCTCAAGCGTGACCCGGCGACAGCACTGGATTATGTTTCTATTTGCTCGCCGAACTACCTGCACCACCCTCATATAACGGCTGGTCTGCGTCTTGGTTGCGACGTCATTTGTGAAAAGCCTCTGGTGCCAACTACCGAGTTGCTCGACGATCTTTCTCTGGTCGAGCAGGAAACGGGTAAGCGTCTCTACAACATCCTGCAGCTTCGGCATCACCAGGCCATCATCGACCTGAAGAACCGGGTCGGTAATGACGGCAAGGCACATAAACATGAAGTCGAGCTGACCTACATCACCAGCCGTGGCAAGTGGTACATGGAGAGCTGGAAGGGGGATCCGCGCAAGTCTTTTGGCGTGGCCACCAACATTGGTGTGCACTTCTTCGACATGCTTCACTTCATTTTCGGTGCCTTGCAGCGCAACGTTGTGCATTACGTCGATAACTACAAGGCTACTGGTTACCTGGAGTACGAAAATGCTCGGGTACGCTGGTTCCTTTCCATTGACGCCAACGATCTGCCTGATGCCGTCAAGGGCAAGAAACCGACCTACCGTTCCATTACCTGTGACGGTGCCGAGATCGAATTCTCCGAAGGCTTCACCGATCTGCACACCGTCAGCTATCAGGCGATTCTCGATGGCAGGGGCTATGGCATCGAAGATGCCCGACACTGTGTCGAGACGGTAGAAACCATTCGTACCCTGTCTGCGGTTACCGCTCGGAACGGGGAAGAACATCCGTTCCTGGCACGTCTGCTGGGGTAGTCATGAGCCATTATCAGCATCCCAGCGCCATCGTCGATGAAGGCGCGCAGATCGGCGAAGGTTCTCGAATCTGGCACTTCGTTCACGTATGCGGTGGCGCTCGGATTGGTAAGGGGGTTTCGCTTGGCCAGAATGTGTTCGTCGGAAACAAGGTGCTGATCGGCGACTACTGCAAGATCCAGAACAACGTTTCCGTCTACGACAACGTCACGCTTGAAGAAGGCGTGTTTTGTGGGCCGAGCATGGTGTTCACCAACGTATACAACCCGCGTTCGCTGATCGAGCGAAAGAGCGAGTACCGCGATACGCTCGTCAGAAGAGGTGCCACCCTGGGCGCCAATTGCACCATCGTTTGTGGTGTCACTATCGGTGAGTTCGCTTTCGTCGGTGCGGGGGCGGTGATCAACAAGGATGTGCCGTCCTATGCGCTGATGGTGGGCGTACCGGCTCGGCAGATAGGCTGGATGAGCGAGTTTGGCGAGCAGTTGGACTTGCCGCTCAGCGGAGAAGGCAGTGTGCCGTGCATCCACTCCGGGGCGCGCTACGTGCTTCGTGGTGGCAACGTAACGAAGGAGCAGGCGCAGTGATCGAATTCATCGACCTCAAGATGCAGCAGGCACTGATCAAGGACAGGATCGACGCCGGCATCCAGCGTGTATTGGCCCATGGGCAATACATTCTGGGGCCTGAAGTCGCGGAGCTGGAAGAAAGGCTCGCTACGTTTGTTGGTGCCAAATATTGCATCAGTGTGGCCAATGGTACCGACGCGCTACAGATTGCCCAGATGGCATTGGGTATCGGTCCGGGTGATGAGGTCATCACGCCGGGCTTCACCTATATCGCCACGGCGGAGACCGTCGCGCTCCTCGGAGCCAAGCCGGTTTACGTGGATGTCGATCCGCGTACCTACAATCTGGATCCGCAGTTGCTGGAGGCGGCCATCACTCCGCGTACCAGGGCGATCATTCCTGTTTCTCTCTATGGGCAGTGTGCAGACTTCGATGCGATCAACGCCATCGCGGCGAGACACGGGATCCCGGTCATCGAAGATGCCGCGCAGAGCTTTGGTGCCACATACAAGGGCAAGCGCTCCTGCAACCTGACTACCATTGCCTGCACCAGTTTCTTCCCGAGCAAACCCTTGGGTTGCTACGGCGATGGTGGGGCGATCTTCACCAGCGATGACGAGTTGGCGAAGGTCATGCGGCAGATTGCTCGTCATGGCCAGGATCGTCGTTATCATCACGTGCGCGTCGGGGTGAACAGCCGTCTCGATACCCTGCAGGCAGCCATCCTGCTACCCAAGCTTGACCTCTTTCCACGTGAGCTGGAACAGCGAGGGCTGGTTGCCCGGCATTATGCTCGTCTGCTGGGCGAGGCCGGTATCACTGCGCCCTTCGTCGAGGATTGCAATCGCAGCGCCTGGGCTCAGTACACGGTGCAGGTGGAAAATCGCGAACAGGTTCAGGATAGGCTCAAGGCTGCCGGCATTCCTACCGCGGTGCATTATCCCATTCCACTGAACCGCCAGCCTGCCGTCAGCGACGTCGATGCCTGTCTTCCGGTAGGTGACGCCATTGCTCAGCGGGTCATGAGCCTGCCCATGCATCCTTACCTCGACGACGTTTCACTGCACTCGATCATCAGTTCCTTGCTGGAAAGTCTTGGCGGGCGTGATTCGTAAAATCCTCACCGCCGTCGGTCGTATGTTCGAGGGGCTCGCATGGATTCTGCTCAAGAAGAATCGGGCTGGGCACTCATCTGCGGCGGCATCTGCTCGACGGGTGCCCTGACAGTTTCCAGGTTGAAAATCCCTGTCACGTACGTCGAGGCAGGGAGCCTCCCGGGGAAATAAATCATATCCGGTGAGAGGGGGAGGCATGTGCGCACTTGTTTCGGCGCACCGGGCAATCGGGCGCTCATGAACATGGCGATCTGCCAAGGTCGCGAATAGGGTGGGCGGTTCCCCGGTTGCGTCTGCTGTTGAGGGGGCTCCGTCTCTATGAGCGCCAATTTGCTTGTTCTGTGCGCGCTCGGCCTGTTGCGTTCGCGTGCTCATCAGCCCTCTTGTCTGTGTCCCGGCCATGCCTGTGTTTTCGTTGGAGCATTCCCGGTGTTCGATGGGTGATGTGAAATCTGTAAAAAAACTTCATAATGCCGCCTTTCAGGAATACGTCTTCTTCGTCTGTTCAGCGATCTGCCTCGATCAGTGATTAGTGCGTAGATTTCATCATCTTCTTTGCCCTCAACGTTCCAAGACAAGGCCCTATCGAATGATCACAGGCAAAAAAATCTTCATCACTGGCGGCGCCGGTTTCATCGCCAGCATGCTCATCTCTCGACTGGCCGACCAGAACGAGATCGTGGTATTCGATAACTACACACGCAACACGCTCAAGGATTCCCCGTACGCGAACCACCCCAATGTTCGCCAGATTCAGGGCGATGTTCTGGATTACCCGGCGCTCAAGAGTGCCATGGTCGGGGCTCAACTGGTCGTGCATGCCGCGGCCATCGCAGGCATCGAGTCAACGGTGCGCAATCCTGTCACTACCATGCGGGTCAACATGATTGGCGCTGCCAACGCGATGGAAGCGGCTCAGGAGCTTGGTGGCGTAGAGCGTTTCGTCGATTTCTCGACTTCGGAAGTATTCGGCTCGCATGCCTTCAAGGTGGATGAAGGTCAGCAGACTGTCACGGGAGCCGTTGGCGAGGCTCGTTGGACTTATGCCGTGAGCAAGCTGGCAGGCGAGCACCTGGCGCATGCCTATTTCAAGCAATATGGTCTGCCGACTGTGACGGTTCGTCCGTTCAACGTTTATGGGCCGGGGCAGACTGGCGAAGGAGCACTGTCGATCTTCGTGCGCAAGGCGCTGAAGAACGAAGATATCCTGATCTTTGGCGATGGTAGCCAAATTCGCGCATGGTGCTATGTGGACGATATGGTCGAGGGCGTGCTCTGCGCTCTGGAACACCCTGACGCAGTGGGTGAGTCGTTCAACATTGGTAACTCTCGCGCAGTAACGACCGTATACGGTCTGGCCCAGGCCGTTTGCCGCATCGTTGGCAGCTCATCGAAGATCATCTTCCGTGATGCGTTGTCGGCCGATATCGAGTTGCGCATTCCGAAGGTAGGCAAGGCCCGTGAGCTCATTGGGTTCGAAGCCAAGGTAGATCTGGAAGAGGGGCTGGCGCGTACTGCCGCCTGGATTGCCGAGAACGAAGCGTCCTTGCCCCAACTCTCCAACCTGTTCAAGAGCTGATCATGTTCAAGTTGTCCCAGCCCAATATCAGTGAGGCGGCCATCGCTGCCGTTGCCGACGTTCTGCGTTCCGGGCAACTGGTGCATGGCCAGGAGTGCGAAGCGTTCGAGCGAGAGCTGGCAGCCTATCTGGGTTGCAGTGATGTCGTTCTCGTATCCTCCGGTACGGCGGCATTGCACGTAGCCTTGCAGGCACTCGATATCGGTGCTGGAGATGCTGTCATCGTTCCGGATTTCACTTTCCCGGCCACTGCCAACGTCGTGGCTCTGATAGGCGCCAGGCCGGTCATCGTCGATGTCGTTCCGGGTACCTATACCCTGGATACGGTGCAGCTCGAACGTGTCGTCCAGGGCTGGGAAGGCCCTGAGCGGCTACGAGCGGTAATGCCGGTGCACGAGTTCGGCTGCGTCGCCGATATGGGCGAAATCAACCGTATTGCCAAGGCGCATGGGCTGGCCGTGGTTGAGGATGCGGCATGTGCACTGGGTGCTCGACAAGGTGAGCACAAGGCCGGCACCCTGGGCGACGTCGGTTGCTTCTCGTTCCACCCGCGCAAGACGCTGACGACGGGTGAAGGGGGGGCTATCGCGACAAGCAACGCGACTTTGGCAGGTCGCATGCGCCGTCTGCGCAACCATGGCATGGAGCGAACAGCATCCGGTATGCAGTTCTTCGAACCTGCTACCAACTATCGCATGACCAACTTCCAGGCGGCTCTCGGGCGAGCTCAGTTGCCGCTGCTGGATGAGTGGATTGGTCGGCGAGCACAGCTTGCCCGCGCCTACCTGGAGCTTCTGGCTCCTCTGGAAAAGGCCGGAATCCTTGCGTTGCCGAACATGCTCAGTGGCCATAGCTGGCAAACCTTCATGGTGGTTCTGGGGGCGACCAGCAACCGCGATGAGGTGATAGTGAAGCTGCGTGAGCGAGGTGTCGAGGCGAACCTTGGTGCGCAGAGCCTGGCCTGCATTGGCATATATGGCGAGCCGCAAGTCCCTTCGGTGTCTGGTTCGGCTCTTTATGCCAAGGGGCTGGCGTTACCCTTGTACGAGCGAATGAATCAGGAGGACGTTCAGCAGATAGTGATGGTGTTGTCGCAAGTGCTGAGCGGTGAGAGGGTATAGCCGATGCTTGCCTTGTTGAGCGAGCTCAGGGCCTTTTGGCTGTCACGTCGCCGTGAGGTGAACGAGAAGTTCGCTCGTACCCTGCCGCTGGGTGACTATGTGGTGGATCGCTGGGAAAAGGCCAGAGAGCTCGGTTTCGGCGAGGGGACATCGATCTACGACAGCAGCATCGTTTTTGGAAGCGTGAGGGTAGGTGAGCATACCTGGATTGGTCCTTTCACCATTCTCGATGGCTCTGGTGGCGGGCTTGAGATTGGCAGTCACTGCTCGATCTCGGCTGGTGTGCAGATATATACACACGATACGGTGGAGCGCTCACTGAGCGGGGGTAAGGCACCTATCGTCACTGCGCCGACAAGAATCGGATCCAACTGCTACATCGGTCCAAATACCGTCATCGCCAAGGGCGTTACCATCGGAGATGGAAGCGTCATCGGGGCAAACAGCCTGGTACTCAAGGATATCCCTGCTGGTAGCAAGGCTTTCGGAACGCCTTGCCGCGTCATCGGCGTCAGTCAGTGAGCGCCTCCCCTAGACGTTAAGGGAGGCTATGTCTGCAAGGTCGGCGGATGCATTGGGGAGCTTGATGGTCAACAGGAAGGCTGGTCTGGGCGTTTTGAACCTGCTCGTGGGCAAGATGCTTCGCGCACCACTATGGTTGTTGATCTCAGCCTTGTTGGCGCGGGTGCTTGGGCCTGAGGGCTTGGGTAGCTGGTCGATGATCCTGGCTGCCGGGATGTTGATGAACCAGCTCTTGCTGCATTGGACGCAGTCCATCACTCAGCGTTTCGGGCGGATGGAGTGGCTGGACTCCGGCTCATTGAATTCGATCCTCAGTGCCCGTCTACCCTTGCTCGCCGCTGGTGCCCTGCTCGCGGTAATCCTGTTGTTCGTAAATCCCTTCGATTGGCAGCAGCGTTTCTTTGGCATCGATAGTGGTGGAACCCATGTGCTGCTTGCGATGCTGGCATTCTGGTGCATGGCCGAAACTCAAAGCCTGCAGCAGGTTCGCGAACGTTTTGCACATCTGGCTTGGGCTCCCATCGCTGCCGACCTCGTGCTCATCGGCGCGATCGCAGTGCTGGCGTTGACGCCCATATTGCGAGGGGCAACGTTCTCGGAGCAGCTTCAACTCCTGTTGGGTGCCATGGCAGGCGGTTGGCTCTTGTGGTTGGTTTGGGAGCTGCGTTGTGCCGGGTTTCGCCCGCGTCTGCGCTCATTCGACTGGTCACGGCTGCCATCGCTGATGGCTTTCGCCATTCCCTTGGTTCCGGGCTTCCTGGTCGGTTATCTGGCTGAGTGGTGCGACTACTTTCTCATCCGCCATTTTCATGGCGAGTATGAGGTCGGTCTTTTTCATCCAGCCTACCAGTACCTCCTTATCCTGATCGGTTTGCCGACTGCATTGGTTTCCGTCTTGCTGCCGCGTGCCGTCCAGCATTTCGAAAAGCAGGGGGCGGCTGCCGTTGATCTGTTGGTGACGCGTCATGCGCCTCGTTTCGCACTGGCCTGGGGGATGTTGATCCTGATTCCCCTGGCGGTGTTGCCCGGCATCTTTCTGTTATTGGTGGGCGATGAGTTCATTGCATCAGCCTCTTTGCTCGGCATCATGCTTGCCGTGGTTCCCGGGGCGATCGCTCAGCACCTCTTCGGCATCGTCTACTTTTTGCAGGGGCGACTGCTGATTTCCACCTTCGTTTTCTTTCTGGTGAAACTGCTGGTGAATGCCGTCATTTCGGCATCCCTGCTGCCGCTGATCGGTGTGAGCGGGTCGGCTTTTGGGGTGGTGTCTTCTTACATGATCCTGCAATGGCTGTTCGTGATCTTTGCCGTTCCGGGTCATCGTCCCTCTGCTCGTTTCATGGGGGTTCTACTCTGGTGTCAAGCGAGTGGGCTGCTGTTATGCCTATTCGATGGCATGATTCTGCGTTTGCTGATGGGGAGCCTGGTTTTGATGCTGTCGCTCCTTTTTCTCCGGTTTACACCCATATTCGATGCGCGAGAAATTGCAGCGGTTCTGCCTGTGTGGCTCAAGCCTCATGAGCGTCTGCTGTTGAGTTGGCTCGCGCGACCGTCAAACTAGGAACAATTATGTTGTTGCTGTCAACGCTGCTTGTACTTGTCTTCGCTCTGGCACTGAGGCTGCTGCCCATGCGTCTTTCTCCGCATGGGGGCGGTGTGGATCAGTGGTTCTGGAGGGCCTATATCGATAGAACGCGGCGGCAGCGAGAGTTTCCGCCGCAACTGAAGCAGTTCCAGCTCGACGAGGCGCAGTGGTATCCACCCTTGTTTCCATGGCTTCTGGCAAAGCTGCCGCGAGCTGTCTTCGAGCGTTATGCGGGGTGGATGGCGATTCTGCTGGACTTGCTGCGCTTGTTGCTGGTGATGCTGGCAGGCTATGTATTGGGTGGGGATTGGACGGTGGCAGCGGTTGCGGGCCTCGTCTATGCACTGACTCCCGTCCTGATCACATACAACATCCAGTTGAACCCCAGAGGTCTGGGAGCATTGTTTCTCGATGCGGCTCTGCTGTTCACGGTGGCGACGCTGCTGCGGGAAGACATTCCGTGGTGGCCTGCAGCCGTCTTCGGTGGGTTGGTTCTTCTGACCCACAAGATGACGACTCAGTTGTTTGTATTCGTTGCACTCGTGGCTGGTATCGCGCTGCTTGAGGCGAGATTCCCGTTCCTGCTGGCTCTGAGTGTCGTGGCAGCGTTGATTCTGAGTGCTGGCTTTTATCGTTTCGTGTTCCGTGCTCACGTGGATATCCTGCGCTTCTGGTTCATCAACTGGCGCTGGATTGGAGCCAACCCGATACTTGAGTCGCCCGTGTATGGCGATCCCGCGTTCGAGTCCCCCTCCAAGTTCTATCGCAAGGGATGGCGTGCCGCTTTCCGTCGTCTCACCTTCGTTGTCGGCTTCAACCCGTGGATGCCCTCGATTCTGTTGGTTGGGCTTATCCTCTGCTGGGAGGGGCAATCCATCGAAAAGGCTCAACTGCTGGTTTTCGGGTGGTTGGCCTGTACTTTTGCCTTTGCGCTGATGACAACCCTGATCCCATCGTTGCGCTGCCTGGGACAGGGCTATCTCTATGGTTATAACGGTAGCTTTCCTGCGGCTCTGGCGCTGGGGCTGAGTTGGCAGGCTGTCGCGAGTAGCTGGATTTCGCTGCTGATCTGTGCGGCGACGGTTATTGCGTCCGGGGTTGCATTGTTCGCGTACTTTCGGGCCTTGCGCACTAGCCGGACTCTCAAGGTGGATGAGGATCTGGATCGAGCCATACGACGGCTGGCGGAGTTGCCCGATGGTACGGTCATGTGCCTACCGCAGCATTGGCATGATGTGGTGGCCTTTCGCACCGGCAAGGCCGTCGCGTTTGGTGGACATGGCTATGGTTTTCGCCTGTTGCAGCCGGTTTTTCCGAGGCTGCTGATTCCGGTCGGTCAGTTCATGCAGCAGCAGAATGTGGCCTATCTCCTTGTTTGGCCCGCCTATGTGAATCAGCGCTTTCTGGACGATCTGCCCCCATCGGAGGTAGAGGTGTGCGGGGAGTATCGTATCTACCGTTTTCAACCTGTTCAGGAGCGCGACAGTGGGGCGTAAACGACTCTGCTTCATTACCGCGGTTCCCATGACGGTCTCCGCCTTCCTGAGCCTGCACATTGAGCATCTCGTCGAAGATCACGACATCTTCGTCATCTCCAATTTTGGTGCCGAGCCGCCTCCGCAGGATGGAAGGATCACTTATCTGAATGTACCGCTGGCGAGAGACATCGCCCCGGTTGCTGATTTGAAAGTGCTGTTCTTGCTGGTACGTCTGTTCCGTCGCTACCGCTTCGATGTAGTCCACTCCGTTACCCCGAAGGCCGGCCTGCTGGGCATGCTGGCGGCTCGGTTGGCTGGAGTACCTGTCCGAGTGCACTGGTTCACTGGTCAGGTCTGGGTGACCCGGACGGGAATCGGACGTTTTGTGCTCAAGAGTGCGGATCGAATGATTGCCGCTGCAGCGTCACACCTGCTCGCCGACAGCCCCTCACAGCGTGACTTCCTGGTTGCCGAGAAGGTCTGTCGTCCGGGAGTGATCGAGGTCATCGGTGACGGCTCGATCTGCGGCGTGGATGGTGAGCGTTTCCGTCCCTGCCTACAGGCTAGAACGCGAGTTCGCGATGAACACGGAATTCCTGTTGACGCCAGCGTAGTGCTGTTTCTCGGGCGATTGAACGTGGACAAGGGGCTGCGCGAAATGGCCCAGGCGATGCTGCGACTGGATGAACGGTTTCCCGAACTTCACTGGCTGATAGTGGGGCCTGATGAGGGGGGGATGACCGAGCATATTCGTTCGGTAGCCGGTTGCCTGGGCGAGCGCCTGCATTTTCAGGGGTTTACCCGGGAGCCCGAATCCTACATGGCCGCAGCGGACATTTTCTGCTTGCCCAGTTATCGCGAGGGATTCGGCAGCTCGGTGCTCGAAGCCGCGGCAGCCGGCGTACCATCGGTGGCTACACGGATCTACGGGCTTACCGATGCTGTGGCGGAAGGGGAGTCCGGCTTGCTGGTTCCCCCGGCAAATGTGACAGAGCTGGTGGCGGCCTTGCAGACGCTGCTGGAAAACCATGAAATGCGCTCGGCAATGGGGCATGCAGCGCGCGTGCGCGCATTGCAGCGTTTCTCACGTGAGCGGATCGTGACTGGCCTGAGCGATTTTTACGTTCGAGTGCTCGCAAAGGAGGGCAAGGCATGAGCCTCAAGCGAACCTTCGATATCGCTTGCAGTACAGCGGCTCTTCTATTGCTCTGGCCTGTTCTGCTGATCGTCTATGTGCTGGTACGTGTGAACCTTGGTTCCCCCGCGCTATTCCGTCAGCAGCGTCCTGGTTTGCACGGGCAACCGTTCATGATGATCAAGTTCCGCACCATGCTCGATGCGCTGGATGCAGATGGAAATCCATTACCAGACGATGTTCGTCTTACCCGGTTCGGCCGATTGCTGCGCGCCACCAGTCTGGATGAACTCCCTGAGCTGTGGAACGTGTTGAAGGGCGACATGAGTCTGGTCGGGCCGCGCCCGTTGTTGATGGAGTATCTGCCCTTGTACAGCGCCGAGCAGGCACGGCGGCATGAGGTGCGTCCAGGCATTACCGGCTGGGCGCAGGTGAATGGGCGCAATGCATTGAGCTGGCCGCAGAAATTCGCTCTGGATGTCTGGTACGTGGACAATCGCTCGCTCCTGCTGGATATCCGCATTCTGCTGTTGACCGTGAAGAAGGTGTTCGTGCGTGAAGGCATCAGCGCCGAAGGGCAGGTGACCGCCTCGCGCTTCACGGGGGAGGAAGAATGAAGCGTCTGGCGATTCTTGGTGCCAGCGGTCACGGCAAGGTGGTCGCGGATGTCGCCGAGCTGTGCGGCTGGGATGTGGCGTTCTTCGACGATGCGTTCCCGAATGTGCAGCGCAACGGTGCCTGGGCGATCGAGGGCCGTACCGACGAGCTGCTGCAGCAGGCTGAGCGCTTTGCCGGGGTGATCGTGGCTATCGGACACAATCGCACTCGTTTGGCCAAGTTGAGTCTGTTACGGGATCACGGCTTTTCTGTCGAGACGCTCGTGCATCCACAGGCCTGCGTCAGCCGCTACGCCGTGGTCGAACCTGGCTGCGTGGTTTTTGCCGGCGCGGTGGTGAATGCGTTCGCGCGGATCGGCGAGGGCTGTATCCTAAACACCTTATGCGGCGTGGATCACGATTCGGTACTCGGCGCTGGTGTGCATGTCAGCCCGGGAGCGTGTCTTGCCGGTGGGGTGCAAGTAGGTGAGGCAACCTGGATCGGCATAGGCGCCAGTGTGCGCCAGCTAGTCTGTATCGGCACCGACGTAGTCGTCGGAGCCGGGGCTGCAGTGGTTGGCGAAGTGCCGGATAATGTCACGGTCGTGGGTGTTCCTGCCCGGATCGTTAGCTAGTCAAATCCGTGTCGGCCGCTGGCTGCCACGCTCAACGTGATAGAGATCTGCTTGTGTTGAATACGCCTTTTTCGCCTTGGCCTTCCTTCTCTGTCGAAGAGGCTGATGCCGCGCGCGATGTCATTCTTTCCAATCGAGTGAACTACTGGACAGGCGAGGAGTGCAGGCACTTCGAGCGTGAGTTCGCCGCCTGGGCAGGAACCCGTCACGCCATTGCGCTGGCTAACGGCACGGTTGCGCTGGATCTGGCCCTCAAGGCGTTGGGAGTAGGTGCGGGGGACGAGGTGGTGGTGACGCCGCGTACTTTCCTGGCCTCGGTCTCGTGCATCGTCAACGCGGGTGCCGTTCCAGTCTTCGCCGAGGTCGACCGCGACTCGCAGAACATTACGGCAGAGACGATTCGTGCGGTGCTAACACCGCGTACCCGGGCGGTGATCTGCGTGCATCTGGCCGGTTGGCCCTGTGACATGGATCCGATCATGGCGCTCGCCAAGGAGCATGATCTCAAGGTCATCGAGGATTGTGCCCAGGCCCACGGGGCATTCTACAAGGGGCGTGCGGTGGGTTCGATCGGCCATGTCGGCGCCTGGTCGTTCTGTCAGGACAAGATCATGACGACCGGGGGTGAGGGGGGGATGGTGACAACCGACTGCCCTGAGCTGTGGTCACGCATGTGGTCGTTCAAGGATCACGGCAAGAGCTGGGAGGCGGTCTATGAGCGTGAACATACTCCCGGCTTTCGCTGGCTGCATGAGAGTTTCGGTACCAACTGGAGGATGATTGAAGTCCAGGCGGTCATCGGTCGTATTCAGCTAAACAGGATGCCTCTCTGGCACTCTCGGCGATTGGCCAATGCCCAGCGTATATGGGCTGCGGCAGGAACCCTGCCGGGATTGCGGGTGCCTGTCCTGCCAAGTGACATCGAGCATGCAGCCTACAAGTGCTATGTGTTCGTCAAACCTGAGGCTCTTCAGGAGGGATGGTCGAGAGATAGAATTCTGGAGGAGATCAATTCTCGCGGCGTTCCCGCATTCTCGGGTTCTTGCTCGGAGGTCTACCTGGAGCGAGCATTCGACGGTACTGACTGGCGTCCGGAGCCACATCTGGCTGTCGCTCGCGAATTGGGTGAGACCAGTCTCATGTTCATGGTGCACCCAACCTTGACGGATTCGGAGTTGGAGAAAACCGTTCAGGTGCTGGGGGATGTCATGTCCGAAGCGGCGAGCTGCAAGTGAATGCAATCCGAAGGACGGAAGGATGAGTAACTCAATAGATCGAGTGCGTCACGTATTGCTGGAGCTTCCTCGGGGCAGGAAACGCCTTCTTCAGGTAATGGTCGATGTGCTTCTGCTCTGGCTCGCACTCTGGCTGGCATTTTTTGTGCGTTTGGGAACATCGGTACTGATTGATCCTTTTGGTGAGTACCTGTGGCTGTTCGTTGCCGCTCCGGCGACAGCAATTCCCCTGTTCGTGCGTTTTGGCCTCTATCGCGCTGTTCTGCGTTATTTCAGCAGCGCGGCGCTCATGACGATATTCAATGCGATCAGTTTATCGGCGCTTTTATTGGCCGTTGTGATCTATCTGATGCAGCCCGAAGAACTGATGCCGCGCTCGGTGGTATTCATCTACTGGGCAATCTCCATGCTGTTCGTTGGCGGGCTGCGTCTGCTCATGCGCCAGTACTTCAGCGGTGAGCTGTTTCCGCCCGGTCGTCAGTCGGCTCGAGCGGTCAAGGTAGCAATATACGGCGCGGGGGCAGCGGGAAATCAACTGCTCTCTGCGTTGCGCATGAGCCATGGCATGAAACCGGTGGCCTTCATTGACGATGATGTCAGTCTGGGCGGAAGGGTCATCGCTGGAGTCAAGGTTTATGCCCCGAAGCATGTCGGGCGAATGATCGAAGAGACAGGTGCACGTGAGCTGCTTCTGGCTATTCCGTCTGCATCTCGAGCCCGTCGTCGGGAGATTCTTGCTGCCCTTGAATGTCATCCCCTGCATGTGCGCAGTATCCCGGGGTTCATGGATCTCGCCAGCGGGCGAGTGAAGGTCGAAGACCTCCAGGAAGTGGATATCGCCGACCTCCTGGGCCGCGATGCAGTACCTCCGCGCCAGGATTTGTTCCAGCGTTGCATAAAGGATCAGGTCGTTCTGGTAACCGGTGCTGGCGGTTCCATTGGTTCGGAGCTGTGTCGGCAGATTCTCGCCAGTGGTGCACGTACCTTGCTGCTTTTCGAGCACAGCGAATTCAACCTCTACAGCATCCATGGCGAGCTACAGCAGCGTATCGATCGGGAGTCGCTGCCGATCAAGCTGGTGCCGATCCTGGGATCTATCCGTAATGCCGAGCGGTTGTTCGACATTCTGCAAACCTGGCGCGTCAATACCGTTTATCACGCTGCTGCCTACAAGCACGTGCCGATGGTCGAGCACAACGTCGCCGAGGGCGTGCTCAATAACCTGGTTGGTACGCTCAATGCGGCGCAGGCTTCGATCAAGGCGGGTGTCGCCAATTTCGTGCTGATTTCCACCGACAAGGCGGTGCGCCCTACCAATGTCATGGGCAGTACCAAGCGGCTGGCCGAGATGGTGTTGCAGGCATTGAGTCGTGAGTCCGCTCCATTGCTGTTCGGTGATGAACGTGGTGTTCATCACGTCAACAAGACCCGTTTCACCATGGTTCGCTTCGGTAACGTGCTGGGCTCTTCCGGTTCGGTCATCCCGCTGTTCAGGGCGCAGATCAAGCAGGGTGGGCCGGTGACGGTGACACATCCGAACATCACGCGTTATTTCATGACGATTCCGGAGGCCGCACAGCTTGTCATTCAGGCCGGAGCGCTGGGGCAGGGTGGTGACGTGTTCGTGCTGGATATGGGCGAGCCGGTGAAGATCGCTGATCTGGCCGAGAAGATGATTCGCCTGTCTGGCTTGAGTGTGCGGGATGAGCGTAATCCTCATGGTGATATCTCCATCGAGTTCACGGGGCTCAGGCCTGGTGAGAAACTCTACGAGGAGCTGCTGATCGGCGAAGACGTGCAGCCGACCGAGCACCCGATGATCATGCGTGCGCAAGAGGACATGCTGCCCTGGGATGAGCTCAAGGCTCGCTTGCAGGAGCTGCTGGTTGCCGTTGATGAAGACGACTACTCCCGTGTCCGTGTGCTGCTGCGTGAAACGGTGCATGGGTATGTGCCCGAGGGTGAGATAGTCGACTGGATTCACCTGCGCAATCGTGAGCGTTGATGTCTGCAGTTTGACAGCGAGGAGATTGCGTCTAGGTTGATTCAGGTGGGGCTTGAAGCCTTACATGGATCAACTTGATGAAAGGATGCATATCATGCTGAAAATCCGTTTTTCTGCACTGCTGTTCGCTGCTCTCACTACCCTCTCTCTGGCTGCGGTTGCAGCTGAAACGCCAAAAGCCGAAAGCGCCAGGGCGCCTGTCCTTCAGTTGGCGCAGGTCGCTGTGGTCAATCTGAATACTGCTGATGCCGCTACGTTGCAGCGTGATCTGGTGGGGATCGGGGCGACCAAGGCGCAAGCGATCGTGGCGTATCGTGAGGAGCACGGCAAGTTCGCTTCGATCGACGAGTTGCTGGAAGTGAATGGGATCGGTGAAGCGACGCTGGAGAAGAATCGCGACAAGTTGAGCGTTGAATGACGCCTGGCGGCGTTGCTCCGAGAGGCCGGTCTTTTTGACCGGCCTTTTGCGTTCAAGGGGGCAGAGGGGGCGCATGGCGCACCCTAAGGGAATGGCCCCGAAGGGGGGAGCGAAGCGAATAACCTGGGACGCAGTCCCTGGTGAGAGTTGGCAGGCGATAAAAAACCAGCGGTTAGGCTGGGTTCTTGAATTTGGCTCCGCGACCTGGACTCGACAGCGCAGCTGAACGCGCTTCAGCGCGGCCCCGAAGGGGTGAGCGAAGCGAATAACCTGGGACACAGTCCCTGGTGAGAGTCCGACAGATACAAAAAAGCCTCGGATCAACCGAGGCTTTTGAATTTGGCTCCGCGACCTGGACTCGACAGCGTAGCTGAACGCGCTTCAGCGCGGCCCCGAAGGGGTGAGCGAAGCGAATAACCTGGGACGCAGTCCCTGGCGAGAGTCCGGCAGATACAAAAAAGCCTCGGATCAACCGAGGCTTTTGAATTTGGCTCCGCGACCTGGACTCGACAGCGCAGCTGAACGCGCTTCAGCGCGGCCCCGAAGGGGTGAGCGAAGCGAATAACCTGGGACGCAGTCCCTGGTGAGAGTCCGGTAGATACAAAAAAGCCTCGGATCAACCGAGGCTTTTGAATTTGGCTCCGCGACCTGGACTCGACAGCGCAGCTGAACGCGCTTCAGCGCGGCCCCGAAGGGGTGAGCGAAGCGAATAACCTGGGACGTAGTCCCTGGTGAGAGTCCGGCAGATACAAAAAAGCCTCGGATCAACCGAGGCTTTTGAATTTGGCTCCGCGACCTGGACTCGAACCAGGGACCCAATGATTAACAGTCATTTGCTCTACCGACTGAGCTATCGCGGAACAACGGCGCGTATGTTACTGATTAAAAAAGAGAAGTCAACACT
>Ga0209699_100185_pt1 | contig 62984 bp, 65 predicted proteins | sample SynthPrep_1_END__FD_187204 | JGI IMG/M metagenome (GOLD analysis project Ga0209699, IMG submission 187204) | Synthetic microbial communities from Ohio, USA - SynthPrep_1_END_DS7_MetaG (SPAdes) (version 2) | ecosystem: Engineered > Bioreactor > Aerobic > Activated sludge | place: USA: Ohio...
GAGTCGGTCAGGCGGGCAGGGTGTTGGGGGCGAACTTGGCGGTGGCCTTCACCGGGATGACCTTCACCAGCTCACCCAGGGCCTCGACCATCTGCGCCTGCACGCCGCCCAGCGTGGCCGCTTCCATCTGGCAGCCGGCGCAGGCGCCCTTCATGGACACGTAGATGTTCTTGCCATCCACATCCACCAGCTCGATGTCACCGTGGTCGCGCTGCAGGTTGGGGCGGGCCTTCTCGATGACCTGCTCGATCTTGCGGATGCGCTCCAGCGTGCTGAGCTTGCCCGGCACCTTCTTCTCCGGCGGCGGCGCCGGCTTGAAGTCCTCGCCGCGCTCGGCCAGCACCTTGGCGAGGATCTCCTCGATGCCTTCGTGGCAGGAGGAACAGCCACCGCCGGCCTTGGTGTAGTTGGTCACCTGCTCGACGCTGCACAGGTTGTTGGCGCGGATGGTCTCTTCGATCATCACCGCGTCCACCGCGAAGCACTTGCAGATCAGCGCGCCTTCTTCGTGGTCGTCCTTCCATTCCTCGCCGCGGTAGTTGGCGACGGCGGACTGCAGGGCTTCGCGGCCCATCACCGAGCAGTGCATCTTCTCGGGCGGCAGGCCGCCGAGGAAGTCGGCGATGTCCTGGTTGGACACTTCCAGCGCCTGCTCCAGGGTCTTGCCCTTGATGATCTCGGTCAGCGCCGAGCTGGAGGCGATGGCCGAGCCGCAACCGAATGTCTGGAAGGAAGCATCCAGGATGGTTTCGTTGGCCGGATCCACCTTCAGCATCAGCCGCAGCGCGTCGCCGCAGGAGATGGAGCCCACTTCGCCGATGGCGTTGGCATCCGGCAGCGGGCCGGCGTTACGCGGGTTGTAGAAGTGTTCCTTGACGGTTTCGGAGTAATCCCACATGGCGCTCTCCCGGTATCAGGCGGAGAAGGACTGGCCACAGGCGCAGCCGCCGGAGGCATTCGGGTTTTCGAACTTGAAGCCGGAGCCGGACAGAGAGTCGACGAAATCGACGGTGACGCCGTCCAGCATCGGGGCGGAGTAGGGATCGACCAGCAGGGTCACGCCGCCCATCTCGACGACCATGTCGTCTTCCGCCTTCTCGGCTTCCAACTTCATGCCGTACTGCAGGCCGGAGCAGCCGCCGCCCTGCACATGGATGCGCAGACCGGCAACCGGGTCGGCGGAGGTGGAGATGAAACGGCTGACAGCCTGCAGCGCGCTGGGGGTGAGGTTGATCATGTTCGGTTCTCCTGGGGAAGAGGGTGTGTCGCCGAACATGGTGCAAAGGCTATGCCATCACGGATGAAAACGTATCTTGCTGGTTTTAAAGGATTTGTTGTGCATGTGCCATGTCGCGAAGGGGACGCGCCACGGCCATTGTCGGTTTTGTGACATGCCGGCCAAAAACCCTTCTGTCAGCATGACTTTCGCCTTGCGCATGCGCACTGGAATGCGGCCACGGATGCGCAGGAAACGAATCACTGGCGCCCCGTACAAACAATGAATGGCCGGCGGGCCGGGCACCCCGTTTGCCGCAGGAGTGTGCGGAAAGGTAATACGTAATACGCTAGCCGCCTGGCGGAGGAGGGACGACCTATGGTTCTGCTCGACATGATGGGTGGGGTGGCCCTGCTGCTGTGGGGGCTGCACATGGTCCACAGCGGTATCGTGCGCGCCTTTGGCGCCGACCTCAGGCGCACGCTGGGCGGCGCGCTGCGCAACCGTTTCAAGGCCCTGGCCGCCGGTCTCGGCATTACCGCATTGCTCCAGAGCAGTACCGCCACCGCGCTGATGCTGACCTCCTTCGCCGCCGGCGGCGTCATCAGCCTGGTGCCGGCGCTGGCCACCATGCTGGGGGCCAACATCGGCACCAGCCTCATCGTGCAGTTGCTGTCCTTCAACGTTTCCGCGCTGGCGCCCATGCTGCTGGTGGTGGGCGTGGTCGCCTTCCGCCGTGGCGCGCGCACCCGCACCCGGGATCTGGGGCGCGTCGCCATCGGCCTGGGGCTGATGCTGCTGTCGTTGCACCTGCTGCTGAACAGCCTGGCGCCGGTGGAGCATTCGCCGCTGGTGCGGGATGTGTTCGCCGCCGCCACCAACGAGGCGCTGGTCTGCCTGCTGATCGGCGCGCTGCTGACCTGGGCGGCGCACTCCAGCGTGGCGGTGGTGCTGCTGGTGATGTCGCTGGCGCAGTCGCAGCTGATCGGCGTCGAGGCGGCGCTGGCGATGGTGCTGGGTGCCAACCTCGGCGCCGCGCTGAATCCGCTGTTCGAGGGCGGCGCCGCCGGCAACCCGGCCTCGCGCCGCCTGCCGCTGGGCAACCTGCTCAACCGCCTCGCCGGCTGCCTGTTGCTGCTGCCCTTCCTCGGCCCGGTGGCGGACTGGCTGGCGAGCGTCGATCCCCAGCCGGTGCGGGTGGCGGCGGACTTCCACATCCTCTTCAACCTGGCGATGGCGTTGCTCTTCCTGCCGCTGCTCAACCCGCTGGCGCGGCTGCTGGAGCGCTTCCTGCCGGAGCGGGCGGCACCCTCCGACCCCGGCACGCCGCTCTACCTGGATGCCGCCGCCCTCGACACCCCGGCGGTGGCGCTGGCCTGCGCCGCCCGCGAGACGCTGCACATGGGCGACGTGGTGGAAGGCATGTTCCACCGCGGCATGAACGCCCTGCTGAGCAACGACCGCAAGCTGGTGGCCGAGGTGTCGGCGATGGACGACGCGGTGGACCGCCTGCACGAGGCGATCAAGCTCTACGTGATCCAGCTCACCCGCGGCAGCCTGGAGGAGCACGAGGGCCAGCGGGCGATGGAGATCATGTCGCTGTCCATCAACCTGGAGCATGTCGGCGACATCGTCGACAAGAACCTGATGGAGCTGGCGGCGAAGAAAATCAAGCACCGCCTGGAATTCTCCCGCGAGGGCGCGGCCGAGCTGGAGGCCATGCACCAGCACATCGCCGCCAATTTCAAGCTCGCCGCCAGCGCCTTCCTCACCGGCGACGCCCGGGTGGCGCGCCAGCTGCTGGAGGAAAAGACGCGGCTGCGGGAGATCGAACAGGCCGCCGGCGAGAGCCACATGGCGCGCCTGCGCGAGGGCCGGCCTGAGAGCCTGGAGACCAGTTCGCTGCATCTGGACGTGCTGCGCGATCTCAAGCGCATCCACTCTCACCTGTGCGCGGCGGCCTACCCGGTGCTGGATGCGCGGGGAGAGTTGCGTGACAGCCGGTTGAAGCCGGAAGCGAAGGCGAGCGAAGAGGCGGCTGCAGCGGACGGGCTGCGGCCGCATTCGGGCTGAGGCTTGCTTCCCACGCGCGAGAGGGGCTGGGGGAGAGGGGGAAAACCACCGGCGGGACCAGTCGGGTTGCTCCGAGACGCCCCTCGAGCGCTACCCGTCCAGCTTGGAAAACCGTCCTGGCGGCCTCTGCGCTCGCCCTTTCAGCGCAAGCCCCACGCCCAAACCCCAGCACTCAGCCCAGGATGTGCTCGTACACGTCCCGCATCACGTCCCGCTCGGTATCCGGGATGCCCGCCAGTTCGGTCAGCAGCGCGAAGCGCCCGCCGGCCTTGTCCACCGCCTCGAACGGTGGATCGGTGGCGGTGAGTTCGCCCAGCCATACGGTGGCGCTGCCTTCCGGCATCAGCATGCGGGAGCGGAATTCCGGATCGACGCGCAACTCGCCCGCCGGCAGGCCGAGGCGGCTGGCGGCCTGGGTGACCAGCGGGCCAGGATGGGGGGAGACGATGGCCGGGTCGCCCTCGATCTCCAGGCTGGCGGCGATCACCGATTGCGGGAAGCGGACGAAGCGCAGGCGGGCGCTGGTGGCCTGCTTGTGATAGACGATGAGGGTGAGTAAGCCCATGGCATTCCATGCTGAGGCAATGCGGGAAAGGCGACCGGCGCGAGGGCTCGGTCGCCGGGAAGGTGCGGCGAAGCGGGAGTTGCGGCGCCGGGCCAGCAGAGCTGGCCCCGGCGGGCGGTGACGGCTCCGGCGGCGCTGCGGAGGGACGCGCGCCGGCGTGTCCCCTGCCGCGCCCGCAGCTCAGGCGGTGGCGGTCGCCGCCGACAGGCGCTTGCTGGCGTCCGCCCAGGCCTTGCAGGCGTCGTAGGTGGACTGCGCGATGCCGGGGATCTCCTCGTAGCCCGCCGGCAGGCGGTCTTCGACCAGGTCGTGCAGCTGGGAAGCCCATTCCTGCGAGATGCGCTTCAGCTTCTTCACTTCCTTCTCGAGGTCCTTGATTTCCTCTTCCGTCATGGTGGTCTCCTCCGTGATCAGAGCCCGGCGACTTCCGGGTACTTGCCGATGAGTTCCAGCGCCACCGACAGGTATTTGTCGGCTTCGTCCTTCATCTTCGAATAGCTGTCGAAGCCGAAGCGATGCACGTCGCGCAGGGTGCGGTCCAGCACCACCAGCTTGCCGACGGTAATCACGCCGCGGCCGAAGCCTTCGTGGGTGATGTTGATCATCGGCACCGCCATCAGGCCGCATTCCTTCTCGATCAGCGCGGCGATGGCGTTGTGGAAGGCCTTCACGCGGGCGATGGTGACGTCGTCCGGATCGCCCACCACCGGGATCTGGCGGCGTTGTTCCTTGGTCAGGATGTAGGGCGCGAGCACCTTGTCGGTGGGCCAGCCGTCGTAGGTGCCGTAGCTGTCCAGCGCGCGGGTCTGGCGATTCATCTCCTTGATGAAGTCGGTCTCGGCCAGTTCCGGGCTCAGTTCGGCCGCGGGAGCGGTGTTGGTGTCGATGGTGATCATCGTGGCGACTCCTTGTCGTCGGGTTCTGTTGCAGCGGTTGGGATTTGTTCCAGCAGCGCAGGCTGCGGACGCAGGCCGGGCAGGCGGGAGAGGCGGCGCGAGAGCAGGAAGCCGGCGCCGAGGCCGCCGAAGCTGGAGAGCGCGATCGCGCTCTCGGCCAGCGCGAGCTGGGAGGCGATGGCCATGCCCAGCAGCAGGCCGGCCAGCGGCAGCAGGTAGGCCACCGCGATGGCGCGGTAGGTGGTGCCGCTGTCCAGGTTCACCTGCACGGTTTCGCCCACGCGGTGGGCCTGGGCGTCGCTGGCGGGGACCACCAGCTCGGTGGCGTTGCTGCCGGCGCAGACGTGGGAGGAACGGCAGTTGCCACAGGCCGAGGCGCGCTCGAAGCGCACCACCAGGCTGTCGTCGGCGATGGCGATCACTTCGCCGCTGCGCGTCATCATTCCTGCCAGCCCTCGGCTTCCATGGCATCGAAGCGGCTGCTGTCCGCCGGCTGGCGGGCTTTCACCGCCTTGGCCAGCCAGCCGCCGGGGCCGCTGGCGAGTTCGCCTTGCAGGTCGCCGATCAGCCGGTCTATGCAGGCGCCTTCCTCTACCCGTATCGGCTGCACGCCGGAGGCCAGCAGCTGCTTAACCGCCGAGGCGCCGACCGCCAGGCAATACACCGCGGCGCAGCCGCTGAGGGTGGCGATCTTGGCCGGCAGCTTGTTCTCGTTGCCGTCCTGCGCGGTGTCGAGGAACTCGGTGACTTCCACCAGCTGCGAGGAACCGGGGCCGATCTCGAAGATGGCGAAGGCCTCGGTGGCGCCGAAGTGCTGGTTCACCGTGCTGCGGTCGGTGCTGGCGAAGGCGACGCGCACGCCGTCCATGACCGGGGCCGCCACGTCAGTGCCCACCAGCCGCAGCTGCCGCCGACGGGGGATCGTTTCGCTGGTTGTATCGAGATCGATGGGGAGCGATGGACTCATGATGTTGCAACACCAGGTTGGCCAGATCGAACAGGGCTTGCCGGGTACCCCGGTAGCCCACCCATGTCTTGCAGTAACCGCCGACGAGGTCGTATAGCGGCATGCCGGCGCGCAGCAGCGGCACGCCCAGCCGCTCGGCGGTGGCGGCTGCGTGCGAGTTGGCGATGATGAGTTCCGCCTGGCCGGCGCGGGCCAGGTCTTCCAGGTCTTCCAGGTCGCCGATGTGGGCCTGGGCGGCAGGCAGGTCGGCGAGGCAGGGCGCCTTCACCGGCGCCACCGCGGCGACGATCTCGCTGCCCATGCCGTGGACCAGGGTGGCGAGCTGCAGCAGCAGGTCGGCGTCGGCGGCGATGGCGACGCGGCGCAGGCCGGTCATGAAGTGGGTGTCCACCATCGCGTCCTGCAGCTGGGCGCGGTGGCGCTCCAGCTTCTCCGGCACCGGCACCCCGGCGATCTCGGCCAGCAGCGCGGTGAAGCGGTCGCAGGCCTCCAGCCCGACCAGGCCGTCGAAGCGGTGGTCGGGCACGCCGGTGCGGCTGGCCAGCACATCGGCGGCGGCGTTCAGCGAGCGGCCGATGACGATGGTGGCGCGCGCCTCGCCCAGCGTCGGCAGTTCGGAGACCGGCGTGCCGCCCAGGGTCACCGGGGTGGTGTCTTCCGGGATCAGGTGGCCGTCCAGCGAGTCGGCGAGGTCGGGCACCGCCACCGGCCGCAGGTTGAACAGCTCCACCCATTCCTTGATGGCCTCGACGTCGCCCGGCGTCAGGTGGCTGCCCAGCAGCAGGTTGATCTGGCGCGGCCGGCGGCCGACGATGCCGGTGCCGGCAGTGGTGGGCACGGTGGCCTCCAGCATGCCCTTCACCGCCGCGGCGTAGCCGGTTTCCAGGCAGCCGTTGAAGTCCGGCGTGTTCACCGCCGCCACCGGAATGTGGTCGTACTGCGGGTAGCGGCTGCGGAAATCCTTGACCAGGCGGTGGATATCGGTGCCCTGGGTTTCCGACAGCGCGGTGGTGGCGAGACCGACCAGCGACGGCTTGCTCTTGCCGCACACGGTGGCCAGCGCCTGGACCACGTTGTCGTCGGCGTTCATCACGGTGGCGACCTGGTCCATCGCGGTGGTCTGCAGCGGCACCGGCTCGCGGAAGTGGCGCACGAAGAACACCTTGGCGAAGGCGGTGCATCCCTGCGAACCGTGGAAGATGGGCATGCCGCGGTTGATGCCGAGGAAGGCCAGCGCCGCGCCGGCGGGCGCGGAGGACTTCAGCGGGCTGACCGACAGGGCCTTGGGGTGGCGGACGATCTCGGCCATCGCGGCGTCCTCAGGCGGCGGCGCCGGCGGGCGCGTGGTGGTGATCGTCGTGGTCGTGGGCATGCTCGTCCGGGCCGTCGCCGGCATCCGGGCTGTCGCCCATCTCCGGCCCGGCGATCACCATGGCCTTGCTCGACCACGGCGCCGGCTTGCGCACCGCGTCCCACACCGGCGATTCCAGCGTCAGCGCCAGCTGGCGCACCAGCTCCTTCATGCCCTCGTAGCCGGCGTAGCCGAATTCCCGTTCCTGGTTGATGTCGAGGAAGGGCAGGCGGGCCTTGAGCGCGGTGTAGAGGTTGCGGCCGCCGGCGATCAGGATGTCGGCCTTGAGGTTATACACCGCGTTCAGCAGGTCGCGGGCGCCCTCGCTCTCCAGCATGATGGTGTTGTCGCCCATCAGCTCCAGGATGCGGGCCTTGTCTTCCTCGGTGGATTTCTTGGTGCCGCTGGCGACCACGTTCATGCCCAGGTCCTGCAGTGCCGAGACCACCGACCAGGATTTCACCCCGCCGGTGAACAACAGCACCCGCTTGCCTTCCAGCCGCGGCCGCCACACGTTCAGCTCGCCGCGCACCCGGGCTTCCTCGCGGGCGATCAGCTTCTCGGTGCGCTCGATGAGGTCGGCGTCGCCGATGATGCGGGCGATGTCGCGCAGCGCCTGCGAGGTGTCGGTGATGCCGTAGAAGCTGCCCTCGAACCAGGGCACGCCGTACTGCTCCTCCATCTTGCGGGCGACGTTGATCATCGCCTTGGCGCACACCAGCATGCTCACCTCGGCGCGGTGCATGGTCTGCACCTCGTGGAAGCGGGCGTCGCCGGACAGGGTACAGAGCACGCGCAGGCCCAGTTCCTCGAACAGCGGGGTGAGGTACCACAGCTCGCCGGCGATGTTGTATTCGCCGATGAGGTTGATGTTGTGGATCCTGATGCCGGGCGGAATCGCCTCCGGCGGCACCGGCTCCGGCTCGCGGGTGCCGATGACGTGCTTCACCATGGCTTCGCCGGCGATGCGGTTGCCCAGGTTCTTGGTGCCGTAGAAGCCGGCGCAGTCTATGGGCACCACCGGCACGCCCCAGCGCTCGGCGGCGGCCTTGCACACCGCCTCGATGTCGTCGCCGATCAGCGCCGGCACGCAGGTGTTGTAGACGAACACCGCAGGTGGCTGGTAGCGGTCTATGGCTTGCTTGATACCGTGAAACAGGCGCTTTTCCGCCTTGCCCATGATGATGTCCTGCTCCGACAGGTCGGTGGTCATGCCGATCTTGAAGAGCGTGGGGCCGGACGAGCGGGTGCCGCGGTTGTCCCAGGAATTTCCGGCACAGGCGATGGGGCCGTGCACCACGTGGGCGACGTCGGCGATGGGCAGCAGGGCGATCTGTGCGCCGTCGAAGGCGCAACCGCCGGCGGAAGCGCCGGGCTTGGGCCGTGCGCAGCCGGATTTCTCCTTCTTGTTGTGCGCACAGGCGGGTTCGTCCATCAGGGCGGCGATATCGGAGGCTTTCATGTCGGGGGACTCCGTCGGCAGTAGTGGAGGGCAACGTGCAAGCTCCGTGCCGCCTTGATGTTTGTTCCTAAGTGGATGAAAAAGCGAAGGTATTCTTGGTGGAGCGGCTGTCGCGAAGCCGACAATGTGCGGCCGGCCACACGACAGCCGCGTGGCTTACAGCGCGTAGGGCTGGTGCATCCATTGCCGCACCAGCGCGGCGTCGCGCTCTGGCAGGTAGGCGAGGCCGTCTGCCAGGTCGGCGAACACCTCGGCCGTCAGGTTGCGCGGCACGCGGCGGCCGGCCAGCAGGTGGAAGTACCAGGCGAAGCCATAGCCGGCGGCGCGATCGAACTCGTGCAGCTGCTGCGCCAGCGCGGTGCCACGGCTGGGGGTGGCGGGCGCGCTCCAGGCTGGCGGGTGGACGGCCACCGGCGAGGCGGCGTAGCGGGTCTGGCGGTAGCGGTCCAGGTGCTCGGACAGGGCCAGCACCCAGCGATCGCAGAAGCGCGTCTGCTGGCCGGCGCTGCTGGCCTGCCATTCGCCGAGGAAGCGCAGCACCGGCGCCGGCTTGCCGCTCTGTTCGGCCATGCGGCCGAGATAGGCGGCGATGTCGACCAGGCGGCGGAAGTTGTAGCGGGAGGGGCCCAGCGGCAGCGGTGGCGGGCTGTCGGCCGGGCGGTCGAGCAAGGCCTCGGCGGTGGCCGGCGTGTCGGTGATGGCGGTGAGGCTGTGGCTGGCCACCTCTTGCAGCTCCTCGATCTCCAGCTGCAGGTAGTCTGCCGGGCCGCTGCCCCAGGGAGCGACGAAGTAATGGCTCACGCCCTGTTCCAGCGTCACCGTGAGGCCGGCGTCGGCGTGGTGTTCGAGGAAGACGTCGCCATCCTCGCCGCACTCGGCCCAGGCCTGCTCCAGCCAGGCCAGTGCGTCGTCGGCCACCGTGGCGCCGCTGGCGTCCAGGATGCGGCCGGGCCGGAACCAGCCGCCGCGCGACAGCCGCGGCACGAACTCCGGGCCGCCCTCGCGCCGCAGGGCGTCGAGCAGGGCGGCGTGCCCCGGAACCGGGGCGATGGTGGCGCACAGGCGGAACACCGTCTCGGTCAGCGTGGCGGGAAACTTGCCGCTGTCGGCCGCGGTGGCGGAAACGGGCAGGGTGGCGGGGGCGTCGGTCATGGCGCGGTCCTCGGTTAGGCGTGGTGCATCGGGAAACGGGTGGGGCGCGTAGCCTCAGTTCGGGCCGGCGGACAGGCGTTCGGCGGCGAGCAGGCGGACGTCGGGCTCCGGGTCGTCCAGCACCGCGGGGAGCGCCTCCAGCGGGGCCTGCTGCACGGCGGCGGCGCGTACCAGCCACTCCGGGTCGGCGAGCAGCTGGGCGGCGTCGGCCGGCAGCATGCGGCTGGCGGCCAGGGCGCGCACTTCCGGCTCCGGGTCGGCGGCCAGCTTGCCCAGGGCGAAGGCCGGCAGGCGGCGGGCGATCTCCTTGCGCACCGCCGGGTCGGGGTCGTCCACCATCTGCGGCAGCTGGCCGTGGGGCAGGCGGCGGGCGACATGGATGCGCACGCCGTAGTCAGGGTCGCGCAGCATGCGGGCGAGGCCGGCGGGCGGCATGCGGGTGGCGACGGTGATGCGCACCTCGCGGTCGGGGTCGCGCGCCATGCGCTCCAGCACCTCGCCCTCGGCCCGCACCGCCACCGCGCGGCGCACCACCTCGTCCTCGTCGTGCTCCAGCCGCATTGCCGCCGCCTGCGGCGCATAGCGCACGGCGATGGCGCGCCGTTCCCAGAAGGGATCGTCCAGGCAGAACTCCGCCCACTCGGGATTGCGCGCGAGGAAGCGGTCGATCTGGCGGCCGCTGTAGACGAACAGGCAGGCGTCGCCCGGCCCGCAGCGGCCCTTGGGCAGGGTGTCCTCGCGCAGCTCGCACTGCGTACAGGGGTTGGCGGGCGGTGCGTAGTCGCCGTGGCCGGCCGGCGGGGCGTCGGATTCGTAGTCCAAGGCGATAGGGAGCGTGCGCTCTGCGTAGGTGGGTTGACGTTCTCCCATGCCAGCCGCAAGCGGCATGCCAACCGCGATAAGCCCTTGTCCTTCAAGGTTTGGCTGCCCGCCGGCGAGTGGTTTTTGGGGCAATTGCGACAAAGCGCGGGGCGGATTGTGGCGATTGCGCTAGAGCGGCTTGCCGCCGGCGGCGAACGTGCCAGCCCGCGACGCCGGCGCCCGGACGCTGTCCGATTCTCGGACGCCGGCCTGCCCCGCACCGCCCGGCGGTGGCGGCCAAAGCCGCGCGGCGACTGGCTTTTCGCCGCCGGCGCCGGTTTGGCGCGGCCCTTGCAATGGAGGCGCAGACGCCGCCACAGGCGCCCTCGATTCCACAGGAGACAGCAATGCGAGCAGCACTCTCATGCCAAGGCCGGCCGGGCGGGGCAAGGCCATGACGGACATCAGGCTGCGGGCGATTCCCGCCTTCGACGACAACTACATCTGGCTGATGAGCCTGGGCCGGCAGGCGGTGGTGGTGGACCCCGGCGACGCCGCGCCGGTGCTGGCGGCGCTGGAGGGCGGCGGGCTGAAGCTGCGGGCGGTGTTGCTCACCCACCACCATGCGGACCATGTCGGCGGCGTCGCCGCACTGCTGGCGGACCAGCCGGTGCCGGTGTACGGCCCGGAGCTGGAGGGCATCCCGACCGTCACCCGGCCGTTGGCGGACGGCGACCGGCTGGCGCCCTTCGACGGCCACGCCGGTTTCGAGGTGTTGGCGCTGCCGGGCCATACCCGTGGGCACATCGCCTATTACGACGGCGCCCGTCTGTTCTGCGGCGACACCCTGTTTCCCTGCGGTTGCGGCCGGGTGTTCGAGGGCACGATGGCGCAGATGCATGCCTCGCTGGCGCGGCTGGCGGCGCTGCCGCCGGCCACCCAGATTTACTGCGCCCATGAGTACAGCCTGGCCAATGCCCGCTTCGCCCTCGCGGTGGAGCCGGACAACCGTGCGCTGCAGGCGCGCCAGCGCTGGATGGCGGCGCGGCGCGAAGCAGGCCTGCCCACCGTGCCCTCGCTGCTGCGCGACGAGCTGGACACCAACCCCTTCCTGCGCTGTGCCGCCGCCCCGGTACGCGAGCGGGTGGCCGCCCACGGCGGCCGCATGCCGGCGGACGAGGCGGAGACCTTCGCGCTGCTGCGGGAGTGGAAGAACGTGTTCTAGGCCGGCGGGCCGCGTCGCGTTTTCGGACAGCGCCGCGGCATCGCCGCCGCCGGGGCGTCCGATTCTCGGACAGGGCGGCCGGGCTTCCCGCCCGCGGGCGGCGACCGGTTGAATAAAGCCTTTTAAATACAGTATGTTGTTCTGTCTTTCCGCCGTCTGCGCGGCATGGCTTGGAAGTTGCTGAGCAGGCGGCACAGCGCAGTCCATGCGCGGGAGGAGACGATGAAAGCAGCCAACAGAGAGGCGGCGGGGAGGCGTATCTCCGCCGGGGCCGGAGCGCGGCCATGCTGAGCGCGGCCGAACTGGCGGAATGCAAGCCGCACGCGCTGGACTTCGCCGGCCGGGCGCACTGGCGGGTGCGGCTGGTGGCGGAGCTGGTGGAGATCAACGCCAGGCACCTGCGCGCCGAAACCCGCCGCGCCGGCGCCGACATCGAGCTGCAGGGCGCGCTGGAGCAGGGCTCGCTGCTGCGTGGCGCTGGCGGGGTCACCGAGTTGCGGCAGGCGCTGAGCGTCGCCGAGGCGCAGCTGGACGCGCTGGAACAGCAGCGCGAGGAACTGCTGGCCATGCTGGACGCGGTCAATGCCGCCGAGGCTGGCGGGAGGCTGTCATGAGCGCCGCGCCGGAGCGCCTGCCGGTCACCGTGCTCACCGGCTTCCTCGGCGCCGGCAAGACCACCCTGCTCAACCACCTGCTGCGCACCAGCGGCCGCCGCTACGCCGTCATCGTCAACGAGTACGGCGAGATCGGCATAGACGGCGAGCTGGTGGTCGGCGCCGAGGAGGAGGTGCTGGAGCTCAACAACGGCTGCATCTGCTGCAAGGTGCGCGGCGACCTCATCCGGGTGGTCGGCGGCCTGCTCAAGCGCCGCGGTCGCTTCGACGGCATCCTGATCGAAACCACCGGCCTGGCCGACCCGGCGCCGGTGGTGCAGTCCTTCATGGCGGACGACGAGATCCGCCAGTCCGCGCGGGTGGATGGGGTGGTCTGCGTGGTCGATGCCCGCCACTTTCTCGCCAGCCTGGCGCGCACCCGTGAGGCCGGCGTGCAGCTCGCCCACGCCAGTTGCGTGGTGGTGAACAAGGCCGAACTGGCGGAGGCGGACACGCTGGCGGCGGTGGAGGCGGAGATCGCCCGCCTCAACCCCGGCGCCAGCCTGCTGCGCAGCGTGGGCGGCGCGGTGCCGGCGGCGCAGCTGCTGGACCAGGGCGCCTTCGAACTGCCGCGGCTGGCGCTACCGGCCGGCGGCGGCGAGCGCTACTACCGGGCGGTGGCGCCCGGCCGCCACAGCGATGGCCTGGAGTGCGTGTCGGTGGTGCTGCAACGGCCGCTGGAGCGCCAGCGCTTCCTCGGCTGGCTGCAGCGGCTGGTGGCCGAATGCGGCGACCGCCTGCTGCGCAGCAAGGGCATTGTCGCTCTCGCCGGCGCGGAGCGGCGCTTCGTCTTCCAGGGCGTGCACATGATGATGGACAGCGACTTCGACCGCCCCTGGCACAGCGGCGAGGCGCGCGACAGCCGGCTGGTGTTCATCGGCCACGACCTTGCCGGCCTGTCGTTGCAGGCCGGGCTGGACGCCTGTCAGGTGGCGGCATGAACGCGCCCGCCGCAATGCCGCCGCTGCTGGAGCTGCTGGGCGAGCGCTGGCGGCTGGAGGTGCCGGTGGTGGCGCTGGCCTGGGCGCGCCAGGGTGGCCGGGTGGCCTTCGCCCTGGGCGACGGCGCGGTGGCGCTGGGCGGCCCGCTGCAGCCGCGCGGCGGCCGGCCACCGGCGGTGCCGCGCGAGCTGCAGCGCGTTCCCGCCCATGAGGGCGCCTGCCTGGCGCTGGCGGCCGGCGCCGACGGCTGCTTCCTCAGCGGTGGCGACGACGGCCGCCTGCTGCGCATCCTGCCGCCGCGCGCCTACGCCGAGGAACTGGCGCGCCATCCCGGCGAGTGGCTGGACCGGGTCGCCGCCGGCGCCCGCGGGCTGCGCGCCTGCGCCAGCGGCAAGCGGGTGTGGCTGCAAGGGCCGGAGCTGGAGGACGAGGTGATCGAGCTGGCGCTACCCAGCGGCGTCACCGCGCTGGCCTTCGACCCCGCTGGCGGCAGGCTGGCCATCGCCGGCCACGGCGGCGTTTCCCTGTGGTCGGCGGCGGACAGGTCGCTGCGCCGGCTGGACGCGCCCGGCTATCACCGCAGCCTGGCCTGGAGCGCCGACGGCCGCTTCCTCGCCAGCGGCCTGCAGGAGAACGCGGTGGGCTGCTGGCGGCTGGGCGACGGCCGCCATTTCCTGTTCGAAGGCCACGCCGGCCAGCCGCGCGGCCTTGCCTTCGCTGCCCGCGGCCATCTGCTCGCTGCCGGCGGCGGGCCCATGGTGGCCGCCTGGGATCTGGACCAGCCGCGGCCGGCCGCCGGCCGCATCGAGTTCGGCTACCCCAGCCGGGTGCCGGTCACCGCGCTGGCCTGGCATCCGGCGCGCGCGGTGGCGGCGGTGGGCTACCACAACGGCGCGGTGCTGCTGTGCCGGCCGGGCGGGCAGCACAGCCTGTTCGTCAAAGGCTCGGGCGGCGGGCCGGTGGAAGCGCTGGCCTGGGCGCCGGACGGCGGCGCGCTGGCGCTGGGCACGCAGCAGGGCGAGGCCGCGGTGGTGGCGGTACCGGCCGAGATCCTGACCATGGCCCGCACGGCCTGAGGCGTCGCGGGCCGGACAAGACACACCAGACACACCCATAAGAAACCAAGAGGAGACAGCGATGGACAAGCAGACCTTCACCCCCGGCGCCCAGGACATGGCCGAAGCCGACGCCAAGGACGCCTTCTTCGAGCAGGTGGCGGATATCTCGGAACAGATGATCGCCGCCTACGGCCGCGACTTCGCCATGGGTGTGCTGCTGCTGGCGGCGCGCTACATCGCGCAGAACCGGCCGGCCGAGGCCGAGCCGCCGCAGATCGTCACCCAGCCCTGAGGACCGCGCCCCGCGCAGCCGTGGGGCCGGCCGAGCACGGCGCGAACCGGGAGACAGCGCGCCGGCCCCGCAGAGGGCCGCGCCGCATCGCGGGCGGCTTCGCCTGCCCGCGCACGCCAACAGCTAGAGGAGTCGAAGATGGCTATACACAGCCAAGGGGAAGTCATGCCCGGCGCGCGGCGCGCAGTGGGCGCAAGCGGGGGCGCCGCATCGTGTCGGGCCGCGGCACGGGCCGCCGGTCTGGCGGCGGGTCTGGCCGCGGCCAGCAGCGGCGCCTGGGCGTTGGAGATGGACGCCGGCGACGATACCGCGCTGCCGGAAGGCACCAATCTGGCGGTGCTCTACTACCAGCATGTGGAGCGCGACCGCCTCTACGTGGATGGCGACAAGGCGCCGGGCCGCAACAAGCTGGATTCGGACATCGGCATCGCCCGCTTCGTGCACTACACCAAGTTCGCCGGCATGACGATCAACCCCCAGTTCCTGCTGCCCTTCGGCCGCATGCACCTGGGCGGTGACCTTTCCGGCAGCGCCAGCGGCGTCGGCGATCTCATCCTCGCCTCGGTGTTCTGGCTGGTGGAGAAGCCGGAGAGCAACACCTACTTCGCCGTCACGCCCTACGTCTATCTGCCCACCGGCAACTACGACAAGAACGACGCCCTCAACCTCGGCGAGAACCGCTGGAAGGGCACGCTGCAGCTGGGCTACATCACCGGCCTCACCGACAAGCTGCTGCTCGACCTCTATGCCGACGTCACCGTGTTCGGCAACAACAACGAGTACGGCCCCAACTCCGCCACGCTGAAGCAGGACCCGCTGTACCAGGTGCAGGGCTGGCTGCGCTACAAGCTCAGCGACGCCTGGGATGTGCGCGCCGGCTATTTCCACACCTGGGGCGGCGAAACCAAGGTGGACGGCGTATCCAGCGACGACCGCGTGCGCACCTCCAAGTACCAGGTGGGCACCGCCTGGTTCTACGAGCCCAAGGGCCAGCTGATCTTCACCTACGGCCAGGATGTGGCGGTGGAGAACGGCTTCCGCGAGCGCAGCCGGCTCAACTTCCGCTGGCTGAAACTGTTCTGAGGCGATCACCGGCCACAACGATCCCGTTCGCGCCCCGGGTGGGCGCCTGGTGCCGGGGCAGCCGCCCCGGCGCCCTTTTTCTTCCGCTTCCCTTTCCGCTTTTTTCCGCCGCGGCCCCAGGGCGCCGCCGGCGCATCCCAAGGAGTTCCGCAATGTCCCGACTCGCCGCGCTCTCGCTCAGCATCGGTCTGCTCGGTGGCTTCGCCACCTGGCTCTTCCTCACCGTGGGCGGGGTGCTCATCTGGGCCGCCTTCGTCGCCTGGGGCTGCTACTTCCAGGCCGGCGGCAACGCCCAGGCGCTGCGCAGCACCCTGGTGTGCAACACCTTCGGCGCCGCCGTGGCCTGGCTGGCCGCCATCGTCATCCTCGCCGTGCCGCTGGGCGAACTGCTGACGCCGCCGGGCTGGGCGGCGGCGGTGGTGTTCGCCACCGCCTGGCTGGTGTGCATGGCCGCCGGCATTCCGGCGCTGGCCACCATCCCCGCCAGCTTCTATGGCTACGCCAGCACTTTCGCCTTCCTGCTGCAGACGCCGGAAAAGATGAACCTGGCAGCGCTCACCAGCCCGGGGCTGGAGAACGCCTTCATCGTCACCGCCCTGTCCATGGCCCTGGGCGCGCTGTTCGGCTACGCCTCCGGCCGCCTGGGCGGGGCGCTGATGGCGCGGGCGGCCTGAGGCGCACGGCGCATGGCTACGCGGGTGCGTCCCAGAATCGGTCAGCGCCGGCCGGCCGGCGTCCCAAAGCGGGACGCGGCGGCGGCCGGGGCGTGGCCGTTCTGGCTCGCGCCCGGCCTGCCCGCGGCCCCGCAAGCCAGGCGGCGCAAGGCGAAGGCGCGCAGGGTGATGTGAGCAGGGGCGCCGTGGCCGTCGCGCCGCCGCCCTGGTCCGCCTCTTGCGATGGCGGTGGAAAAACGTGGCCCGCCCACTGGAGGCGGGCCCGATCGGAGGAGAGCCGAGCATGCTGCGCTTGTGGTGCTGCGTCCTGTTCTGTCTGTCGCTGCTGGCGCCAGCCTGCCGCGCCGCACCGCCGCTGGAGGTGGTGACCACGCTGGCGCAGATCGCCGAGCCGCTGGGCTGGATCGCCGGCCCGCGCGCCCGCGTCAGCAGCCTGCTGGGGGCCGGCGTCGATCCCCATCTCTATCGCCCCACCCGCAGCGACGTCGCCCGCCTCGCCGCGGCCGACCTGGTGTTCTACAACGGCCTCCACCTGGAAGCGCAGATGGAGGGCATGCTGCAGGCGCTGGCGGCGCGCAAGCCGGTGGTGGCGCTGGCGGACGGGGTGGAGCCCGCGCGGCTGCGCGGCGCCGGCGCATCCCCCGCCGCCGCGGCGCGCGATCCCCACCTGTGGATGGACCCGGCGCTGTGGCGCAGCGCGCTGGAGCATGCGGTGGCGGCGCTGATCGCCGCCGATCCGGCCGGCGCCGAGGGCTACCGCAGCCGCGCCCGCGCCTATTTCCTGCGCCTGCAGCGGCTGCAGGCCTACGTCACCCAGGTGATGGCGACGGTGCCGGCGCAGTCGCGGGTGCTGGTCACCGCGCATGACGCCTTCGGCTACTTCGGCCGCGCTTTCGACCTGGAAGTGCTGGCCATCCAGGGCCTGAGCACCGAGAGCGAGGCCGGCCTGCGCCGCATCGAGGAGCTGGTGGAGGTGCTGGTCAGCCGCCGCATCGCCGCGGTGTTCGTCGAAAGCTCGGTGTCGCCGCGCAGCGTGCAGGCGCTGATCGACGGCGCCGCCGCCCGCGGCCACCGGGTGCGCATCGGCGGCGAGCTGTACTCCGATGCCATGGGGCCGCCCGGCGACTACACCGGCAGCTACCTGGGCATGCTGGATCACAACGCCTCCACCATCGCCCGCGCCCTGGGCGGCCGGGTGCCGGCCGGCGGGCTGCGCGGCGAGCTGGCGGAAATGGCCGGCGCGGCGCCCGCCGCCGCCGCGCGCTGAGGCTGGAGCCCCGCCCGTGGTCGCCCTGCTCAAATTCAGCCCGCGCCGGCCGCCACCGCCGCCGCTGTCGCGCAGCCCGCTGGCGGTGCAAGGCCTCACCGTCGCCTACGGCGGCGAGCCGGTGCTGCGCGAAGTGGATTTCGTTGCGCCGGAGGCGGCGCTGGTGGCGGTGGTCGGCCCCAACGGCGCCGGCAAATCCACCTTTCTGAAGGCGGTGCTCGGCCTGCAGCCGCGGCTGGCGGGCCGCATCTCCTGTTACGGCCACCCGGTGGAGCGCCAGCGCCGCCTCATCGCCTACGTGCCCCAGCGCAGCAGCGTGGATTGGGATTTCCCCGCCTCGGCGCTGGACGTGGTGGCGATGGGCCTGTACCGCCGCATTGGCTGGTGCCGGCCGGTGGGCGCCCGCCACCGCGAACAGGCGCTGGCCTGCCTGGCGCAGGTGGGCATGGCCGACTTCGCCCGCCGCCAGATCGGCCAGCTCTCCGGCGGCCAGCAGCAGCGGGTCTTCCTCGCCCGCGCGCTGGCGCAGGACGCCCGCCTCTACCTGATGGACGAGCCCTTCGCCGGCGTGGATGCCGCCACCGAGCGCGCCATCGTCGAGGTGCTGCGCAGCCTGCGGCAGCGCGGCCGCACCGTGCTGTGCGTGCATCACGACCTGCACACCGCGCCGGACTACTTCGAGCACTTGCTGCTGCTCTCCGGCCGGGTGGTGGCGGCCGGCGCCATGGCCGAGGCCTGTACCGCGGCAGCGCTGGAAGAGGCCTACGGCGTGCGCCTGCCGGCCGGTGGCGCGACCGCGGTGCGCGCAGGCTAGGGCGGGCGCGGCGGGAGATGAGCATGACCGCCCAGCTCGTCGATCTCCTGCTGCTGCGCGCCGGCTACAACAGCGCGGTAGTGGTGGCCGGCGCCGCCGCGCTGGGGCTGGCGGCCGGCGTCGTCGGCAGCTTCGTGCTGCTGCGCCGCCGGGTGCTGGTCAGCGATGCCATCGGCCATGCGGCGCTGCCGGGCGTGGCGCTGGCCTTCCTCGCCGGCCTGGCGCTCACCGGCAGCGGCCGCCATTTCGGCCTGTTGCTGCTGGGCGCCGCCGCCTCCGGCACGCTGGGGGTGCTGCTGGTGCAGGCCATACGCGACCACACCCGGCTGCCGGAGGACAGTGCCATCGCCACCGTGCTCAGCCTGTTCTTCAGCATCGGCGTGGTGCTGCTGTCCCACATCCAGACCCTGCCGGCCGGCGGCCAGGCCGGCCTCAACGCCTTGCTGCTCGGCTCGGCCGCCACCATGAGCCTGGACGAAGCCCGGCTAGTGGGCGGCGCGGCGCTGGCGGTGGTGGCGGTTTGCGCGCTGCTGACCAAGGAGTTCGGCCTGCTGTGCTTCGACGCCGGCTACGCCGCCGCGCTGGGTTGGCCGGTGCGCCGGCTGGACCTGATGTTGTCCCTGCTGTTGCTGGCGGTGGTGGCGATAGGGCTGAAGACGGTGGGTCTGATCCTGATCGTCGCGCTGGTGGCGCTGCCGCCGGTGGCGGCGCGCTGCTGGACCCACCGCCTGGGGCGGATGGCGGCGCTGTCCGGCGGCTTCGGCGCGCTGGCCGCCTGGCTGGGCGCGGCGGTTTCCTCGCTGTGGCCACGGCTGCCCACCGGCGGCCTCATCGTGCTGGTGGCCGGCGGCCTGCTCATGCTCTCGCTGCTGTGCGGTCCGGCGCGCGGGCTGGCGGCATGGTGGCGGAGCCGGCCGGCGTGAGCGGCACCGAAGCCTTCCTGAGCATAGACCTGCCGGCGCTGCTGGCGGCGCTGCTGGCGGCGCTGGCCTGCGCGCTGCCGGGCAACTTCCTGGTGCTGCGGCGGCAGGCCTTGATGGGCGACGCGATGTCGCATGTGGTGCTGCCCGGCATCGTCTGCGCCTATCTGCTGGCGGGCGACATCCTGCCGCTGGCGATGGTGGCCGGCGCGCTGGGCGCGGCGCTGCTGGCGGTGGCGCTGATCCACCTGCTGCAACGCCTGGGCGGGCTGGAGCCGGGCGCGGCGATGGGCGTGGTGCTCACCCTGATGTTCGCCGCTGGCCTGGTACTGCTGGAGCAGAGCGGCGCCAGCGGCGCCCACCTGGACGTGGAGCATGCGCTCTACGGCAACCTGGAAGGCACGCTGTGGCTGGGGCCGCGCCAGTGGGCGGACCTGCTGGACCCGGCCAGCTACCGCAGCCTGCCGCGGGTGCTGGGCACGCTGGCGCTGGTGGCGGCGGCGATGGTGGTGCTGGCGGTGCTGTTCTTCAAGGAGCTGGCGGTGACCACCTTCGACCCCGGCTTCGCCGCCGGCCTGGGCATCTCCAGCCGGGCGATCAGCCTGGGCCTGCTGGGCATGACCGCGCTGGCGGCGGTGGCGGCCTTCGAGGCGGTGGGCTCCATCATCGTCATCGCCATGTTCGTGTGCCCGGCGGCCACCGCCCGCATGTTCACCGACCGCTTGTCGCGGCAGCTGTGGCTGAGCGCGCTGTTCGCCCTGCTGGCCGGTGCCGGCGGCTATTGGCTGGCGGCTTTCCTGCCGCCCTTGCTGGGCCATCCGCAGGCGCTCAACGCCGCCGGCATGGTCGGCGTTGCGGCTGGCGGCATGCAGTGCGCCGCCATGCTGCTGGCGCCGCGCTACGGCGTGCTGCCGCGGGCCTGGCGGGCGCGCTGGCGCAGGCGCGCGGGGACCAGCCCGGAGCAGGGGCGCGCGGGATGAGGATCGCCGCCGCGGCTGCGCCGTTTGCCGCGTCGCGCGGTGGTGCCGCCACCCTTTCCGCCACCCCTTCCGCCCTTCCTTTCGCGTCCGCCATCCGCTTTTTCGCCGCCGGTTTTTCCGCCTGTGCTTTCCGTTTCCCGGTGGCAGGAAAAGCCCGCTCCGCGCCCGTCCCAAAATCGGACGAGGCCCTTTGCGGCCGAGTCGCAGAACACAACATGCTGCAGTGCATGAAGCCGGATTTTGGCCGATTTTTCGCCGGAAAAGCCTGCAAAACGGCCCGAATGCGAGCTGGCACGCATGTCGCTAAAGAAGTTGCAGCTCGATCGGCGACGGTTGCGCGGGCCAGGGCGGCAGGAGGCTCCGGCGACGATCGGCACGCTGCGCGTTCCCTGCGGACGCCCACACCAATACGAGAGTGAAAGGAGACTGGAATGACTGCTGGATTGACCCTGAACAAGATCACCTCCCAGCGGGGTGTGAGCATCGGCGAGGCGGCCCGCCGCATCGCCGACCTCGGGTGGAATCCGTCCTACGTGCAGGAGGCGATGACTTTCCCCACCGATTACAAGATCGGCCGCCAGCCCAAGGACCCGATGAAGCAGGTGCTGCGCTCCTACTTCCCGATGCAGGAGGAGAAGGACAACCGCGTCTATGGCGCGCTGGACGCGGCGCTGCGCGGCGACATGTTCCGCAACGTGGAGGCGCGCTGGGTGGAGTGGATGAAGCTGTTCCTGGCGATCATCCCCTTTCCGGAGATTTCCGCCGCGCGCTCCATGTCCATGCTGGCGCGGCTGGCGCCGGGCGAGGAGCTGCGCACCGGCTTCACCATGCAGATGATCGACGAGTTCCGCCATTCCACCATCCAGATGAATCTGAAGAAGTGGTACATGGAGAACTACATCGACCCGGCCGGCTTCGACATCACCGAAGCCGCCTTCGGCAAGTGCTACGCCACCACCATCGGCCGCCAGTTCGGCGAAGGCTTCCTGACCGGTGACGCGGTGACCGCGGCCAACGTCTACCTGCAGGTGGTGGCGGAAACCGCCTTCACCAACACGCTGTTCGTGGCCATGCCGTCCGAAGCCGCCCGCAACGGCGACTACGCGCTGCCCACGGTGTTCCTGTCGGTGCAGTCGGACGAAAGCCGCCACATCGGCAATGGCCACTCCCTGCTGATGTCCATCCTCAACGACCCGGACAACCACCTGCTGCTGGAGCGCGACCTGCGTTACGCCTTCTGGCAGAACCACTGCATCATCGATGCGGCGGTGGGCACCCTGATCGAGTACGGCACCACCAACCGCGACAAGAGCAAGGAATCCTACGTCGAGCTGTGGCACCGCTGGATCTACGAGGACTACTACCGCACCTACATGCTTCCGCTGGAGAAGTACGGCATCAAGGTGCACCACGACGATGTCGCCGCCGCCTGGGACCGGCTGGTGAAGAAGAACTACCACCACAAGGTCGCCCAGTTCTTCTCCGTCGGCTGGCCGGTGAACTTCTGGCGCATCGAGGCCCAGACCGACAAGGACTTCGAGTGGTTCGAGCACAAGTACCCCGGCTGGTACGCCGAGTTCGGCGACTACTGGCGCTGGTACGGCAAGAAGAGCGTGCCGGGCGAGACGCCGATGCTGTTCGACCAGGAGAACGGCTATGTGTACCCGCACCGCTGCTGGAGCTGCATGGTGCCCTGCCTGATCCGCGAGGACTTCGTCGTCGATGAAGTGGACGGCAAGCTCTACACCTACTGCTCCGAGCTGTGCCGGTGGACCCACAAGGTGGCCTTCAGCGCCGAGTACGAGGGTCGCTCCACCCCGGCGATGGGCCGCTTCAGCGGCCGCCGCGAGTGGGAAGAGTGCTACCACGGCTGGGACCTGGCGGACTGCATCAAGGACCTCGGCTTCGTTCGCTCCGACGGCAAGACGCTGGTGCCGCAGCCGCACCTGCGCTTCGACGACAAGGAGATGTGGACCCTGGACCACGTCAAGGGCAACACCATCCAGAGCCCGCTCGTCCTGCTGCGCAACATGACGCCGGAGCAGCGCGAGAAGCACATCGCCGACTACCGCGCCGGTTTCACCATCCGGCCCTTCCAGTAAGCCAGAACGGCACGGGCGCCCGCGCGCCCGTGCCTCCCAGCCGACCCCTCGCCCGCGGCCGCGCGCGCCAGCGCCCAGCCGCGGGCGGAGAGGAAGAACACGGAAGAACAGCAAGGAAGACCAGCATGTCCGAAACCCCTGTACACATCGTCCGCTTCGAACCGGTCGGCGTCGAGATGGAGGTCGCCGAAGGCGAGACCGTGCTCGACGCCGCCTTCCGCCAGGGTGTGGCCGTGATGCACGGCTGCAAGGAAGGCCAGTGCAGCAGCTGCAAGGCGCTGCTGCTCGAAGGCGACATCGAGTTGCTCAAGTACTCCACCTTCGCGCTGCCCGACTACGAGCGCGACTCCAACCGCGTGCTGCTGTGCCGCACCCTGGCCTACAGCGACATCACGGTGGAGCTGCTGAACTACGACGAAGACCTGATGCGCCGCTCCATCGCGGTCAAGGACTTCGCCGCCAAAGTGGTGGGCATACAGGCGCTCACCCACGACATCCGCCGGCTGGAGGTCGAGCTGGACCAGCCCATCCGCTTCTGGGCCGGCCAGTTCGTGGACGTCACCCTGCCGGAGAAGGGCATCACCCGCTCCTACTCCATGGCCAGCGTGCCCAGCAGCCCCGGCCGAGTGTCCTTCATCATCAAGAAGTACCCGGACGGCGCCTTCTCCAACGAGCTGGACCACGGCCTCAAGCCGGGCGACCCGGTGCGCATCAAGGGCCCCTACGGCGGCTGTTTCCGCCGCGAGGAACGGCCCGGCCCGATGGTGCTGGTGGGGGGCGGTTCCGGCATGTCGCCGCTGTGGTCCATCCTCAACGACCACATCGAGAGCGGCGAGCGCCGGCCGGTGCGCTTCTTCTACGGCGCCCGCACCCGGCGCGACCTGTTCTACCTCGAACAGTTCGCCGAGTTCGAACGCACGCTGCCCGACTTCCGCTTCATCCCGGCGCTGTCCGCAGCCGAGCCGGAAGACGCCTGGAGCGGCGAAACCGGCTTCATCCACGAGGTGCTCGCCCGCCAGCTGCGGGCGGAAGGCTTCGACGGCGAGGCCATAGACGCCTACACCTGCGGCCCGGCACCCATGATCGACGCGGTGACCCCGGTGCTGCAGATGGCCGGCGTGCCGCCCGACCAGATGTTCTTCGACAAATTCACCCAGGCCGTGCGCTGAGGCCAGGGCAGCAGGGACCGTCCCGCAGCACCCATCCACACCGCAATACCAGGAGACTCACGTGAACGCATTCACCCAGGAAGCCATCGCCCAGCCCCCCCGATCCGGCGCCGCCGGCGCCGCGCAGTTCGCCGGCTGGGACAGCCGCAAGTACAACTACTACAAGCCCAAGGGCCGCCACGCCACCCACTACGAAGACGTGACGGTGGACGTGCAGCCGGACCCGAAGCGCTACCTGCTGCAGGACTTCATCATCTCCTTCCCCGACGGCACGCCGACCTACTCCGAAACCTGGACGGCCGCCAAGAGCTCGGACTGGCACCAGTTCCGCGCGGTGGACGAGGAGTGGGAGCGCACCCACTACCAGCGCCAGTCCACCATCTGCGGAATGATAGGCAGCGTGGTGGAGAACGCCCGCCGCGCCGGCGCTCCCAAGCGCCTGGACCGCACCTGGGTGAAGGTGCTGGAGCAGTACCTGGGCGCCTACAAGCACGCCGAGTTCGGCCTGGGCATGGCGACCATGCACGCCCAGCGCTACGGCTACACCCAGATGATCAACAGCGCCATCCTCACCAACTCCTCCTACAAGCTGCGCTTCGCCCAGGACCTGACCCTCTACCTGGCCGAGCTGGCGCTGGACCTGCCGGAGATCAACCTCGACCTCGGCAAGCAGCACTGGCTGGAGAACCCGGCCTGGCAGGGCACCCGCGAGGCGGTGGAGGCCATCAACGGCGCCACCGACTACCTGGAGAAATACTTCGCGGTGAACCTGGTGTTCGAGCCGCTGGTGGCCGAGCTGGTGCGCAGCGGCTTCTTCATGCAGGTGGCGGCGGCGCAGGGCGACTTCACCACGCCGACGGTGATCTCCGCCGCCGAGGGCGACTACCAGCGCAACCTCGCCAACACCGCCGAGCTGGTGCACATCCTGAGCCAGGACGCCGAGCACGGCGCCCACAACCGCGCCCTGTTCAACCGCTGGCTGGCCGAGCACGGCAAGCGCGCCCTCGCCGCCGCCCGCCAGCTGCAGCCGATGTGGTCGCTGCCCCACCACAAGGTCGCCCAGTTCCCGGAAGCGCTCAACCGCGCGCTGGAGCGCATCCGCAGCATCACCGGCGAACTCGGCCTCGAACTGCCGGCCGAGCTGAAGGCCGCCTGAGCGTCTCGCAAGCCGGGCCCGCCGGCCTGGCGCCTCCCTTTCTTCCCTCCCCTATCGAGGACAGAGCATGAGCACCTATCACAACGACAACATCTTCCAGTCCCTCAAGGACGTGAAGTTCAACCAGACCATTTCCCACCAGTGCGGCGTGACCATGAACGACAGCGTGGAAGCGCGCGCCATCGCCGAGCTGATGGCGACCAAGCCCGGCCTCAAGGTCACCTACCTGCCGGCCATGATCCGCATCGACGGCGAGGGCAAGATCGAATTCAGCATGCCGGAGATCAGCGAGGCGCTCGGCCGGGAGATGACGCCGCACATGTTCGAGATCTTCACCTCCACCCACTACGGCCGGATGGTGATGCTGGACGACGACACCGTGGTGCTGTTCGGCGACATGGACGCCGCGCTGGCCTACGAGTAAGCGCCGCGGCACCCCGCGCCCGCCCTGGCGCGCGGGGCTGCCCGCCGATAACGCACCGGATAACGCAGCCAGCAAGGCCGCGACCGAGGAGGAGAGAGACATGCCCAACATCATGCTGCATGACGACGAGGCCCGCGCCGCCCTTGCGCGCGGCGTCGCCAAGATGGCCCGCGCGGTGCGCGGCACCCTGGGGCCGCGCGGAATGAACGCCATCATCGACCGCCCCATAGGCACGCCCATCATCTCGCGCGACGGCGTCAGCATCGCCGCCGAGATCGAGCTGGAAGACCCCTTCGAGAACATCGGCGCCCAGGTGCTGCGCGAAGTTTCGCGCCAGACCAACGAGGTCGCCGGCGACGGCACCACCACCGCCACCGTGCTGGCCGACGCCCTGGTGCAGGACGGCCTCGCCTGTGTGCAGGCCGGCGCCCGCCCGGTGGAACTGGTGAAGGGGCTGGAGCTGGCGGTGGAGGAAACCATGGCGGTGCTCAAGGCCATGGCGATCCCGGCGCGCGGCCGCGACGACGTGTTCGCTGTGGCGGTGGTGGCCGCCAACGAGGAGAGCACCGGCGCGCTGGTGGCCGAGGCGCTGGAGCGGGTGGGCCAGGACGGCATCGTGGACGTGGAGTACGGCACCACGGTGGAGACCACGCTGGAAGTGCTGGACGGCATGGCCTTCGACCGCGGCTACCTCTCCCATCACATGGTCACCGACGTCGAGAAGATGCAGGTGGTGCTGGACGAGCCCTACATCCTGATGACCGACCAGCGCCTGCAGAGCCAGGAGGAAGTGGCGCTGCTGCAGCGCCTGCTCGCCGGCAGCAAGCGGCCGCTGCTCATCATCGCCGAGGAAGTGGCGCCGGCCTGCGTGGTCAGCCTCATGGCCTGGCGCGAGAAGAGCGGCGTGCCGGTGGCCGCCATCCACCCGCCGGAGTACGGCCACTGGCGCAAGTCCATGCTGGAGGACATCGCCATCGTCACCGGCGGCAAGGTGGTGGCGCGCGACCTCGGCGGCATGCTGAGCGACGTCACCCTGGCCGACCTCGGCAGCGCGCGGCAGGTACGCATTTCCGCCAACCAGACGGTGGTGTCCGGCGGCGGCGGCAGCCACGAGGCCATCGCCGCCCGGCGCAAGCAGGTGCAGCGCCAGTACGAGCTGGCACCGCAGAACATAGAGCGCGACAAGTTCCAGGATCGCCTCGCCAAGCTCACCGGCGGCACCGCCCTCATCCTCGCCGGCGGCGCCACCCCGGTGGAGCAGAAGCGCCGGGTGCTGCTGATCGAGGACGCCATCCACGCCGCCCGCGCCGCCATCGCCGAAGGCATCGTGCCCGGCGGCGGCATCACCCTGCTGCAGGCGGCTGGCCAGCTGGAGGAACTGGCGGCGCGCACCAGCGGTGGCGTGCAGCAAGGGGTGAAGCTGCTGCAGCGCGCGCTGTCGCGGCCGCTGTACCACATCGCCGCCAACGCCGGCCTGGATGGCCGGCAGGTGGTGGACCAGGCGATGCGCGCCCAGCCCGGCCACGGCCTGGATGTGCGCAGCGGCGACTTCGTCGACCTGGTGGCAGCCGGGGTGATAGACCCGGTGCGGGTGAGCTACACCGCGGTGCGCAACGCCGCCTCGGTGGCCGGCCTCATCCTCACCACCCAGACCCTGGTGGCGAAGAAGCCGGAGGTGGTGGACCCGACGGCCGGCCCGGCCACCGGAGGCGGTGCCGAGCACTACGGACGCGACTGAGCCAGCAAGCGCCCTTCGCGTTTCGTTCCCCGGGGAGAACCGAGAGGTTCCCCCCGGGGTCTTTCGTGCAAGCTTCCGGGAGGCCGCCATGATGAAGCCGACTACCGACCACCGCCTCGGCGCGACCCTGTGTCCCGCCCTCGCCTGTCCACGCAGCCCGCTCCGCCGCACGCAGCGGGCGCTGGGCCTGCTGATTTCCGCCGCCGGCCTGCTCGTCTGGCTGTCCGGCAGCCTGTCCGGCAGCCTGTCCGGCTGAGCGCCGTCATCCCCTGCGCAGGGCGGGTTTCACTACGCAATGCGGATTAGGCCGGCTGACATACCGGCGGGGCGAAGGAGTATATGATCCGATGGCCGGCGCAGGCCGGCGAGATGCACGTCAGATGCATTGAGCAAAACAAGAAGGGGCGGACCAGGCCGACACCAGATCGACCGTAGTCCGCCCGCTCCAAAGGAGTGAGACATGCGGGAGCTTTCCTATCGAAAGTCCGGCGCCCGGTTTCCGGCGGAGGTCGGCCAGGCCGGCCTGCTGGCCGAGCGTACAGGGGGCGCGATCGACCGCGCCACCTACGACGCCTGGGAGCGCTTCGTCACCGGCGAACCGGTGGCCCCCAGCACCGTCGAGGAGCCGGTGCTGGATTCCTGGCGGCGCAGCCGTGCCGCTGGCGTCGACCCCATAGGGCGGGCGGCGCCGGTGGCCGCCGACGGCGACGACATGGAGCGCCTGCGCAGCCGCAACCGCGAGCTGATGGCCGCCGCTTCCAACCTTTTTGCCCACACCGGCGAGCTGATGGTGGGCTCGCGCTCCATCGTGCTGCTCACCAGCCCCGACGGCGTGGTGCTGGACGCCGCCGGCGACACTGTCACCCTGGACGCGGCCCGCGACATTCACCTGATGACTGGCGGCAACTGGCGCGAGGAAGTGGTCGGCACCAACGGCATAGGCACCGCGCTGGCCACCGGCCGGCCGGCGCAGATCCACGGCGCCCAGCACTTCTGCGAAGGCATCAAGGGCTGGACCTGTACCGCCGCGCCCATCCTGGAGCCGGGCACGCAGGAGATCCTCGGCGTGCTCGACATCTCCGGTCCGCCGCAGACCTACCAGCGCAACAACCTGCTGCTGGCGGTATCGCTGGCCCGCCAGATCGAGATGGTGCTGTCGCAGAGCGCGCTGGGCGAACGCTTGCGCCTGCTCGAACAATGCATGGGCCGGCTGTCGCTGGCCGACGCCGCCGGCATGGTGGCGATAGACCGCCGCGGCCGGCTGATCCATGCCACCGGCCGGGTGCCGCTGGCGGTGGGCGTGGGCGAGCGCCTGCCCGGCCTGCGGCCGCATGCGGACATCGAGGAATGGGCGCGCAACCTGCCCGAGGGCCTGCGGCCGGAGTGGCTGCATCCTGTGGTGGCCGGCGGCCGCACCGTGGGCGCGATGGTGCTGGTGCCGGCGCCCGGCGCCGGCCGCGGCGGGCGGGCCACGCCGGTGACGCGGCTGGCGGAGCAGAGCTCCGAGGCCGACCCGCGGCGCTCCTGTTTCGACAACATCCTCGGCCGCAGCCCGGCGATGCGGGAGGCCACCGAGCTTGGCCGCCGCCTCGCCAGCAAACGGGTGCCGGTGCTGGTGGAGGGCGAGACTGGCGTCGGCAAGGAGCTGTTCGCCCGCGCGCTGCACGGCGGCGAGCACCTGGGCGGGCCCTTCATCACCTACAACTGCGGTGCCGCCTCCAAGGAACTGATCGCCGCCGATCTGTTCGGCCATGTGCGCGGCGCTTTCACCGGCGCCACCAGCGAGGGCCGCCCCGGCCGCTTCGAGCTCGCCCATGGCGGCACGCTGTGCCTGGACGAGATCGGCGAGATGCCGCTGGAGCTGCAGCCGGTGCTGCTGCGGGCGCTGGAGGAGGGCATCGTCTACCGCCTGGGCGATACCCAGCCGCGGCGGGTGGATGTGCGCCTGATCGCGATGACCAACCGCAATCTGCGCGACGAGGTGGCGGCCGGCCACTTCCGCCGCGACCTCTACTACCGCATCGGCGTCACCCGCCTGCGCATCCCGCCGCTGCGCGATCGCCACGGCGACATGGCGCTGCTCGCCAACCATTTCTGCGACCAGCTGGCCGAGCGCCACGGCGTGCTGCGGCGCCAGCTCGGCGCCGACGTGCTGGAGGCGCTGGAGGCCTACGACTGGCCGGGCAACGTGCGCGAGCTGCGCAACGTGGTCGAATCCCTGCTGCTGATGTCCTCGGCGCCGCAGGTGGGCGTGGCCGAGCTGCCGGAGGAAATCCTGAGCGCGTTGCCGCAGCGGGCGGCGGCGCCCATCGCCGGCCTGATGCCGGAATGCCCCAGCCTGGAGGCGGCGGAGCGCTGCGCCATCCAGCGGGCGGTGAACAACTTCCAGGGCAACCTCGCCCAGGCGGCCCGCCAGCTCGGCATCTCGCGCAGCACCCTGTACCGCAAGGTGGAGCGCTACGAGCTGGAGGATTTCGTGCGCGCGGCGGGCGGCAGCATGGAGGCGGAAGGGCCGTTGCCGCCGGAGTGAGGCCAGCGGGCTGTGCAGGCTGTTTGTCACCGGCCGCCGGGGTTGCTCCGGCGGCCGTTTTCATTTCCGGCCGGGCAGCGGTGGATGGGGCGTGAGGGGCGCGCGGATGGCCTGGGGATGGGGCCCGAGGGGAGTCGCGCCGGGGCTGTCCCAATATCAGTCGCGCCGCGCGGCGCGCTCCGGCGGCGGCGTCCGATCTTGGGACGGCGCTCGCGGCAGGCTTCCCGGAGGTGTCGTGTCTCGATCCATTAAATGTAGTTAATTCAATGGCTTGATGCGTATTTCCCTATGCCGGCCAGCTTTGGCACAGGCGTTGCAATAAGGCTGGCTGCAAGCGCCGTGGCGCGCCGGGACGGTCTCTCCTCCTTGCTGCGCATCCGCCGCGTCCGGTGCTTGCTCCCACACCCACAGAGGGAGACGCCCATGCCAAAGCCAAAATTCATCCACGCCATGATCCGGGTGCTGGACCTGGACAGATCACTGGCCTTCTACCGCGATGCCTTCGGGCTGGAAGAGAGCTACCGCCTCGACTTCCCCGACTTCGCCCTGGCCTACCTGCGCAACGCCGAGAACGACTTCGAGCTGGAGCTCACGCTCAACAAGGGCCGCAGCGAGGCCTACACCCACGGCAGCGGCTACGGCCACCTCGCCGTCTGTGTGGACGATCTCGAAGCCGAGCACCGCCGCATGAGCGGGCTGGGCATCGCGCCCACCGACATCAAGCGCTTCGCCGACGGCGACAGCCTGATCGCCCGCTTCTTCTTCGTGCAGGACCCCGACGGCTACAAGGTCGAGGTGCTGGAGCGCCACGGCCACTACCAGTGAATGCCGCGCGGGCCGGCCACAACTGCCCGCATCCATACCAATAAAGGAGAGAGACATCATGTCCGAACACCCCGTATCCCTGGGCGCCCTCGCGCAGCCGCGGGTGAGCCGGCGCGCCTTCCTCAAGGGCAGCGGCCTGCTCGTCGGCACCCTGTGGGCCAGCTCCAGCGTGCTGCTGGCGCTGGCGCCCAGCCCGTCGTGGGCGCTGGAGTTGAAGAGCCTGGACCAGGCCAGCGCCACCGCGCTGCTGCAGTTCTGTCGCCGCATCTTCCCCCACGACAAGCTGGACGACGCCGTCTATGCGCTGGTGGTGAAGGAGCTGGACGAGGCGGCGGCCAAGAGCGCCGAGACGCGCACCCTGCTGACCGAGGGCGTCGCCGGCCTGAACCGCGCGGCCGGCGGCAACTGGGCCGCGGCGCCGGTGGAGAAGAAGGACGCCGTCACCGCCAGCCTTGCCGGCACGCCCTTCTTCCGCAAGGTGCAGGGCACCGCGGTGGTGGCGCTCTACAACAACGAACTGGCCTTCGCCCACTTTGGCTACGAAGGCAATGCCTTCCAGCACGGCGGCGGTTACCTGATGCGCGGCTTCAACGACCTGAAGTGGCTGCCCAACCCGACCGTTCAGGCCAGCCCGGCCGCTTTCGGCGTCTGACCCCGCGGAGATCAAGCAAATGACGAGCTACAAGCACGACGACAACTCGGTGGTGGTCATCATCGGCTCCGGTGCCGGCGGTGGCACCCTGGCCAACGAGCTGTGCCAGCAAGGCGTGAAGGTGGTGCTGCTGGAGGCCGGCAAGCGCCAGTCCATCGGCACCTTCATCAACGACGAATGGGCCGCCTTCAGCCAGCTGACCTGGAACGACAAGCGCACCACCTCCGGCTCCTGGCGGGTGGCGCGCGACTTCCCCAACCTGCCGGCCTGGATCTGCAAGACGGTGGGCGGAACCACCACCCACTGGGCCGGCGCCTCGCTGCGCTTCCAGGAGCATGAGTTCCGCGCCCGCAGCGTGTATGGCGGCCTGGCCGGCGCCAACCTGCTCGACTGGCCGCTGACCCTGCAGGAGCTGGAGCCCTACTACGCCCGCGCCGAAGACAAGATGGGCGTCACCCGCACCAACGACATCCCCGGCCTGCCGGGCAACAACAACTTCAAGGTGTTCTACAACGGCGCCACCAAGATCGGCTACGGCGCCACCACCGGCCGCATGGCCATCAACAGCCAGCCGCGCGCCAACCGGGCGTCCTGCCAGCAGTTCGGCTTCTGCTTCCAGGGCTGCAAGACCGGCGCCAAGTGGTCCACCCTCTACACCGAGATCCCGGCGGCGGAGGAAACCGGCAGGCTGGAACTGCGCGAGGGCTGCCATGTGGCACGCATCGAGCACGATGCCGCCGGCAAGGCCACCGGCGTGGTCTATTTCGACGCCAACGGCAAGGAGCAGCGGCAGAAGGCCAGGGTGGTGTGCGTGGCTGGCAACGCGATCGAGACGCCGCGCCTGCTGCTGATGTCGGCCTCCGCCAAGTTCCCGGACGGCCTCGCCAACTCCTCCGGCCAGGTCGGGCGCAACTACATGCGCCACACCACCGGCTCGGTGTACGCCACCTTCGAGCAGCCGGTCCACATGTATCGCGGCACCACCATGGCCGGCATCGTGCAGGACGAAGCCCACCTCGACACCAAGCGTGGCTTCGTCGGCGGCTACGAGCTGGAAACGCTGTCGCTGGGCCTGCCCTTCATGGCCGCCTTCCTCGACCCGGGCGGCTGGGGCAAGGGTTTCGCCGAGGCGATGGACAACTACGTCAACATGGCCGGGCTGTGGATCGTCGGCGAAGACATGCCGCAGGAGTCGAACCGCATCACCCTGCACGCCACCGAGAAGGATCAGTGGGGGTTGCCGGTGCCGGACGTGCATTACGACGACCACCCGAACGACATCGCCATGCGCAAGCACGCCTACCGCCAGTCCACCGCGCTGTACGAGGCGGTGGGGGCGAAGAAGGTGTACGAGGTGCCGCCCTATCCTTCCACCCACAACCTGGGCACCTGCCGGATGAGCGCGCGCCCGCGCGACGGCGTGGTGAACAAATGGGGCCAGACGCACGACGTGCCCAATCTCTTCATCTCGGATGGCAGCCAGTACACCACCGGCGCGACGGAGAACCCGACGCTCACCATCGTCACCCTGGCGATCCGCCAGGCGGAGTACATCGCCAGGCAGATGAAGTCGCGTTCGCTGTGATCGCAGCCGGCGGGCCGTCCCGGCCCGCCGGCGAGGCCAAACGCGCATCGGATTCCCGATCGAAGAACAGGGGGCCTCCCTCCTTGGCGCCGGCGTCGTCCGGCGCTCTTTTTTGTGGCGGCCGATCGTGCGCAGGGAGGGAAAAGGGCGCAGCAAAAGAAAAGGCCAGATCCGGAGATCTGGCCTTGGTATTCGGTGGTGGGGGCACAAGGATTCGAACCTTGGACCTACTGATTAAGAGTCAGCTGCTCTACCAACTGAGCTATACCCCCGATGCCTTTTCAGGCTGCCGCCGGCGGTTTTTCTGAGTGCCGATCAGCAAGAGGCGCGCATAATAGCGCGCCCTTTTTAGTCGCGCAAGTCAAAGCGAAAGAATTCTTCCGGCGCGGCGCCGGCCGCCGACGCCGGCCATGCCACCCAGACCGCGCCCGCCGTGGGCGTGGCAGATGGCGCAGGCGAGGGCATCGGCCGCGTCCGGGCTGGGGCTGCCCTCCAGCTCCAGCAGGCGTTGCACCATGTGTTGCACCTGCTCCTTGGCCGCCTTGCCGTAGCCCACCACCGCCTGCTTCACCTGCAGGGCAGTGTATTCCGCCACCGGCAGGTCGCAGGACACCGCGCCGCAGATCACCGCGCCGCGGGCCTGGCCCAGCAGCAAGGTGGACTGGGGATTGACGTTGACGAAGACCTTTTCCACCGCGACCGTGTCCGGCGTGTAGGTCTGCACCACCTCGCGCACGCCGTCGAGCAGGATCTTGAGCCGGCCGGGCAACTCGCCCTCGCCGGTCTTGATGCAGCCGCTGGCGACGTAGCGCAGCTGGCTGCCGAGCACGTCGATGAGGCCGAAGCCGGTGATGCGCAGCCCCGGGTCCAGACCGAGGATGCGGGTGGCGACGATGCTGCCGGCGCTGCTCACCGGCGGCGGCTTCCTGCAGAGCGGGCGGCCAGGCTCAAGCCGTCACCACCGCGGTGCCGCTGACGCACACCATCAGCATGCCGTTGTCGCTGCCCAGCACCTCGTAGTCGATGTCGATGCCGACGATGGCATTGGCGCCCAGCCGCTGCGCCTGCTCCTCCATCTCTTCCATCGCCACCTTGCGGGCATCGGCCAGCGAGCGCTCGTAGGCACCGGCGCGGCCGCCGACCACGTTGCGGATGGAGGCGAACATGTCCTTGAGGATGTTGGCGCCGATGATGGCCTCGCCAGTGACGACGCCGAGGTACTGGCGGATCGGCTGGCCTTCCAGCGTGGGCGTGGTGGAGAGTTGCATGGCGGCGTGCTCCTTCGCGGTCGGGAAGGCCGATTCTAGCCCTTGCGCGCCAGCCACACGCCGGCCACCGCCACCGCCATGCCGAGCAGGGCTAGCGGCGTCAGCGTCTCGCCGAAGGCGGCCCAGGCGATCAGCGCGGTGGTGGGCGGCGTGAGGTAGAACAGGCTGGCGACGTTCACCGCGCTGCCGCTGCGGATCAGCAGGTTGAGCAGGCTGATGGCGCCTACCGACAGCACCACCACCAGCCACAGCAGCGCGAAGACGAATTCGCCGCTCCAGTGGATCTCCAGCGTTTCCGTCCGCGCGGCCAGCAGCAGGGTGAGGATCAGCGTCGGCAGGAACTGCACCACCGAACCGGTGCGCAGGTCGAAGCGCGGGCAGAAACGCTTCTGGTACAGCGTGCCGGCGGTGATGCCGGCCAGCGCCGCCAGCGCCGGCGCCAGCATGTGCGGCAGGTCTTCGCCCTGGCCATCGCCCAGCGCGGCCTTGCTGCCGACCACCAGCACGACGCCGGCCAGCCCCAGCAGCAGCCCCAGCCACTGCGCACGGGAAACGCGCTCGCCCAGCAACAGGCCGGCGCCCAGCGCGGTGAGCAGCGGCTGCATGCCGACCACCAGCGCGGTGATGCCCGCCGGCAGGCCGTGGCTGATGGCGACGAACACGCCGCCGAGGTACACCGCCTGCATCAGCACGCCGGTGAGGCCGATGTGGAACCATTCCCGCGGCGTGCGTGGCCAGGGGGCGCGCATGGCCAGCGCCACCGCGGTCATCAGCAGCACCACCAGCACGTAGCGCGCGCTGAGGAAGGTCAGCGGCCCGGCGTAGGGCAGGCCGTACTTGGCGCCGATGAAGCCGGTGCTCCACAGCACCACGAACAGCGGCGGTGTGGCGCGGCGGGCGAGGTCGGGGAAGGGCATGGGCGTCCCTGCTTGTTGTTATGGGGGAGCGTCAAAGAAAAAGCGGCGCTGGGCGCCGCTTCGTCTTCTTGGCCGGGCGAGAGGAGCTTACTCGCCGATCACCGCGGAGGTATAGACCTCCTGCACGTCATCCAGGGATTCCAGCGCGTCCAGCAACTTCTGCATGCGCGCGGCGTCGTCGCCGGTCAGCTCGGTCTCGTTCTGCGCTTTCATCGTCACTTCGCCGAACTCGGCGGTGAAGCCGCCCTTCTCCAGCGTTTCCTTGATGGTGGTGAATTCCCACGGCCCGGTGATGACTTCGAGGGAGCCGTCGTCATTGGCGATCACGTCTTCGGCGCCGGCTTCCAGCGCGGCTTCCATCAGCGCGTCCTCGTTGGTGCCGGGGGCGAACAGCAGCACGCCGCAGTGCTTGAACTGGAAGGCGACGCAGCCGTCGGTGCCCATGTTGCCGCCGTACTTGGAGAAGGCGTGGCGCACGTCGGCCACCGTACGGGTCTTGTTGTCGGTGAGGCAATCCACCATCACCGCGGCGCCAGCGATGCCGTAGCCCTCGTAGCGCGCTTCCTCGTAGCTCACGCCTTCCAGCTGGCCGGTGCCGCGCTTGATGGCGTTCTCGATGTTGTCCTTGGGCATGGACTCGGCGCGCGCCTTGTCGATGGCCAGGCGCAGGCGCGGGTTCGCGTTCGGGTCTCCGCCGCCCATCTTCGCGGCGACGGTGACTTCCTTGATCAGCTTGGTGAAGACCTTGCCCCGCTTGGCGTCCTGACGCCCTTTGCGGTGCTGGATGTTGGCCCATTTGGAATGACCAGCCATATACCCCTCGATGCAGCCGTAAGCGATTGAAAATCGCGCCATTATACAGGTGGGGCGGGTGTCTGCCCCGGGCACCTCTGGTAGATTCCGCCATCATTGTGGCGACCGGGAGAGCGAGATGAGGCGATGGATGCGGGCCCTGGCGGCCGGTCTGCTGGCGATGCTGATGGCGGCCGGCGTGCAGGCGCAGGAGGAGGAAACCCTGTACGGCGGCTGCACCGATGCCCGCGGCGGCAAGGTGATGACGCTGCGCACGCCCGGCCTGCAGGCGGTGGTGGCATTGAGCGTGGAGGGCGGCCAGGCGGTGATCCGCTACGACGACCAGGCCCTGCCACGGCTGTTGCCGGAGAGCCGGCTGTTCTTGTTCGCACGGACCTGCGCCCGCCTCAATCTCGGTTTCCCCGCCCGGGGCGAGCTGGACGAGACCCAGGCCCGCCGCGCCGACTGCGCCGGCCTGGCGATGCTCAGGCGCGTCGGCCAGCTGGGCAGCGTGACGCCGGCTGCCCTGGAGGCGGACCTGCGCCTGTCCGACGCCGAATCCGCCTGGCTGCCCGGCCCGCGCCGCGCCATCACCTTCGCCGGCTGCGCCGACCCCCAGCCCCGCGGCAACCTGGCGGTGCGGGACGAAGGCGAGCGGTCGGGCTGGAATGCCTGCATCCGCGCCTGCGCCGCGCCCCTGTACCAATGCCAGTCGCGCTGCGCCGCCGGTGCCTGCGGCGAGTGCGAAAGTCGCTACCAGGCTTGCAGCCGTGGCTGCGAGGCGCAACGCTAGGCCGCCGCTCCCCGCGGGCGGCGCCAGGCGCGCTGCTAAACTCATTCCACTCCATCCTCGCTCTGCGCGTGCCCAAATGACCGAACCCATGCTGATCGCCAAGAATGCGGACAAGGAACTCTTCCTGCTGCCGCGCCTTGCCAACCGCCACGGCCTCATCACCGGCGCCACCGGTACCGGCAAGACGGTCACGCTGCAGAAGATGGCGGAATCCTTCGCCGCCATCGGCGTGCCGGTGTTCCTGGCGGACGTCAAGGGCGACCTCTCCGGCATCGGCGCCGCCGGCGTCGCCAGCCCCAAGCTGCTGGAGCGCCTGGCCGCCATCGACATCCATGAATTCCAGCCGCGCGCCAACACCGCGGTGTTCTGGGACGTGTTCGGCGCCGGCGGCCACCCGGTGCGCGCCACCATCTCCGACATGGGGCCGCTGCTCCTCGCACGCCTGCTGAACCTGAACGACACCCAGGCCGGCGTGCTGCAGCTGGTGTTCAAGATCGCCGACGACGACGGCCTGCTGCTGCTGGACCTGAAGGACCTGCGGGCCATGGTCCAGTACGTGGGCGAGAACGCCAAGCGCTACACCACCGAGTACGGCAACATCTCCGCTGCCTCCATCGGCGCCATCCAGCGCAACCTGCTGGCGCTCGAAGAGCAGGGCGGCGACGTATTTTTCGGTGAGCCCATGCTGGACATCGCCGACCTGATGCAGACCGACGCCGACGGCCGCGGCGTCATCAACGTGCTGGCGGCGGAAAAGCTCTACCACTCGCCCAAGCTCTACTCCACCTTCCTGCTGTGGTTGCTGTCCGAGCTGTTCGAGCACCTGCCGGAGGTGGGTGACGTGGACAAGCCCAAGCTGGTGTTCTTCTTCGACGAGGCCCATCTGCTGTTCGCCGACGCGCCCAAGGCGCTGGTGGAGAAGGTGGAGCAGGTGGTGCGGCTGATCCGCTCCAAGGGTGTGGGCGTCTATTTCGTCACCCAGAATCCGCTGGACGTGCCGGAAACCGTGCTGGGCCAGCTCGGCAACCGGGTGCAGCACGCGCTGCGCGCCTTTACCCCGCGTGACCAGAAAGCGGTGAAGACCGCCGCCGACACCATGCGCGCCAACCCCGCCTTCGATGCGGCGGCGGCGATCACCGAGCTGGGCGTGGGCGAGGCGCTGATTTCCTTCCTCGACGAGAAAGGCCGGCCGGAGATGGTGGAGCGGGCGGCGGTGATCGCGCCGGCCTCCCGCCTGGGGCCGCTGACGCCGGAGGAGCGCAAGGCGGCGATCAGCACCTCGGTGCTCTACGGCCACTACGAGGCGATGGTGGATCGGGAGTCCGCCTACGAGCGCCTGCGGGCTGCCGCCCAGGCGTCGGCGGAGGCGGCGCCGGCCGGTGGCAGCGCCGGCGCATCGGCCGAGGGCAATATGGTGAACGACATCCTGTTCGGCTCCACCGGCCCGCGCGGCGGCCGCCGCGACGGCCTGGTGCAGATCGCCGCCAAGACGGTCACCCGCAGCATAGGCAGCACGCTGGGCCGCCAGATCGTGCGCGGCCTGCTCGGTTCCCTGCTGGGCGGCAGCAAGCGGCGCTGAGCCATCGGCGGGGGCCGGCGGATGCGGCGGGCTCAGTCCGGCGGCAGGCCGACCACCGCGTCTGCGAAGCCGGGGCGTAGCTCCTTGCAGTCATCTCTGGCGTCCCAGGGCAGGAAAGTGCGGACCTGCCGGACGCCCAGGTCGACCAGCTGGCGGACGACGCCGTCGCCTCCCCGCAGGTGGCCGCTGCCGATCAGTGCCACCACCAGCGTGCCCGGGCGGGCATCCAGCGCACTACGTATGCCTTGGGCGAAGGCACGGTCCCACACCAATTGGGCTTCGACGAAACGGGCGGCGGCTTCCGCGTCCGGCTTGCTGCCGTGGCCGCCGGCATGGCTGGCATGGATGGACGCCAGCCAGTCGCGGTAAGCTGCGCTGGCCGGCGCCGGCGCGCTCAGTCCCTCGCGGGCGTCTTCCTCCACCTGGGTGAAACCCTCACGGGTGACGCGGCGTATCAGTTCGCGGTCCACGTTCAGCGCCTGCAGCGGCAGGCGGGTGTCGCGGGCGTAGCGCAGGATAGGCAGGTAGAGTCCGGCGTCCATGCGCCACACCTGGTTCCAGTTGCTGCGCTCCAGGAAGGCCGCTTCGTCCAGTTCGCCGGCCACCCAGGCCTCCAGCGCCGGCTGGGCGCGGCGGGGGAACATCTCCAATGCCAGCGTGAGGTCCGGCCGCCTCGCCCGCAGCGCCTTCAGCGTCTCCAATTGCCAGCGGTGGTGAGCGTGGCTGTCATGGCGTTCGCCGAGCAGCACCGCCTGGGCGACCGCTGCCGCGGCCAGTGCTTCGTCGCTGGCTATTGCGCCCTTACCGGGCACCAGCCAGGTCCCGGTCGGGACACAGGCGGCGGCTTCTTCGGCCGCTGCCGGGAAAGGCAGCAAGGCCAGCGCGAGTACGCCAGGCAGGCGGCTGAGCAGGGTGCGCCGGGAGAGGAAGTCGTTTGTCATGGTCGCGGCCTGCTGCGGTGGAAAACCATATTGGATGCAAGGACTTGGCTGCTGTTCCCCGTTGCCGGGGAGCGCTTTGTATCCATATTGACCATAACATGCCCCCCCTCTACCATCCTGCGCCATGGACGCCGAACTCACCCAGCTGGAAACCCAGGTCGAACAACTCATCGGCCTCTATGAAAGTCTCAAGGCGGAGAACCGCGAGCTGCGCGCGCGCGTGGGCCGGCTGGAGGCCGACAACCGCAGCCTTTCCGACAAGGTCAAGCTTGCCGCAGACAAGCTCGAAGCCATGCTGGAAAAATTGCCCGAAGCCTGAGGACCTGTATATGGAATCGCTGGACATCATGCTGCTGGGCAAGGAGTACCGCGTCTCCTGCCGTCCCGAGAACCGCGAGGGACTGCTGGCCGCAGTGGCCTACCTGGATGACAAGCTCGTCGAACTTGCGGAAAAAACGCACTCTTCCGGCGAGAAGCTGGCAGTCATGACCGCGCTCAACATCGCCCATGAATTCCTCCAGCACCAGCGCGGCAACGGGTTTGACATGCCTGCCGCGAAGCGTAGAATCGAACTCATGAAAGCGCGCCTCGATGGGGTGCTCGGCCAGCAAGAAAAGCTCTTCTGAGGCCGGGCCCGGGGCGCCAGGATCAATCCCCTGCAGTGTTCGTCGAAGTCGTAGATTCCTTGAACCAATAGTCGAGAGACTCGGTTGCCTACCTGATATGCCGTTGGTGTGCACGCCCCTTGCCGGGTGAGCCTGATGCGGAAGGAAAGCGACCTCCCTGAACCCTAGGTTCAGGATGCCCGACGGAGACGGCACAGGCGGGGGGCCATACAAAGGCGCGGGAAACCGCGCTTTTTTCTTTCGCCGCAGAGGCGGAAAACAGAAGGGCGGCCGGCGCATTGCGCGGGTCGCCCTTTCTTTTGCGTCAGCTTGCCTGCAATCCGCGGATATCGGCGCTGCCTCCGGCTCGTGGATTGCGTTGGCCCATTCCTTCCTGTCGCAGCAGTCGCTCCGGCCTCCCTCCAGGCTTCCGCTTCGCCCGCAGCTTCAGGCGTCGGCGAGATGCAGGCCTGCCGGGGCGCAGCCTGCTCCGTCATATGCAAGCGCCACGTCCGCGGCGCGGACCTGGGGGCTGAGCAGGGACGCGAGCAGCATGCCGGCGGCGAGGCCGAGTGTGCGGATGAATCTCATCTGGTTTTGTCTCCGTCTGTTGTCGTTTGTTGTCATGGGCCGGGCTGCCGCATAGGCGCGGATCTTGTGTCCGTGCGACCCGGAGAGGACTTTGCGCCTGCTTCCGCATGGCGAGCCATTCGCGTTTGCCCGTATCGGGATCGGAGAGGAAGTCTGCAAGAGATGGACAGACGTGCGCTGGCGAAGTGGTGACAATGCGGCGAACCGGTGCCGGCGATGGGCTTCTTGCCGAGAGCACTTTCTATCGGCTTCCCCTGCGAGGAGCTAGGCGATGACTTCGACCCGAGCGGGCGTGCGAGCCCGGATGGATGGCCTGCTGGCGGTGGCCCGCTGCCGCAGTATCGAGGCGCTGCAGGACGAGTGCCTGGATTATCTGCGGAGCCAGTTGCAGGGCCCGGCGGCCGGCGTGCCGGCCGCCGGTTTCTACCTCTTCGGCTCGGAAGCCTCTGCGCCCATGTGCCGGGCCGCGGGAGTGGAGGACGGTTTTCTGCATGAGTACGAGGATGAGGTGCGTTGCGCCGATCCTGTGCTGCAGCGCCTGGTGGCGGAGCGACGCTGCTTGACCGGAAGGGGCGTCCTCGGCACGGACTGGCCGGCCAGCCGGGCCGGCGCCCACCTGCGGCGCTGGGGTTACGGCCACAACATCCAGGGACCGCTGGTGGTTGAGGGGCGGGTGGTCGGGACGCTGAACGTGGCGGCTGCGCGCGGCGCCGGGGCCTTCCGGCCGCAGCAGGTCCAGCGCCTGGACTGGCTGTGCGCCGCCGCTTCGGCGGCGCTGGCGGGCATCGTCGAGCGCGATGCGCTGCGCGACGCGCTTGCCCAGTGGCGGGCGGCGCTGGATGTGCTGCCGGTTCCCGTCGTGGTCAGCGATGCAAAGGGCCGGGCGACCCTGCTCAATCGCCCGGCGCTGGCCCGGGTGGCCCGCGACGGTGCCCTGCCGAGCGCCTTGTCCGCCTACCTCGAGGCTGCGGCCTGTGCCGGCGAGCGGCCAGCGACCGCGCTGCCGGTGGATGCTCCCACGCTGACGGTGCCGCTGGGCGACCTGGACGACCACTTCCTCAGCGCGTGGCTGCCGCAGGCCTCTGGGACGGCCTCCCTGGCGGAGCCGCTGCCGCCCCGCGCGGCCGCGGTGGCCCGCCTGCTCTGCGACGGCGCGTCCAACAAGGCGATTGCCCGCGCGCTCGGCATTTCCGAGCACACGGCCAAGGAGCATGTCGCCCATCTGTGCCGCCGTCTGGCGGCGCGCAATCGCACGGAGTTGGTCAGCAAGCTGCTCGCTGGCTGAGCCATCCCCCCGAATGGCGGGATTGTTCCTCTTCCGCTGCCTTCCTACATTGGGGCCGGACCGCCGATGGCGGTTTTCCTACCCCATCCACAGGAGAGCACGACGATGAGCGCAGCCCTGGCAGCAGTATCCAGCACCGAGACGAAGGACCCGGTCCAGCACTGTAGGTTGAACGACGGCGGGTTCATCACCCGGACCGAGCAGATTCCCTGGACCCGCCTGAACAAGCCGGGCCTGGAAGGCATCTGCTACAAGATCCTCAATTTCGATGAGAACCGCGGTTACATGGTGGTGCTGAACACCTTCGATCCCGGCTCCCGTTTCGTGCCTCACAAGCACCTGGGCGCGGTCGAGATCTTCATGCTGTCCGGCTCCTTCTTCTACGACAACGGCCAGGTGTTCGCCAACGACTTCATGCTGGAAGCCGGCGGCGTCACCCATGCGCCGGGTTCGGACGAGGGGGCGCTGATGCTGGCGATCTTCCACGGCCCGCTGCAGGTGCTGGACGGCGAAGGCAATGTACTGGTCACCGTCGGCATCGACGAGATGTACGAACTCGCCAAGGAGGCCGGCGCGGTTGCCCACCTGCCCAAGACCGAACACCGGGTGGCGCTCACCGCCGGTCGCTGATCCCGCTTTCGCGGCGCGGGCACGGCGGGCAAGCCGCGAGCCCGTCCTGCCGCCCGCCCCGGCCGGGTGGGGCGCCCCCTCGCCGGCCGGGCGCGTTAAGCTTCGCTCCCTTGGCGCGTTCGCGCCGTGAGCGCTGCCGTCATACCTTGCGGCCGCGGAGGGAGGAAGCGATGCGCTACTGGCTGATGAAGTCCGAACCGGACGATGTTTCCATCGACGATCTGGCCGCCCGGCCCGGCGGCACCGTGCCCTGGTACGGGGTGCGCAACTACCAGGCGCGCAACCTGATGCGGGATGCGATGACGGTGGGCGATCCGGTGTTCTTCTACCACTCCAGCTGTGCCGAGCCGGGCATTGCCGGCATCGCCCGGGTTGCCAGCACCGCCTACCCGGACGCCACCCAGTTCGACCCCGCCAGCCCCTACTACGACGCCAAGGCCACGCCGGAGACGCCGCGCTGGCTGAATGTGGATGTGCAGTTCGTGCGCAAGACCCGGCTGATCGGCCTGGCCGAGTTGCGTACCCATGCGGAACTGGCCAACATGCGCGTCCTTGCACGCGGCAACCGGCTGTCGATCACCGAGGTCGAGCCGGCCGAGTGGCGCTTCATCACCCGCGAGCTGATGGGCCTGCGGGAGGACTGAGCGGCGCGGCGGCTGCGGCTGCCAGGACCGATCGGCGGAAAAGAACCAGGGAGGAGAGACAGGGTGGAATTCGATCTGTGGTGGCTGAGCTATCCCTTGCTCGGCGCGGTGGTGGGTTTCTTTGCCGGCTTGCTCGGCGTGGGCGGCGGCGGCATCACCGTGCCCATCCTCACCAGCCTGTTCATCGCCCAGGGTTTCCCCCATGAGCAGGTGGTGCACCTGGCGCTGGGCACCTCGATGGCGGCCATCGTCATGACCTCCATCTCCAGCATGCGCGCCCACCACGGCCACGGCGCGGTGCGCTGGGACGTGGTGCGCAACATCACCCCGGCGGTGCTGGTCGGCACCTTCGGCGGCACCTTCGTCGCCTCGGCGGTGGATACCGTGCCGCTGGCCATCTTCTTCGCCTTGTTCATGAGCTACGTGGCGGTGCAGATGCTGCTCAACGTCAAGCCCAGGCCCAGCCGTTCCCTGCCCGGCGCGGTGGGCATGAGCGCGGCCGGGCTGGGCATAGGCGGGGTGTCGGCGCTGGTCGCCATCGGCGGCGGTTCGCTGTCGGTGCCCTTCCTCACCTGGTGCAACGTCAAGGTGCACAACGCCATCGGCACCTCGGCCGCCATCGGCTTGCCGATCGCGGTGGCGGGCGCCATCGGCTACCTGGTGAATGGCTGGAGCGTGGACGGGCTGCCGCGCTACTCCGCCGGCTTCGTCTATCTGCCGGCGCTGGTGCTGATCACCGCGGTCAGCACCTTCACCGCGCCGGTCGGCGCCCGGCTGGCCCACAAGCTGCCGGTGGCGACGCTGAAGAAGGTGTTCGCCGGCGTCATCGTGCTGCTGATCGTGAAGATGCTCTACGGCCTGCTGGGCTGAGCCAGCGCCGCGGCCGCCGCGCCGGCACCGGCCGAGGCGGCGGCGCCTTCCACCAACTGCATGCGCGAGGCCGGCAGCGAAACCGTGATGCCTTCCGTGTTCAGATGGCGCAGCAGTTCGAGGTTGATCGCCTGCTGCACGTCCATGTAGCGGTTGAAGTCGGCCACCAGCACGTAATACACCACCTCGAAGTTGAGCGCGGCGGCGCCGAAGCCCTGGAAGTGGGCGCGGTCGAAGCGCACCTCGTCCTGGCTTTCGACGATCTGCCGCAGCACCTGCGGCAGGCGCGCCACCTTGTCCGCTGGCGTGTCGTGGCCGATGCCGAAGCCGAACACGATGCGCCGCTCCTGCATGCGCTTGTAGTTGCGGATGCGGCTGCCCAGCAGGTCGGCGTTGGACATCACCACCTGCTCGCCGGACAGGCTGCGGATGCGGGTGGTCTTGAGGCCGACGTATTCCACCGTGCCCAGCACATCGCCGACGATGATGAAGTCGCCGACGACGAAGGGCTTGTCCAGCGCGATGGAGAGCGAGGCGAACAGGTCGCCGAGGATGTTCTGCACCGCCAGCGCCACCGCGACGCCGCCTATGCCCAGCGAGGCCACCAGTGCGGTGACGTTGAAGCCGAGCTGGTCCAGCACCAGGATGAGCACCACCGACCACAGCGCCAGCCGGGTGATGAACCCGAGTAGCGCCATGGAGGTGATGCTGTCGCCATCGCCCCGGTCGCGCTGCTCCTGCTGGCGGCGGCCCAGCCAGGCGCGCACCGCGCCATTGCCCCACAGGCCGCACTGCAGGAACAGCAGCGCCATCACCACCCGGCTCAACAGCGTTTCCAGGTTGTCCGGCAGATCCAGGTTCATGCCAGCCACCAGCACCGACACGGCGGCCAGCATCCAGCCGCGGGTGGCGGCCAGCAGTTCCACCACCAGGGCGTAGAGGCGGTAGCTGCTCTCGCGTGCGCGGGCGGCAAGGCGGCTGCGGATGAGGCGCCGCAGCATCAGCAGCAGCAGGAAGAGGCCGCCGCCCAAGGCGACGGCGAGCCAGACGGTTTCGGCCGAGTTGTGGGTGATGAGGTGCTGGAAGAAGGACATGCCGGGCGGTTCTCCTGGAGTGAGTTGAGGCGGCCGTCGCGCGGCCGGCCGCCGGGGGGCGAAGGGCGCGCGCGGTGTGGCGGGGAAGGGAAGGGCGCTTCGCGCCGCCCTGCCTTTACGAGGCCGCTGGCGGCGGATGGTTCAGGCCGCGGGCGAAACGCGCCGCAAGGGGCGGCGGCGCCGGGCGCGGAAAAGGGTGCGGGCAAGCACCACGAAACGCTGGCGCGATGCTTGCTGTTGCTGCGCCTATTCAACCCCTGACGCCAAGCAGAAGCCCCATCCCCATGAGCCCGGTACCCAATCTGCACGACTTGCTAGAACTCGCCACTACCGACCTGCTGACCCTCACCGAGGGTCTGGAGCCCCGCGAGCTGGCCGCCAGCCGGCTTACCCGCGCCGAAACCGAGAAGCGCCTGCGCCGGGTCGCGGCCATTGCCGCCGGCCTGCCGGACGAAGCGCGGGCAGCCCTGCCGGAGCTGGACTGGGATGCCTGGCGCCAGGTGGGCGAGGCGCTCGCCGCCGGCCCGCTGGCGGCGGAGGTGCTGTGGACGGCGGCGCGTGAGCTGGCCACCGAGACCTTGCAGTGGCTGCGGGTCTACCGCGAGGCCAACCCCGCCTGGTGGCAGTCGGCGGCGTGAGCGGGATGAAGGACGACATTGTCGGGAAGGCGACAGCGCCGCCGGCGGGCGGCCTGCGCACTCAACTGGACTGGTCCGCCTACGAAGCCAGTGCCGCCGGTGGCTTCGGGGATAGCTTCGGGAGTGGCTTCGGAGGGGCTGCTGACGGCGGCTTCGGCGCCCCGTATGACGGCTCCTGCCCGCCGGCCGGGTCCGCCGACGCCGGCACCGGCTATCTCCGCGCGGCGGCGCTGTGCCAGGGCAAGGGTCAGTGTCAGCGCAAGGAAGGCGCAGGGGTGATGTGCCCCAGCTTCCGCGCCACCGATGAGCCGCTGCATTCCACCCGCGGCCGGGCCGAAGCGCTGCGCGAGTTGCTGGAGAGCGGCGCCGGAGCGGAGATCGACTTCGCCTCGCCCCGGGTGGCGGAGGCGATGGCGCTGTGCCTGGGCTGCAAGGGCTGCAAGCGGGAGTGCCCGAACGGCGTGGACATGGCGCTGCTGCGCACCGAGTTCCTCGCCCAGCGCGCCGCCCGGCTGGGCGTGCCGCGACGCGACCGCCTGTTCGCCGGCATCGCCCGCCGGGCCCGCGGCCGCGGGCTGCTGCGCGCAGTGCTCGCCCTGCGCAACCGCTTGCCGTTGCTGGCCGGGCTGACCGAGCGCCTGTTCGGCATCGCCCGCGACCGCAGCCTGCCCCTGCCGGCGGCCCGGCCCTTCACGCCGGCTGCGTCCGCGGCCGCAAGCGATGGCCGCGACGTGTTGCTGCTGGTGGACAGCTTCAGCCGCGGCTTCGAACCGGAAGTGGCGCAGGCGGCGCTGGAGGTGCTGCAGGCGGCGGGCTACGCGGTGCGGGTGCTGGCCCCGGCGGCCGACGATGCCGAGCCGCAGCGGCCGCTGTGCTGCGGCCGTTCGCTGCTGTCCTACGGCCTGGTGGAGCAGGCACGGGCGGAAGCGCGGCGGACGATGGCCGCGCTGGCGCCCGCGATTGCCGCCGGCACGCCGGTGATCGGGCTGGAGCCCTCCTGCCTCTACATGCTGAAGGATGAGTACTTCAGCCTGGGGCTCGGCGAGGCGGTCGGCCGGCTGGCGCCGCGGGTCTTCCTGCTGGAGGAGTTCCTCGCTAGCGAACAGGCGGCGGGGCGGCTGAAGCTGGTGTTGAAGCCGCTGCCCGGGCCGGCGGCGCTGGTGCACGGCCATTGCCACCAGAAGGCGCAGGGCGGCATGGGAGCGGTGCAGGCGGTGCTGGGCTTGATTCCGGGTTTCGAGTTCAGGCTGGCCGAGGCCGGCTGCTGCGGCATGGCCGGTAGCTTTGGGCTGGAGGCGGAGCATGCGGCGTTGTCGCGGCGCATCGGCGAATCCGCCCTGCTGCCGGCGGTGCGGGCGCTGGCGCCGGCCGCGCCGGTGGTGGCGGACGGTTTCTCCTGCCGCCACCAGATCCGCGACGGCGCTGGCCGGCGTGCCGAGCATGTGGCCCTGCTGCTGAGGCGGGCGCTGGCCTGAGGCCGCCGCCGGGCTGGAATGAAAAAGGGCGCCTGCGGCAGGCGCCCTTTTTCGGCACGGTGGCCGGACCCGGGGGCCTAACGCGCCTCGTAAGGCAGCAGGGTAGGCGCGCTCTGGTCGGCGCCGTTTGCGGCGGCTCTGGCCGGGTCGGAGTCCAGGCTGGCGTCGAAGCCGAACAGGCTGCCGGCCCACAGGAACACCAGCCACACCAGGAGGCCGAACGGCATGTAGCCGAAGTAACCCAGCAGCGGCATTTCGGCGAAGATGTGGATGACGTTCACGTAGGGGATGTCATACACCCAGTAATTCGGATTGGTGGCCGGCACCGGGTTGGGATTGGCGCTGCCCCAGTTCCACAGCTCCCAGAAGAAACCGTTGCACAGCGAGGCGAGCGCGATCAGCACCAGCGGCGTCCAGTTGCCCTGGGCCAGCGCGGTGAAGGGCGTCCAGATGCCCTTGCGGATCAGCTGGCCGCCGATGACCACCATCGGCCCTATCCACAGCACCCAGAACAGCGGCAGCGGCAGGAACACCATCAGCACGATCAGCGCGAAGCCGGCCACCAGCAGCGGCGTGCCCGGCAGCGGCAGCCTGGGGCCGCTGGCATAGCGCGCGCCAAGCTTGGGAAAGGTGCGCAGCAGGGAGTACCACTCGAAGATGGCCGGCCACACGGTGGTGTAGGCGATCAGGAACAGCAGCACCACGGTGGAGTGGCTGAGCTCCGGCATGTGGCCGTTGGGGTAGTACCAGTTGCTGAAGACGAAGTAGTTGTAATACTCGAAGTAGTACCAGCCGCCGACCGACACCAGCGCCGACAGCAGCAGCGTCTTCGGCTTCTTCGCCAGCAGCGAGTTGCCATTGGAGCGGCGGTAGGCGATGCCGTCCAGCACCAGGATGAAGCCCCACCACATCGGGCTGAAGGCGTAATAGACCAGATCGCCGAAGGGCGTTACCCGCGCCCACATCAGCCACCAGAAGAACAGGGTGAACACCAGGCCGACCCAGAACCACGCCGGGAAGGGTGCCTTGGGTGAGGGCGCAGGCGGCGCCACCGGGCGGAAGCCGAACAGGCGGGGGAAGAGCAGCAAGGCCCCCACCGCCAGCTCGGCCACCAGCACGGCGATGAAGTAGTAGAGGTTGAAGGCCGGTTCCTGGGTGACGAACTCCGGCGGGAATACGCCGAACTTGGGCGGCAGGTGAGTATCCGGATAGGCGAACCAGGCGGCGACCAGCGGCAGCACGAGGGTGGCGAGCACCGGCCACAGCAGGCTCCATTTGGATGGCGTATGCATATTGGGCTCCGAGGGGTGGAGCCGGATTATCTGTTCCGGGTTATGCCGAATGTCTAGCTGGCTTTCTTGCAGGATGTCGAATAGATCACGGTGCGGTCCCGGTGAGGCCGTCGGTCAGGCCGTCGCGCAGCTTGCGCCGCCGCTTGTGCTCGTACATCCGCATGTCGGCCAGCTGCTTGAGCTCGTCCTTGCCGGGATTCTCCAGCACCCGCACCGAGCCGTAGCTGGCGCCGCTGAAGACGAAGCCGCTGTCGCGCAGCCCCTTGGCGGTGGCTCCTATCAGTGCTTCCACCCGGACGAAGTCGCCGTCCGGCGCGGTGATGGCGAACTCGTCGCCGCCCAGGCGGTGCAGGGTGGCTTCCTCGCCTAGCCGTTCGGCGAGGCTCACGGCGAACAGGCGGATCAGTTCGTCGCCGCGGTGGTGGCCGAAGGTGTCGTTGTAGCGCTTGAGGCCGTCCAGATCGACGAAAGTGAGGCTGCCGGCGGCCGGCAGTTCGGCCATCGCCAGTTCCAGCGCGTAGCGGTTGGGCAGGCCGGTGAGGGCGTCGGTATAGGCCACCCGCAGGTTTTCCTCGGCGCGCGCCAGCGCCTCGTCCTTCTCGCGGTGCAGCTGGGCGAACTGGTAGGACAGCACCAGCGCCAGCAGCAGCACCTCGATGGCCACCGCCAGCAGCCCCAGGTGCTCCACGTAGAAGGCCTCGTAGCCCTCCAGCCGCAGCAGGGTGATGGACGTGACTCCGGGAATGAAGAAGGCGATGTTGGCCACCAGGTAAAGGCGTGCGGAGGGGTTGCCGCGCAGCGCGCAGAGGGTGCCGGCGCCGAGGCCGAACAGCAGGAACAGGCCGACGCCGTAGCGGTCCAGCTCCAGCGACCAGCTCGGCCGTACGGCCGCCACCACCACGAACATCGCCAGCACCATCAGCAGGACGCGGCTGAGGCGGTGGAGGTGGGGATGGTTGTCGCGGCGTATCTCCAGCAGCGCCCGCACGAACAGGATGTAGGCGATGTTGGAGAACAGGATGGGCACGCTGATGAGGTAGAACCAGCGGATGCCGAACAGGTCCGGGAACACCAGCAGCGCGCTGCCGTTGTAGAGCAGGTTGCCGAGGATGAAGAGGGCGTACATGCCTTCCACCGCGCGGCGGCGGGCGACGGCCAGGCTGGCGTAGTACAGGCCCAGGCCAAGGAATACGCCCAGGCACGCCAGGGTGAGGGCGTTGCCCGGCTTGATGGATGCGCGGTAGTGCGCCAGCGGTGCGAGGTAAGGCTCCGGCTGGGCGAGGAAGAAGGGCGAATCCACCTCGGTGACCAGCAGGTACTCGCCGGCATCCAGCTCGAAGTCGCGGCCGTGGCGGAGGAAATAGGCGTTGTCCGCGCTGGAGCGTATGCCGCCCTCGGCCACCTGGGTCAGGCCCTCGGCACCGTACAGGTGATGGCGGAAGTTGCCGATGACGCTGGAGTTGCGGAAGTCCAGCACGTATTGGCCGGGCGTGCTCACCTGCACGCGGGCGACATACCAGAAGCGGCCACCGGTGGCCGGCAGCCGCTCCACCGCCGGCAGGCCGCGCAGTTCGGGCGGGAAGGGCCTGTCCTGTTGCAGCGTGGCGGTGGGGCGGAACCAGTTGCCGGCCAGATCCAGCGCCGCGGCGCTGGCACTCGCCGGCAGCAGCGCGAGCAGCGCCGCCGCCAGCATCAGCAGGGCGCACAAAAACGCGCCGGCGGGAGGGCGCCGGCGCGGCAGGGCTGCGGCAACGAAGGTCATGACTTCAATGATGGCCGAGAGGCCGGCGCTCCCGCGTGATCCAGGTCATGAATCCTTCTTCGTCATCGCGGCAAAAGCAATAGCCGCATTCCGATTGGATGGCTGGCGGCGGCGCGCGCGTTGCAGAAAAGCCGCGCGGGCATTCGTCGGCTCGCGTCTGCGCCTGGCCGGTGGCGGAGAAGGCCCTGCCGCGGCAGGCGCGCCGGTGCCAGGGCGGCTTACTTGCCGTCCGCCAGCGCCCGGCTCATCACGTCCAGGTTGTGCCGCATCATCGAGATGTAGTCCGGCGCGGGGCCGCCGGCGGGCGACAGCGCGTCGGAGTACAGGGTGCCGCCGACGCGGGCGCCGCCTTCGCTGCGGATGCGCTCCAGCAGGCGGGGGTCGGTGATGTTCTCCAGGAACACCGCCGGCACTTTTTCGCGGCGGATCTGGGTGATCAGGCTGGCGACGCCGCGGGCGGTGGGTTCGGCGCTGTTGGCGACGCCTACCGGCGCCAGGAAGCGGATGCCGTAGGCGCGGCCGAAGTAGGCGAAGGCGGCGTGGGAGCTCACTACCTTGCGCCGTGCCGGCGGCAGCGCGCCCAGGGTGCGGCGGATGTCGGCGTCCAGCACCTGCAGGCGGGCGTCGTAACCGGCGGCGCTGGCGCGGTAGGCCTCGGCGCCGGCCGGGTCGGCGGCGGCCAGCGCGGCGGCGATGTTGGCGACGTAGCGCCGCACGTTGGCCACGTCCTGCCAGGCATGGGGGTCGATGCCGTGTTCGCCGTGCTGGTGGCCATGGTCGTGATCGTGGCCGTGCTCGTCCTCCTGCTCTTCCTCGCTCGCCAGCGTGGCGACGCCATCGCTGGCGACCACCAGCGGTCCGCGGTAGCCGGCGGCGGCGGCGAGGCGCACCAGCCAGTCGTCGAAGCCCAGGCCGTTCACCACCACTACTTTGGCGGCGCCCACCTGGCGGGCATCCGAGGGGCGGGGCTGGAAGGAGTGGGCGTCCTCGTCCGGCCCGACCAGGCTGCGCACCGCGACGCGCTCGCCGCCTACCTGCTGCACTAGATCGCCCAGCAGGCTGAAGCTGGTGACCACCTCCAGTGGCGCCGCCTGGGCGTTGCCGAGCATGAACGGCAGCAGGGCGAGGGCGAACAGTTGGACGCGGCGGAAGGCGGTCATGGGCGTAGGCTCAGGATTCGAGATGGCGGCGCAGCGGCAGGCGGCCGGCGAGCAGGCCGCCCGGCGCGGCCAGCAGGGAGGCGAAATAGACCAGGCCGCACATCAGCACGATGGCGGGGCCGGCGGGCACGTCGGCATGGTAGGAAACCAGCAGCCCGGCGACGCCGCTGCCGAAGGCGAACAGCACCGCCAGCAGCAGCAGCGCCGGCAGGCCGCGCGCCCACAGCCGGGCGGCGGCGGCGGGCAGGATCATGATGCCGACCGCCATCAGCGTACCCAGCGCATGGAAGCCGGCTACCAGATTCAGCACCACCAGCACCAGGAAGCCGTAGTGCGCCACCGGCGACCAGCCGCTCACCGCGCGCAGGAAGGCCGGGTCGAAGCACTCCAGCACCAGGGGGCGGAACAGCAGGGCGAGGCCGAACAGGGTGACGGTGGCGATGCCGGCGATGAGCAGCAACGAGCCGTCGTCCAGCGCCAGCACCGAGCCGAACAGCACATGCAGTAGGTCCAGGTTCTTGCCGCGCAGCGAGACGATCATGACGCCGGCGGCCAGCGACAGCAGGTAGAAGGCCGCCAGGCTGGCGTCCTCTTTCAGCACCGAGCTGCGGGTGACCAGGCCGGCGGCGAACACCACCACCAGGCCGGCGACGATGCCGCCCACCGTCATGGCGCCCAGCGACAGGCCGAAGGCGAGGTAGCCGAGCGCGGCGCCGGGCAGGATGGCGTGGCTCATCGCATCGCCCATCAGGCTCATGCGCCGCAGCATCAGGAAAACGCCCACCGGCGTCGCGCCCAGCGACAGCGCCAGGCAGCCGGCCAGCGCGCGGCGCATGAAGCCGAAGTCGGCGAAGGGAGACAGCAGCAGTTCCGTCATTTGTCATCCCGGCGGCAGGCGGCGGCGTGGTCGTCGAAGGCTTCGGAGAGGTGGCGGGCGCGGTGCAGCAGCGGCTCGGTGAGCACCTCGGCGGTGGGGCCGCTGGCCACCAGCTCGCGCGCCAGCAGCAGGCAGCTGGGGAAATGGCGGCGCACCTGCTCGAAGTCGTGCACCACCGCCAGCACCGTGCGGCCTTCCGCATGCCAGCCGAGGATGATGGCGACCAGGTCTTCCACCGTGCGCACGTCGATGGCGGCGAAGGGTTCGTCCAGCAGGATCACCGGCGCGTCCTGCAGGATGAGGCGGGCGAAGCGGGCGCGCTGCAGCTGGCCGCCGGACAGCGAACCGATGGGGCGCGACTCGAAGCCGGACAGGCCGACCGCCGCCAGCGCCGCCAGCACCCGGCGGCGGCGCCCGCCGTCCAGCCGGCCGAAGGCGCCCAGCTCGCGCCACAGGCCCATGGCCACCATGTCGAAGACGGAGACCGGGAAGCTGTGGTCCAGCTCGCCGCGCTGCGGCATGTAGGCGACGTCGCGATGCGGATCGCAACCGAGGCGGATGGTGCCGCCTATCGGCCGCAGTTCGCCGGCCACGCCCTTCAGCAGGGTGGACTTGCCGGCGCCGTTGGGGCCGATGACGGCCACCAGCGCGCCGGCGGGTATTTCGGCGCTGAGGTGATGCACCGCCGGGTGGCGGTCGTAGCCCAGTGTCAGATCCTCGAAGGCCAGCAGCGGCGGACGGACGGGGGCGTGGGCCAGCGGCAGGGCGGCGTTCATGTGCGCATCGCCCAGTTCAGCGTCAGCCACAACAGGCCGCTGGCCGCCACCGCGATCGCCAGCCGTGCCGCCAGCCCGGTGCCCAGCAGGCTGCGCTTCACCTTGGGCCGCGCTGGCCGGTGCTCGTGCGCATGGCCGTGGTCATGCACGGCCGCCGGTGCGAGCGGGGAAGCGGGAGAGGGTGCGGCGGGACGGGTGGGCATCGGAGGGAGCCGGAGCTGGAGAAGGGGCCGGGCACGCCGGCGGAAGGTGCTGAAAGAGCGTCGGGTCAGCTGCTTGTCCGGGTGACGGGGCGTGCAAAAACGGGGGGGCGAATGATGCAACACTGTTGCAGTAAAGGCAATCCCGACTGTCGTCAGCGCCGCCGCCTCGCCGCCGGGCCGGCCCGTTGCACGCCACAGTCCGGACAGGCGCCGTGGATGACGAGTTCGGCGCGCTCCAGCTGGAAGCCGGCCGGCAGCGCCACCGCCACCGCCGGCTCCAGGCCTTCCAGGCAGATCACCTGGCCGCAGCGGTCGCAGTGGAAATGGGCATGGCGGTGGCCGTCGGCGCGCAGCAGCTCGAAACGCCAGGCGCGGTCGCTGCCGCTGCCGGCGATGCGCCGCGCCAGCGCTTGCTCCACCAGCCAGTCCAGCGCGCGGTAGAGGGTTACCCGGTCGTGGGCGATGTCGGCGGCGGCCAGTTCGGCGCCCAACTCGTCGTGGCTCATCGGGCGGTCGCTGGCCTGCAGGATCTCCAGCACCGCCACCCGGGTGCGGGTGACGCGGCCGCCGCGGGCGGCGATCAGCGTGCGTGCATCGGCAGGCACGTCATGGGCCTCGGCGGGCGCGGTGTGCGTGTGGCGGGCTTCGGGCTGGGTCATGGCGGGGCAATTTGCGGGCGATATTGCAACATTGTAGCATTTGCATCCCTTCCCGCCATGCCCTTCCGGTGCCGCCATGAGACTGCCGCTCGCCCTCCTGCTCGCCTGCTTCTGTTCCGCCGCCCGCGCCCAGCATGCTGCCCACGAGCACGGCGTGGCCGAGCTGCGGGTGGCGCTGGAGGGCAGGATGCTGCAGGTCGAATACGCCAGCCCGCTGGATACCCTGGTGGGTTTCGAGCATGCGCCCAGCGATGAGCGCCAGCACCGTCTGCTGGCCGAGGCGGAGGCCACTCTGCGCAACGCCGGCCGCTTGTTCCGCCTGCCAGCTGCCGCCGGCTGCGGGCTGAAGACGGTGGAGCTGTCCTCGCCCTGGGCGCTGGCGCGCCAGGAGCCCGCCGCCGAGGTCGAGCACGACCACTCGCATGCCGCCGGCGGCCATGCCGAGATGGAGGTGGCCTACACCTTCGAATGCGGTCGGCCGCAGGCGCTGGACACGCTGGAGGTGCTGGTGTTCGATGCCTTCCCGCGCACCCGCGAGGTTCGCGCCGAGCGTGTCTCCGAGCGCGGCCAGGCGGCGCAGGTGCTGAACCCGCAGCGTCGCCAGCTGCCGCTGTGAGGCCGGCCATGTGGCATGACGAAGGCCGAGGGCCGGGGCAGCCAGGTCTCCGCCGGGGTCGAGCCGGATGAGCGAGGCGGTGATGGTGCAGGGCTTGCGCTTCCGCTGGCCGGGCGCGGCGGCGGACTGCCTGGCGGTGGAGGATTTCCGCCTCGCCGCCGGCGAGCGGGTGTTCCTGCGCGGCCCCAGCGGCAGCGGCAAGAGCACCCTGCTGTCGCTGATCGGCGGCGTGCTGCTGCCGGACGCCGGCACGGTGGCGGTGCATGGGCAGGACCTGGCAGCCTTGCCGGCGGGCCGGCGCGACCGCTACCGGGCGGACCACGTCGGCTTCGTCTTCCAACTCTTCAATCTGCTGCCTTACCTTTCGGTGCTGGACAACATCCTGCTGCCCTGCCGCTTCTCGCCCTTGCGGGCGCGGCGCCTGGCCGAGGCTGCTACCACGCCGGTGGACGAGGCGCTGCGGCTGGCGGCGCGGCTGGATCTGGACGCGACCCTGCTGGGCCGCAACGCGGCGGCACTGTCCGTGGGCCAGCAGCAGCGGGTGGCGGCGGCGCGGGCGCTGATCGGCCGGCCTGCGCTGGTGGTGGCGGACGAGCCGACCTCGGCGCTGGACGCCGACCGCCAGCAAGCCTTCCTGGATCTGCTGCTGGGCGAATGCGCGGCGGCCGGCGCGGCGCTGCTCTTCGTCAGCCACGATGGCCGGCTGGCGGGGCATTTCGACCGGGTGGCGGACCTCGCCGCACTCAACCGCGCCGATGCCGGAGCCGGGCGATGAAGCCGCGCTTCGGCCTGCTGTGGCATCTGTGCTGGCGCAGCATCCTCAACCGCCGGCTGTCGGTGGCGCTGACGGTGGTCGCGGTGGGGCTGTCGGTGGCGATGCTGATCGGTGTCGAGCGCCTGCGCAGCGACGCCCGCGCCGCCTTCGCCCAGACCATCTCCGGTACCGACCTGGTGGTCGGCGCCCGTGGTGGTGGCGCGCAGCTGCTGCTCTATTCGGTGTTCCATATCGGCAACGCCAGCAACGAGATTTCCTGGGACAGCGTGCAGCGCATCGCGGCGATGCCGCAGGTGGACTGGGTGGTGCCGCTGGCGCTGGGCGACTCCCACCGCGGCTTCCGGGTGGTCGGCACCACGGCGGCCTATTTCGAGCACTACCGCTATGGCGAGCGCCGCAGCCTCGCCTTCGCCGAGGGCCGTGCCTTCGGCGACGTATTCGAGACGGTGCTGGGTGCCGAGGTGGCGGCGCGCCACGGCTATCGCGTCGGCGACCGCATCGTGCTCAGCCACGGCGCCGGCGCCGACGGCACCCGCTTCGCCGAGCATGCGGACAAGCCCTTCACCGTGGTCGGCATCCTGGCGCGCAGCGGCACGCCGGTGGATCGCTCGGTGCTGGTGAGCCTGGAGGGCATCGCCGCTATCCATGTGGACTGGGCCGGCGGCGCCCCCATCCCCGGCCTCAGCATCGCGCCGGAGCATGTGCGCAAGTTCGACCTGCGGCCGAAGACGGTGACCGCCGCGCTGGTCGGGCTGAAGAGCCGCATCGCGGTGTTCCGGGTGCAGCGCGCGATCAACACCGACACCGCCGAGCCGCTGTCCGCGGTGCTGCCGGGCGCCACGCTGCAGGAGCTGTGGAACCTGGTGGGCATGGCCGAGCAGGCGCTGCTGGCGGTGTCGGCGCTGGTGGTGGCGGTCGGCCTTGCGGGGCTGGTGGCGGTGATGGTGGCCGGCCTGGGCGAGCGGCGGCGGGAGCTGGCCATCCTGCGCGCGCTGGGCGCCGGGCCGCGACAGGTGTTCGCGCTGCTGGCGCTGGAGAGCCTCGCCGCCAGCGCCGCCGGCATCGCTCTCGGCCTCGCGCTGGTGTATGGTGCGGCCGCGCTCGCCGGCCCCTGGCTGCAGGCCGGGTACGGGGTGGCGCTGAGCCTGGGCTGGCCTGGTGCGGCGGAGTTGCGGCTGCTGGCCGCGGTGTTCGCTGCCAGCCTGCTCGCCAGCGTGCTGCCCGGCTTGCGGGCCTACCGTTATTCGCTGGCCGATGGCATGACGATCAGGATCTGACCATGAAACGCTTCTTGCGACTTTCTCCGCTGCGCCGCCTTGCCACCGTGGCGCTGCTGTGTCTCGCCGCTACCGGCCTGGCGCTGGGCGGCCGTGCCGCGCTGGCCGAGAAGCCGGCACCGGCCGCCGACTACAAGGTGGGCGACCGCCTGGCGCCCAAGGGCGCCGCCGCCGGCGCCTTCCGCGAGATCAGCTGGGACGACCTCATCCCGGCCGACTGGAACCCGGAGAAGTTTTTCGAGACGCTGGACCTCTCCGACCTGCAGGACAACGATCCGCGCGCGCTGGAAGCGATGAACCGCATCCGCGCCGAGTGGGACAAGGCGCCGGTGGTGGAGAAGCTGGCCGGCAGTCGGGTACGCATTCCCGGTTTCATCGTGCCGCTGGAAAGCGACGGCAAGACCATCAAGGAATTCCTGCTGGTGCCTTACTTTGGCGCCTGCGTGCATGTGCCGCCGCCGCCGGCCAACCAGCTCATCCACGTGATCCCGGACAAGCCGGTGCCGGCGGCCTGGAACATGGCGCCGGTGTGGGTGAACGGGGTGATGGCGATCAGCCGGGTGGAGTCCGACATGGGCACCGCCGGTTACGCGATGCGCGGCATCAAGGTGGAGGAGTACAAGGAACCGTTGCCGCGCTGAGGTATTGCGCGCGGCTTGGGCTGCGGCTGGCAACTGGCGGGGCCGAAGCGGCCCGTGGGCCGGGGCCGCCCTCAGTCGGCGATCAGCGCCGAGAATTCCCGGTTCAGCAGCGCGGCGTTGCCGAGATTGAGTTCCAGCAGGCGGCGCAGGTGGGTGATGCTGTCGAGGTCGATCTCGCGGCACACCAGCCCGAGGCGGCGGCCTTCGCGGTGGGCCACGTCGCCCTCCATGCGCACCGCGGTGCCGGCGTCGTCCAGGCGCAGCTCCAGCATGCAGCGGCCGCCCACCTCCAGGCTGGGCGGCGTGCTTTCCTCCTGCAACACCAGCAGCGCGCCCTTCAGCGACAGGTCGCAGATCTCGCAGGCGGTCTCGGTGTCATCCACCAGCAGATGAGCGCCGCTCTGGAAGCGGATGCGGGAAAATTTGCGCTGTTCGGTTTGCATGCAGGGAGCTCCGCGGAATGGCCGCAGCAGGCCGGGGTGGATGTCTCTCATTGTGGAAGGGGCGCGCGAGGCCCGCAAGCCGTGGATATGCATGATGCAGACCCGGATGCGTCCGCGATGTGGGCGGAAACCGGAAACCCGTCACGATGGGGAAGGCCCATGCGTGCGAGAATCCGCGCGCTCCCTGGGCCGGCGCAAGATCGCGGCCCGATGACGATGGCCTAAGACAGGACGGCGGATCACGTGGCGGAAAGCGACAATACGATGGTGCTCGAAGGCGTGCCGCAGGCGGCGGGCGCGGACACGGGGCGCCGCGCCGCGCCGCGGCTGGACTCCCTGCTCGAGTGCCTGCTGCTGGTGGTGCGCGCCCACGGCGGCGCGCTGACGGCGGACGCGGCGCTGGCCGGCCTGCCGGTGGAGAACGGGCGGCTGACGCCCTCGCTGTTCGAGCGCGCCGCGCGCCGCGCCGGCATGAACTCCCGGGTGGTGGCCAGTGGGCTGGACGGCGTCAACGCCGCGCTGCTGCCCGCCATCCTGCTGCTGGATGGCGAGCAGGCCTGCATCCTGCTGCGCCGCGACGCCGCCGCCGGCGAGCTTGAGGTGATCTTTCCCGAGCTCGGCGAAGCGGCGGTGACGCTGCCGCAGGCCGAACTGCTCGCCCGCCATACCGGCCATGTCATCTACCTGCGGCCGGGCTTCCGTTTCGATGCCCGCGTACCCGGCGTCAAGAAGGACCAGCGCAAGCACTGGTTCTGGGATGTGATCGCCGACAACCGCCAGCTCTACCGCGACGTGTTGATGGCGGCGGCGATGATCAACCTGTTCGCGGTGGCGATGCCGCTGTTCGTCATGAACGTATACGACAGGGTGGTGCCGAACGCGGCCACCGATACCCTGTGGGTGCTGGCGGCCGGCGTGTTCATCGTGCTCTGCGGCGATTTCGCGCTGCGCTCCATGCGCGGCCATTTCGTCGACCTGGCCGGCAGTCGGGCCGACGTGAAGCTCTCCGCCTACATCATGGAGCGGGTGCTGGGCCTGCGCATGGCCGCGCGGCCGGTGTCGGCCGGCTCCTTCGCCGCCAACCTGCGCGCCTTCGAAACGGTGCGCGACTTCATCAGCTCGGCCACGGTGGTGGCCTTCATCGACCTGCCCTTCGCGGTGGTCTTCCTCGTCGTCATCGGCTGGATCGCCTGGCCGCTGCTGCTGCCCTTCCTGTTCGGCGTGGCGGCGCTGCTGCTGTATGCGATGTCGGTGCAGGGCCGCATGCACGAGCTGGCCGAGCGCACCTATCGCACCGGCGCGCAGCGCAACGCGGTGCTGGTGGAAGGCCTGGTCGGCCTGGAAACGGTGAAAGCGATAGGCGCCGAGGCCGCCATCCAGCGCAAGTGGGAGCAGAGCGCCACCCACCTCGCCAACGTGTCCACCCGCATGCGCCTGTTGTCCGCCTCCACCACCAACGGCGCGATGTGGGTGCAGCAGGTGGTGAGCGTGGTGGTGATCCTGGGCGGTGTCTACATGATCGGCGAAGGCCTGCTGACCATGGGCGGGCTGGTGGCCTGCTACATGCTGTCGTCGCGGGCGATGGCGCCGGTCGGCCAGGTGGCCGGCCTGCTGGTGCAGTACTACAACGCCTCCACCGCGCTGGCCTCGCTGGACACGCTGATGGGGCAGGAGGTGGAGCGGCCCGAGGGCAGCAATTTCGTCAGCCGTCAGGGTTTCGCCGGCGCGATCGAGTTCCGCGACGTCTCCTTCACCTATCCCGGCCAGGAAGTGCCGGCGCTGCGCAATGTGTCGCTGCGCATCCGCCCGGGTGAGCGCATCGCGGTGCTGGGCCGGGTCGGCTCCGGCAAGACCACGCTGGAGAAGCTCATCCTCGGCCTCTACCAGCCGGATGACGGCGCGGTGCTGATAGACGGCATCGACCAGCGCCAGCTGGACCCGGCCGAGCTGCGCCGCCACATCGGCTACGTGCCGCAGGACATCACCCTGTTCTACGGCAGCCTGCGCGAGAACATCACCCTGGCGTCGCCGCTGGCGGAAGACGCGGCGGTGCTGCGCGCCGCCACCGCCGCCGGCATCACCGATTTCATCAACGCCCATCCGCTCGGTTTCGACATGATGGTGGGCGAGCGCGGCGAGTCCCTCTCCGGCGGCCAGCGCCAGGGCGTGGCCATCGCCCGCGCGCTGATCAACGATCCGCCCATCCTGCTGCTGGACGAGCCCACCGCGGCCATGGACCACACCAGCGAGGAAGAGGTGAAGCGCCGCCTCGGCGAGGCGGCACGGGGCAAGACCATGATCATCGTCACCCACCGTACCTCGCTGCTGGACCTGGCTGACCGCATCATCGTCGTCGATGGCGGCAAGATCGTCGCCGACGGGCCCAAGGCGCAGGTGGTCGAAGCGCTGCGCCAGGGCCGCATCGGGAGGGCTGCCTGATGGGCGACCTGTCTTCCCAGCGCGCCTTCGAGCGCGTCGGCCAAGTCTCACAGCGCCTGGCGAAGCCGGTGAATCCGCTGCTGGTTCGCTTTTTCGCCCGCTTCCTGCCGATGCCGCGCGAGCGCCTGGACTGGGCCGGCGATGCCGACTGGGCACAGCTGCAGCAGGAGCCACTGCGCGCCCGCCTGCTGCTGCGGGTGATCTTCGGCCTGCTGCTGCTGTTGCTGCTGTGGGCCGCTTTCGCCCCGATAGACGAGGTGACGCGCGGCGAGGGCAAGGTGATTCCCTCGTCCCAGCTGCAGGTCATCCAGTCGGTGGATGGCGGCGTGGTGGAAGAAATGCCGGTGCGCGAAGGCCAGGTGGTGAATGCTGGCGACCTGCTGCTGCGCATAGACCCGACCCGCTTCGTCTCCTCCCTGCTGGAAAGCCGCGCCACCTACTGGGCGCTGCAGGCCAAGGCGGCGCGGCTGCAGGCGCTCACCTCCGGTACGCCGCTGGACATGCCGGCGGAGGTGCTGAAGGAGGTGCCGGAGATCGCCGCCCACGAACGCCAGCTGTACGAATCCAGCCGGGCGGAGATGGAGGCCCAGCTCTCCATCGCCCGCCAGCAGCTCAGCCAGCGCGAGCAGGAGTTGAACGAGGTGCGGGCGCGGCGCGAGCAGGCCGGCCGCGCCTTCGACCTCGCCACCCAGGAGCTGAACGTGACCAAGCCGCTCATGGCCTCCGGCGCGGTTTCCGAAGTGGACCTGCTGCGGCTGGAGCGGGACGTCGCCCGCCTGCGTGGCGAGCGAGACCAGTCCTCGGCGCAGATCCTGCGCATCCAGTCGGCCATCACCGAAGCCACGCGCAAGATCCAGGAAGTGGAGCTGAACGTGCGCAACCAGCTGCGCAACGAGCTCTCGGACACCATGGGCAAGCTCGGCAGCCTATCCGAAGGCAGCCGCGCGCTGGCGGACAAGGTGAAGCATGCCGAGGTGCGCTCGCCGGTGCGCGGCACGGTCAAGCGCCTGCTGGTCAACACCGTGGGCGGCGTGGTGCAGCCGGGCAAGGAGGTGGTGGAGATCGTGCCGCTGGACGACGCCCTGGTGCTGGAAGCCAAGGTGAAGCCCAAGGACATCGCCTTCCTGCGTCCCGGCCAGCCAGCCATGGTCAAGTTCACCGCGTACGACTTTTCCATCTATGGCGGCCTGGAGGCGGAGCTGGAGCACATCTCTGCCGACACCGTGGTCGATGACAAGGGCAATGCCTTCTACGTGATCCGGGTGCGCACCAAGAACGCCAGCCTGGGCGACAACCTGCCCATCATCCCCGGCATGGTCGCCGAGGTGGACATCCTCACCGGCAAGAAGACGGTGCTCTCCTACCTGCTCAAGCCCGTGCTGCGGGCCAAGGGCAACGCCATGACGGAGCGATGAGCGTGCATCACTTCATCACCCCTGGCGGCGTGCTGCAGCCGCGCTGGCAGGAAGCCTTCCCGGAGGCGCTGGCCTCGGCCGGCGAGGCCGGCGCCGTCGATTCGAACGGCATCGTCTGGCTGCTCGCCACGCTGCCGGAGTGGCGGGCCGCGCTTGGCCGCCAGCTGGCGGCCCATCCGGCCGCGCCCTGCGTGGTGCTGGATCCGCAGCCGGAAGAACGCCGCGCCCTGCTGGCGCTGGATGGTGGCGCGCGCGGCTACTGCCATGCCCAGGCCACGCCGGCACAGCTGCGCGAAGTCGCGCTGGTGGTGCAGCACGGCGGATTGTGGATAGGGCCGGAGCTGATGTCGCGGGTGGTGGGCGCCGCCCGCCGCGCCCTGCCGCCAGCGGCGGAAGCCGGCGACGAACGCTTCGCCATGCTGTCGCCGCGGGAGCTGGAAGTGGCCAGGGCGGTGGCCGACGGCCTGTCCAACAAGGAGGCCGCGCTGCGCCTGGGCATCACCGAGCGTACCGTCAAGGCCCACCTCGGCGCCGCTTTCGAGAAGCTGGGCGTGCGCGACCGCCTGCAACTCGTTCTGCTTATGTCCGGCGCCACCGAATCCCGCGAAGCCACGGCCTGAACGGCTTCGCGTGACGCAGGTCACGACCTGTCCACTAGTCCAATATGTAGCTGGCCCTGCCCTCGCTAAGCTGCGATCCGTCGATAAACCGTTCCGGCCGCCTCTTCTTCGCTGCGCGGCCGATTGTCCGAGGATCCAGCCACCATGGCCACTGCCCAACCCGTCGCCACCGTCGTCGCCGTAACCGGTACCGCCTACGCCCGCGATGCGGAAGGCAGGATGCGCCTGCTGCGCGCCGGCGATGCCATCAACGAGGGTGAAACCGTCGTCACCTCCAGCGGCGGCCGGGTGGAACTGGCATTCGAGGATGGCAGCGTGCTGCCGGTCGAGCAGAACCAGAGCATCGCCGTTACCGCCGAGCTGTCCGAAACCTCCCGTCCGCAGGCGCTGGATGCCCAGCTGGGCGACGCCTCCATCGCCCAGGTCATCCAGGCGCTGAACGACGGCGGCAACCTGGACGACGCGCTGGAAGCACCGGCCGCCGGCCTGGCGGGCGGCGCTGGCGGCGAAGGCAACAACTTCGTCCGCCTGCTGCGCATCACCGAAGGCGTGGATCCCCTGGCCTTCGATTTCGCCCCGACCGAGCCGGACCGCATCGACGAGCGCCTGCCGGGCGCCCCGGAAGCGGATGACGGCACTCCCGCCACCACTACACCCACGCCGCCCAGTACCGTTCCCGCGGTAACGGTGGACCTGGAACTGGGCGCCGACGGCACTGCGCCGACCTTGACCGGCACCTACACCGACGCCAGCAGCGTCACCGTGACCATCACTGGCAGCGACGGCTCGACCCAGACCGTTACCGCCACGCTGAACCCGGACGGCAGCTGGAGCGTGGATACCAGCACGTTGAGTTTTACCGAAGAAGTCACCTACACCGCGACCGCGACCGCCACCGACAACTCGAACAACACGGCCACCGCAACGGATACCGACAGCTTCGACCTGCAGCCCACCGTCACGGTCGATCTCGAACTGGGCGCCGACGGCAGCAGCCCGACGCTGACCGGCACCTCGACCAACGCCACCAGCGTCGAAGTCACCATCACCGGCACCGACGGCTCGACCCAGACCGCCACCGCCACGCTGAACCCGGACGGCAGCTGGAGCGTGGATACCAGCACGCTGAGCTTCAACGAAGAAGTCACCTACACGGCGACCGCGACCGCGACAGACAACGCCAACAACAGCGCGACTGCGACTGACTCGGACAGCTTCGACCTGCAGCCCACCGTCACGGTCGATCTCGAACTGGGCGCCGACGGCAGCAGCCCGACGCTGACCGGCACCTCGACCAACGCCACCAGCGTCGAAGTCACCATCACCGGCACCGACG
>Ga0209699_100187_pt1 | contig 61553 bp, 51 predicted proteins | sample SynthPrep_1_END__FD_187204 | JGI IMG/M metagenome (GOLD analysis project Ga0209699, IMG submission 187204) | Synthetic microbial communities from Ohio, USA - SynthPrep_1_END_DS7_MetaG (SPAdes) (version 2) | ecosystem: Engineered > Bioreactor > Aerobic > Activated sludge | place: USA: Ohio...
GACGCTGACTGGCACCTCGACCAACGCTACCAGCGTCGAAGTCACCATCACCGGCACCGACGGCTCGACCCAGACCGCCACCGCCACGCTGAACCCGGACGGCAGCTGGAGCGTGGATACCAGCACGCTGAGCTTCAACGAAGAAGTCACCTACACGGCGACCGCGACCGCGAAGGACAACGCCAACAACAGCGCGGTCGACACCGATAGCGACAGCTTCGACCTCAAGCCGACTGTGACGGTCGACCTGGAACTGGGCGCCGACGGCAGCAGCCCGACGCTGACTGGCACCTCGACCAACGCTACCAGCGTCGAAGTCACCATCACCGGCACCGACGGCTCGACCCAGACCGCCACCGCCACGCTGAACCCGGACGGCAGCTGGAGCGTGGATACCAGCACGTTGAGCTTTACCGAAGAAGTCACCTACACCGCGACCGCCACCGCCACCGACAACTCGAACAACACGGCCACCGCAACGGATACCGACAGCTTCGACCTGCAGCCCACCGTCACGGTGGACCTGGAACTGGGCGCCGACGGCAGCAGCCCGACGCTGACCGGCACCTCGACCAACGCCACCAGCGTCGAAGTCACCATCACCGGCACCGACGGCTCGACCCAGACCGCCACTGCCACGCTGAACCCGGACGGCACGTGGAGCGTGGACACCAGCACGCTGACCTTCAACGAAGAGGTCACCTATACGGCGACCGCGACCGCCAAGGACAACGCCAACAACACCGCGGTCGACACCGATAGCGACAGCTTCGACCTCAAGCCGACGGTGACGGTCGACCTGGAGCTGGGCGCCGACGGCACGTCGCCGACGCTGACCGGCACCTCGACCAACGCCACCAGCGTCGAAGTGACCATCACCGGCACCGACGGCTCCACCCAGACCGCCACCGCCACGCTGAACCCGGATGGCAGCTGGACGGCGAACATCAGCGGTCTGACCTTCAACGAGGCGGTTACCTACACCGCCACCGCGATCGCCAAGGACAACGTCAACAACACCGCCACCGCAATCGACAGCGACAGCTTCGATCTGCCGCCGGCCGCCGACGGCGGTGCGGTAAGCGGCGTTGAAGACAGCAGCCATGTCTTCCAGTGGTCCGACTTCAAGGTCAGCGACGGCGCCGCGCCGGCCAGCTCGCTGGGCATCGTCATCAACACCTTGCCGGTCAATGGCAAGCTGGAGTACCTGAACGCCGCTGGTGACTGGGTGGCTGTTTCCCAGGGACAGGAAGTGAGCCAGGCGGACATCGCCGCCGGCCATCTGCGCTTCACCCCCGCGGCCAACGAGTCCGGCAGCGACGCCTACGGCGGTACCGGCGTGGGCGACCAACAAGGCGATTACGCCCGCTTCGAATACTCGCCCACCGATGGTGCCCAGGTCGGCGATCCGGCGACCATGGTGGTGGACATCACGCCGGTGGCGGATGCACCCACGCTGTCGGTCACGGTGGGCGCCGCGCAAGAGATCACGCTTACGCCGGCCGGCTCCTTCAGCGGCACGCTCAATGCGTCCAACCTGCTGACGACCAGTGGTGTCAGCGTCAGCGCCAAGAACTTCGTGCATAACCCGGATGGCACTTACTCGCTGTCGAGCGCTTCTTCCAGCAATCTCTACCTGGAGAACAGCAGCACTACCGGCAAGATCGGCGTGGCGGGCAACCATCCTGGCGCGTCCAGCCAGGAGGCTGCCACCGGCAACCAGATCGGCTACAGCTACACCACCGACGAATCGGAAGAGCTGATCTTCACCTTCCAGAACACGGTGACGACGGCCACGGCCAACATCTCCAACCTGTGGATCAAGGACAACGGCAAGAACGCCACCGAAGTCGGCGTCTACGAGCTGTATCGCGACGGCGTCCTGGTCGGCACCGCAACCTTCAACGGCACCTCCAGCGGCAACCGCACGGTGACCATGACGGCCAACGACGGCCTGGGTTTCGATACCGTGGTGTTCAAGGCGGCCAGCTCCTACCTGAACATGACGACCGCGCAGTCGATCGCCACCGGCGACGGCAGCGATTACTACGTCACCGGCCTCACGTATCAAGGCACCACCGCCGCGGTCAAGGCCTACACCTACGCGCTGGACATCGATGCCGCGCTGGTGGATACGGATGGCTCCGAGACCCTGTCCGGCGTCAGCATCAGCGGCATTCCCAGCGGCGCGGTGCTGAGCGACGGCACCCACACCTACACCTCCACCGACAGCAGCCACAGCCTGCTGCTGGATGGCTGGAACCTGGACAGCCTGGTGATCACCACCCCGGCGGGCAGCACCACCGACTTCACGCTGCAGGTGTCGGTGTCCTCCTCCGAGCATGCCAATGGCGACACCGCCACCACCACCACGGCGGTTACCGTCGTGGTCGGCGCTGCGGACGCGGTCGCCCCGGCGGTTCATCTCACCGGCAGCACGGGTGACGATCACATCACCGGCGGCAGCGGCGACGACGTCATCGCCGGCGGCGCGGGCAGCGACATCCTGGCCGGCGGCCTGGGCGCGGACACCTTCATCTGGTCCTTCGGCGACCAGGGCGCGGAAGGTAAGCCGGAAGTGGATCGCGTGCTGGACTTCGACACCAGCTCCGACAAGCTGGACCTGCACGATCTGCTGCAGGGCGAGAGTGCCAGCGGCGGCAACCTCGGCTCCTTCCTCTTCGTCGAGCACCAGGGTAGCGATACCGTGATCCACGTCAGCACCCAGGGCGGCTTCACCTCGGGGTACGATGCCGGCAAGGAAGATCAGACCATCGTGCTGCAAGGTGTGGATCTGGTTGGCGGCGTCAGCAGTCAGGCGCAGATCCTCCAGAACCTGGTCGACCACGGCAAACTGATCACCGACTGAGCATCCGGGGCCGGTACGCCGGCCCTGTTCCTTTTTGGTGGCCGGCATGGAGGCTGGCCGGCGGCGGGAGTGGGAGCGAGAAACTGGGCGTCTATGTGAAACGCGACGGCGAGGGGCGCATCCTCGCCATCAGCCGGCAGGCGGAGGCGGGTTTCGACGAGTCTCTTCCCGCCGATTCGCCGGAGATCGCCGGCTTCATCGGTGGCAATGGCCGGGAGGCGCTCGCCTCCACCGACTTGCGACTGGTGCGGGTGCTGGAGGACGTGATCGACCTGCTGATCGCCCGCGACCTCATCCGCTTCACCGACCTGCCCCAGGAAGCGCAGGACAAGCTGCTCCAGCGCCGTACGCTGCGGGCCAAGCTCGGCGGCCTGGACCTGCTGGACAGCGATGACGGCCTGATCTGAGCCGGCTTGCCGCGGGGGCCGGCTGGGCCCTTGCCCGATACACTTTCCCGCAACGCCCGCCGCCTGCGGCTGAGGCTGCGGGGAGACGCGCTGCTGCCACTTGCTACTCCGCTGCAGGCACGGCCTTTTCCGGCGTTCTTCCGGCGCTCTGCCGCATGAGCGCTTGCGGGGGCGGGATTCGAGCCTGCGGTTTCAGCTTGCGCCCGCCAGACCGCACTGGCGCTCGGCCGTTCCTGTATCGGTCATCAGCGCGCCTGCCTGTCCTGCAGCATCTGCCCGACCACCGGCCAGCCTGGCTCGGCCTGAGCCGCCGGGCAGGGCGCCCGCTCAGGACATCGGCCAGACGATGGCCGGGCCGGTCATGCCGTCTATGCCCAGCGCCGGCAGCGTGGCGCGTTCGGCCTCGCTGGCGACGCCCGAGGCCAGCACCGACAGGCCGATGGAGTGGGCCAGGGTGCACAGGCCGCGCAGGATGGCCTGGTTGCCCGGGTCCGCCTCGATGCCGCGCACGATGCTGGCATCCACCTTCACGTAATCCAGCCCCATGTCGTGCAACTCGGCGATGCGCTCGAAGTCCGCGCCCACATGGTCTATGCCCAGCCGGCAGCCCAGCGGCCGCAGGGCCACGCACAGGGCCCGGAACTCGGCGGCGTGGCGCAGGGCGCCGTGGGCTGGCAGTTCCAGCCACAGCCGGCGGGCCTGCGCCGGCGACTGCTGCAGCAGGCTGTAGAGCTCGCTGCGGCGGGCGGCATCGCCCAGGGTGTCGGGGGAGAGGTTGATGCCCAGTTCCTCGCCGCCGGCGGCCAGGGCGGCCAGGGCGCTGCGCAGCACGGCGAGGTCGATGGCGCCGGTCATCTGCTGGCGCGCCGCCCACGGCATGAAGTAGCCGGCGTTGCGCCATTCGCCATCCAGGCGCAGGCGCACCGGCGCTTCCATGTGCAGCAGGGCGCCGCTGCCGGCCACCACCGGGTAGTGCCCCAGGCGCACGCCGTCTGCCGCCAGGGCCTGCACCAGCGCCGCACGCCATTCGCTCTGGGCCAGCCGGGCCGGGGCGGCGGCAGTGGCGATCTCGCAGGCGCGCGGGCCGGCTTGTTCGGCGGCGGCCAGGGCGCCGTCGGCACGGGCGAGGACGGTGCCGCGCGCCTCGCCGGCGAGGTAGCCGCAGGCGCCCACCGGCAGGGCCTGCAGGGTGTGCACGCCATCGGAATCGAGCCAGTTGTGCAGTTCCAGCGCCAGCCCGGTGGCCAGCGCCTGGGGATGGTCGCAGGCCGGGGCGAGCAAGGCGAAATCGGTGCCGTTGAGGCGGCCCACCGTCCAGTCCGCATGGTCGCCGGTGTAGCGGCGCAGGCGCTGGGCGAGTTCGGCGAGCAGGGCATCGGCGCCGCCGCGGCCCAGGCGGCGGTTGAGGTCCACCAGGTTGCCGACGCGCAGGATGAGCAGCACGCCGCCGGCGCTGGCGTCTTCCCGCTCGAGGGCTGCGTCCAGCCGCTTGAGGAACTGCTCGCGGTTGAACACCCCGGTGAGCGGGTCCAGCTGGGTCTGGCGGCGCAGTTGCTCCAGCCGCGCGGACTCTTCCGCCATCATGGAGCGTACCCGCTCGGACAGCGCGTTCATGGCCCGCACCACGCTGCGGAACTCGCGGGTGGCCGGCTCCGGCGTGGTGATGAAGCGGCGTCCGCCTATGGCTTCGGCCTGTGCCACCACCCGGTCCAGCGGGCGGGTGATGAGCTTGATCACCATGGTGCCGATCAGGCCGGTGAGCAGGCCGCCGACGGCGAACCACAGCAGCATCTGCAGGGTGCCGCGCCACAGGGTTTCGTAGGCGTAGTGGCTGTGGCTTTCCAGCGTCAGCGTGCCGAACTGGCGCCAGCCGTCCTGCACCTGGGCGACGCCAGGGTGGGTGACGATGGGGATCAGGCGCATGAACCAGCCGGGGACGTCCGCATCCATGCCGCTGTACTCGCGTGCGGCGATCTCGCTGCCGTCCGGCGCGGTGAGCAGGATGCGGCGGTAGTGGCCGGCGTCGAACTGGGCGGCGATCTGCATTTCCACCGCCACCGGGTCCTTGTCCATCTGCGACAGCGACAAGGCCAGCGAAGTGGCGTTGTCCAGATTCTTCACCGTGAGCTGCTGCTCCAGGTAGCGCTTGGCCGCCAGCGTGCTCACCACCAGGCTGCCGCCCAGCGAGAACACCGCGACCAGGATGATGGCGATCCAGAGTTGCTTGATCAGTGACATGTAGTCAGGTTTCCGTGCCGAAGACAAAAAGGGATGCCGGGGCAGTGCATCATTGCAGGCCCTCGTTGCGCATGCGCTCGAGTACGTCGCGCCAGCGTGACAACCGGGCGGTGGGGTCGGCCGAGGAGGTGGCGGCGCCGCCTACCCACAGGCCTTCGCTGTTGAAGCTGAAGACCGGCACCAGGTCGGTCCGGCGGGCGGCCGGGCGGACGTCGCCGATCAGGTTGTCCAGCACCAGCGGCTCGCCGCCGGGCGTGGCGAAGTAGCCCACCACCATGTGAGCCTGGCTGATGGTGCTCTGCGGCCCGCCGATGCGGGCGCGCACATAGATCAGCCGCAGCTTCTCCGCCGGAATGCCGAGCAGGCGCAGGCTCATGTACTTGGCGATGGCGAAATCCTCGCAGTCGCCGGCGGCGCGGCCCATGGTTTCCAGCGGCGTCGCCCAGTAGTCCGGCTGCTTCCAGACGACGATGTCGTCCTCGAAGGCGATGCGGCGGTTGAAGAAGGTATTGACCCGCGACAGCCGCTCGACTTCGTCCGCCTCCTGCGCCTGCGCCATCATCCGCCGCCAGTCGGCCACCGTCTCCTCGGCGGCGTTGCCATAGCGCTCGCGAGCGAGCTGCTGCATGCGATCCAGCTTGGGCTCCGCCGGCACGAAACCGGCGACAACCACCAGGCATAGCGCCAGCCCGCGCAGCAGGCGGCCGAGCGCGGCGGGCAAGGGCCGGGGCTCGGACAGCGGGAGGCGCAGGTGCGGGGCAGGGAGCATGGGCAGCGGGTGGAGGAGGCCGCGCTCATTATCCGTGATCGCGGCTCGCTGGTCGCTGTGCGTCGCATGGAGAGCGGCGTGTGACGATTTTGAGACGCTTTTGTGCTCTAGTTCGCATCCGGGGCCGTCGACATTTCATTATCATCGGCGCTCACCGCCGCACCGTCAGGGAAGCCCGCAGCACGGGCATCTAAGAAAACATCCCCGGTGCCTGTCGCCCCAATTCGACTGGAGAGAACATGAAGAAGGTCTGCTTGCTGGTTTCCCTTGCCGTGCTCGGCTTCTCGAGCGCCGCCGCGGCTGCCGCCCCGGAAGCGCTGCGCGAGGCCGCGCGCAAGGCGGTGGTGACGAATCCGGAGGTGCAGGCCCGCTGGCACGCTTTCCAGGCCGCCGATGCCGAGCGCGATGTCGCCCGCGGCGGCTACCTGCCGCGGCTGGACCTCACCGCCAGCGTTGGCCGCGAGAGCCAGGTGCGGCCGGACGTCAGCACGCAGAACTACACCCACCGCAACGCCACGCTGACGCTTACGCAGATGGTGTATGACGGTTTCTATACCAAGAACGAGGTCGCCCGCCTCGGCTACAGCAAGCTCGCCCGCTACTACGACCTGCTGGACGCCTCCGAGAGCGCCGCGCTGGAAGCGGTGCGCGCCTATGGCGACGTGCTGCGCTACCGCGAGCTGGTGCGCCTGGCCAAGGAAAACTACGTCCAGCACAAGCAGATCCACGACCAGATCGCCGAGCGCGCAGGCGCGGGCGTCGGCCGCCGGGTGGACCTGGAGCAGGCCACCGGCCGTCTGGCGCTGGCCGAATCCAACCTGCTGACCGAAGCCTCGAACCTGCACGACGTCAGCGCCCGCTACCTGCGCATCGTCGGCGAGCAGCCGGCCGAGAACCTGCCGCTGTTCGGCGACCGCAACGTCTTCGGCGCCCTGCCGCCGAACGCCAACGAAGCCTTGCGCACCGCCTTCAACACCAACCCGGCGCTGAACGCCGCGGTGGAAGGCGTGCGCGCCGGCCAGTCCGCGGTGGCGGCGCAGCGCGCGGCCAACCATCCGCGCGTCGATTTCCGCGCCATCCAGGCGCTGGACAACAATCTCGATGGCATGGACGGCCACTCTCGCGACAGCGTCGTCGAGCTGGTTCTCACCTACAACCTGTTCCGCGGCGGCTCCGACCAGGCCCGCATCCGCCAGGCGGCCGAGTCGCTGAACCAGTCCAAGGATCTGCGCGAGAAAGCCTGCCGCGACCTGCGCCAGACCTTGTCCATCGCCTACAACGACACCCAGCGCCTGCAGGAGCAGCTCGGCTACCTGGACCAGCACCAGCTCTCCATCGAGAAGGCGCGCGAGGCCTATCGCCGCCAGTTCGACATCGGCCAGCGTACCCTGCTCGACCTGCTGGATACCGAGAACGAGTACTTCCAGGCCCGTCGCGCCTATGTTGGCGCGGTGTACGACCAGGTCATCGCCCAGGCCCGCACCCTGTCCGGCATCGGCCGCCTGATGCCGGCGCTGGACGTGACCCGCGACGACCTGCCGACCCCGGCCGAGGCCGGCCAGGACCGCAGCGGCATCGACCCTGAGAGCATCTGCCCGGCCGATGCACCCAACCCGCTGAAGATCGACAAGGACGCGCTGCTGGCGGAAACCCTGCGCGAAGCCGGCGCCGCGCCGCGCAAGTAAGGGTGCTGAACGCTGCCGGCCGCAGGGCTGGCGGCGGCACCGGACGCCGGGCGGGCCGCGAGGCCGCCCGGCGTTTTCATGTGGACGGCCGGGAGCCCGGCCGCGCGGGAGTGGTGCATCCGGCGGGCGCTTGAATAGAATGCGGCGAGGGCGGCGGCCGGCCGGAAGCCATGTGGCGGAGGGCGGAGCCGGCGCTTGATCCGGGGGCAAGGGCGGCAGCCCCTGCCAGGCGGGAAGCCGGTGCCACCCCGGCTTCTGTCTTTTCCTCTTTCCCCGCCGCGACCGCCGGTCTCTCCCCAACCCTTTCGCCCATGACTCCGCCTCCTTCCTCCGCCCCAGCCTCCTTGCCCGAGGGCGACGCCGTCCAGCGGGTGGTCAAGGTCAGGCGCGACTACAACACCTGGGTCGCCAACGAAACGCTGGAGGACTACGCGCTGCGCTTCACCCCGCGCAGCTTCCGCAAGTGGTCCGAGTTCCGCGTCGGCAACACCGCCTTCGGCGCCGCCTCCTTCCTGGTGCTGGAAGCGGTGGGCGCCACCATGCTGGTGGCCTACGGCTTCGTGAACACCTTCTGGGCGGTGCTGGCCATCGGCCTCATCATCTTCCTCACCGGCCTGCCCATCAGCCTGTACGCCGCCCGCCACGGCGTGGACATGGACCTGCTGACGCGCGGCTCCGGCTTCGGCTACATCGGCTCCACCATCACCTCGCTGGTCTACGCCTCCTTCACCTTCATCCTGTTCGCGCTGGAAGCGGCCATCATGGCCTACGCGCTGGAGCTGGCGCTGGGCATACCGCCGGTCTGGGGCTACCTCATCTGCGCGCTGGTGGTGATCCCGCTGGTCACCCACGGCATCACCGCCATCAGCAAGCTGCAGACGCTGACCCAGCCGCTGTGGCTGTTCCTGCTCGCGCTGCCCTTCGTCTTCCTGCTGCGGGAAGACCCGCAGGCGCTGGCCGGGCTGTGGCAGTTCGCCGGCGAGAAAGGGCAGGGCGGCGTGTTCGACGTGCATCTCTTCGCCGGCGCGATGACGGTGGGCATCGCCCTCATCACCCAGATGGGCGAGCAGGCCGACTACCTGCGTTTCATGCCGGCGCGCACCGAGCAGAACCGCTGGCGCTGGCTGGCCGGCGTGGTGCTGGGCGGGCCGGGCTGGGTGCTGATCGGCGTGGTGAAGATGCTGGGCGGCGCGCTGCTGGCGTGGATGCTGTTGCGCGACGGCCTCAGCCCGGCCAAGGCGGTGGACCCCAACCAGATGTACCTGCTGGGTTTCTCACAGGTGTTCGACAGCGCCTTCTGGGCGGTGGCGGTGACGGCGCTGTTCGTCATCGTCTCCCAGCTCAAGATCAACGTCACCAACGCCTACGCCGGCTCGCTGGCCTGGTCCAACTTCTTCTCCCGCCTCACCCACAGCCATCCGGGGAGGGTGGTGTGGGTGGTGTTCAACATCCTCATCGGCCTGCTGCTGATGGAGATGGACGTGTTCCAGGCGTTGGGCCAGGTGCTGGGGCTGTACTCCAACATCGCCATCTCCTGGATGGTGGCGGTGGTGGCGGACCTGGTGATCAACAAGCCCATGGGCTGGTCGCCGCCGGGCATCGAGTTCAAGCGCAGCCACCTCTACGACATCAACCCGGTGGGCGTGGGGGCGATGCTGATCGCCTCGGTGCTGTCGGTGAGCACCTTCGTCGGCGTGTTCGGCGCCGAGTGGCAGCCCTTCGCGCCCTTCGTCGCGCTGGCGGTGGCGCTGGTCGTGTCGCCGCTGATCGCCTGGGCCACCAAGGGCCGCTACTACCTCGCCCGCGAGCCGGAGCGCATCGCCACCGCCGGCCGCGCCTGGGTGCCGACGCGCAAGTGCTGCGTCTGCGGCCAGGCCTTCGAGCCGGAGGACACCAGCCACTGCCCGGCCTACCAGGGCACCATCTGCTCCCTGTGCTGCTCGCTGGACGCCCGCTGCGGCGACCTGTGCAAGCCGCACGCGCGGCTGTCGGCGCAGTGGAGCGGCTTCCTGCAGCGGGTGCTGCCGCGGCGGGCAATGCCTTACGCGGATTCCGGCCTCGGCCACTACCTGCTGCTGATGCTGGGCGTCAGCGGCTTCCTGGTGCTCTTCCTCGGCACGCTGTACTACCACGAGGTGCTGGCGCTGGGCCCGGCGGTGGCCGATGGCGTGCTGAAGGGCGTGCTGCTGAAGACCTTCGCCGCGCTCTTCCTGGTGAGCGGCATCGGCGCCTGGTGGATGGTGCTGACGCACAAGAGCCGGCGGGTGGCGCAGGAGGAATCCAACCGCCAGACGCGGCTGCTGATGCAGGAGATCGAGTCCCACCGCCGCACCGACGAGCAACTGCAGAACGCCCGCCGCGTCGCCGAGCAGGCCAACCAGGCCAAGAGCCGCTACGTCACCTCCATCAGCCACGAGCTGCGCACGCCGCTCAACAGCATCCTCGGCTACGCCCAGATCCTGGACGGCGACGAGGCCATTCCGCCGCACCGGCGCCAGGCGGTGAGCGTGATCAAGAAGAGCGGCGAGCACTTGCTGTCGCTGATCGAGGGCACGCTGGACATCGCCCGCATCGAGAGCGGCAAGTTCGCCCTGGACATGCGCGCGCTCGCCTTCCCCGGCTTCATCCGCCAGCTCGTCGGCATGTTCGAGCTGCAGGCGCGCAATAAGGGCCTGGCCTTCCGCTTCGACTGCACCGGCACGCTGCCGGAGGTGGTGCGGGCGGACGAGAAGCGGCTGCGCCAGATCCTGATCAACATCATCGGCAACGCCATCAAGTTCACCCCGCGCGGCAGCGTGCGCCTGCACCTCACCTATCGCCGCGAGATGGCCCTGTTCGAGGTGGAGGACAGCGGCCCCGGCATCGCCGCCGACGAGCTCGCTCATGTGTTCGAGCCCTTCGCCCGCGGCAGCAGCGCCCGCGCCAACACCACCACCGGCACCGGGCTGGGCCTCACCATCAGCAAGATGCTCACGGACCTCATGGGCGGCGAGCTGACGGTGGAAAGCCGGCCGGGCGAGGGCAGCACCTTCCGCGTGCGCCTGTTCCTGCCGCAGCTGCACGACATCCAGGCCGCCGAGGCGCTGCCGCGCATCCAGCGCATCGGCTACAAAGGCGTGCGCCGGCGCATCCTCACGGTGGACAACGAGCGGGTGGACCGCGAGCTGCTCGTCAGCCTGCTGGAGCCGCTGGGCTTCGAGGTCGGCCAGGCCGGCTCCGGCGAAGACTGCCTGGAGCTGCTGCCCGCCTTCCGCCCCCACCTGGTGTTCATGGACCTTGCCATGCCCGGCATAGACGGCTGGGAAACCATACGCCGCCTGCGCGCCGCCGGGCTGGACAGCATGCCGCTGGCGGTGATCTCCGCCAACGCCTTCGACAAGGGCCTGGACAACGACGCCGGCATCGCGCCGGAAGACTTCATCCTCAAGCCGATCAAGGTCGAGGAACTGCTGGACTGGATAGGCCGCAAGCTGGGCCTGGAATGGGTATGGGCGGATGCGCCGCAGGCGCCGGCCGAACCCGCGCCCGCCGCCGGCGCGCCCACGCTGGTGCTGCCGCCGGCCGAGGCGCTGCAGGGGCTGGATGAGCTGATCGAGCTGGGCTACCTGCGCGGCATCCTCGCCCGGCTGGCCGACATAGAGCGCGCCGACCCCACCCACGCCGAGTTCGTCCGCGTGCAGCGCGAGCTCGCCCGCCAGTTCCAGTTCGACGCCATGCGCGAGATACTCCGCCAGACCGAAACCCCGCCATCATGATGACGCCCACCGACCCCGCCGGCCTGCCCGCCGCCGCCGGCATCGTGCTGATCGTGGACGACGTGCCGGAGAACCTCTCCCTGCTGCACGACGCCCTGGACGAAGCCGGCTACACCGTGCTCGTCGCCACCAACGGCGAGAGCGCGCTCGCACGCGCCCGCCAGAGCCTGCCCGACGTCATCCTGCTCGACGCGATGATGCCCGGCATGGACGGCTTCGAGGTCGCCCGCCGGCTCAAGGGCGAATTCGCCACCCGCGCCATCCCGCTGATCTTCATGACCGGCCTTACCGAGACCGAACACGTGGTGGCCGCCTTCGCCGCCGGCGGCGCCGACTACGTCACCAAGCCGATACGCCCGGCCGAAGTGCTGGCGCGCATCGCCGCCCATGTGCACAACGCCCGCGAAGTGAAGCAGGCGCGCAGCGCGCTGGACGCGTTCGGCCAGGCTACCGTCGCCGTGCGCGCCGCCGACGGCAAGCTGGTGTGGCAGACGCCGCTGTCGCGCAAGCTCATCGCCGCCTGGTTTCCGCCCGCGCCCGGCGAGCCCGAGGAACGCACCCCGCCGCGCCTGCTGGACTGGGTGCGCGCCGCCGTCGCCGCCCGCCGTGAGCGCCGCGAAGTGCCCGCCCTGGTCGCCAGCGAAGGCCCGCGCCGCCTGCTCGCCTCCTTCCACGACCAGACCGGCGAGGAGGAATGGCTGGTGGTGCTGCGCGAGGAGAACGACGCCAGCGCCGCCGAAGCCCTGATCACCGCCTTCCGCCTCACGGCCAAGGAGGCGGAGGTGCTGTACTGGGTCACCCGCGGCAAGACCAACCGCGACATCGGCGACATCCTCGGCTCCAGCCCGCGCACGGTGCACAAGCACCTGGAGCATGTGTTCGAGAAGCTGGGCGTGGAGACCCGCACCGCGGCGGCGTCGATGGCGATGGCCAAGCTGCGCGGAGCGGGCGAGGGCGGCTGAGCGGCGGCGGCAGGACTTACCGGCCCGGGCTCGAACGGACGCAGGGGAACACCTTCCACGGCGAGCCGCGCAGCCCGATGCTGAGCCTCCGCGCCGGGTACGGAAGCGTCCGCTCAGCAGCGATTCCCGTTCATCCGGGTAAAGCCCATGCCGCCGCCTTCGCCGGTGCCGGGGCGGATGCAGATGGTGATGGCCATGGAGCGGGCGGCGCGGTCTATGTCCGGCGGGAAGGGCGAGAAGGGCACGGAGCGTTCCACCACCGACCGGATGAAGGCGATCTCCGCCGCCTGGTCGCCGGCGTTGAGGACGACGAAGCTCTGCAGCGAGCCGTCCGGGTTCAGCCGGAAGCGGATCGCGGCGGGCTGGATGCCGGGGTCACCTTTTTCGCGCTGGACGAAGCCGGCGCTCTGGTTGAGGCGGCGCAGCAGGCCATTGAGATAGCTTTCCAGGCTGAAAGGGTGGATGGGCGGCGCGTTGGGGCGGGCTTCCAGCAGCGCTTCCTCGCTGGCGTCTTCCCGCGCCATCTGCCGGCCCTGCTCGCGCGCCATGGCGCGAGCGCGCTGGGCGAGCGTCGGCTGGGGCTGACGGGCGAGCTCGTCGAGGAAGTTGTTCATCTCGGCCTTCTCGGCCTCGGTCCAGGTCGGTTCTTCTTCGGGGGCGGTGATGGCCCGGGGGCTGGGCTGGGTCAGCCGCGGCTGCGGCCGGGCGGTGCTGGGCGGCGTCGCCCGCCGGGGTTGCGAGCGGACGGCCGGCGCGGCGGCTTTGGCAGGCGGCGGTGGGGTAACGGTCGGTGCTGGCGCGGCCTTCGCTGCCGGTGGCGGCAGCAGACGGGCCTGGATGGAGGGCGCGGCAGCGGAAGAGGCGGGCGGTTCGAGGACCGGGTCGGGGCTGGGCGCGAGGAACAGCAGGAGGTGCAGCGCGAGCGACAGCAGCAGCGCCAGGACGGAGGTGCGTTGTTGTCGGGTCAGGCGCGGTCTGAACATCGGCCGCATTCTAGCCGCACTGCACAATGGCCGCTTCGTGGCGCCGGGCGGGGCTGTAGGGCGGGGAGAGGTTGGTGGCGGAACGAAGGCGTGGCGTGGCAGGGTCGGGCGATGCGAGGCGGGAAGAGTAAGAGTGGGCGCGGTTTGCTCCCTCCCCCCTTGCGGGGGGCCGGGAAGAGGGGGCGCCCCGCAGGGGCGGCTACGTTGGAGGTCGGCAGCGTGCCGCCCCCTCTCCCCCGGGCCCCTCTCCCGCGAGGGGAGAGGGGAGCAGGCCAAGGGGCCCCTCCGGTGTGAAACGTGCAAGTAGCTGCGGCGGGAAAGTCAGCTCACTCCTGCCGCTGCGGCTCCTCCATCGGCTTGCCACCCACCAGTGCCGGCAGTACATGCGGGCCGCCGTGTTTCTCGGCCAGGCGATGGGCGTCGGCGAGGTCGGGGAGGCGGTGGGCGATGCCGATGTGGCAGTCGATGCAGGTGCGCTCGCCGCTGGCGAGCGAGGTGGAGTGGGCGGTCTGGGCGCGCGGGCTCTGGCGGGTGAAGTCCATGGACTGGAATTCGTGGCAGTTGCGGCATTCCAGCGAGTTGTTGGCCTTGAGCCGGCGCCATTCGTTCATCGCCAGCGCCAGGCGCATGTTCTCGAACTTCTCCGGTGTATCCACCGTGCCGAAGATCTTGCCCCACACTTCCTTGGAGGCCTGCATCTTGCGCGCGATCTTGGCCGTCCACCGGTGCGGCACATGGCAGTCGGGGCAGGTGGCGCGCACGCCGCTGCGGTTGCTGAAGTGGATGGTGGGCTGCAGCTCGCGGTACACGTTGTCGTGCATCTCGTGGCAGCCGATGCAGAAGGCTTCGGTGTTGGTGGCTTCCAGGGCGGTGTTGAAGCCGCCCCAGAACAGCACGCCGCCGATGAAGCCGCCGACGGTGAGGAAGCCCAGGCTGTAGTGCACGCTGGGCCGGCGGATGACCAGCCAGTAGCGTTTCAGCAGTCGGATCATGGGCCGTGCCTCCTATTCCCGGCCAGGCAGGGTGGAGGCGGAGCCACCGCGACGCAGCATGGTCTCGACGTCGATGTAGCGGTTCTCTACCAGCGGCTTCACCGGCACCTGCGGGACATGGCACTGCAGGCAGAAGTAGCGGCGCGGCGACAGTTCGGCGAGGAAGTTGCCGTCGCGGTCGGTGAAGTGGGAGACGCTGATCATCGGCGCCTGGCTCTGCTCGGTGCGGGTGCGGGCATGGCACATCATGCAGCGGTTGGCATTGCGGTCGATCTGATAGCCCTCGATCTTGTGCGGGATGATGGGCGGCTGCATGGCGTAGGCGCGCTGGCGGCGGACGTCGCTGTTGTCCGGGTTCTGCAGCGGCGGCGGGGCGTGCTCTTCCATGACTGGCACCGGGCCGCGGGCGCTGTCGATGTGCTGGGCGAGGGCGGCGGTGGCACAGAGGGCCGCCAGCCCGATGGAGATCAGGATGCGCATGGCTTGGGCCCTCCTAGGCCTTGCGGATCTGGACCGCGCATTTCTTGAAGTCGGTCTGCAGCGAAATCGGGCAGGTGGCGTCCAGCGTGACCTTGTTGATGAGCTGGCCGGCGTCGAACCAGGGCACGAAGATGAGGCCCGGTGGCGGTTTGTTGCGGCCGCGGGTTTCCACCCGGGTACGCATGGCGCCGCGGCGGGAGCTGATCTCGATGTCGTCGCCGCGCCGCAAGCCGAGGCGGCGGGCGTCGTCCGGGTGCATGTAGCAGACGGCGTCGGGGAAGGCGCGGTAAAGCTCTGGCACCCGCCGCGTCATCGAGCCGGAGTGCCAGTGCTCCAGCACCCGGCCGGTGCACAGCCAGAAGGGATAGTCCTTGTCCGGCTCCTCGGCGGCGGGCTCGTAGGGCAGGGCGTAGATCACCGCCTTGCCGTCGGGCATGCCGTAGAAGTTCACATCCTCGCCGGCCTTCACGTAGGGGTCGTAGCCTTCGCGGTAGCGCCAGCGCGTTTCCTTGCCGTCCACCACCGGCCAGCGCAGGCCGCGGGCCTGGTGGTAGGCGTCGAAGGGGGCGAGGTCGTGGCCGTGGCCGCGGCCGAAACGGGCGTATTCCTCGAACAGGCCTTTCTGGACGTAGAAGCCGAAGGCCTTGGCCTCGTCGTTGGCGTAGCCGGCTTCGACCTGGCTGGCTGGGAACTTGTCCACCTCGCCGTTGCGGAAGAGCACCTCGTACAGGGTCTTGCCGCGGTAGTTGGGCGCTTTGTCCAGCAGCTCCGCCGGCCACACTTCCTCCATGCGGAAGCGCTTGGAGAATTCCATGATCTGCCAGAGATCGGAGCGGGCCTGGCCGGGGGCGGACACCAGCTGGTGCCAGAACTGGGTGCGGCGCTCGGCGTTGCCGTAGGCGCCTTCCTTCTCCACCCACATGGCGGTGGGCAGCACCAGGTCGGCGGCCACGGTGGTCACCGTGGGATAGGCGTCGGAGACGACGATGAAGTTGTCCGGGTTGCGGTAGCCGGGCCAGGCTTCCTCGACGATGTTGGGTGCCGCCTGCATGTTGTTGTTGCACATGACCCAGTAGGCGTTGAGCTTGCCGTCCTTGAGCATGCGGTTCTGCTGCACCGCGTGGTAGCCGGGCTTGTCCGGGATGGTGCCCGGCGGCAGCTTCCAGATGGCTTCGGCGGTTTCGCGGTGCTTGGGATTGGTGACCACCATGTCCGCCGGCAGGCGGTGGGAGAAGGTGCCGACCTCGCGCGCGGTGCCGCAGGCGGAGGGCTGGCCGGTGAGGGAGAAGGGGCCGTTGCCGGGGGCGGCGATCTTGCCGGTGAGCAGGTGCAGGTTGTAGAGCAGGTGGCTGCACCAGGTGCCGCGGGTGTGCTGGTTGAAGCCCATGGTGAACAGCGACATCACCGGCGTCTTCGGGTCGGCGTAGAGCTGCGCCAACTGCTCCAGGCGCTGTTTGGGCACACGGGAGAGTTCGGCCACGCTGTCCAGGTCGTAGCGCGAGACGAAGGCGGCGTATTCCTCGAAGGTGGCCGGCTTGCCGCCGCCGGGGTCGGCCACGTTGCGCGCCTTCTGCAGCGGGTTCTCCGGCCGCAGGCCGTAGCCGATGTCGGTGTTGCCCACCATGAAGCGGGCATGGCGGTCGACGAAGCCGCGATTCACCGCGCCGCTGCGGATGATGTGGTTGGCGATGTAATTCATGATCGCCAGGTCGGTCTGCGGGCGGAAGGTGAGGGTGAGGTCGGCGAGGTCGTAGCTGCGGTTTTCATACACCGACAGCGTCACCACCCGCGACTGCGGCGATGACAGCCGGCGGTCGGTGATGCGGCTCCACAGGATGGGGTGCATCTCGGCCATGTTGGCGCCCCACAGCACGAAGACCTGGCCGTTCTCGATGTCGTCGTAGCAGCCCATGGGCTCGTCCATGCCGAAGGTGCGCATGAAGCCGGCCACCGCCGAGGCCATGCAGTGGCGGGCGTTGGGGTCGAGGTTGTTGGAGCGGAAGCCGGCCTTCAGCAGCTTGGAGGCGGCGTAGCCCTCCCAGAGCGTCCACTGGCCGGAGCCGAACATGCCGACGCTGGTGGGCCCCTTGTCGCGCAGGGCTTTCTTGAACTGCTCGGCCATGACGTCGAAGGCGCGGTCCCAGCTCACCGGCTGCAGTTCGCCATTCTTGTCGTACTTGCCGTCCTTCATGCGCAGCAGCGGCTCGGTGAGGCGGTCGGCGCCGTACATGATCTTGGACAGGAAGTAGCCCTTGACGCAGTTGATGCCGCGATTCACCTCGGCATTGATGTCGCCGTGGGTCGCCACCACCTTGCCGTCGCGCACCGCCACGTTCACGCCGCAACCCACGCCGCAGAATCGACAGGGCGCCTTGCTCCACTGCAGCTTGGTCAGCGCCGCGTCGGTAACGATGTTGGCCGCGCCCGCGGTGGCCGGAATGCCGGCGGCGGTGGCGGTGCTCAGCGCGGCGGACTGCTTAAAGAACTCGCGTCGGGTCAGCTTCATCTGAGATCTCCTCTTCCATGGCGCTGCGGCTTTCGGCGTGCTGATAGACCAGCGCGACGTTGGCCACGCCGGGCAGTTCGCGGATGGCGGCGAGCAGGGCGAGCATGGCGTCGGCGCCCTCGCTCTCGCAGACGACGACCAGCTTGCCGCTCTCGGCCTGGGCACAAACTTCGGCGTTGGGCATGGCGGCAACCTGGCGGCTGACGGCGGCGGCGTATTCCGGGCGCACCTGCACCAGGATGCCGGCGATGTGGATTTCCTCTTGGGCTGCTTCCATGGCGAACCTCTTCGGCTTGCTTTCGGTGGCGGACCTGCCGTGGGCCGTGGCTGGGCGGTATGTGCGCTTGGGGGAGGCGCGCGGGGCGGCGGCAAGTGGCCTCAGTGCGTAGGCAGGTGGCCGCTCAGCAGCTGGTAGAACCACACCGCGAAGCCATAGCCGGCGACCAGCAGCACCGCCAGTACCGGCGCCATGACGAAGGCGAGGAAGAGGAAGGAGCGCTGCTCTTCCTGGGGGGTGGAAGGGGGCTTGGGGGTCATGGGCATCTCCGTTCCAGGGTGTGCGCCGGGGCGCGGGAAGCGAGCCTGCTGCATGGGTGAGGCGCAGTATGCATCGCTTGTGTCCCTTGGCAAACAGCCATTTACGCTGCATTGCCGCAAAGCTCCGGGGTGCTCCGCCGGTGTGCGGCGAGGGGCTGTTCGCCAGGCGTGGTGTGCGTGCGAAAAAAATGTCCGGGGGCGGATGGACTTGCCAATGACATTAATCCGGATTTGTGCCTGGCATCCGCTCTCGGCCCTGCCGGTGGCGGCGGAAAAGTCCTGGCGCGCAGGCCGGCTACGCCATCTTGCGTATTCCTGCGTATCGGGGCGGCGCCTAATCTGCATTCGTGCACTGCAACGTGGCGGATGCGAACCGCCACCTCCAAAAACGCCGTTCTAGGGGACTTCACATGCAAACCCGTCGCAACTTCATCAAGGCCCTCGCGCTGTCCGCCTCCATCGCCGCGATCGGTGCCCCGCTGGGTGCCCACGCTGCCGACACCATCAAGGTCGGCATCCTGCATTCCCTGTCCGGCACCATGGCGATCTCGGAAACGGCGCTGAAGAACGTGGCCCTGATGACCATCGAGGAAATCAACGCCAGCGGCGGCGTGATGGGCAAGAAGCTGGAGCCGGTGGTGGTGGACCCCGCCTCCAACTGGCCGCTGTTCGCCGAGAAGGCGCGGCAGCTGATCAGCCAGGACAAGGTGGCGGCGGTGTTCGGCTGCTGGACCTCGGTGAGCCGCAAGTCGGTGAACCCGGTGTTCAAGGAGCTCAACGGCCTGCTGTTCTACCCGGTGCAGTACGAAGGCGAAGAGCTGGAGAAGAACGTGTTCTACACCGGCGCCGCGCCCAACCAGCAGGCGATTCCGGCGGTCGAGTACCTGATGAGCGCCGAAGGCGGCGGCGCCAAGCGCTTCGTGCTGCTGGGCACCGACTATGTGTACCCGCGCACCACCAACAAGATCCTGCGCGCCTTCCTCAAGAGCAAGGGCGTGGCCGATGCGGACATCATGGAGGACTACACACCCTTCGGCCATTCCGACTACCAGACCATCATCGCCAACATCAAGAAGTTCGCCTCCGAAGGCAAGAAGACGGCGGTGGTCTCCACCATCAACGGCGACTCCAACGTGCCCTTCTACAAGGAACTGGGCAACGCCGGCCTGAAGGCGACCGACGTGCCGGTGGTGGCGTTCTCGGTGGGTGAGGAAGAACTGCGCGGCGTGGATACCAAGCCGCTGGTCGGCCACCTGGCGGCGTGGAACTACTTCATGACGGTGAAGAATCCGCAGAACGACGCCTTCATCAAGAAGTACAAGGACTGGGCGAAGAAGAACGGCGTGCCCAATGCCGACACCGTGGTCACCAACGATCCGATGGAAGCCACCTACGTCGGCATCCACATGTGGAAGCAGGCGGTGGAGAAGGCGAAGTCCACCGACACCGACAAGGTCATCGCCGCGCTCGGCGGCCAGACCTTCAAGGCGCCCTCCGGCTTCACCCTGACCATGGACAAGACCAACCACCACCTGCACAAGCCGGTGTACATCGGCGAAGTGCGCGCCGACGGCCAGTTCGACGTGGTGTGGAAGACCAAGGAGCCGATCCGCGCCCAGCCGTGGAGCCCGTTCATCGCCGGTAACGAAGGCAAGCAGGGTCTGTAATTCCGCAGTACCGCCGGGCGGGGTGCTGCGCTCCGCCCCGGCGCGAGTTTCTCCTCTTTCTTGAAGTGCCTTCGGTGCCGGTGCAGTCCGCCGGCCCGTTTTTTTCCGGCTTCCCTGTTTTTCCCCTCCGATTTCCCGATCTGCCCGTAGTGCTTCGCCCGCCGTGGCGGAGGCTGCGATGGAGCCTGCAATGAATCGACTGCTGCTGCGGCTCGTTCTCTTCTGCGCCGCGCTCGCCTGCCTCGCCGGGCCGGCCCGCGCCGCCCTCGATCCCGCGCTGCTGGCCGGCTTCCATGGCGACTTCTCCAGCCGCGTCGCCGCCATCGAAGCCCTGGGCGTGGCCGGCGGCGATGACGCCCGCCGGGTGCTCGCCGCGCTGGAAGAGGGCAATCTCGGCGTGGCCGGCGAGCGCGTGCTCATCGTCGATGGCGAAGCCGTGCGCGATGCCTCAACAGGTGAAGCCGCCGCCGAGGTGGCCGCCGCCGATGTGGATCTCATCACCGTGAACAACCGGGTGCGCCGCGCGCTGTCGGCCGCCCATGCGGCGTTGTCGCTGCTGGAGGGCGAGCGCGGCGAGCGCCTGGCCGCCGCCCAGAACCTCAGCGAAAACGCCTCCGAAACCCTGCTGCCGCTGTTCGAGCGCGCGCTTGCCGCCGAGAAGGACGAGGCGGTGCGCGGCGTGCTGACCCGCGCCATGGCCAAGGTGAACCTGGGCGCCGCCAACCCGGCCAAGCGCCTGCAGGCGGCCGAGGCGCTGGGCGAGTCCTCCGACCCGGCGGTGAAGAACATGCTGGCGGCGCTGCTGCAGAAGAACGGCGACGCCTGGGCCGAGCCGGAGGTGGCGGTGCGCAGCGCCGCCGAGGCTTCCATCGCCGCCATCGACCGCCGCGTCGCCACCGCGCAGCACATCGGCACTGTGTTCTCCGGCCTGTCGCTGGGCTCCATCCTGCTGCTGGCGGCGCTCGGGCTGGCGATCACCTACGGCGTCATGGGCATCATCAACATGGCCCACGGCGAGCTGCTGATGGTTGGCGCCTACGCCACCTTCATGGTGCAGACGCTGTTCCGCAGCTACCTGCCGGGCTGGCTGGACTGGTACGTGGTCGCCGCCATCCCGGTGGCCTTCTTCGCCGCCGCGCTGGTCGGCGTGGCGATGGAGCGGCTGGTGCTGCGCCACCTCTACGGCCGCCCGCTGGAGAGCCTGCTCGCCACCTGGGGTCTGTCGCTGGTGCTGATCCAGGCGATGCGCGTCATCGTCGGCCCGCAGAACGTGGAGCTGGCCAACCCGAGCTGGATGTCCGGCGGCATCGAGCTGGCCGCCGGCGTGGTGCTGCCGTGGAACCGCATCGTCATCATCGGCTTCGCGGTGTTCGTGCTGGTGCTGATCTGGCTGACCATGCAGAAGACCCGGTTGGGCATGTTCGTGCGGGCGGTGACGCAGAACCGGCCGATGGCCGGCTGCGTGGGCGTGCCGACGGCGCGGGTGGATACCCTGGCCTTCGCCATCGGCGCCGGCATTGCCGGCCTGGGCGGCCTGGCGCTGTCGCAGATCGCCAACGTCGGCCCGGCCATGGGCCAGGGCTACATCGTCGATTCCTTCATGGTGGTGGTGCTGGGCGGCGTCGGCCAGCTCGCCGGCGCGGTATGGGCGGCGCTGGGCCTGGGCATCGTCTCCAAGTTCCTGGAAGGCTGGGCCGGCGCGGTGATCGCCAAGATCCTGGTGCTGGTGTTCATCATCGTCTTCATCCAGAAGCGTCCGCAGGGCATCTTCGCCCTCAAGGGCCGCTTCGCCGACAGCTGAGCGAGGCACGCCGATGCGCACTCCCTTCACCGTACGCCTGATCCAGTCCATGCCGCGGGGCGGCTGGATCGCCCTGGCGCTGTTCGCCCTGGTCGCCTGGGTGGGCATTCCCGTCGCCCACCTGGCGCTGCCGGAAAGCCATCCGCTGCATGTGTCCGCCTACACCGTGAGCCTGCTGGGCAAGATTCTCTGCTACATGGTGGTGGCGGTGGCGATGGACCTGATCTGGGGCTATGCCGGCATCCTGTCCCTGGGCCACGGCCTGTTCTTCGCCCTCGGCGGCTACGCCTTCGGCATGTACCTGATGCGCCAGATCGGCCGCGACGGCAGCTACGGCGCCGACCTGCCGGACTTCATGGTCTTCCTCGACTGGAAGGAGCTGCCCTGGTACTGGGCCGGCTCGGACTCCTTCGCCTGGGCGCTGTTCCTGGCGGTGGCCGCGCCCGGGCTGATCGCCTTCGTGTTCGGCTACTTCGCCTTCCGCTCGCGCATCAAGGGCGTGTATTTCTCCATCATCACCCAGGCGCTCACCTACGCCGCCATGCTGCTGTTCTTCCGCAACGAGACCGGCTTCGGCGGCAACAACGGCTTCACCGACTTCAAGCGCATCCTCGGCCACTCCATCACCTCGCCGGAAATGCGCACCCTGCTGTTCGCACTGTCGGCGCTGCTGCTGATCGCCAGCCTGGTGCTGGGCCGCTACCTCGTCACCTCGCGCTTCGGCCGGGTGCTGGCGGCCATCCGCGACGCCGAGAGCCGGGTCATGTTCATCGGCTACAACCCGCTGCACTACAAGCTCTTCATGTGGACGCTGTCGGCCATGCTATGCGGCCTGGCGGGCGCGCTCTACGTGCCGCAGGTGGGCATCATCAACCCGTCGGAAATGAGCCCGGCCAACTCCATCGAGATCGCGGTGTGGGTGGCGGTGGGCGGCCGCGGCACCCTGGTGGGCGCGGTGCTGGGCGCCGGCATCGTCAACCTGCTGAAGAGCTGGGCCACCGTGTCCTTCCCGGAATACTGGCCCTTCTTCCTCGGCTTCCTCTTCATCGCCGTGACCCTCTACCTGCCGGACGGCGTGGTCGGCCTGTGGCGCAAGCTGCGCGCCGGCCGCAAGGCGGCGCCGGCGGCGGAGCAGCCGCTGCGCACGCCGCCGCCCGGCTCCACCACCGACACGCTGCCGGAGGGCGCCACCGCGCCCCAGCACGCAGCCGCCGCCACCAAGGGAGCTGCCGCATGAGCGCCGTGACCGAACTCGCACGCCCCGTGGACGACAACAGCCGCGAGAACTGGGACGGCGGCGCCAACACCGGCCACCCGGTGCGCCCGGGCGAGCTGGACCTGTCGCACAACGTCATCCTCTATCTGGACGACATCAGCGTCAGCTTCGATGGCTTCCGCGCGCTGAACAAGCTGTCGCTGACCATAGACGCCGGCGAACTGCGCTGCATCATCGGCCCCAACGGCGCCGGCAAGACCACCATGATGGACGTCATCACCGGCAAGACGCGGCCGGATTCCGGCAAGGCCTACTTCGGCCAGACGCTGGATCTCACCCGCATGACCGAGCCGCAGATCGCCCACGCCGGCATCGGCCGCAAGTTCCAGAAGCCCACCATCTTCGAGCACCACACCGCCTTCGAGAACCTGGAACTGGCGATGAAGGCGGACAAGCGCGTGCGCCGCAGCCTGTTCGCCGCCTTGTCCGACGACGAGCGCGACCGCATCGCCGGGGTGCTGCGCCGCATCCGCCTCGACCGCGAAGCCGACCGCCTCGCCGGCCTGCTCTCCCACGGCCAGAAGCAGTGGCTGGAGATCGGCATGCTGCTGATGCAGGAGCCCAGGCTGCTGCTGCTGGACGAGCCGGTGGCCGGCATGACCGACGATGAGACCGAACGCACCGCCGAACTCTTCGTCAGCCTCGCCGGCAGCCACTCGCTGATGGTGGTGGAGCACGACATGGCCTTCGTCGAAGCCCTGGGCGGCAAGGTGACGGTGCTGTGCGAAGGCTCGGTGCTGGCCGAAGGCGACCTCGCCACGGTGCAGGCCGATCCGCGCGTCATCGAAGTCTATCTGGGGCGCTGACATGGGAATGAGGCAAGCCAGGGCAGCAATGCCGGACTCAATCGCCGCGCCTGCGGGCGCCAAACTCATGAACGCGTCCGCGCCAGGGGGCGTCTCCCCTCTCCCCTCGCGGGAGAGGGGCCGGGGGAGAGGGGGCTGCGCTCGCGGGACTGCTACGCAGCCGCCCCTGCGGGGCGCCCCCTCTCCCCAGCCCTTCCCCGCGACGGGGGAGGGAGCACGGCAAAACCCGCGGTGCGATCAACCCGAGCCTCCCCCTGCAGGAGGGAGCAAAGCAGCACCCGCGCTGCGATCAACCCATCTCAGCCGTTCTGCCGCAAGGGCGCCCTTCGCCCGCGAGCCGGCCCGGCAGGAGGCCTGACATGCTGAAAGTCGACAACCTCAACCAGTACTACGGCGGCAGCCACATCCTGCGTGGCCTCTCCTTCGACGTGCCGTTGGGCAGGGTCACCACCCTGCTGGGGCGCAACGGCGTGGGCAAGACCACCCTGCTGAAGACGCTGATGGGCCTGGTGCCCTCCGCCAGCGGCGCGATTTCCTTCGATGGCCGGGACATCACCCGCGCCCCGTCCTACAATCGGGTGCGCGCCGGCATCGGTTACGTGCCCCAGGGCCGGGAGATCTTCCCCCGCCTCACGGTGGAAGAGAACCTGCTGATGGGCCTGGCCACCCGGCCGCGCGGCGAAGCGGTACCGACCCGCATCTTCGAGATGTTCCCGGTGCTCAAGCAGATGATGGGGCGGCGCGGCGGCGACCTCTCCGGCGGCCAGCAGCAGCAGCTCGCCATCGGTCGGGCGCTGGCCTTCGGCCCGCGGCTGCTGATCCTGGACGAGCCGACCGAGGGCATACAACCCTCCATCATCAAGGACATAGAGCGCGCCATCCGCGCGCTGGCGGCCACCGGCGAGATGGCCATCCTGCTGGTGGAACAGTATTACGATTTCGCCAAGTCGCTCGCCGATCACTACCTGGTGATGGAGCGCGGCGAGATCGTCATGCGCGGCGAAGGCCGCAACATGGACGCCGACGGCGTCCGCGAGGCGCTGGCGGTGTAAGGCTCCCGGCGCTTCGCTCGACTAGGAGAAAGACGTATGGCGAGCGGATGCGCCTGGGATTCACTGGATGCCCACCTGTTGCGCGTGCTGCATGTGCTGCTGACCGAAGGCAGCGTGTCCCGCGCCGCCCGGCGCCTCAACCTCTCGCAGCCGGCGGTCAGCACCGCGCTGAAGCGGCTGCGCGACATCACCGGCGACAAGCTGCTGGTGCGCTCCCGCGGCGGCATGACGCCCACCGAGCGCGGCGCGTCGCTGCTGGAGCCGGTGCAGATCGCGCTGGAGCAGCTGGAGCGCATCGCTGCCGGCCCTACCGGCTTCGATCCCGCCACCTCCCGCCGCAGTTTCAACCTCGCCACGCCGGACTACCTCAACGCCCTGCTGCTGGGCGAGGTGGTGGCGGATGTGCACCGGCTGGCGCCCCATGTGCAGGTGGCCTTCCACTCCATGACCCGCAGCACCGACTACCCCGGCGCGCTGGAGGCGGGCGAACTGGACGTGGTCATCGGCAACTGGCCCAACCCGCCGGACCATCTGCGCACCACGCCGCTGTTCGAAGACCGCCTGGTGGTGATGATGCGCGCCGGCCACCCGCTGTCCGGCGCACCGCTGACGATGGCGGACTGGCTGGGCGCCGAGCATGTGGTGCCCACGCCCTACTCGGTGGGCCAGCGCGGCGTGGTGGACGTCTTTCTCGCCCGCGAGCGCATGCGGCGCAACATCGTCGCCCAGGTGCCTTATTTCCACATGGCGCCCTACATGCTGCTGCAGTCCGACCTGGTGTTCACCGCGCCCAGCCGCTTCGCCGCCCAGTACGCCGAGTTCCTGCCGCTGGCGCTGGCCGCCGCGCCGGAGGAGCTCCCGCCCATGGCCTACTACCTGCTGTGGCACGACCGCAGCCACCATTCGGAGGAATGCCGCTGGTTCCGCGAGCGCATCGTGCGCATCGCCCGCGGCGAGGCGGTGCCGGCGCTGGGGAGGAAGGCCGCCTAGCGCAGCCGGGCGGCGTTTTGCTCTGCGGGGGCGGGGAGGGCGCTGCGGCGCCCTTCGTCTTTGCCGTCGCGGCAAGGCGGGGCCCGGCGGCTGGGCGCCGCCTTGCCCCGCACGCTCAGCGGCACAGCGCGGTCGCCGCCGCCTCCCAGGCGGCCTTCTCGGTCGCATAGTCGAAGGAGTACAGCACGGTGATGCCGTCCGGCAGCAGGTTCTGCAGCGCCGGGCCGCAGCGGCCGCAGGGGCTCATCTCGATATAGACGCCGACGATGGGCAGCAGCCCCGAGGTGTTGCCGCTGCGGGCGATCGCCTCTATCGCCTGGCACAGGCCGGACAGTTCGCCGTGGTACTTCACCCATTGGTTCTTGTAGGGCGAATACTCCAGGTCGTTCTTCATCTGGCTGAAGCCGGTCTGCAGGCCCATCTGCTGACCGGTGAAATAGGCCACCCCTGCCCAGCAGGAGTGCGGGCCTATGCCGGGATGGATCTGGCTCATCTTCTTGGTCTGCAGGGTGACCCGCACCAGCTCGTTGTCGGCGTTGAGGTCGTAGGGGACTTTGCTCAAGGTGATCATGGCGGCTCCTGAAGTTGAGGCAGGGGTTGTCAGCTCCAACATAGGAGGGGCGGCGCGCGATGTCGAATGAATGAAGGGCCGCCGGTCGGGTTGGCGGAGAGCGAGGCGGGGCGGGGGCTGGCTCCGGCTTGGGCTTGCGTGCGCCGGCGCGGCCCTGGCGGGCGGGCCGGAAAGCTGACAAAAGCTTACATCCGGCGGGCTATGTGAGCGAGGTCACACCCAGGCGGTAAAAGGCTTTTAGCCTTGATTAGGCGCAGTTCCTGCCTATATCGCCGGTGTTAGGATTGCGCCCAACTCGCGGGCCTTTCGCTTCGCGGAAGTCTCGGAGAAAGCAGCATCGTGAAGCGTCTTTGGAACGCAATCTGTCAGCACATCGTTGCGCCCACCCAGTTGAGCAGCGACCAGTTTCCCCGCCTGCTGGCGCCCTTCAACCGCTCGCCGCAGCTGCGCCGGCATGCCGCCGCGGTCATCATCGCCCGCGTCCAGCTCATCTGCGCCCTGTTCGCGGTGCTGGTGCCGCTGTGGGCGGTGGTGGACCTGCTGGTGTTCGAGTGGCCGGTGGCCTGGCCGCTGGTGCTGATGCGGCTGACTTCCGCCGCGGTGTTCGCCGCGCTCGCCTGGCCGCGTGGCATCTCGATGGAGCGCCCTTACCTGCAGGCGATGGCGATGCTGATCACCATGATGCTGGTGCCGCCATTGTTCTACCTCGCCTCGCTGCAGGTCATCGACGTCTCCCAGCTCACAGGCTGGCCGCGGCTGGTCGGCGAGCTGTACGGCTTCATGCCCACGGTGGTGCTCGGCGGCCTCGCCATCTTCCCGCTCACTGCGCTGGAGGCGTTGTTGCTGTCGCTGCCGGCGATCGCCATGGCGGTATTCGGCATGGCCGCCAGCGGGCTGGAGTTCTCGCTGCAACAGCACGGCGCCGCGCTGTGGTTCATGCTGCTGATGCTGGGCGTGGCCATGTTCTCCGGCATGAGCCAGACCCACTACATGGAAAGCCTGGTGCACAAGGCGATGACGGACCCGCTCACCGGCGCCTTCTCCCGCCGCTCCGGCGCCGAGGCGCTGGAGCTGATGTTCCGGCTGTCGTCCATGTCCTCCCGCCCGCTCACCGTGGTCTTCTTCGACCTCGACCACTTCAAGGCCATCAACGACGGCTACGGCCATGACGCCGGCGACCAGGCGCTGATCGCCCTGGTGCAGACCCTGCGCGGCATTCTGCGCCGCGGCGACGTGTTGGCGCGCTGGGGTGGCGAGGAGTTCGTCGCCGTGCTGCCGGACATGCCGGTCGCCCAGGTGCCCGCCTTCCTCTCCCGCCTGTGCGCCGCCGGCCTGGGCATCCGCCCCGACGGCAAGCCGCTGACCGCCTCCATCGGCGTCGCCGAAAGCCTGGTTGACGGAGTCGGCGACTGGGCCAAGCTGGTCGACCTCGCCGACCAGCGCATGTACCGCGCCAAGCACGAAGGCCGCGACCGGGCGGTGCTGCCGGACGGGGCGGTGATCGGGTTTTCCGCCGCCTGAGCTTCATCGGCCCCGCCGCGGGCAAAGAAAAGGCCACCCAGGGGGTGGCCTTTTTCACGACCAGCGCTGCGGGCAGGCTTACAGCGCTCCGTTCGGATTCCGGTGCGCCCAGCCGGTCAGCCGGCGCTCGGCGAAGGCGAAGAGCTCGTACATCACCACGCCCATGATGCCGATGACGATCAGGCCGGCGAACACCAGCGCCATGTCCATCGACGAGCTGGCGGCCATCATCAGGTAGCCGATGCCGAGGTTGGAGGCGACGGTTTCCGAGATCACCGAGCCGACGAAGGCCAGCGTGATGGCGACCTTCAGCGAGGCGAAGAAGTAGGGCATGGCGCGCGGCAGGCCGACCTTCTTCAGGATGTCGAAGCGGGAGGCGCCCAGCGAGCGCAGCACGTCTTCCAGTTCCGGCTCCAGCGTCGCCAGGCCGGTGGCGACGTTGACCACCACCGGGAAGAAGGAGATGAGGAAGGCGGTGAGGATGGCGGGGATGGTGCCGATGCCGAACCACACCACCAGCACCGGCACGAAGGCGACCTTGGGGATGGAGTTGAAGCCCACCAGCAGCGGGTAGAGCGCCTTGTAGATGACCGGCGAGGAGCCGACCGCGGCGCCCAGCACCAGGCCGACGACCACCGCGATGCCAAAGCCGGCCAGGGTGGTGAGGAAGGTCTGGGTGGCGTGCATCATGATCGGGTCCCAGTGCGTCAGCGTGGAGCGCCACACCGCGGACAGGGAGGGGAACAGGAACTCCGGCACCTGGAAGCCGACGACCACCGCTTCCCAGATGAGGCCGAGCGCGAGGATGACCAGCCAGGGGGCGAGCCGGATGAGGGTTTTCTGCGACAGCATGGGGATGTCCTCCGGGCTCAGGATTCGCGGATGTGGCCGATGTGCTCGCGCAACTCGTGCACATAGGCGGCGAAGGGTTCGGTGTAGGTGACTTCGAGGTCGCGCGGGCGCGGCAGGTCGATCTCGCGCTTCACCAGGATGCGCCCCGGGCGCTTGCTCATCACGTAGACGGTGTCGGCGAGGAAGACCGCCTCGCGCAGGTCGTGGGTGACCAGAACCACGGTGAAGGGCTCTTCCTGCCACAGGTCGCGCACCATGCACCACAGCTCTTCGCGGGTGAAGGCGTCCAGCGCGCCGAAGGGCTCGTCCAGCATCAGCAGGCGGGGCTTGTGGATGAGGGCGCGGCAGATGGAGGCGCGCTGCTGCATGCCGCCGGAAAGCTCCCAGGGGAATTTGTTCTCGAAGCCGGCGAGGCCGACGCGCTTCAGCAGCGCGCGCGCCTGCTCCTCGTACTCGGCGCGCTTGGCCCGCAGGGTGGAGCGATAGGGCTCCACGATCTCCATCGGCAGCATGACGTTCTGCAGCGTGGTGCGCCAGGGCAGCAGGTTGGAGGCCTGGAAGGCCATGCCCACGCACTTCTGCGGGCCGCCGACCTCGCGGCCGTCCACATAGACATAGCCCTTGCTCGGCGGCTTGAGGCCGGTGACCAGTTTCATCACGGTGGACTTGCCACAGCCCGAGGGGCCGACGAGGGAGATGAATTCGTTTTCGCGGATGCTCAGGCTGACATCCTCGATGGCGAAGGGGCTGCCCGGCTGGTAGGCGAGGCTGACGTTCTCGAAGCGGACAAAATCCATGATGTATTCCGCCCGGCGCCGCGGGTGAGGCGGGCCGGGCGTCCTCCTTGTCGTTTCGGATGACTTACTTGACGGCGCGGTCGGCGGCGGGCGGCAGGTAGGCGGAGGTGAACAGCGCGGCGGCGTCCGGCGTGGCGGGCAGGCCGAAGGCGGCAACCACGTCGGCAACCGAGCGCTTCAGGCGGGCTTCGTCCACCGCGCCCAGGCCCAGCCTGGTGCTTTCGGGCGTGACCACCACCATGTCCATCGCCATCTTCAGGCGGCGGGTTTCCAGCGCCACGTTGATCAGCGGATCGCGTTCCTTCACGTAGGCGACCGCGGCTTCCGGGTTGGCCAGGGTTTCCTTAAGCGCCTTGTTGAAGGCGCGCACGAAGCCGGCCACCGCCTGCGGCTTCTCGGCCAGGAACTTCGGGCTGGCGATGATGGCGTTGCCGTAGAACTCGACGCCGTGGTCCGGGTACTTCAACGCCACGATGTCCTCGGTCTTCACGCCGCGGGCCTCCAGGTTGAGCACGCTGGTGAAGTAGAAGCCGGTGATGCCGTCCACATCGCCGCGGGCGAGCAGGGTTTCGCGGATGGCCGGCTCCACCGTCTGCCATTTCACCGCGTCCAGCGCCAGGCCGTTGGCCTTGGCGAAGGCCGGCCAGGCCTTGCGGCCGCCGTCGAACACCGGCGCCGCCAGGGTCTTGCCCACCAGGTCGGCCGGCTTGGTCACGCCGGACTTCTTCAGCAGCACGATGGCGGCCGGGGTGCTGTTGTAGACCATGTAGACGCCCTGGATCTTGGTGCCGGGCGTCTTGGCTTCCTGTTCGATCAGCGAGTTGAAGTCGGCGAAGCCCATTTCATAGGCGCCGGTGGCGACGCGGGTGACTGCGCCGGCGGAGCCGTTGCCGGCGTCGATCTCCACGTCCAGCCCCTCGGCGGCGAAGTAGTTCTTCGCCTTCGCCAGCAGGAAGGGGGCCGCCGGGCCTTCGAAGCGCCAGTCCAGGGTGAACTTGATCTTCACCGGGTCGGCGGCGTGCGCGGCGCTGCCGGCGAAGGCCAGCGCGGTGGCGGCGCAGAGGAAAAGGCGGCGGGAGATGGAGGTCTTGCGGGTCATGAGCTGCTCCGTTTGCATGGATGGATCGGTTTCGGCCAAGCAATTGGCAAGCGCCGTGCCACCGCAAAGGGGCATAAACCGTGGATTATCGCGCCCGATCGGGGTGCTTTGCGTTCCCTCCTGGTGCGTGCGCCGGGACGGTGCCCGTAACGACTTGTTTCAGCACGTTTTTGCAATGCACCGAAGTTGGGCGGCAATGGCATAAATGCGCCAACAAAGGGAATGCCTATTGAATATGGAGGAAAGGATATTTCTTTTATAAACAGAAGGATGTGTATTGGGTGTCTTATACGGCAAACGTAATACCCATTATTCGCCAAAGCCCTTTCGGCTCCTGTTAGCGTCTAAAAAAGCGCGGCAATCCGGTGCGCAGCAGCATTCACAGCAGACCACTCAGGAGTCCCATCAATGAAGTCCTCCCCCACCCGCGGCAAGAAGCTGGCGCTCGCCTGCGCCATCGCCGCTCTGCCCGCCCTCGTGCCGAATGCAGCCCAGGCCGCCACCTGGAGCGATACCTTCATCGGCTACCGCTTCGGCACCGATTTCCGCGAGCCGAACAACCGCGACGAGGTGCGCAAGCATGTGCTGCAGCTGACCCACTCCAGCGGCTACTCGATCGGCCAGAACTTCGTGAACCTGGACGTGCTGCAGTCCGACAGCAAGGACCCGGCGAGCGGCAGCGACAGCGGCGCCACCGAGTTCTACCTGACCTACCGCCACCAGTTCCACCTGGGCAAGATCTTCGAGAAGGACATGTCCTTCGGCCCGGTCAAGGAAGTGGCGCTGACCGCCGGCTTCGACCTCAACACCAAGAACACCCGCTTCGCGCCGCGCAAGCGCCTGCTGGTGGTCGGCCCCACGCTGAAGTTCGACGTGCCGGGCTTCCTCGACCTCAGCCTGCTGTACGGCCGCGAGCAGAACCACTGTGGCCTCGGCTCCCCCGCCTGCCCGAAGAGCGACATCACCTTCGATCCGCAGTGGATGGTGAGCGCCGCCTGGGGCATCCCCTTCCAGGCCGGCCCGGTGCCGCTGAAGTTCCAGGGCTTCATCAACTACAACAGCGAGAAGGGCAAGGACTACGCCGGCGTGAAGACCAAGGCGGAAACGCTGATGCGCACCTCGCTGATGGTGGATGTGGGCCAGATGGTCAGCGGCAAGAAGAACACCTTCCTGATGGGCGTGGGCTACGAATACTGGAAGAACAAGTTCGGCAACCACAGCAATGCCGCCGGCGTGACCAAGCCGGGCATAGACACCACCGCGCCGACCTTCCAGATGGAATGGCACTTCTGATTCTCCGTGCTTGAGCGGAGCTGGGTGCGCGGGCTGCGTACCCTCGCGCCGGACCGGCTCCCTCCCGCTGCGGAGGAGGGCGGTCCGGCGCCTTCTTTCCTGCTGGCGCGGCAGCCGCCGCCGGGCTGGGGCGCCGGCCGGCAAGGCTGCCGCATGCAATTGGGAAATCAGGAAATTTCCCTGGTTTGTACGGACTTTCCCCGATAAAACGTTAGCGGATAAACTGCCCGGCTTCTGTCGGCCGCAGGCGCAAGGGCGCGTCTGCGCAGCTGGTGCCGAACAGGGTGGGAGGGAGGCCTCCCGTTCACGAGGAATCCCGATGCACCGTCTAACGTTCCGCCGCCTGCGTTACCTCCTGGCCGGCGTGTTCTTCTTCTTCCTGCTGTTCGCCTTGCTGCGGGCAGGCTTCTATATCTGGTCGTCCGAAGTCACCCTGGGCGAGGGCACGCACGCCGCCGAGGTGCTGAAGACCCTGGGCGTGGGGCTGCGCTTCGACCTGCGGCTGGCCATCCTGCTGATGCTGCCGCTGGCGGTGCTCGCCATCCTGCCGCGCATCAACCTCGCCACCTCGCGGCCGCTGCGCTGGCTGGGCCGGCTGTGGCTGCTGGTGGCCAGCCTGGCGGTGACGCTGATCTACATCGTGGATTTCGGCCACTACCAGTACCTCGGGCTGCGGATCAATTCCAGCATCCTGCGCTTCTTCTCCGATGCCCAGATCTCCGCCGACATGGTGTGGCAGAGCTACCCGGTGGTGTGGTTGACGCTGCTGTGGCTGGCGGCCGGCTTGTTCATCTTCGGCGTCATGCTGGCGCTGGAGAAGCGCACGCTGGACCGCCCGCCACGGTCGGTCGGCACGCTGCCGGTGGCGCTGGCGGTGGTGGCCACCGTGGTGCTGGGCTTCCTCGGCATCCTCGGCCGGCTGGAGGACATCAACCCCCGCAACCCGGTGCCGCTGCGCTGGGGCGACGCCTTCTTCTCCGGCAGCACCCAGGTCGGCGCTCTCGGCCTCAACCCGGTGATCTTCCTGTGGGACACGGTGCGCACGCCGCTGGAGCGCTACGACATGGCGGCGGTGCGCGAGTACTACCCGGAGGTGGCGAACTACCTCGGCGTGGAGGCTTCCGCTGCCGGCGCCGCGCAGCCGCGCTTCGACCGCCACATCGGCGTGCAGCCCCATCGCCTCCAGCGCGAGCGCCCGCCCAACGTCGTCTTCATCATGCTGGAGTCCTTCGGCGCCAGCGTCACCGGCATCCACGGCAACCCGCTGGACCCGACGCCGCACCTCGACTCGCTGGCGCGCCAGGGCTGGTTCTTCCCCAACCTCTACGTGCCGGTCACCGGCACCGCCAAGACGGTGTGGGCTACCGTCACCGGCATTCCGGACGTGTCCCGCGCCGAGAGCGCCACCCGCAACCCCTTCATCGTGCCGCAGCACACCGTGGCCAACGCCTTCCGCGCACATGACAAGTTCTACGCCATCGGCGGCAGCGCCGGCTGGGCCAACATGAACGCGCTCATCGTCAGCAGCGTGGACGGCATAAAGCTCTACGAGGAAGGCCACTGGAAGTCCAAGAACGCCGACGTGTGGGGCGTCTCCGACCTCAACATGTTCAAGGAAGTGGATGCGATGCTGCGCGACATGCCGCGCGACAAGCCCTTCTTCGCCTTCCTGCAGACCGCCGGCAACCACCGCCCCTTCACCATTCCGCCGGACAGCGACGACTTCGAGGTGAAGCGCATCAGCGACGCCGAGGCCGATCCCGCCGGCTTCCGCAGCGCCGATCAGTACAACGCGGTGCGCCTGCAGGACTACAGCGTCGGCCGCTTCATCGAGATGGCGAAGAAGAGCGGCTACCACGACGACACCATCTTCGTGCTCTACGGCGACCACAACGGCCGCATCTCCCGGCTGCCCTTCATGCCGCCGGCCTACGAGGCGCTCAACCTGGAGAGCCTGAACGTGCCGGCGGTGATCTATGCGCCCAAGATGATCGCCCCGCGCGTCACCGCCGAGGCCACCAGCCTGCTGGACCTGCTGCCCACGGTGGCCGGCCTGGTCGGCGTGGAATACACCAACACCACAATGGGCCGCGACATCCAGCTGCCGGCGCCCGAAGGCGAGCGGGCGGTGCCGGTGGTGCTGCGCGAAGGCAACTTCCCGCTGATCGGCGTCGTCACCCAGCACCACCTGGTGCAGATGAACGCTGACGGCAGCGGCGCCTCCATGCATGAGATTGCCTCCCGGACGCCGCTGGACAACGTTGCCGAGGCCAATCCGGCGGAGTACCAGCGCCTCTACCGCCTCGCCCGCGGCCTGCATGAAACCGCCCGCCTGATGCTCTACAGCAACAAGGTGGAGGACAGCTCGCAGGCGGTGCCGGTGCATAGCCCGCTGCCGCAGACGGCCCCCCACGGCGCTCACTGAGCGTGTGCCGCCAGCACAGATGACGCAAGGAGCAGGGATGACGGAAAGACATGGCGCCGAGGCCTCGCCGCTGGGGCGCGCGGTCAGCTACCGCGACACCTACGCGCCGGAACTGCTGTTCCCCATTCCGCGCCAGCTGAAGCGGGACGAGCTGGGCCTGCGCGAGGAGGCGCTGCCCTTCGTCGGCGCCGACCTGTGGAACGCCTACGAGCTGTCCTGGCTGAACCCGCGCGGCAAGCCAGTGGTGGCGCTGGCGTGCTTCCGGGTGCCGGCGGAAACGCCGCGGCTGGTCGAATCCAAGTCGCTCAAGCTCTACCTCAACTCCTTCAACCAGCATGTATTCGCCGACCATGACGCGGTGGCGGCCACCATCGCGGCCGATCTCTCCGCTGCCGCCGGTGGCCCGGTGGGCGTGGCGGTGACGCCGCTGTCGCAGCGGCCGCAGCGCGCCTTCGGTTACCCGGAAGGCATCTGCCTGGATGAGCTGGACGTCGCCATCGACAGCTACCAGCCGGCGCCGGCGCTGCTCTCCGCTGGCGGCGCCGAGGTGGAAGAAACGCTGTATTCCCATCTGCTGAAGTCCAACTGCCTGGTCACCGGCCAGCCGGACTGGGGCATGGTGGCGCTGCGCTACCGCGGTCCGGCCATCGATCGCGCCGGCCTGCTGCGCTACATCGTTTCCTTCCGCGGTCACAATGAATTCCACGAGCAGTGCGTGGAGCGCATCTTCTGCGACGTGCTGGCGCGCTGCCAGCCGCGGGAACTCTCGGTGTGGGCGCGCTACACCCGCCGTGGCGGGCTGGACATCAACCCCTGGCGCGCCACCTCGCTGGCGCTGGCGGCGGATGAGCGCATGGAAGTGCGGCAGTAGGGCCGGCACATGGTCGAGGGCGGGGCACGGCACGCCGCGCGGGCACCGGCCTGGTGCGCGAGGTGCGCGCCGCGGCGCAGGATGTCCGCGGCATCGCCCGGCGAGGGCCGCAACCGCGGGCGCCCGGCCACGGGCTGCGAACTGGAATGCCAATTGCTAAAACGAAAGTCATGAACGCCGTCGTCGAATGCCGCAGCCTGACGCCCTCCGTACGCGGCTGGCAGGCCGAGCTGCACCTGGGGTTCCGCCGCCGCGGCGACCGCAGCGTGCTGGCCGAGCGCCGTCACGTTGGTCCGCTGGTGGTACAGCGTGCGCTCTACCCCGAGGGGAGCGAGGTCTGTCATGCCATCGTCGTGCATCCGCCGGCCGGCATCGTCGGCGGCGATTCCCTGACGCTGAACGTGGACGTGGGCGCTGGTGCCCATGCGCTGCTGACCACGCCGGGCGCCGGCAAGTGGTACCGCAGCGAGGTCCGCGCCGGCCGCCTCGACCAGCGCATCGCGGTGGCGGAGGGCGGAGTGTGCGAATGGCTGCCGCAGGAGAGCATCGTCTATGAAGGCGCGGTCGGCGAGCTGACCACCGAGGTGGCGCTGACGGGCGACGCCTGCTTCATCGGCAGCGAAATGAGCTGCTTCGGCCGCACCGGCTCCGGCGAACGTTTCAGCCGCGGCCAGCTCGCGCTGGCCACCCGCATCCGCCGCGATGGCAGGAGCCTGTGGCTGGAGCGCGGCTTGGTGGAAGGCGGCGGCAGCCTGATGGATTCGCCGGTCGGCCTGGGCGGCCATCCGGTGGCCGGCACGCTACTGGCGGCGTCGCCGCGGGTGAATGGCGAGCTGCTCGCCGCCTGCCGCGAGATCGTGCCGGCGGTGGGCGAGGGCGCGGTCACGCTGCTGCCCGGCCTGCTGGTGGCCCGTTATCTCGGGCCGGGCTGCGAGCCGGGGCGCATCTGGTTCAACCGCCTGTGGGCGGTGCTGCGGCCAGTGCTGGCCGGGCGGCCGATGGCCATCCCGCGCATCTGGAACACCTGAGTGGAATACCTGAATGGAACACACGAGGACTAGCGTATGGAATTGACTCCGCGCGAGAAGGACAAGCTGCTCATCTTCACCGCCGGCCTGCTCGCCGAGCGCCGCCGCGCCCGCGGCCTCAAGCTCAACTACCCGGAGGCGGTGGCGTTGATCACCTGCGCCATCCTCGAAGGCGCGCGCGATGGCCGCACGGTGGCCGAGCTGATGAGCTTCGGCACCACCATCCTCGCCCGCGAGGACGTCATGGACGGCGTCGCCGAGATGATTCCGGAGATCCAGGTCGAGGCGACCTTCCCGGACGGCACCAAGCTGGTCACGGTACACAATCCCATCGTCTGACAGCGCGGGCGGCGCCGCGCCGGCCGGCGTGGCCTGCACGCAAACGTTCGCGGCGCGGCCGCGGGAGGTTGCGATGCACGAAGCGGAAATGGAACGCAAGGAACTGGAGCGGGCGGGCCTGCTCTCCCGCCTCAGGCTGCAACTGCGCCGGCGCGGTGCGAGCCTGGATCCGGCGGCGCTGGTCGAGCCGGCCCGGGCGGAGCAGGTGCTGGCCGCGCTGGAGGCGGATGGCGACGGCATCGTGCGCGAACTGGCCAGCCGTTTGCGCCAGCTGCTGCAGGCGCAGCCGCAGGCCGAAGCCGGGACCATCATGCCGCTGCCGGCAGACCCGCAAACGAACAAAACCGCTGCCCGGGCCGCCGTCCGGGACTACCGCTACGGCGCCCGTGGCGGTTGGGGCGTACAAGGATAAGAAAGGAGCAAGCACATGATTCCGGGTGAACTCATCCCCGCGGCCGGCGAGCTGGAGCTGAACGCCGGCCGCGCCACGCTGACCCTGTCGGTGACCAACACCGGCGACCGCCCGATCCAGGTCGGCTCGCACTACCACTTCGCCGAGACCAACGCCGCGCTGGATTTCGACCGCAAGGCCGCCCGCGGCTTCCGCCTCAACATCGCCGCCGGCACCGCGGTGCGTTTCGAGCCGGGCCAGGCGCGCACGGTGGAGCTGGTGGCGCTGGCCGGCGCGCGCAAGGTGTATGGCTTCAACGGCGACGTCATGGGAGCGCTTTGAGATGGCGAAAATAACCCGCCGCGCCTATGCGGAAATGTTCGGCCCCACCACTGGCGACAAGCTGCGCCTGGCCGACACCGACCTCGTGCTCGAGGTCGAAAAGGACCACACCATCTACGGTGAGGAAGTGAAGTTCGGCGGCGGCAAGGTCATCCGCGACGGCATGGGCCAGGGCCAGCAGCTGGCCGCCGAGATCGCCGACACCATCATCACCAACGCGCTGATCGTGGACGCGGTGACCGGCATCGTGAAGGCGGATGTCGGCCTCAAGGGCGGCAAGATCTGGAAGATAGGCAAGGGCGGCAACCCGGACATCCAGCCGGGCGTCACCATCCCGGTCGGCGCCGGCACCGAGGTCATTGCCGGCGAGGGCATGATCCTTACCGCCGGCGGCATCGACAGCCACATCCACTGGATCTGCCCGCAGCAGATCGACGAGGCGCTGATGAGCGGCGTCACCACCATGCTGGGCGGCGGCACCGGGCCGGCCACCGGCACCTACGCGACCACCTGCACGCCGGGGCCGTGGCACATCCACCGCATGCTGGAAGCGGCGGACGCCTTCCCGATGAACATGGGCTTCTTCGGCAAGGGCAACGCCAGCCTGCCGGGGCCGTTGAAGGAGCAGGTCGAGGCCGGCGTCATCGGCCTCAAGCTGCACGAGGACTGGGGCACCACCCCGGCGGCCATCGACAACTGCCTGACGGTGGCGGACGAGATGGACGTGCAGGTCGCCATCCACACCGACACCCTGAACGAATCCGGCTTCGTCGAGACCACGCTGGCCGCCTTCAAGGGCCGCACCATCCACACCTTCCACACCGAAGGCGCGGGTGGCGGCCATGCGCCGGACATCATCAAGGCGGTGGGCGAGGCCAATGTGCTGCCGTCCTCCACCAACCCGACCCGGCCCTACACGGTGAACACCATAGACGAGCATCTCGACATGCTCATGGTCTGCCATCACCTGGACCCGTCGATTGCCGAGGACGTCGCCTTCGCCGAGTCCCGCATCCGCCGCGAAACCATCGCCGCCGAGGACATCCTGCACGACACCGGCGCCTTCGCCATGATGTCGTCCGACTCTCAGGCCATGGGCCGGGTCGGCGAGGTGGTGATCCGCACCTGGCAGACCGCGCACAAGATGAAGGTGCAGCGCGGCCCGCTGGCGGAGGACGCCGGCAAGGGCAACGACAACTTCCGCATCAAGCGCTACATCGCCAAATACACCATCAACCCGGCCATTACCCACGGCATCGCCCATGTGGTCGGCTCCATCGAGGAAGGCAAACTGGCGGACCTGGTGCTGTGGAAGCCGGCTTTCTTCGGCGTCAAGCCCAGCCTCATCCTCAAGGGCGGCATGATCGCCGCCGCGGCGATGGGCGACGCCAACGCCTCCATCCCGACGCCGCAGCCGGTACACTACCGGCCGATGTTCGGCAGCTTCGGCAAGGCGCTGAAGACCTCGGTGACCTTCGTCTCCCAGGCCGCGCTGGCCAACCCGGAGGTGGCCGCGCTCAAGCTCGACAAGCCGCTGGTGGCGGTGCAGGGTTGCCGCGGCGTGCAGAAGGGCGACATGGTGCACAACGGCGCCCGGCCCACGATAGAAGTGGACCCGGAAACCTACGTGGTGCGGGCCGACGGCGAGCTGCTGGTGTGCGAGCCGGCCTCGGTGCTGCCGATGGCGCAGCGCTACTTCCTGTTCTGACGGCACGCGCGACCGCCGGGCGCGGTGGCAGGCACGGGGTGGCTTTGGCTACCCTGTGTCACTTTCCATCGCGCCGGCCGGCGCGGCCCATCGATACCCGTACCCGGAGACATTCCATGACCACGGCCTCCTCCGCTGGCCCGACAGGCGGCGACATGCTGCTGATCGAAGCGCTCTACGAAGGCAACCGCAACGCCACCGACACGCTGGAGCTGGACTTCGGCTACCGCACCAAGAGCCGCCTGCGCGCCAGGCTGGGCTCAGGCGCAGAAGTCGGCCTCTTCCTGCCGCGCGGCACCATCCTGCGCGGCGGCAACCGCCTGCTCGCCAATGACGGCCGGGTGGTGGAAGTGGTGGCCGCCCCGGAAGATCTGATGGAGGTGCGCTGCGCCGATGCGCTCGAGCTGGCGCGCGCCGCCTATCACCTGGGCAACCGCCACGTCGCCGTCGAGCTCGGCGAGGGCTGGTTGCGCATCCAGGCCGACCATGTGCTGGAAGGCATGCTGACCGGGCTGGGCGCCGACGTCGAAGCGCTGCGCGCGCCCTTCGAGCCGGAAGCCGGCGCCTACGCCCACGGCCACCAGCACCCGGGTGACGGCAGCGGCGCCCGCATCCACATGATGGACGGGCAGTGAGCGAAACCGCTTCCGCTGCCGCGGTGCCCGCTCCGGCCGCGCTCGGCCAGCTGCAGTTGGTGCGCCTGCTGCAATTGGCCAGCCCGGCGCTGCCGGTGGGCGCCTACACCTATTCGCAAGGGCTGGAGTGGGCGGTGGAATGCGGCGCGGTACGCGACGAAGCCGGCGCCGGTCGCTGGATAGGCGACCTGCTCAGCCACGGCGCCGGCCGCTTCGAAGCGCCGCTGCTGGCGCGGCTGGTACAGGCCTGGGCGGCTGGCGAGGATGCCGAGGTCGCCCGCCTCAACGACGATTTCATCTGCAGCCGCGAGACCTCGGAGCTGCGCGCCGAGACGCTGCAGATGGGCTATTCCCTGGTGCGCCTGCTGACGGAGCTGGACGCTTTCGCCGGCCTGCCCGGCTGGCGCGAGCGCCTGCGCGGTATCGACTCCCCCGCCTTTCCCACCGCCTGGGCGGCGGCCGCCGCCGCCTGGAACATAGACGCCGGGGCCGCGCTGGCGGCCTACCTGTGGGCCTGGCTGGAAAACCAGGTGATGGCGGCGGTGAAGGCGGTGCCGCTGGGCCAGAGCGCCGGCCAGCGTCTGCTCGCCGGCCTGGGCGCGCGGGTGCCGGAGCTGGCGGCCGCGGCGCTGGTGCTGCCGGAAGCGGAATGGAGCAACTTCACCCCCGGCCTGGCCATCGCCAGCAGCCGGCATGAAACCCAATACACGAGGCTGTTCAGATCATGACATCCCAGACTTCCCACGCCCTGCGCGTCGGTATCGGCGGCCCGGTCGGCTCCGGCAAGACCGCCCTCACCCTGGCGCTGTGCCGCACGCTGCGCGAGCGCTACAACATCGCGGTGGTGACCAACGACATCTACACCGCCGAGGACGCCCAGTTCCTGGTGCGCAACGAGGCGCTGGCGCCGGAGCGCATCATCGGCGTGGAAACCGGCGGCTGCCCGCACACCGCCATCCGCGAGGACGCCTCCATCAACCTGGAGGCGGTGGATCGGCTCAACCAGCGCTTCCCCGGGCTGGAAATCATCTTCGTCGAGTCCGGCGGCGACAACCTGGCGGCCACCTTCTCGCCGGAGCTGTCCGACCTCACGCTGTACGTGATCGACGTTTCCGCCGGCGACAAGATTCCGCGCAAGGGCGGTCCCGGCATCACCAAGAGCGACCTGCTGGTGATCAACAAGATCGACCTCGCGCCCATGGTCGGCGCCTCGCTGGAGGTGATGGACCGCGACGCGAAGAAGATGCGCGGCGAGCGCCCCTTCGTCTTCTCCAACCTCAAGACCGGCCAGGGCCTGGACGAGATCATCGGCTTCATCGAGCGCCAGGGCCTGCTGCGCCCGGCGGCCTGAAGTCGGGCAGCCGGCGCGCCGCCTTGGGCAAGCCCCCGCGCGGTCGTTTAGTATCGCGGCGGTTCCGTCCCTTGCCAGAGAGGAGTAGGTATGAAGTTGCCCGCCGCCGCACTAAGCGCCGCACTCGCCGTCTGTACGCTGTCCGCCGCCCCGGCGTTTGCCGATGAGGCGCTGGCCAAGGCGAAGAACTGCACCGGTTGCCATGTGCTGGACCAGAAGCGGGTGGGCCCGGCCTTCAAGGACATCGCCGCCCGCTATGCGAAGCAGCCCGGCGCGGTGGACAAACTCGTCGGCAAGGTGCTCAACGGCAGCGTATGCGAGTGGAGCGTGGTGCCGATGCCGCCGAACAAATACCACGTGAATGAAAGCGAGGCGCGCGAGCTGGTGCAGTGGATACTGGGCACCAATCCGGACGGCAGCGGCTGGGCCAAGGCGGGCACGCCGGTGGGCTGCAGCCCCAAGCTCAACTGAGCCCGGGGCGGATTCCGCGCCGGGTGCTTCAACCGGGTCTGGCGCTTCGCCCGTCTGGCGCCCGCGGCTTCAGCAGCTGCCGCAGGGCACCGTCTGCAGCCAGCCGCCGGCTTCCGCCGCCGGCGCCGGGCGGGCGAAGAAGTAGCCCTGCATCACGTCGCAGCCCAGGGTGCGCAGGGTCTCCACCTGTTCGGCGCGCTCCACCCCCTCGGCGATCAGCTGCAGCCCAAAGCCACGGGCGATGCCGGTGATGGCGGAGATGATGGGATTGGTGGCCGGGCCTTCGAGGTCGCGCACGAAGCTGCGGTCTATCTTCAGCGTGCTCACCGGGAATTTCTGCAGGTAGGCCAGCGCCGAGTAGCCGGTGCCGAAGTCGTCTATCGCCACGCTGAGGCCGGCCTCGCGCAGCTGGCGAACCTTGGCGGCGACGCCGGCGGCGTCCTGCATCATCATGCTCTCGGTGATCTCCAGCTCCAGCTGCGAAGGCGGCAGGCGGTGGCGGGAGACGCAGTCGGTGACCATGCCGACCACGTCGGCGCTGTCGAAGTCGTGCGGTGAGAGGTTGAGCGACATGCGCAGCTCGTCATGGCCGGCCTCGCGCCAGTCGGCGAGCTGGCGGCAGGCCTGCTCCAGCACCCAGCGGCTGATGTCGCCGATCAGCCCGGCCTCTTCGGCCACCGGCACGAAGGCCGCCGGCCCCACCATGCCATGCACCGGATGGTTCCAGCGCAGCAACGCCTCCATGCCCACCACCCGCTGGCGATGCAGGCTGATCTGCGGCTGGTAGTGCAGCTCCAGCTCGCCGCGCTCCACCGCGCCGCGCAGGTCGTTCTCCAGCGCGATGCGTTCGCGGTAGTGGCTGTTGAGGTCGGGGTCGAAGAAGCGGAAGCCGTTCTTGCCCGACCGCTTCACCTGGTACATGGCGATGTCGGCGGCGCGGGTCAGCTCCTCGGCGTCGTTGCCGTCGCGGGGGAAGAGCGCGATGCCCAGGCTCGCGGTGGCGCGGAAGTCGCCGTGGCTGAGGCGGAAGGGCGGCGCCAGCACCTCCAGGATCTTGCGCGCGATGGTTTCGGCGTCTTCCGGCTGGGCGACGTCCGGCAGCAGCACGGTGAACTCGTCGCCGCCCAGGCGGGCGAGGGTGTCGCCGCGGCGCAGGGTGGCGGACAGGCGTTCGGCGATGCCGCGCAGCAGGGTGTCGCCCTCGGCATGGCCGAAGGTGTCGTTCACCAGCTTGAAGCGGTCCACATCCACGAACATCACCGCCAGTGAGCCGCTGCGGCGCTGGGCCTGGGCGATGGCCAGCTCCAGGCGGTCCTTGAACAGCACCCGGTTGGGCAGGCGGGTGAGCTGGTCGTGGTAGGCCTGGAAGGAGATGATCTCCTCGGCGCGCTTGCGTTCCGAGATGTCGCGGGCGACGCCATAGAGGCCGCTGGCCTGGCGGCCGCCCTCGCGCCCCATCATCGGGATGCCGGTGAGGGAGACGGTGATGGATTCCGGGCCGTCATGGCCGTCCATGCCATCGGTGGCGCGGCGCAGCCGCAGCTCGACGTTGAAGCTCTCGGTGGGCATGCCGCGCGGCGACAGCAGCAGGGAGCGCATGCGCTCCATGTCTTCCGGCATCACCAGCGAGACGAAGGGGCGGCGCATCAGCGCGCTGCGCTCGTAGCCGAGCAGGGCCTGCACCCGCGGGTTGATGTAGTTGAAGCAGCCTTCCGCATCCAGCGTGAAGATGAGATCGGGCGAGCTTTCCACCAGGTAGCGGTGCAGCCGCTCCGAAGCCCGCAGGCGCTGGCTCATGGCGCGGTTGGCGCGCTCCAGCGAGGTCTTGTGCAGGGTGCCTTCCACCGCGCGCTGCAGCTGGGCGACATGGTAGGGCTTGCGCACGTAGTCATCCGCGCCGCGGCGCAGCGCGCCGATGGCGGCGTCGATAGCGTCTTCGCCGCTGATCATGATGACCGCCTCTTCGCGCTGGTTCTCGGACAGCCAGTCGAGCAGGGCGAGGCCGGTGGCGTCCGGCAGGCGGTAGTCCAGCAGGATGAGGTCGTAGTGCTGGTGCTGCAGCAGGGCGATGGCGTCGGCGACGCTGCCGCAGTCGTCGAAGCTGCGGCCGCCGCGGGCGAGGACGTGCGGCAGCGTTCGGCGCAACGACGCATCGTCGTCGACGACGAGTATCCGGCATGCAAGCTCCGGGTCGGGGCGGACCTCGGAAGCGGTGCCGAAAAAGGGCTGCTCTCCCGGGATAACCATGACCTCCCTGGTGGTCGGTGGTTGTCGTTTGGTCTTTCTTATAGGTCTTTCGACATAATGCAGCAGTCAGCGGGATTGTTCCAGAGGGACGAAGACCTGGAAGCTGGTGCCGCTGCCCGGCTGGCTACGGCAAAGGATGGACGCCTTCCATTGCACCAGGATGTCGCGGACCACGCTCAGCCCCACGCCCTGGTGGCCGCCGCCCTTGCTGGAGGGGCGCGGCGAGAAGAGATCGGCGGCGCGCTCCGGCGGCAGGCCGGGGCCGTTGTCTATCAGGCGGATTTCCACGCAGTTGCGGCCATCCACGCTGACCTGCCCAACCAGGGCAACCGACAGCCGTCCGCCGGGCTGCAGCGCCTCGGAAGCATTGCGGAAAAGGTTCAGCAGCACCTGCTTGAGCGCCGAGGCCGGCATGGCGGCCGGCGCCACGCCGTCGGCGATGCGGAGCTCGAAATGGATGTCGCGGCTGGCGAACAGGGCGTCGCCGTAGACCGTGCGCATCTCCTGCAGCAACTCGCCGACGCGGCAGCGCGGCAGCTCGCTTTCGTCGGCCGGCAGATCGCCGGCGCGGCGCAGCAGGTTGCCGATGCGGTCCAGTTCGGCGTTCAGCAGGCCCATCTCGTCCTGCAGCGCCTCGTCTTCCGGCTGGTTCTGGGCCATCAGGCCCAGCCGTGTCTTGAGCACGGTGAGCGGGTTGGTCGCTTCGTGGGCGATGCGCCGCACATGCTCGCGGAAGCGGCCCTTGAGGGCGTCTTCGCGGGCACCGGCCTGTTCCTGGAGGCGGCGGGCGCCGACGATGGCGCGGGCGCCCGCCCCCAGCAGTTCGTTCAGCAGCCAGCGCTCGGTGGGGCTCAGTTCCTGCTCCCTGTCCACTGCCAGCAGGGCGACCGCATGGCGGCCGTCGGCCAGCGGCAGCGGCAGGCAGCAGAAGCCGCGCCGGCCCAGCCAGCGGCCGATGTGCCAGTCGGCCATGCTGCGGCCGGGAGCGGCGGCGGCCGGCAGGTAAGCGGCTGGCCGGCCGCTGCGCAGTGCCAGGGCGATGACGCTGCTTTCGTCTTCTTCGCGCAGCCGTAACTCCTGGATGCGGGCGGCGGCGGTGCCGGCGGGGCAGGGCAGCAGCGGATGCAGCAGGCCGTCGTCCGCCGCGGCGAGCAGCAGGAACTGGCGCTGGCCGGTGAGCAGCGGCGTGGCAATGCGCAGGCGGGCGGCGGTGGCTTCTTCGGACTGGTCGGCGAAGGCGGCGGTGACCAGCCCGTGCAGGGCGGCGCTGCGGAAAGGGTCGTCGGCGATGCCGGGGGCGCTGGCCGGCAGCGCTGGCAGCCGCGGCGCCGGTGGCGGGTAGGCGGCATGGCCGGAGACGATGTAGCCGACGTCGGTGCGCAGGCTGTGCAGGCTGCCGGTGGTGAGTCCGGTGAGGCTGGCGATGCGCTCGCCACGCGTCTCCCAGCCTTTGCCGGCGAGGGAGTCGGCGGCTTTCAGCAGTCGCACCAGGGGATGCGCGGCCAGGGCCTGTTCGTCCAGCAGCGGACCGAGCTCGACCGCGTCGGCCAGGGTGTCCGGCAGGCCACAGGCATGCACCAGACGGGCGAGGTGGCTGCGGCCGTCGTCGGCGAGGAAGAGCGGGCCGGGGTCTTCGCTGTCGCCGCTGCGCTGGCCGAGGCCCAGCGCCGAGGGCGTGAGCCAGAGGCCGCCGAGGTAGGCTTCGTCCGGCCGCGGATAGCGGGTTTCCAGCGCCAGGTGCAGGGCACATTCGGCCACCAGCAGGGCACGCTGGCCGTCGCCGCCGTTATCCGTCTGCGGCAAGCCCAGCAGCCAGGCGCGCAGCAGGTCGGCGCCCAGGGTGGAGAGGCGCTGGCGCAGCGCCAGGTCCAGGCCGCTGTCTAGCTCGCCTTCCGCCAGCGGTGCGGCCAGCAGCAGGAGCAGGCACAGCGCCGGGTCGCGTGCGGCCACCAGTGCCGCCTCCGCCCAGTTGGGCGTTGCGGTGGCGAGCAGGCGCAGCAGCGTGGCGCTGCTTTCCGGCAGGGGCTGAGGGCGGAACGCGCTGGGCGCGGCGGGGGTCATCGGAGGCGCTGAGCCGGTCGTTGGTGTTTGGCCGGATTGTAACCAGCGCCCCCGCCGGGGGATGTGATCGAAGTCGCGTTGCCGCGGGGATATGCGACTTTAGTTGAATCCGGAGCGCGTTGCGCGTTCCGGGGTATGTCGCGCAAGCCTCAGTTCACACGGAAGAAACGTACCGTTTCCTGCAGCCGGTTGGCTTGGGCCTGTAGTTCCTCGGCGGTAGCAGCCAGCTCCTCGGAGGAGGAGGCATTGTGCTGGGTAGCCTGGCTGACCTGGCTCACCGCCACGCTGATCTGGGCGGCGCCGCCGGCCTGCTCTTCGGAGGCGAGGGCGATCTCCTTCACCAGTGCGGCGTTCCTCTGGATGCTGGGCAACAGCTCCTCGAACAGGCTGCCGGTGCGCTCGGCCAGCCTGACGCTGGAGCCGGCCAGCTCGCCGATCTCGCGGGCCGCGACCTGGCTGCGTTCGGCCAGCTTGCGCACCTCGGCGGCGACCACGGCGAAGCCCTTGCCGTGCTCGCCGGCGCGGGCGGCCTCGATGGCGGCGTTCAGGGCCAGCAGGTTCGTCTGGTAGGCGATGTCGTCCACGATGCCGATTTTCTGTGCGATGGCCTGCATGGCCCCCACGGTTTCGCTGACCGCCTCGCCGCCGGCCTGCGCGTCGGTGGCGGCGCGGGCGGCGATGGCTTCGGTGGCGCCGGCGTTCTCGCGGTTGTGGGCGATGGAGGCGGCCATCTGTTCGACGGAGGCGGTGGTCTCCTCGATGTTGGCCGCCTGCTCGCTGGCGGCCTGCGACAGCGACTGGGAGGTGAGGCTGACCTGGGCGGAGGCGTTGGCGAGCGAGGCGGTGGATTCCAGCACCTCGATCAGCGTGCTGCGGGTGCGCTCTATCATCCGCTCGGTGGCCTTCATCATGTGGCCGACCTCGTCGTTGCCGGTGCTCTCGGCATGCACGGTGAGGTCGCCCTCGGCCAGCGCTTCCATCACCGCCTGCATCTGCTGCACCGGCCGCGCCACGCTGCGCATCACCACCACGCCGAAGGCCACCATCAGCACCAGGGTGAGGGTGGCCAGACCGCCCTGGCTCAGCGCGCTGTCGCGGAACACCGCATCCACGTCATCCACGTATATGCCGGAACCTATCACCCAGTTCCACGGCTTGAAGCCGGCGACGTAGGAGATCTTGGGCACCGGTTCGGTGCTGCCGGGCTTGTTCCAGTGGTACTCGACGAAGCCGGCGCCCTTGTCGCGTACCACCGCGGTCATGTCGGCGAACAGGCGCTTGCCGTTGGTGTCCTTGAAGTCGGTGAGGTCCTTGCCCAGCAGTTGCTGCGAGGTCGGGTGCATCACCATGCGGTTCTCGCCGCTGTGGATCCAGAAGTACTCCTGGCCGTCGTAGCGCAGCTCCTGCAGCGTCTTCATGGCTGCCTGCTGCGCCGCCGCTTCGCTCATCTCGCCGGCCTGGGCCTGGGCGTGGTAGCGGGTGACCACGCCCAGCGCCACTTCGACCACGTTGCGGGTCTTGAGCTTGCGGTCTTCCACCAGGTTGTCGCGCAAGCTGGTGAGGCCGATGACGATGTTGACCAGGTAGCCAAGCACCGCCAGGGCGATCAGCAAGCCGATCTTGTGACCGATCTTCAGATTCTTCATCACGCCTCCCCGGGCGTTGGTTGGGTGGAATCAGGCTTGCAGGCTGTCGGCGAAGCCGAGGGCGATCAGCTGGGCGCGATTGAGCTGTTCGCGCTCCAGGTGCAACTCTTCGGCGGCGGCCAGCAGGTTGGCGGCGTCGAAGCTCTCGCAGTGGCGCGCCAGGCGCAGGAAGGGGGCGAACTCGCCTTGGTCGTGCAGCAGGGCATCGGTGACAGGCGCGGGCAGCAGCATTTCGTTGAGCAGGGTCTGCATCGAGGTGCCGAGCAGGACGTGCAGCAGGGAGAAGGCGCCAGTGATGAAGAGGTTGTCGCGCTCGGACTTGTCGAAGTAGGCGGAGCCTATCTCCTCCATGAAGCGGCCGCGGGCGATGGCGGTCTGCATCATCGCCGGCGCGCCGGGGTCGCGGCTGGCGGTGACCAGCAGCAGCGACAGCCACTTGTTGAGGTTGGTGTAGCCGAGGATGCTGACCGCGTGGCGGAAGGACTGGATTTCGCACATCAGGCCGAAGCCGGCGGAGTTGATGTAGCGCAGCAGCTTGTAGGACAGTGCCACGTCCTGCTTCAGCACCGCCTCGATTTCCTTGATGTCGCCGTTGTTGCGGACGAGGTTGAGCAGGCGGACGATCTGCGCATGGCCGGGTGACAGCGATTTCGCCACCGGGTTGCCGTTGAGGAAGAACCAGCCGGAGGCGCCGTCGTAGCCCTTGCCCACCGCCTCGCGGAAGGCCGGCACGTCGGCCAGGCCCCAGGCCAGCGCCAGGCCGGGCGCGCCATCCGGCGCCGGATGCTTGCGCGCATCCATCAGCGAGAAGCGCCAGTCGGCGCCGGCCGGCACCACGCCGCCCGGCGTATGCCAGGTGAGGCAGACGCTGTTGCGGGTTTCGCGCAGCTGCGGCAGCAGCGCCTGGGTCTGCGGATGATTCAGTGCCTGGGCCGGAATCTCGATCATGGCGTTGGCTGGAATCTGCCAGGCCAGCAGATCGGGCGTGGGCACGAGGCGGCCCAGGCTGACGAAGACGGTGTGGTGGCCCGGCCAGACGTCCGCCAGCTCGTTCAGGGTCTCCGCCACCGCCGCGATGTTGGGCCCGTGGGCGACCAGCCGGTTGGCGGTGATCGCCCGGTTCTTGTTGACCACGGGCTCGCGGGTGAGGACGGTCGTCTGGCTCATGCGTTTGGCGTCAGCTCGCTGGGTTGGCGAAGGTGAAGGCGTCGGCGTGGAAGGCGTCCTCAGGCAGGCCGCGGGTGCCGACGAAAGTCTGGCGGGCCGCATCCACCATGGCCGGCGCGCCGCAGACGTACACCTCGTGGCCGGAGAGATCGGCGAAGTCGGCCAGCACCGCTTTATGCACCAGGCCGCGGCGGCCGTCCCAGGCTTCATCCTTCGCTTCCGACAGCACCGGAATATAACGGAAGCCAGAGAGCATGGCGGCCCAATCTCGCGCCAGCGTGTCCATATACACGCCGGTGGCGTCGCGCGCGCCCCAGTAGAGCGTGATCGGCCGCTGCAGGCCGACATGGATGGCGTGCTCCACCATGCCCTTGATCGGCGCGAAGCCGGTGCCGCCGGCCACCAGCACGATGGGGCGCTGGCTGTCTTCGCGTAGCCAGAAGGTGCCCAGCGGCCCCTCGAAACGCAGGATCTCCTTCTCCTTCATGCCTTCGAAGACGTGGCCGGTGAAGCGGCCACCGTCGATCCTGCGCACATGCAGCTCCAGCCGGCCGGCGTCATGCGGCGCGTTGGCGATGGAGAAGCTGCGGCGCTGGCCGTCGGCCAGCAGGATGTCGATGTACTGGCCGGCGCGGAACTGGAAGGCCTCGCTGGCGGGCAGCTTGAGCTCGATGATCATCACGTCCGGCGCCGCCAGCTCCAGCTTCTGCACCCGGCAAGGCAGCTTCTTCACCGGGATGTCGCCAGCGCGGGTGACGTTGCGCGCTTCCAGCTCCAAGTCGGAACAGGCGCGGGCGCGGCAGAACAGGGCGTAGCCGGCGTCGCGGTCGGCGGGCGGCAGCGCGCCTTCGGAATAGAGGCCGCGGTCCAGCTCGCCGCTCAGCACCTTGCCCTTGCAGGCACCACAGGCGCCGTCGCGGCAGCTGTAGGGCAGCAGCAGGCCGGCCTGCAGCGCCGCTTCGAGTATGGTCTGGTCGGGGGCGGCCTCGAAGGTCTGGCCACCGGGCTGGAGCGTGATCTGGAACGACATGGGCGTGGGATAGAATGGATCGATGAAAAGACTGTTGATCGTCGGCGGTGGCGACGTCGCCAGGCGGGCCATCCCGTGGCTGGTGCGGCGTTTCCGCGTGTATGTGCTGTCGCGCCGGCCTGAAGGCGCTGCCGCCCTGCGGGCGCTGGGCGCGCTGCCCATCGCCGGCGACCTCGACGACCGCCGCAGCCTGCGTCGGCTGAGCGGCCTGGCCGACGCGGTGCTGCACTTCGCGCCACCCCCGGTGCATGGCGGGGGCGACCCTCGCACGGCGCGCTTGGCTGCGGCGCTGGCGGGTCGGCGGAGTCTACCACCACAGCGCCTTGTATACATAAGCACGACAGGGGTTTACGGCGACTGCGCGGGCGCCTGGGCGGACGAGTGCCGGCCCTGTAAACCCGCCAGCGCGCGGGCGCGGCGGCGGGTGGCGGCCGAGAATGCGCTGCGTGGCTTCGGTCGCCGCAACGGTGTTGCCGTCGGCATATTGCGTGCCCCTGGCATTTACGCCGCCGACCGTCTGCCGCTGGAGCGCCTGCAACGCGGCGACCCGGTGTTGAGCGCCGACGACGATGTGCATACCAACCACATCCACGCCGAAGACCTCGCCCGCCTTGCCTGTGCGGCGCTGTTCCGCCTGCGCGGCGGCCGGGTGGTGAACGCGGTGGATGATAGTGCGCTGAAGATGGGCGACTACTTCGATCGCGTCGCCGATGCCTTCGGCCTGGCGCGGCCGCCGCGCCTGGCGCGGGCGGAGATCACCCAGGTGCTGTCGCCGCTGACGCTGTCCTTCATGGCCGAATCGCGCCGTCTGTGCAACCACAGGCTGAAGCGCGAGTTGCGGCTGGCGCTGCGCTATCCCACGGTGGACGACGGCCTGCGCGCCGCCCTCGCCGAACGCTGAACATCCCTTGCCTGGAGTTTTTTCCCGATGCTGGTGCTGAAGTCGCTGCACATCATTTTCGTCGTCAGCTGGTTCGCCGGCCTGTTCTACCTGCCGCGCCTGTTCGTCAATCACGCCATGGTGGAGGACGCCGCCACCGCCGAGCGGCTGGCGCTGATGGAGCACAAGCTCTACCGCTTCATGACGCCGCTGGGCATCCTCGCCGTCGGCCTCGGCCTGTGGCTGTGGTTCGGCTACGGCTTCAGCGGCGGCTGGTTGCACGCCAAGACCACGCTGGTGGTTGGCCTCGTCGCCTATCACCTCTACTGCGGCAGGCTGATGCGCGACTTTGCCGCTGGCCGCAACCGCCGCAGCCACCGCTGGTACCGGGTGTTCAACGAAGTGCCGGTGCTGGTGCTGTTCGCGGTGGTCTTCCTGGTGGTGCTGAAGCCCTTCTGAGCCGTTCAGGGCGCCGGCGGCCGGCTGGCGGCGGCCAGTTCTTCCATCGTATTGATGTTGCGGAAGGCCGCCGCCACATCGTCGAAATCCACTTCCACGGCTTCTACCGCCGCATGCCACTGCGATACCTTGCGGCCGCCGCCGTCGAGGAAGGCGCGCAGCGAGCCGGCCAGCTCGCGCCGGCACAGGCAGAACACCGGCTGGCTGCGGCCTTCGCTGCGCGCCACCGCCAGATCGGCCTGGGTGGCGAGCAACGCGGCGGCGAGGCGGGCGACCAGGTCGGTCGGCAGGAAGGGCGAGTCGCATGGCGCGGTCGCCACCAGCGGGTGGCGCGCCTGCAGCAGCGCCGCATGCAGGCCGGCGAGCGGGCCGGGCTGGCCGGGAATGTCGTCGCCGAACACCGGGTAGCCCAGCGCCGCATAGGCCTCCGCATTGCGGTTGGCGTTGATCAGCACCTCGTCCACCTGCGGCGCCAGCCGCGCCAGCGCCCAGGCTGCCATCGGCTTGCCTTCCAGCGTCACCAGCCCCTTGTCGACGCCGCCCATGCGGCTGCCCTGGCCCCCAGCGAGGATTGCGCCGGTGATGGCGGGCAGGGGGAGATTGGAAGGTTGCCTCACCATGCTATGGACTGTTGCTCAGTTCTCACACCCTTTCCTGGATGTGTTTTTGCCACTCTGAAAAAAGCTTACGGAATGAGCGGCTGCCCTCAAATGCCTGCTGGAGATCGAATAGTGCAGTGAAGGCAGGTTGATCGAGCACCTCCTTATAAGACCCTGACATATGGTCTTCAAGCCAGCCTTTTGCATTCCTTGGAGTTTCCGCATTTATCGGAACGGTGCCTTCTAACGCGAAGCCTCGTTGCCCTTCTAGGGAAGGTGCTGCCGCAATGAACCATGCCTCGAACTCCTTGTTGGCAAGAACAACAGACAGTCTTCGATGCGGAATCACCGTTTGAGCCCGCTTGAGCGTTTCAGCTCCTAAACTCCGGGGGCAATCGTCGTCCGCATCGAGAAGAATCAATATCCACCCTTCCTCCCCGCATTTGTGTGCGGCAAGCATCAATTGCCTGCGGAATTCATCTTCACGCTTCAGGAAACGATCGCGTCTTACCCTAATTGGAGGCAGAGGATTTGCATATCTCATCGGCTGTTGCCAGTCGTTCAAACGGCGCAAGAGGATTGGAAGTGCTCTGACCTCCCCGTCCCCTTCCACAATGGAAGCGACCGGGATCATGCTTCAAGAGCTCCGAATAGATCCATCTGATTCATCTCTTGCCTTGATAGAATCTCTGGGTCGGGACCCAATTGATTCTGTCGTAGCAATTCGCCAGCAGAGAAAAGGTGCTCGCGGAGCACAGAAGTCGCGGTGGGGTCTAATGGTGCAATTCGAGTTTCTCCTCCATCGGATACAACCGCGAGCATCGAGTTTGTGTCGATATCGAAATCATCAAGTAGGTCGGGGCTATGGCTTGTTACGATGACTTGAGTTCGTTTTGCCGCATAGCTAAGCGCTTCCCTCAATGCAGCGCTTGCTGCCGGGTGTAGGGCGGTTTCGGGTTCTTCGATTCCAATAAGCGTTGGAGAGAAGTCGATATTGCTCTGCAGTAATGCGGTTAGTACTCCCAATGCACGAAGTGTTCCGTCAGACATGTTTTGCGCAAGAAAGCGCCAAGGGTACTTGGCCCCGGCCATGTCTTGACGGAACTCTAAGGTTTCCATCGGCCCTATTGCCTTGCGCTCTACTCCATGGACCATTGGAACAACTGATTGCAAATACTCCCGAATAAGAGATAGATTTTCCGGAGCGACATGCTCCAAATGACCGATTACACTAGCTATATTTTCACCTGCCGGCTTTAGAAGGCGTCCGTCTTGGGGTTTCTGTAGTTCCCGCATTAGCTTCGGATTTAGGTTGTAAAAACCCATGGCAGTAAGTGCATCGAATACAGGCCTGAAGGCAGTCAGGCCAGATGCCGCAACAAGTGCGAGTCGATCACTAGTAACCGAAGGGAACGCTATTTCACTACTGTCTCGTAGTTTGCCCTTGGATATTCGAAAGAAAGGACCTTTCCCAATGCCTTCGATTACGCAAACTTCGTTCTGTACTTCATAGCTACGTCCCGCCATTGCCCCAATGTTGAATGCGTAGTAACCAGATTGTCCGCCGTAGAGTCTAAATTCCAGTCGAATCCCAAAGTGGGTCGGATGCCCGCTGGAGCGGCGTCTGACCTCATCTAGTCCTCCGCGCTCATTGATCGCGCTATCCAGCGAGCCAGAAAGAGCGTCACGAACAAAGTGCATTGCGTCGAGAAAGTTACTCTTGCCGGCTCCATTCGGACCTATTAAGTAGGTCAGTGGGTGAAGGCGCACGTCGCAGTGACTGATGCTTTTGTAGTTGCGCAGAACGACACGCCGCAAAAAACCGGGTGCGACTTCTGTGAAAGATCCGGAGGTGGTCAATGATTGCTCGCTCATAAAGGAATGCTCTTGGCGCAGCGGCAGCGTTTGGTTTGATTCGAATAGTACGGTTCTGGCTCTTGGCGCTGTAGGTCGAAGGGGCCAGATTTTAGCTCGGGGCTAGGCATTTATCGGAATTATGGATGGAATGTGCAACTCTGGGGAACGATACAATGCCGCCTTTTCGCGGGTCCGCCCGCCGTCACCGGAGTCCGCCATGGCCGAACACTTCTTCTCCCCCTGCCCGCGCGGCCTCGAGGCCCTGCTGGTGGAGGAACTGCGCGATTGCGGCGCGACCGCGGCGGAGGCAGTGCATGGCGGCGTGACCTGGCAGGGCGACTGGAGCGCCTGCTACCGCGCCAACCTGGAGAGCCGGCTGGCGACGCGGGTGCTGTGGCGGGTGGGCATGGGCCGCTACCGCGGCGAGATCGACATCTACAAGCTGGCCTACAGCGTTACCTGGGCGAAGTGGTTCACCCCGGACGACACCCTGCGCATCTACGTCACCGCGCAGAAGTCGCCGCTGAAGAGCCTGGAATTCATCACCCTGAAGATCAAGGACGCGGTGTGCGACCACTTCCGCACCGTGGCCGGCCGCCGGCCCAGCGTGGATACCGCCAACCCGGCGGTGCGCATCCATGCCTTCCTCACCGCCGACACCGCCACCCTCTACATCGATACCTCCGGCGAGCCGCTGTACAAGCGCGGCTTCAAGCCGGCCGCGGTGGAGGCGCCGCTGAAGGAGAACCTGGCCGCCGGCATCCTGCGCCTGTCCGGCTGGCAGCCGGGCGAAACCCTGCTGGACCCGATGTGCGGCAGTGGCACTTTCCTGCTGGAGGCGGCGCAGATGGCGCTGGATATCGCCCCCGGTCTCGGCCGCCATTTCGCCTTCGAGCGCCTGCGCCACTTCGACCGTGCCGCCTGGGCGGCGCTGCGTGGCGCGGCGGAGAAGCGCCGGCAAGCGGCGCGGCCGCTGCCCATCTTCGGCTCCGACATCGTCGGCGAGTTGGTCCGCCGCAGCCGCGAGAACCTGCAGGCCGCCGGCCTGGCCGAGTGCGTGACGCTGGACCGCGCCGACGTGCTGGAGCGCCAGCCGCCGGCCGCCGAAGGCGTGATGGTGAGCAATCCGCCCTACGGCGTGCGCATCGGCGAGGCGGAGGAACTGGCCGCTTTCTACCCGCGTCTGGGCGACGCGCTGAAGCAGCGCTGGAGCGGCTGGCGTTGCCTGTTCTTCAGTGGCGACACCGCGCTGCCCAAGCTCATCGGCCTCAAGGCCAGCCGGCGCACGCCGCTGTTCAACGGCGCGCTGGAGTGCCGGCTGTACGAATACCGCATGATCGCGGGCAGCATGCGGCGGCGCCCGGCGGAGGACGATTCAAGTTCCTGAGCCGGCGGCCGCAATACTTCTTTGCCACCAGAAAAAAGGAGAACAGCGATGGCGAAGTACCGGGCGACCCCCACCGCCCTGGAGCGGACGATGCGGGAGAACGATTTCATCGTCTCCAAGACCGACCTCAAGGGCCGCATCACCTACTGCAACCGCATCTTCATCGAGTTCGCCGGCTACGCCGAACACGAGCTGCTGGGCGCGCCGCACAACCTCATCCGCCATCCGGACATGCCGCGCGGCGTGTTCCAGTTCCTGTGGGACAGCCTGCACGCCGAGCGCGAGTGCTTCGCCTACGTCAAGAACATGAGCAAGGACGGCGGCTTCTACTGGGTGCTCGCCAACGTCACCCCTTCCTACGGCGAGGACGGTCGCGTCGAGGGCTACTTCTCGGTGCGGCGCAAGCCGCCCGCCGCCGCGGTGCAGGCCTGCACCGCGCTCTACCGCGACATGCTGGCGGCGGAGCAGAAAGCCGGCCCGCGCGACGCCATGTCGGCCTCGCTCGCCCTACTCACCGAGGTACTTGCCGCCAAAGGACTGAGCTATGAGCAATTCGTCCTTTCTTTCTAAGCTGCGGCTGCAGCTTCTCGCCCTCAACCTGCTGCTGGCCGGCGTTGCGCTGGCGGTACTGGCGCTGCGCGGCTGGCAGGGCGTGGACTTCGCCTGGACCGGCACGGTGCTGGTGGTCGCCATCGTCTCCAGCCTGCTCTACCTGCGCGCGGCGGCCTCCGCGCTGCGGCCGCTGGAGGCGGTGTCGCGGGTGCTGCGGGATGCGGCGGCCGGCAAGGTGGGCGGCCGCGTCACCGGCATGGGCGAGGGCGAGTTCGCCGCCTTGTGCTGGGACATGAATGACATGCTGGACCAGCTGGAAACCTGCTTCCGCGAACAGCGCAGCGCGCTGGCCAGCGCTGGCCGCGGCGAGTTCCACCGCCCTGCCCAGTCCGCCGGCCTGCACGGCGTGTTCCGCCAGGCGCTGGAAGACAGCAACCAGTCGCTGGCGGTCATGGAGCGTACCTGGCGCGAGGACAGGCGCAACCACCTGCTGTCGCGCACCGGCCAGCTCAACTCCGCCAATCTGCTGAACAACATGCGCACCAACCAGCAAGACATGCTGGGCATCGTTTCCGCCACCGAGGAGCTGGAGCGGCTGGTCGCGAGTACCGCCGGCGAGGCCGACAGCAGCCGGGAATCCATGCGGGTGGTGGTGGACGACCTGGCCGCCATCGCCGCCAAGGTGGAGCGCGTGGGCGGCGAAGTGGAGCAGCTCAACGCCCGCAGCGGCGAGATCACCCGCTCGGTGGACCTGATCAAGGGCATCGCCGACCAGACCAACCTGCTGGCGCTGAACGCCGCCATCGAAGCCGCCCGCGCCGGCGAGGCCGGCCGCGGCTTCGCGGTGGTGGCGGACGAGGTGCGCAAGCTGGCGGAGAACACCATAGGCGCATCCAATGAGATCGCCGGCGTGATGACCGCGCTGCGCGAGGAAGCCGCGCAGATGCAGGAGGACGCGGCGCAGATGCGGCAACTGGCCGAGGCCTCCCGCGGCAGCGTCGCCGAACTGGAGGCACGCTTCAGCGCTTTCGCCGACGGCGCCCGGCAATCGCTGGCGCGCATCGACTATGTGCACGACGTCAGCTTCACCTCGCTGGCCAAGGTGGATCACTTTGTGTTCAAGCAGAACGCCTACCTGACGCTGGACCACGGCACCGCCTCCGAGCAGGCCGCCGCGGTGCATGTCAGCGGCGACGACTGCCGCCTGGGCCGCTGGCTGGCGTCGGCGGAGGCGCAGCGCTTTGCCGGCCTGGAAGCCTACCGCCGCCTTGCCCAGCCGCACGGCGCGGTGCACAAGCGCATGGCCGATGCGGTGGCGCTGATGGACGGCGGCTGGGAAACGGACGCCCGGGTGCAGGAGGACATCCTCGCCGCCTTCCGCGACGCCGAGCAGGCCAGCGAAGAGGTGGTGGAACTGCTGGACCGCATGGTGGCAGAGCGGCACAGCAAGCCGATGGAGGGGTGAGCCCGGGGTGAGGGGCGAGGCCGCGCGCGGGTCTATCATCGGCGGCGCGCTTCGGCGCCGGGTCTGACCGCCGCCCGCCCGCCATCTGCCGGCTGGGCGCCGCCGCAGAAGCGCGCCAGAATGCGGACGCGGCCGGCTTGGGCGGGGCGGCCGTTCCGCTCAACTCGGCCCGGCCGCAACCATGAGGACTCTCCATGCAGCTCTACTACGCTCCGACCTCGCCCTTCGTGCGCAAGGTCATGGTCTGCGCCCACCTGCTCGGCGTCGCCGGCAGCATCGAACAGCTCGCAGCCGCCGCCCATCCGGTGAGGCGCGACAAACGCATCGGCAGCTTCAACCCGCTCGCCCAGGTGCCATCGGCGCAGACCGACGATGGCCTCTTCCTGTACGACAGCCGGGTGATCTGCGAATACCTGGATACGACCCACGGCGGCGGCTTGTTTCCCGCCGCCGGCCCGGCGCGCTGGCAGGCGCTGACCCGCCAGGCCCTGGGCGACGGCCTGCTCAACGCCGCGGTGCTGACCCGCTACGAGCGCGTCGCCCGGCCGCCGGAGCTGCATTGGCAACCGTGGGAAGACGGTCAGCTGGAGAAGGTGCGCGACGCCCTGGCAGAGATGGAGCGCCAGGCGGCGGCGCTGGCGGTGGAGGGCTGCGACATCGGCGAGATCACCTTCGGCTGCGCCCTGGGCTACCTGGATTTCCGCTTCCCGGAGCTCGATTGGCGTGGCGGCCATCCGCAACTCGCCGCCTGGTTCGCCCGCTTCGACGCGCAGCCGGCGATGGCGGCGACCCGGCCGCACGATTGAGGGGTTTCCCCTGCGGCGGCCTCTTGCGTCTGCGCCAATCGTACTCAGCCAAGCTGGCAGTGCCGCAAGCGCACCCCCTCTCCCCTCGTGGGAGAGGGTTGGGGAGAGGGGGCGCCCCGTCAGGGGCGGCTACGTGCGGGTTGGTGAGCGCTTCCTCCCCTCGCCCATCCGGGTCGTGATCACCCACCCGCATGCCGGAACTCCTCCGCGTGCATGCCCAGGCGGGCGAGCTTGTCGTACAGGGTCTTCTTCGGCAATTGCAGGCGCTCGGCGGCGGTGGCGACGTTGCCGCCGCATTCCTGCAGGGCTTCGCTGATGAAGCGGCGCTCGGCCTGCTCCAGGCGGCGGGCCAGCGGCAGGGCGCGGTCGTCGCCGGGGGCGGGCGGTGCGGCCGGGCCGGGGCGGTCCAGGCCGAGGCAGAAGCGCTCGGCGGCGTGCTTGAGTTCGCGCACATTGCCCGGCCAGTCGTGCGCCTGCCAGCGGGCGAGATCGGCGGCGCTCCAGGCCGGTAGTTCGCGGCCGAAGCGGGTGGCGGCCTCGCGCAGGAAGTGGGCCATCAGCAGCGGGATGTCCTCGCGGCGCTCGCGCAGCGGCGGCAGGTCTATGGTGACGACGTTGAGGCGGTAGTAGAGGTCGGCGCGGAAACCGCCGGCGTCGGACAGGGCCTTGAGGTCCGCCTTGGAGGCGGCCACCACCCGGCAGTCCACCGCCACCGGCGCGTTGCCGCCCAGGCGCTCTATGCTGCGTTCCTGCAGCGCGCGCAGCAGCTTCACCTGGAGGTTGAGCGGCATGGACTCGACCTCGTCCAGGAACAGGGTGCCGCCGTGGGCGTACTCGATCTTGCCGATGCGGCGCTTGGTGGCGCCGGTGAAGGCGCCGGCCTCGTGGCCGAACATCTCGCTCTCGAACACGGTCTCCGGCAGCGCGGCGCAATTGACCGCGACGAAGGGGCCGCGGCGGCCGCTGGCGGCGTGGATGGCGCGCGCCACTACCTCCTTGCCGCAGCCGGTGTCGCCGTTGATCAGGATGTCCACATCGGTGGGCGCGAGCGCGGCCACCAGCCGCCGTACCTCCTGCATCGCCGCCGTCTGGCCGATTACCGGCAGGCCGTCCTGCGCCGGCAGCGCTTCCTTGAGGCGGCGGTTCTCCAGCAGCAGGCGGCGCTTGTCCAGCGCCTGGCGCACCACCCGCACCAGCTGTTCGGAGGCGAAGGGCTTCTCGATGAAGTCGTGGGCGCCGTCACGCATCGCCTGCACCGCCATCGCCACATCGCCATGGCCGGTGACGAGGATGACCGGCAGCTCGCGGTCCTGCTGCTGCAGCTCGTGCAGCAGCGCCAGGCCGTCGCGGCCGGGCAGGCGCACGTCGCTCACCACCGCGCCGGGACGTTCGCGCGCCAGCGCGGCGAGGGCGCTCTCGGCGTCGGCGTAGGGTTGTACCTGCAGGCCGGCGATGCTGAGGGCCTGGGCGCTGCCCATGCGCACCGCGGCGTCGTCCTCCACCAGGAATACCGGCAGCGCGGTCGGTTCAGCCATGGCGGTGCTCCTTGGCGTAGCAATCCGCCGCTATTTCCTGCAACTCGACGCACAGCTGGGTTTCCAGGCCGGGGGAGGAAACCTGGGCGGACAGCGCCGCCAGCAGCGCATCCGCCAGGTGGCGTTTGCTGGCGGCGTCGCGGCCGGGCATCAGGGCCAGGCGGGCGTGGGCGAAGGCGCGCGGCGTGGCGGCGGTGCCGGTGCGGAAGCTGTGCAGCGGCAGCGCGCGGCTCTTGATGTCCGCTTCCTCGAACAGGCCGGAATGGGCCAGGGCGTGGTTGAGGGCGAGCAGCGCGGCCTCGGCGTCCAGGCAGAGGTTAGCGGTGTATTCCAGCGTCAGGTGGGGCATGGGTGGTCTCCCGCGGTGGTGGTGCTGGCCGTTGCCGCGTCCAGGATGATGGTGAATTCGGCGCCGCCTTGCGGTGCGTTGCCGCCCTCCAGGCGGCCGCCGAAGCCTTCGATGATGGTCAGCGAGATGGCCAGCCCTAGGCCCAGGCCTTCGCCGGCCGGCTTGGTGGTGTAGAAGGGCTCGAACAGGTGGCTGCGCACTTCCTCCGGCAGGCCGGTGCCTTCGTCGCGCAGGGCGATGCGCACTTCGTCGCCGCGCTGTCCGGCGGCCAGGTGCAGGCGCGGCGAGGGCTGGCCCTGCATGGCGTCCAGGCCGTTGCGCAGCAGGTTCACCAGCACCTGCTCCAGCCGGGTGGCGTCCGCCTGCACCGCCAGCCCGGCCGGCACCGGGGCCAGCGCCACCATGGCGTGCAGTTCGCGGCGGCGCGGCTCCAGGATGAGCAGGGCGTTGTCGATGGCGCTGGCCACGTCCACCGCCCGCTTCTCCGCTGGCCCCTTGCGGGCGAAGGACTTGAGCTGGGCGACGATGCGGCCGAGGCGGGCGGTGAGCTGGCGGATCATCTCCAGGTTGTCGCGCAGCTCGTCCAGCCGGCCCAGCTCCAGCAGCGCGGCGGCGTTGTCGGAGAAGGTCTGCAGCGCCGCCAGCGGCTGGTTGAGCTCATGGCTCATGCCGGCGGACATCTGCCCCAGCACCGCCAGCTTGCCGGCCTGCACCGCGGTATCGCGGGTCTGGCTGAGGATGGCCTGGGTGCGGCGCAGCGCGGCGACCTTGTCGGTGAGGTCGGCGGTGCGCTCGGCGATGGCCTGCTCCAGCTCGGCCTGGGCGCGGCGCAGTTCCTCGCGGCGGGTGCGGTGCAGGCGCTGGTGAGCGAGCACCGCGAGCACGAAGGCCAGTGCGAAGGCGGCGGCGAAGCCCACGCCCAGCGCGCTGCGGTGGGCGTCCGCTGGGTCGGCGAGCAGCACCGCGCGCCAGCCCAGGCTGCCCACCGGCCGGCTCTGCATGATGAGTTCGCGGGCGAAGCGGTTGCCGTCGTCCAGCCTTACGGTGCCGTCGTGCAGCGGGTGGGAGGGCGCCAGCGGCTGCAGTGGGCTGTCGCCGTACTGGCGGGTGGCGGCCAGCGCGGCGCGGGTGGCCGGCGGCAGCGGCGCCAGCGTGCGGTAGCGCCAGGCCGGCTCGGCGGCGAGGAAGATGACGCCGGCGCCGTCGGCCAGCAGGATGCTGTCGCCGCCGCCGGAGAGCTCCGCCTCGGAGGCGGCCAGGTTCACCTTGATGGTGATGACGCCGCGTACCGCGCCATCCTCGCGGCCGCCTTCGCGCACCGGCGCGGCGAGGAAGTAGCCCGGCTCGCCGGTGGTGACGCCGACGGCGTAGAAGCGGCCCAGCCCGCCGGCCACCGCTTCGCGGAAATAGGGGCGGAAGCCGTAGTTGTGGCCGACGAAGCTGCCGGGCTGGTTCCAGTTGCTGGCGGCCAGGGTGTGGCCCTGCAGGTCGATGAGGTAGGCGACGCTGATGCCGGCGCCGGTCTGGGCGCGCTGCAGGTAGGCGTTGCAGGCCGCCACCGCGGCGGCATCCTGCGGATGCTCCAGCAGCTGGTGCAGGCGCGGCTCCAGCGCCAGCAGGCCGGGCAGGGCTTCGTGGCGGGCCAGCGCGCCTTCCAGCGACAGGGCGTAGAAGGCCAGCCGGCGGCTGGCGGCCTCGCGCTCGCCGTCGAGGAAGGCCGCCAGCGCCAGCTGGTAGGCCAGCACCGCGAACAGCAGGCAGGCCAGCGCCAGCCCGCCGACCAGCAGCAGGCGGCGCGGAGGGGGAGGAAGGGGAGGAAGGGAGGGGATGCGCATGGTCTCCACCCGCCTATGCTAATCCGGCGGCGCCCGGCGCAGGCCCCGCTGCTGGGGCCGCGCCGGGGGACCGGGATGCGGCGCTTGTATCTTTAGACCAGACCAGCGCGGTAGAGTCTGAACGCCGTTGAGGCGGCCAGACCGGTCCGTGCAGTTTGGTAGGCGCTGGGGTGTTCGAGCCCGTGACTGAGTACAGAGCGCACGGTCGC
>Ga0209699_100198_pt1 | contig 56648 bp, 56 predicted proteins | sample SynthPrep_1_END__FD_187204 | JGI IMG/M metagenome (GOLD analysis project Ga0209699, IMG submission 187204) | Synthetic microbial communities from Ohio, USA - SynthPrep_1_END_DS7_MetaG (SPAdes) (version 2) | ecosystem: Engineered > Bioreactor > Aerobic > Activated sludge | place: USA: Ohio...
CCAGCAGGTGGATGCGCCGCTCGCTCGCACTGAACAGGATGTCCACCGCGCTGCCGCTGTTCAGGTTCAGTCGGCTGCCATCGGCCAGGGTACGTTGCAGGCGTTCGCCCGTGCCACTGCGCAGGTCGGCCATGGTCTCGCGCCAGGGCAGATGCGACTGGGCGAGATAGCCGCTGCCGCCGGCCAGCAACAGCGCGCCGAGCAGCTTGAGCGTCTGCCGTCGACGCGCATCGGGCAGTTCACGCAGCACCGCGCAGGCGGTGTCGGCCGGTACGCCGCTCAGGGTTCTCTGCAGCTGCTCGAGGCGCTGCCAGGCGCGGCCATGTTCGGGGTCGGCGGTGCGCCATTCGCTGAAGCGGCGCTGCTGTTCATCATCCATCTCGCCCCCCCACTGCAGCATCAACCAGTGGCTGGCCTGCTTGACGACGGCGGGGGCGATGGGTGCTTCGCTGATGGCTTTCATTCGGCGTAGAGCACCTGATAGCAGGCAGCGATGGCGCGCAGCATGTACTTCTGCACCGAGCTGACGCTGACATCCAGGCGCTCGGCGATCTGTGGGTAGGTCAGCCCCTCGAACTGCGACAGCAGGAAGGCTTCGCGCACCTTGGCCGGCATCTCGTCGAGCATGGCGTCGATCTGCATCAGGGTTTCGATGACCATCGCGCGGGTCTCCAGAGACGGGGTTTCCGGTTCCGGCAGGGCCGTGAGGCTGTCGAGGTAGGCCTGCTCGATACGCTGCCGGCGCCACTGGTCGATCACCAGGTTGCGGGCGATCTGCGCCAGGAAGCGCCGGCCATCGCCCTGCTCCGGCATGCGTCGCGTCACCAGCAGACGCAAGAAGGTGTCCTGGGCGATATCGGCCGCTCTGTCGCGGTCGCCCAGGCGACGGCGAAGCCAGCCCTGCAACCAGCCGTGGTGGTCGCGGTAGAGGCTATCGATTGGTTGCAGCGAGGCGTCAGAGGGCACCGACCTCTCCCATCAGCGAGTTGCAGATAAGAATTGATCGCGATTGTAGGCTGACTCGGTGCTTTTGCACAGAGAGGCCGTGCTGGGGGGGGGCGCGCGGCCATCTCCTCCGGTGAACAGTGGATGACACTTATGCCAGTGAGGCTAGTCTCAAGGGGGAACCCTCAGGACTCAGGAGTCCGTCATGTCCGACCATCACACCTACAAGAAGATCGAGATCGTGGGCTCGTCCCGCATCAGCATCGAGGATGCCATCGAGAACGCCCTGGCCGAATGTGCCAGGAGCGTCCGCAATATGGACTGGTTCGAAGTGGTGGATACCCGTGGCCATATCGAGAACGGCAAGGTCGGCCATTATCAGGTGACGCTCAAGGTCGGCTTTCGCCTGAGCGATAGCTGATGCCCTGCGCCTCGAGAAAGGCGATGAAGGCTTCGCGGCTGGAGTAGCGCGGCTGGTAGCCGAACTCCTCCTTCAGCCGCTGGTTGGCCAGCACCGGTCGATAGCGCAGGAAGTCCAGCTGTTCCGGGCCGTACTGGCTCAGCCCCAGCGGCTTGAGCAGGCGCAGTGCGCCAGACAGCAGGGTGGCCGGTAGCGGGCGGTAGGGTTTGTCGAGAATCTCGGCGATTTGCGCCAGGCTCAGTGCGCCGTCGCCGGCCAGGTTGTAGATGCCTTCACGCTGTTGCTCCAGGCCCTGGCGGATGATGCCGATCACGTCCTGCTCCCAGATGAACACGAAGCGGCTGGCGTGGCCGCGTACGCCCAGCACGGCGCGTTTCTTGAACAGGTCGCTGATCGGGTTGTTCAGACGCTTGCCAAGGATGGTACCGGGGCGCAATACCAGTTGGCGCAGCTGTGGGTTTTCCGTGCGGCTGCGAGCCAGCAGTCGTTCGATCTCCAGCTTGTGCCGGGCGTAGGCGAAGCGCGGGTGGCCGCGCAGTGGATGATCCTCGTCGATCCATTCGGCGTTCTCCGGGGCGTAGCCGTAGGCGGCGCCGGAACTGGTGACGATGAGCTGGCGCACGCCATTGGCGATGGCGCTGTCCACCAGGCATTGGGTGCCGCCGACCTCGATGGCATGCAGGTGCGCTTCGCTCATGTCGCGGGGCGGGCTGATCACCGTGGCCAGGTGTACGATGGCGTCGGGCTTCCAGCCGCTGACGCAGGCGCGCACCTGGGCCGGTCGCCCCATGTCCATCAGCACCGGTTCGACATTGGCCTTCAGTCCACGGCTGTCCAGGGGACGGATATCGGCTGCGATCAGTGTCCACTCCGGGTGCTGGATGGCCAGCTCCTCGAGCAGTTGATGACCGATGAAACCGGCGGCGCCGGTGATCAGAACACGCATGGCTGTCTCCTGGCGGATGCTTCTCCGCCTGCCCGTTCAAGTCGAGTGCGCCTCCATCGCCTGGAGCCTCGTTGAACGGGCCTTGTGATTGTTGTTTTCGACCCGTGATCAGGCTAGGTGGATGCGACGCTCATGGCAGTGGCGCAACTCGCCAGCGGACATGGCGATTCACGCCACGCGGATCGATGGTGTGGCGCCGTGCACAGCGGCGATGGGTGCCGCTGGCGAGGTGCGTGCGGATCGGGCAAGCTGCCGGCGCTGGTTCAGGGAGCAATACCATGTTCAGGAAAGTGCTGATGCTGTTCGGCCTGTTGTCACTCGCAGGCTGCATCGATAACCAACCCCCACTCGCCGAGGAGCGACGTCTGCTGCTCACGGGCGAGGACTTCGTCGCCTATGAAGCGCCGCACGAGGGGCGCTACCAGAAGCTGGTGACCTACGCCGCGCGCAGTATCGACCTCAGTTTCGAGAGCGAGGGCAGTGACTGGTTCTACCTCTATAGCGGTGTCTCGCTCTACCCGCGGCCCGGTGATGCATTGATGACCAGTTATGCCGAGACCTTCGGCGCATCGTTCGGTCTGCGCGACAGTGGACTGGTTCAGCAGGAGCTGGAACTGGACACCGAGCTGGCCGCTCGCGCCAGCCTCAAGCTGCTGACCCAGGACGGCGAGCCGGTGGGCAACCTGTTCTATGCCACGGTCGGCAACAAGTCGATGTTCACCATCTTCACTGGTGTGTATTTCGAGCGGGCCGAGGACTTCGAGGTCTTCATCGCGCCCAAGCTGCTGGCGCTGCGCGAATACCAACACAGCGACCCGCTGCTGAGCTGGGCCGGTGACAGGTTGGGCTTCGGTTCCGACTGAGTCGCCCCGGTAGCCGGGTGGTCAGCCGAAGAACCAGTAGGTGACGGAGATGGCGGCGATCACGCCGGCCAGCTCCGCCAGGAGCGCGCAACCGACCGCATGGCGTGCGCGCTGGATGCCGACCGCGCCGAAGTACACCGCCAGCACATAGAAGGTGGTTTCCGTACTGCCCTGGACGATCGCCGCGGCCAGCGCCGGAAAGCTGTCCACACCATGGGTCTGCATGGTCTCGATCAGCATGGCGCGGGCCGCGCTACCGGAAAATGGCTTGACCAGCGCGGTGGGCAGGGCATCGACGAAGCGGGTGTCCCAGCCGAAGGTTTCCACCATCCAGCGAATGCCGTCCAGACCGAACTCCAGAGCACCTGAGGCCCGTAGCACGCCAATGGCGCAGAGCATGGCCACCAGGTACGGCAGCAGGCTCTTGGCGATGTCGAAGCCTTCGCGGGCGCCCTCGATGAACTGTTCATAGACCTTCACCCGGCGCAACGCACCGACCAGCAGGAACGCCAGGATCACGCCGAACAGCGTGAGGTTGCCGAGCAGCGAAGACAGCGCCCCCAGTGCGGTTGCGCTGAGGCTGGCCAGCAGGGCCATGAAGCCGCCGAGCAGCAGGGCGCCGGGAATCAGGTAGGCCAGCACCACCGGATCCCACAGACGCAGGCGCTGCATGAGCGCCACGGACAGCAGGCCGACCAGAGTCGAGGCACTGGTGGCCAGCAGGATCGGCAGGAACACCAGGGTCGGATCCGCCGCACCCTGCTGGACGCGATACATGAAGATCGACACCGGCAACAGGGTGAGTGACGAGGCGTTGAGCACCAGAAAGAGAATCTGCGCGTTGCTTGCGCTGAGCTTGTCGGGGTTCAGTTCATGCAGGCTGCGCATGGCCTTGAGGCCGATGGGCGTGGCGGCGTTGTCCAGGCCCAGGCCGTTGGCGGCGAAGTTCATGGTGATCAGCCCGAGTGCCGGATGACCGCGCGGCACTTCCGGCATCAGGCGGGCGAACAATGGGCCCAGCACGCGTGCCAGGGCATCTACCAGGCCGGCCTGCTCGGCGATGCGCAACAGACCGAGCCACAGGGTCATGGTACCGAACAGCAGCACCATCACCTCCACCGACAGCTTGGCCATGGCGAACAGGCTTTCGACCATGGCACCGAACACCGCCGGGTCATCGCCGATCAGCCAGCGGGAAAAGCCCGCGACTGCTGCCACCAGAAAAAAGCTCAGCCACAGGCCGTTGAGCATGCCGCACCCCCTCGTCGTTCTGGCGGGGATGATAACGCGGCAGCCCGGTTTAGGGTCTGTTGACGTTGCATCGGCGCGGTCGCGCTGAAACCTCAACAGACTCTACGGGACGGTTGGCAAAGTGCTGTCACTCAATACCAGTTCGGGTCGCTGCGCAGCTGTTCCATCAGCATCTGGCGGACTTCCTCGTCCGGATCGCCCAGCCAGCGCAGGCTGGCGTGCTCACTGGGCGCGCGGTCTTCCGGCAGGCCCTGGGGTACCTGGACGTAGAGCGCGTAGGCGTCGTCTTCATTCCATTCGAAGGCGACATAGGCGCGCTGACTGAAGCAGTCATGTGCCTCGCACACCTGGCCGACCAGATAACGATCACTGTCGGCTTCCACCGCCTGCATCGGCGTCGACAGGCCGCTGAGGTTCATCAGCCAGTCCGGCAGACGTTCTTCATTCTTCACCACATCCTGCCAGGCCTCGCGGTACTCGGCATTGCTGGTCAGCAATTCGGCGGGATGAAAGGTGGCGTCACGGTTGGCGGCCTGGGCCGCCAGGGCGCCGCCCAGCAAGAGGGCGGCGGCGATGGCGTGAATGGGCTGCATCGACTGCTCCTTACAAGCGTGGGCGACGGCCCATGATGAACGAGACGATGAACAGCACCAGGAAAACCAGGAACAGAATCTTGGCGATCCCTGTTGCGGTGCCGGCGATACCACCGAAGCCCAGTACGGCAGCGACAATGGCGATGATCAGAAAGGTAATTGCCCAGCTCAGCATGGCGTTTCTCCTCGATGGATCAATGAGTGATGGCCCAGGTGGGCCAGGGGTCTTGCGTGTTGCTCGGTTGCGTCCGTGGCTGGCGCGCATCGCTCTCGGGCAGCTCCAACTCGGCGGTGTTGCGGCTTTCGCACAGGGTCTGGCCGATCAACATGACGCTGGCGAGCGTCATGCCGAGCAGAAGCAGCAAGCCGGCAAGCAGCACAGCGACTATCCACATGGCGGTTCTCCTGTTTCGAGATCGGTGTGTACCGATGCGTCGACAGAGTCATTGCACTGCTCATGCCAGTCTGCCAAGGCAAGTAAAATCGTTGAAAATCAATGGCTTATTTTTTCTTTGAATTACAGCCGGCGGGCATCCTGCCCGACTGGCCCGTTGCAGGCCGTGCGTTTTGCCCGATAACCCAGGTGGGACGGTGCCTGTAGCGCTATCCAGAGTGGTCGCTCGTCGACTGTTCAGTCGGTATACTCGCGCCACCCACCTGCTATGCGGGTTCCGCGACCAGAACAACAACCGCGCCGCGAGTCTCGAGCCGATGAACGACTACGAACAGGAAGATCCGATCCCCCAGGGTGACCTTGCTCTGCAGATCACCGCCTTGCCGCGCGAAACCAATGGTTTCGGGGATATCTACGGGGGGTGGCTGGTGTCCCAGATGGATCTGGCCGGTACCGCCATGGCCAGCAAGATCGCCGGTGGCCGTGTCGCCACGGTGGCCATCGATCGCATGGCCTTTCTCGTGCCGGTCGCCGTGGGCGCGCAGCTTTCCTTCTATACCCAGGCGCTGGAAGTCGGACGTAGCTCGATCCAGATGATGGTCGAGGTGTGGAGCGATGATCCGCTTTCCAATGAATGGCGCAAGGTCACCGAAGCGGTGTTCGTCTTCGTCGCCATCGACGGCAGTGGTCGCACCCGTCCGGTACCTCCACGGCGCGGCTGAGCCGGGTAAAACGGCTTTTTGCAACATGCTGTAATGAAAAACGCCGGCCCTGAGGCCGGCGTTTTTCGTGTCTGCAACCGTTCGGGATCAGCCGCGGATGTTGTAGATATCCTTTTCGTTGCTTTGCGCGTAATCGTACAGGCGTTGCAGATAAGCCTTCTGCTGATCCCATACCTTCTTCGCGGTAGGGTCTGCACTGGCCGAGGCCTCGACCACTTCGGCAGCGACTTCCTTCAGGCGGGCCAGCACATCATCCGGCAGGCGACGGACGTCGACACCCTCGGACTTGAGCTGCTCCATGGCTTCCATGTTCTTGGCGTTGTAGTCATCGAGCATGTCGCCGTTGACCGCGCGTGCCGCGCCGCGAACGATGGCCTTGAGGTCGGCTGGCAGGGTTTCCCAGGCCTTCAGGTTGACGTCCAGTTCGAACTGCACGCTCGGCTCCTGCCAGCCCGGGGTGTAGTAGTACTTGGAAGCCTTGTGCAGGCCCAGGGCCAGGTCGTTGTACGGGCCGATCCACTCGGTGGCATCGATGGCGCCGGTCTGCAAGGCGGTGAAAATCTCGCCGGCCGGCATGTTGACCACGGTGCCGCCCATCTTGGTCAGCACTTCGCCGCCCAGGCCCGGGGTGCGCATCTTCAGGCCCTTGAAATCATCGACCGAGGTGATTTCCTTGTTGAACCAGCCGGCGGTCTGTACGCCGGTATTGCCGCAGGCCATCGGCAGTACGCCGAACGGTTTGTAGACCTCTTCCCACAGCTGCATGCCGCCACCGTAGTGCAGCCAGGCGTTCATTTCCAGAGCATTGGGGCCGAAAGGCAGAGCACAGAAGAACTGAGCGGCAGGCACCTTGCCCTTCCAGTAGTAAGGTGCGCCGTGGCCCATTTCGGCAGTGCCGCGCGAGACTGCATCGAAGACTTCCAGGGCGGGAACCAGTTCACCGGCGGCGTAGACCTTGATCTTCAGACGCCCGTTGCTCATCTCCTCGACCAACTTGGCGAAGTGCTCTGCACCTACGCCAACGCCGGGGAAGTTCTTGGGCCAGGAGGTGACCATCTTCCAGGTGAAGGTTTGCGAGCTCGAGCCCTCTTGAGGCGCAGCAGCGCTTTTCGAGTCGTCTTTGCAGCCGACCAGCGCAGTGGCGGCAAGGCCCACACCTGCAGCGGCGAGAATGTCGCGACGTTTCATTCAATGCTCCTTTTTTTGTTGTATTGGTCTGACCACGGGATCGCCGAGGGTAGACCGTGCTTGTGTAACATATGGCGTAGTGACTCTCTAGCCTAGTTGTTACGACTAAAGTTGTACGGGCATTGCTGGGTCACAAAAAGCTTGCCTAGAATCGTCGGCCCGCCAACCACAAGGAAGCGGGTGGTGCGACACATGGCCTACCGGCGAATGTTCTGCCTTCATAACTCATAACGATAAAGGACTCACTATGTCCGACAAGCCCCCCTTCCCCCTCGCTCTTGCGTTTCTGATCGATAGTCTCAACGCCCTGTTCGGCAAGGTCTGCGCCTGGCTCACCCTGTTTCTGGTTCTGGGCACGGCAGTCGTCGTGGTGCTGCGCTATGGCTTCGGCATCGGTGCCACCGCACTGCAGGAAGCCATTCTCTATGCCCATGCTCTCGTGTTCATGGGTGCGGCGGCGTGGACGCTGCAACGCAATGGCCATGTCCGTGTGGACATCTTCTACCAGAGCTTCAGCGGCCGCCGTCAGGCGCTGGTGGAGATTCTCGGCAATGTCCTGTTCCTGCTGCCCGTCTGCCTGTTCCTGGGCTGGGCCAGCTGGGACTACGTCAGCAACGCCTGGTCGACCTTCGAAGCGTCCAGCGAGTCGGGCGGTCTGAAGTTCGTCTATCTGCAGAAGAGCATCATCCTCGTGCTGGTCGTCAGCCTGGTTCTGCAAGGTGTGTCCAATCTGATCAAGGCGCTCTACGCCATCACTGGCCGCCTGCCTGTCGCGGAGGTGAAACATGGCTGAGTTGATGGCGATCCTGCTGTTCGTCGGTATCTGCATGGCCTTGATGGCCGGTTACCCGGTTGCTTTCACCCTGGCCGGGGTTTCGCTGCTGTTCGCCGGTGTGGGGGTGCTGACCGGCACCTTCGATGCGGGCTATCTGAGCGCTCTGCCAAACCGTCTGTTCGGCATCATGAACAACCAGACCATGCTGGCGGTGCCGCTCTTCGTGTTCATGGGGGTGATGCTCGAACGATCACGGGTGGCGGAGGATCTGCTGGAGTCCATGGCGCGCCTGTTCGGTACCCTGCGCGGTGGCCTGGCCATTTCCGTGTGCGTGGTCGGTGCGCTGCTGGCGGCATCCACCGGTATCGTCGGTGCCACGGTGGTAACCATGGGCTTGCTGGCCCTGCCGACCATGCTGCGTCGTGGTTATGATCCGGCCATATCCACCGGTACTCTGGCGGCCACCGGTACCCTGGGGCAGATCATTCCACCCTCGATCGTGCTGGTGCTGCTTGGCGACGTGATGTCCAGTGCCTATCAGCAGGCTCAGTTGAAGATGGGGATCTTCTCGCCGAAGACCGTGTCGGTCGGCGATCTGTTCGTTGGCGCTCTGCTGCCGGGCCTGCTGCTGGTCGGTCTGTACATCGTCTACATCATCGTGGTTGCCGTGCTGCAACCGAAGAAGCTGCCGGCGATGTCCAAGGAAGAGCTCGGCGAGGTCGAGTGGGGGCGTCTGCTCAAGGCACTGGTTCCGCCGATGATTCTGATCGGTGCGGTGCTTGGCTCGATCCTCGCCGGCTATGCAACGCCGACCGAGGCGGCTGCCCTTGGCGCAGTGGGTGCCATGCTGCTGGCCTTCAGCAAGGGCAAGCTTAACTTCGGGCAGCTCAAGGAGGTGGCTTACGGCACTACCGAAATCAGCGCCATGGTCTTCATGATCCTGATCGGTGCGTCGCTGTTCTCCCTGGTGTTCCGTGGCTTCGGCGGCGAAGCGCTGATCGAAGACGTCTTCGCGCAACTGCCGGGTGGCGTGCTCGGTGCGTTCTTCATCGTCATGCTGGTGATCTTCCTGCTCGGCTTCATTCTCGATTTCATCGAGATCACCTTCGTGGTGGTGCCGATCGTGGGGCCGGTACTGCTGGCCATGGGCCTCGACCCGATCTGGCTGGGTGTGATGATCGCGCTGAACCTGCAGACATCCTTCCTGACGCCGCCCTTCGGTTTCGCGCTGTTCTATCTGCGTGGCGTGACACCGGCAAGCATTCCCACCAGCACGATCTACAAGGGTGTCGTGCCCTTCATCCTGATCCAGCTGTTGCTGCTGGTGATCGCCTACATGTTCCCCGGCCTGATCACCTGGCTGCCCGAACAGGTCTATGGCAAGTAAGGGCAACGCCCAGGCCTGAACAAAACGCCCGTCTTCGTGACGGGCGTTTTGCTTTTCGCGTTGTCACACTATCCATCAACTGTCTCAACGAGAGGTCGTCATGAGCACCGCCCAAGTCGAACGCGTGGAACTGGATCAACTGACCTGCTGGCGTATCCGAGCCGCCGACAGCGAACTGCTGGTGGCCCAGCAAGGTGCGCAGATTCTCGGCTACCAGCGCGATGGCCAGCCACCGCTGATCTGGCTGAGCCCTGAGGCTATCTACCAGCGAGGTCGGAGCGTACGTGGCGGGGTGCCGATCTGCTGGCCCTGGTTCGGCGACTTGCGGCGTAACCCGCAGGTCGTGCAGGCGCACTACCAGCAACCCGAGGCGCCGGCCCATGGCCTGGTGCGTGCGCTGGACTGGGAACTGCTGGGCATCGACGAGGAGAACGACGGCGTCACCCTGCGCCTTGCCTATGACACGCGCAAGTCGCCACTGGCGGGCTGGCCTCGGGATGCCTGCCTGACCTTCGTCGTGCGTCTGGGGCATGACCTGGGCATGAGTCTGGAAACCCACAACCGTGGCGAGACGCCCCTGGCCCTGAGCCAGGCACTGCACACCTACCTTGCCGTCAGCGACGTGCGTCAGGTCAGCGTCGAGGGCCTGCAGGGCTGCCGCTACCTCGATACCTTGCAGGACTGGCAGGCGCTACGTCAGCAGGACGAGCTCGGCTTCGATGCAGAAACCGATCGCATCTATCTGGATACCCCGGCACGCCTGAGTATCGTTGATCCCGGCTGGGGGCGACGTATTCACCTGGATGCCCGGGGCTCGCGTTCAGCGGTGCTGTGGAACCCCTGGGTGGACAAGGCCCGACGGCTCTCGCAGTTCCCGGACGATGCCTGGCAGGACATGCTGTGCATCGAGACCGCCAATGTGCTGGAGGATATCGTGCGCCTTCAGGCCGGCGAACGCCATCGCCTGGAGCTGCATCTTTCCAGTGATTCGTTGTTTGCCAGGTGAACTTCGCCCCTGTCGACCTCCTTTGCATGAACGCCGGGAAGCCAATCCAGGGTCGTGATGACCAAATCCGCGTCGGCTTCAAGAACGCCTACTCCACCAGGAACTCCGGTGTCCAGGTCAACCTCAGGCGGGTTTATAGCGTGTAGCGGGCCGCAGGCTTGGTGGTGCAGTGCCGGAGGCGCTGCCTTTGCCTGCGTCTCACTCTGTTCGGAGGAGTGCCTTTACTTGAGTACGCCGAGCAACTTCCATATCCGCCTGGACTCTGTATCGGCGCTTATCAGTTCTTCAAGCAAGTCGCCGAGAGGCTGGTTGCCCCACTCGACGGCACGTCGGATAACGTAGGGAACAGGGCTATGCGGCTCGGTTCGTGCCAGGTAGTCGGCGATCTGTGAAAGCTGGAGGTAAGCTTGCCCGCGACTGCTAGGCACCCCGCCAATGGATGATATGGGTAGAAAGGGCTCTGTATTCGGCTCGTTCATTGCCGCTTCGTTTTCAGCTTCGGGTGAAGGGATCTGCCCTGTCATCGGAACGAACTCCTCAATCTGAGAGCGAATGTCAGTCAGTGTCTGGCGCAACGAGCCAAAGCTGGGAGCCAACTCGGCCAGCCAGCCGTCACTCCATGTTTCCAGTCGCTCCAGAGCCGTCAGAGAGGTTTTCAAATCAGTGGCAGCGGCGATGAAGTGGTTCAGAGGCGCTTGCTTGAGTTTTTCATGCAGCTTGCGGTATTCCAGTCGGGCTGCTTCTGCAGCGATCTTGTCCTGCTTGCTGTCGCTGATTTGAATCTGGCGCTGCTGCAGTTGCTGCCAGTCATGCTGGGTCACATGCATGAATTCTGCAGAGTCCAGACCAAAGAGCGGGATGTGCGTCAGGAGGGTGTCGCTGTATTGGCGAATCATCCACTCCAGCGGGAAGACACGCCAGGAGCGATCACCGCCCTCCGGTTGTGGATGGAGTGTATCTGGATAACGCTCACACAAATCTGCCAGCAACTTCATTGCCGCGCTCAGTCCTGCGAGTCCGTAACGCCTTATCCAGGCTTCTCCCAGCCACACGGCGATCATCAGATCCTTGCTGCGTTCGCGCAGCAGATCACCGGCCAACTGCTCCAGTGCGGACCAGTCCGCGCGCTTGAGGTTGCTCTGCCAAACACCGGTTGGCAGACTCGCGTCGTCTTCACGCCGTAGCTCTTTCAGGCAATCCCAGGCCCCCTCGTAACGGAGGCTGGGGCCGCAAACGGCTTCACCAGGGATCGGTTCCAGGTACTGATCAATCGAGACGGATGTCATGGCGTCACTACCCCGCTTTCCAGGAGGTCGGAGAACGGAGAACCAGGTGCGACGACAGGCACCGGCTGTATCGACAGGGGTAGCTTGCTACCCTGACTGAGCAATGACAGGCGGATGAACATCTGAGCCTGAGGACTGGTATCCAGAGCACCACGCACAGGCACCTGCAAGGTCAAGGGAAATTCCGTGTAGTCCATATTCGGTAAACGTTGAGGCATCACATGAGAGCGCATCATGCGCAGCAGGGCCCATGGACCATGGTATTCCCAACTCGCCTCCAGGCCATTTACCGCCATGCTGGGCTGCAAGGGATCGATCACTGGCCGCTGGCTGCTATCAAGAGCCCAGCGCAACGCAAGTTGCAGAGGATCTCCGATACTCCAGCGCAGGCGCTGACTGGATTCTCCAGGGTGATTGAGCCGATGTCCCGCGCCATGTAATGACCAGGCAATCACCTGATCGGCACCTCGCTCATCTTCGCGATCCGTTCGCCAGCGAACCTCAAGTTCCACGCCAGTAGTCCCGGTGTCTTCGCGCATGAACATCGGCCCCAGCCAACTCCTGGCCTGCTTCATCCGGGAGAGAAAATCTTCCGCGGCCAGGCGATTGCCCTGAGGTGCCAATGCCAGCCCCTTCTCTGCTGCCTCCAGGTGGGTATCGATCAATTCCAGCAAGTGCTTGACGCGGGCTGGATTCGCATCCCCGTTTTCCAACTGGTATGAAAATGGAAAGCGCCCTGCCAGATACTGGTTGAAGTAGTCTGCCAGCGCGCTCCAGGCCCGTTCTGCGATCTGTACCTGTAACTGGTTGCAGCGCTTGTACACCTGCTCCGTAACCTCCCGGGCATAGCGAGCCAGATCCCCATCGCCCTGCGGTAGGCTGGCGGTGGATAGCACCTGCTGGCAGTTGCCGATGTCGATTTCCACCAGATCCCGACTCATCAGCCGTTCGAACAATGCCGGAGAACTTGTGGGGTTCTGCGCTTTGTACTTCTGCATTTCATCCGTTATCGAACTGAGCCGCGCGACCTTCTCCTGATGCGGCAATGGCAAGTCTTTCTGGATTCTCAGCCAAGCAAGCTCAGGTTTTATCTTGTCGGTGGTGCTACTGATTGCTGCAAACTGTCGAGCCAGGGACGCTTTCAGATCTTGTACATCGGTCGCGCGAAACAGCTTGAGCCCCAGATTGGGTGTACCGTCCCACTCGGAAATCAGGTAGCGCTCGGTGAGCAGCGGCAAGCTTTCGATGTCGCCGAGTACGGCATCGATGTCTGCCATGGCGCGCAGCGTCAACTGGGATTGCAGGGTATTGGCAAGATCGGCACGTCCAAGCGCCCGCAGGGCCTGGATCACCTGGATGGCCTGTTTTACGGATACGTGGAAGATGTCCGTTTCTGAGCTGTACTTTCCATTGGGGGTGGTCAGCTCCGACCATATCGCCAGTGCCGCAGCCTGTTCTGCAGCCTTGAGTATTCCTGAGCGATAAGCCGGCGCTATCTGTACCAGCTCCTGAGTCACAAAGTCCTGATAGCCCTGCTGGTAAACCAGCGCCTGGGTCATTTGCTGCTTGGTGATATTACTCAGTATCTGAGGGTCGATAGCGGTATTGGGGCTACGCATTGCCCTCACGACGAAGTCTCGCTTGAGCAGGTCATTGATGCTTCTCGACAACTTGCTGATGTGTTTCTGCAACATGAGCGTTCCGCCAGCCTGCCGCTGAAGCAGATTGTCTCGGCTACCCGTCCCCTCGATCCATTTACTCTGGAAACTCCTTTGTAGCTGTTGAGCCTCGAGCGTGATGGAAGCCTCGATGGTTGGACCCAGAAGTCTGCTCTGCTTCACGTCGTTCATCAGGCCATGATAACCAGGCACCAGCTCACCACCGCTGCCATGGCTCCACGCCGAGTTGGTGAGGACGATGAGATCCTCCAGGTGTCCGATGAGGCTGTTGATTTCCTCCAGCTTGTGCAGGGAGCTATCCCGGCCATGTTCCAGATCAGTCAGGTGTCGCTTGAGATAACCGGCAGGTGTAACGAAATTGCCCGCCAGGAAGTATTGCTTCAGCCAGAACTTCATCAGAGCCTGGAATTGTCCCGAGAGATTTTTGCGGTTGGGCTCGAGATCTACAGGACGTAGGTCAGGTGCGGATAGATTCCGCAAGGTATTGTCGTAAAAGGATTTTTTAGACAGGCTGCCAGGGTCTAGACTGAGCTCCAGCGCATCATTGCTCAACTGTGCCAGCGATTCGATGACGCCCTCCTGGCCGGCAAGGGTTATGTTTAGCAGGCGATTGTGGCTTTCGAGATTGACCACTCCTTCAGCCAGCGTGCGAGCTTTCACATAGGTCGGCCATTGATCTGGCTGAGCGCTCTCGACATTCGGACGCGTCTGGTCATTACGTATATCCAGCAGCGTCTTCAATTGATATTCCTGCAGTTGCTTCAGGGGAATGATGGCCTCGCGGCGCGCCATGCCTCGCAACAACAGATCCATCTGGGCATCCAGCGAAGAACCCCATGAAGAGGGATAGACCAGCGATGAAAAGTGCCATCGAGGTGCCTGCTGTAGCAGCACCCAGAAGGCCTGAACATTGAGTCGTGCCTGATCCCGATGACGCTCGGTGCCCCGCAGGCTTGCATGGCTGGCATGCGTCTCCCGCAACAGGCGACTCAATTCACGAGCGTCCTGTTGCCTTCCCTGCCACACCCACAGCATGCTCGACAGCCAGCAGATACCGAGCACAACGGCTAAGCCGCCGATTGTTTTCTGCCAGAGTTGACGCAAGCGTAAAACGCGTGGCAGGGCCTGTGCCAAGCCCTGTTCGGCCAGGAACCGCTGCCGCCACAACATCTGTGTGAATACCCCTTGCATTGCAGGTAACTCGCCAGGGTAGAGCTGCTCTGGGTTCGATTCTGCAAGCACTTGCGAAGAGCCCAGGTAGAGGCCACGAAGCTTCGGTGCTTCGCCTTGGGCATTGCCCTGGAAAACGGGCTCCAGCAAGGTACGCAAGTTGCCTTTGAGCCCCAGCAACAGATCCGGCAGGCGGTACAGATCCTCAGCCAGTTCGCCTTTCAGAGCCCCCACCTCGATGATGGCAGCCCGCATACTTTGCACCACCGCCTCCAGTGCGTCGTCGAGCCAGTAGCTTTGCCAATGGGCGTCCAGACCATAGGTTGATGACCAGCCCAGTAGGCGTTCTCGGCTCTCTTCGGGGAGTGCGGCTATGAGTTCTTGAAACCCCGGCATTTCTTCGAAACCCGTGATCAGGACATACACCGGAATGACCAGACCAAGGCGCTGCAGCAGTTCACCGAAGCGACGACGCAGGATGACCGTATCGGCGGTACTCTGTGTACCATCCTGCAACTGGTCGAGAGGAATGTTCCAGATCACGCCATCCAACGGGCGCTGGCCACGTAGCCTCAACAGCATGCTGAGCAGGCGCCGCCAGGCGAAGTTGGGAGTGCTACTGCTATCACTGGGCAGGAATACGGCCTGTGGCACCGCCAGCACGGCGCCATCCTGGTCGGCCCACCAGCGACCGAACCAGGCTGGGCGTCCGGCTGGAGTGAGTTGCCAATCGGGACAAAGCTGACTGCCCTCCCGTGGGTCGCCTAGCAGCATCAACCAGGGAATCTGGTAGCGTGACTCGATCCCTTGTTCTTGCTCCATCTTGCGCACCGCTGCGTAGAAGCTGCGGATCGCTATTCCCGATTGTGTGCGTAGCCACCAGAGTACGACGATCAGGATTACCAACAGCAGGAGAGCGCCAGCCACACTGGGTATGATCACCAGAGTACTCATTCTGCCGGGCTCCCGTTCTCTTCCATGCTGACCAGGTGCAGCAATGGGGCTAGCTCCGACTGAATGTCGCGCCACATCCAGTGTCCGGTCGCGCTCAGAACCAGTATCAAGCCGCAGATCGCCAGGCTCAGGCGCATTCCATCCGGGAGTGTTCGTAGTATGGGTAAACGCAGAGCTGCGACCCGGGTTGGCCGCGCGAGGCTGTTCAACGTCCCGGTCACCGTAGGCTCACGCTGCCAGGCGAAGGTGAAAAGAGCGCGCCGCCAGCGAGCATGCAGTGCACGACCGTGCTCACTGCGCAAGCCGCCATAGAAGCCAAGGATCAGACATTGGAGATAGACGTTAGCCAGATCACGAGAGGCTGGCGTGCGCTCCTTGAGCAGTTTGTGAATGGTTCTGGGTAGGCGTTCGCCCGCATTGCGCGAGCCGTACAGGCGAGTTTCCAGAGGGTTTGGTTGCCATGCCGCACGGCCTGGCCAGTCATCGAACAGAAGACGTTCGTCCACCAGGGCGACGAACGCATAGACCATCGCTTTGACCTGGTTCGAGGATGATGTGCCTACGCTAGCGAATGCACTGCGCCAAAGGCGACGAACCACGAGGATCGTTGCCTCCGCCATGCGTTCGATCTGTTCGTTGCCGGCATCGCTGAGTCCTGCCATGCCATGCCATATTTTCCGCCATTCGATCCAGGCCTCGCAGAATGCCAGACTCAATGGCGCTTCTCCGAACTCGGGGGGATAAAGGGGAGCTCTCCTTTCCGACATCTCATTGCATCCTTGGCCTGGGGCTGATTTCAGTGGGTATCGGTTGTGAATAGAAGTACTTGCCAGGGACTTGCGCTCGCTCTTTGCGAAGTGACGGTCAGGCACAAGGGCTGGTCGGGATCAAACCAGTCACCGGATGCCTGGATCAGGAAGAGATGTGTCTCCTCGCCGACGCCGTAAGCTGTTCGCTCGTTGCGGCTCATCGGTTTGTGAGCCAGGCCGCTCATGCGCTGCTGCTTGAGTGTGGGAACGTGCTGTTGCGAGGCGATCACGGTCTGAGCCAACCAGGCCTGTGCGGCCTGCTGGCCTGTGCCAGCAGGCATGCGCAGGCCAACCACCAGACGCTGGCGAGATGTCTGGGAATCCGGTAGGTCAATGGAAAAGCCCTGCTCGGACTGTTCGAATACCAGGCAACGGTAACCGATGCGAATGCCGTCGAGAGTCCGGTGAAGCCACTCGCTCACTTCGTCGAACCCGCGTTTGAGTTCGAGGAAATCGAGCGGCGTGAACGCAGGTACTCCGTTCAGCGGATCAAGTGTGCACCAGGTCCCGGCCAGTCCGGCCAGCAAGCCGTGCAGGTGCGCCGGGGTTGCCACTCGGCTGTTCAAGGCAACTTCAACTTCTGGAAGGCGAGCCCACAGCGCTGTCAATTGCCACCGGAGCTCCTTTATGTCATCACGATTTCCCGCTTGTTCGGCCTGTCGTAGCCTCCCGGCGAGAAACATGCATTTCTCCCGACCACGTGCGCATAGCGTGGAGACCATGTGCCCCAGTTCCGACTCCGGCAGGATCAGTGCCATGGGGGGTACGTAGGATTGCTTGATGAACCTTCCGCCCTCTTTGGCAACTCGCAACAGGGGAAGACAAATCGAATCTGCCCTTTCGCTGTCCGTTACCAGGCGCAGATTGGGGCGCCAGACCAAGATCGGTTCTGGATGTTCGCCACTGGCCAGATCGGGAACCGCCTCCCCGAGACATGACTGCAGGCGGCCGTTGAAGGGCAGTACCTGGCCGCTTCGACCCAGTGGGTTGACGGCGAGGTAGACCGTCACGCTGGCATTGGGCGAGGCCGTAACGGCAGGCCCGACATCAAGCTCCGGAGCCTTGCCGGTACCTGGTTGCACGCTGACGGGCAGACCGTCTGGCAGGATCGCTTCGAGAGACTGGATACGCACCAGGCCGGTGCTGAGCGCAGCAGGGTCAACCTCCAAATCGGTCACTCCCCAGAACCAGGGGTTACTCGCTTTGGCGCAGAGGGCAGCGAGAACTTCCGCACGAACCCCCTGCAATTGGAAATGTTGAGGCAACAGTTGCATGCCCTCGTGCCAGCAGACTGCATCCGGCAGAACCTTCATATTTGCCCCCTTGTTCCCTTCGACATGTGCTGTGTGGTGTCCGGCCGCGTGCGCAATGATTGGCTAACGGTCTTGATCGGTCAGAAGACGCATTCCCCTGCTATCGAAGCGAAGCCATACATGGCCTGACTTTCTCAGCCGCAAGCGGTGCGTGCCAGGAGTGCTATAGCCTGAGAACACCAAAAGCCCTACGGACGAGTCGCCGGCAAAGGGAAAGTTGCGGACTTCGCGAAGCTGCCCAGGTACAAGCTCCAGGCTCCATACCGAAAACAGCTGCCGATAGTCGCGACCGTACTGCTCTCGTTGCGTGAACCATTGTCCGGCTGGGATCTCGGACAGCAGCTTGAGCAGATCAGGGTCGTGCACGGCGACGAAATCGACGGCAATGGGTGTGTCGTCGTTGGCTCGTTCCGCTACGTCTAGCGTCAGGCTGTCCAGTTCGATCCTCTCCCCGCGGAAGGCACATCCGGCCAACGCGAGATTCACACCCAGCAGCACTGAAAGCAGCCTGGAAATCAAACGACCTTGTGTCATGAAGACTTTGCCCTGAATTCTGTAGTCTTTAATACAAAATATTCTCATTTGCAATTATATAAACCTGAACTAAGATTTAGGAAAGTCTGTCGTTGCGATGGGCTTGTCTTGGATGGGTCGCTAGGACGGGTTCGTGCTCTGTCCGGTCGCGATTCAGCAAGGGAGTGCGAGCAGGGGAGTTGACCGCTGCATTGCGCTCCAGGTACTACCAGGAGCCCACCAACATGGCTGAAAGTACGCAACACAAGCTGGATAGAATCCGCCCACCTCGGGTTCAGATCACCTACGACGTCGAGATAGGCAGCGCCATCGAAAAGAAGGAACTGCCCCTTGTGGTCGGCATCCTCGCCGATCTTTCCGGCAAGCCCGAAGTGCCCTTGCCCAAGATCATGGAGCGTCGTTTTACCGAGATCGATCGGGACAACTTCAATGAGGTTCTTGCCTCCATTGAGCCGCGCAGCACCCTGCAGGTGGAGAACACCATCAGCGGCGACGGTAGCAAGCTCAACGTCGAGCTGCGCTTCCGTCACTTCGACGACTTCGATCCGGTCAACATTGTCAGGCAGGTCACCCCGTTGCGCCGCCTCTACGAAGCTCGCCAGCGCTTGCGCGATCTGCTTACCAAGCTTGATGGCAACGACGATCTCGACAAGCTGCTGCAGGAAGTTGTGAGCAACACCGAAGGCTTGCAAGAGATCAAGTCTTCACGTCCCGAAGGTGGGGCTCCAGTCGATGACGTAGCTGCCACCGACAGCGACGCGCCGATCGAATGACGTCCCCCTGAATTTCCGGAGATAACGTAATGGCAACCGAGTCCGGTGCTTCAAGTGAGAGCACGACCCAGACCCTGACCCTGCTTGATCGAATCATCGCTGAGGGGCGTATGGCCCATGACGAGAACCAGCAGGGTTATGCCCGCGACATGCTTGCGGAGTTCGCCACTCAGGTTCTCGACGAAGGCATGGCCATAGACAAGGACACCGTGGCGATGATTAACGACCGCATCAGCCAGATCGACAGGCTGATCAGCGACCAACTCAACGAAGTTCTGCACCATCCCGATCTGCAGAAACTGGAAGCCTCATGGCGTGGCCTGCACATGCTGGTGGATCAGACCGAGACCAGCAGCCGCCTGAAGCTGCGCTTGCTCAATGTGACCCAGAACGAGTTGCAGAATGACCTGGAGAAGGCCGTCGAGTTCGACCAGAGTGCGCTGTTCAAGAAGATTTACGAGGAGGAGTACGGCACCTTCGGCGGACACCCATTCAGTCTGCTGGTGGGCGACTACAACTTTGGCCGTCATCCGCAGGATGTCGCCCTGCTTGAGAAACTCTCGAACGTTGCCGCTGCTGCCCACGCTCCCTTCATCGCTGCCGCCTGTCCCAAGCTGTTCGACATGAATAGCTTCACCGAGCTGGCTGTGCCTCGTGATCTCTGCAAGATCTTCGAGAGCGCTGAGTTGATCAAATGGCGTAGCTTCCGCGAGAGCGAGGATTCACGCTACGTTTCTCTGGTGTTGCCGAATTTTCTCCTGCGCTTGCCCTATGGTCCCGATACCAGTCCGGTGGAAAGCATTGGCTACGTCGAGGATGTAAATGGCACCGATCACTCCAAGTATCTTTGGGGTAACGCTGCCTGGCTGATGGCCCTGCGTATCACCAGCGCTTTTGCTAAGTACGGCTGGTGTGCGGCGATTCGCGGCGCCGAAGGCGGTGGTGCAGTGGAGGGTTTACCAGCCCATACCTTCCGCACCCTGTCCGGTGATCTGTCGCTGAAGTGTCCGACAGAGGTGGCCATCACCGACCGCCGTGAGAAGGAGCTCAATGACCTCGGATTCATCTCCCTCTGCCATAAGAAGAATACGGACACCGCAGTCTTCTTTGGTAGTCAGACCACCAACAAGGCGAAGACTTACAACACTAATGAAGCCAACGCCAACGCCCGTATCTCGGCCATGCTGCCATACGTGCTGGCGTCCTCGCGCTTCGCCCACTACCTGAAGGTGATCATGCGCGACAAGGTGGGCAGCTTCATGACTCGCGACAACGTGCAGACCTACCTCAATAACTGGATCGCGGATTACGTGCTGATCAACGACAACGCGCCCCAGGAAATCAAGGCTCAATACCCTCTACGTGAAGCTCGCGTGGACGTCTCGGAAGTTGCCGGCAAGTCGGGTGTCTATCGCGCCACGGTGTTCCTGCGCCCGCATTTCCAGCTGGAAGAGCTGACTGCTTCGATTCGCCTGGTGGCCAACCTGCCACCACCGGTTGCTGCCTGATCCTGCGTTCTCGCCGGCTCACCCGGCGGGAGCTCGGCAATATTCACCCATTTCCAGACCTAGGAGCTATCCACGATGGATGCCATCATTCTCGACCTTGGCAACGACATCAAAGGCGACAGCTTGCTTGAGGGTTACACCGACAAGATTGAGTTGATGTCCTACAGTCACAATGTGGCGATGCAGGTCACCAACGATGTCAGCAACTCGGAGCGCACTTCCGGCAAGCCGCATGTTGGCGAGCTCTCCGTCACCAAGTTCGTCGATACCTCGACCCCCTCGCTCAACGAATACTGTTGCGCCGGCAAGCCCATAACCAAAGCCACCATTACCATTGGGCGCAACGCCGCCGAGAGCGACGGCAAGCTGCTGCCCTTCATCGTCTATACCATCGACAACGTGGTGATCTCCAGCGTCAGTGTCACTGGTGGGGTTGGTGGCAAGCCGGTGGAAACCCTGTTGCTGAACTTCACCAAGATCAAATGGGAGCTCACCGCACAGAAGGGCGATGGCACCAAGGAAGGCACGGCTGCCTCTACGTGGGATCTAGCTGCCAACAAGCTCGTCAAGTAAGGATGCGACCGCTCCATGCAACACAGCGGACTGCTACCCCCTCTGTTCGAGCGTCTCTCTGTTCAGGCGGACGAGACACCGGGCTTCGATAGCGATGACTTGGCCGAGTCCGTCCGTTTGGAGTTGGTGCGCTTGCTTAATACCCGTAGCCATCCACGCTTCTCTGGCCGGCCGCTTACCGTGCTGGACTACGGCATCTCCGATTGGAGTGCTCTGCAGGCCCTGCGGGTCGATGATCGCCAGAAACTGCTGCGGGAGCTGCGCGCTGCTGTGCAGCACTTCGAGCCGCGTCTGCAATTGAGCGAGATCGATGTCGAGGCCCTGCCAGGTCAACCTCAGCGCCTCGGTATCCGCTTGGCCGGTCAGCTACGTAGCGGCTGCCGCGCCTGGCCAGCTCTGTTTCTCCTCACTCACGGGGGAGATAACTTGGAGGTTTGCCTTGAGCGACTCGATTGATGCCGATCTGCTGGACTACTACCAGCGCGAACTCACCTGGCTGCGACATGCCGGTGCCGGCTTCGCACAGCGTTATCCCAAGGTGGCACGGCGCCTGGAGCTCGCCCCTAACGAATGCCAGGATCCCCATGTCGAGCGGCTGCTGGAAGGCTTTGCCTTACTCAGCGCCCGGCTGCACCGGCGCCTGGACGACGACTATGCCGAGTTCAGCGATGCCTTGTTGGAACAGCTCTACCCACTTGCCCTGAGACCCCTACCCTCCTGTGCCATCGTACAGTTCGAGCCGGATCTGAATCAGGGCAGTCTCGCCGAGGGCTATACCCTGCCCCGCGATACGCCGCTGTTCGTCACCACTCGTGACGGCGCCAGCATACACCTGCGCACCAGCGCCGACGCAGTACTTTGGCCGCTGTGCATCCGTGAAGCGACCCTGCTGGATGGCGACGCTGCCGTGGCTTTTTCTGGCGATCCACGGGCGCGCTCCGCTCTGCGACTAACCCTGGAGTGTCTGGGGGAATTCGACTGGGCACATCTGTCAGTGCGCAGCCTACGGGTGCACCTGGCTGCTTCACCGATGACCAATGCGACGCTCTACGACCTGCTTGGTGCTCACTGCCTCGGAGTGTGGAGCGGTGTGTCCAGGAGCACGTTCCAGGCCGTACCCGGCGTGATTGCTCCGGTAGGTTTTTCCGATGATCAGGCTTTGCTTCCCGATCAGGACGGCCAGCATCCCGGCCTGCGTCTGCTGGCGGAGTATTTCTCTTTCCCCGACAAGTTTGGCTTTTTCGACCTGCCGCTGCTGCCGCCTGCTGATGGGGGCCGTGGCTGCCAATTGTTGATCGCTTTCGACCGTGCCCCCATCGGTCGCCTTCACCTGCAGGCGGGGGGGCTGCGCTTGGGCTGCGCCCCGGCCATCAATCTGTTCCCGCGTACATCCGAGCCACTTCGCCCGGATGGCACCTGCAGTGAATATCGCCTGATAGCCGATGCTTACCGCGAGAGTAGCCTGGAGATCCACAGCGTCCGCAGCCTGCGTGCCGCCACCCCGCAGGGGGTGCGTTTTGTGGAGGCCTATTATGGACACGCTCATGGCAATGCAAGCCTTTACTGGCATGCCCGCCGCGTCCAGAGCCTGAACCCTGTACGGCCAGGAAGCGACCTGTTGTTGAGCCTGGTGGATACCGCCTTCGATCCGTTGCAGGACACCCCTGAGTACAGCCTCACCGCCGAGTTGCTGTGCACCAATCGACATTTGGCCGAGAACCTTCCCGCCGGCACCCGTCTGGACTTTGAACGTCCCGGCCCGGTTGCCCAGGCCAGCCTGCTGGCACCCCCGACGCCACAGAGCCTGCCGTGCTTGTCCGGCCCCTCTCGCTGGCGACTGGTATCCCAACTGAGCCTCAATCATTTGTCCCTGGTGGAAGGCCCCGATGCTCTTGATGCTCTGCGCGAACTACTTCACCTGCATAACCTGCGGGATGAGGCCGGATCGCGCCGCTTGGTGGACGGCCTGGTAGAACTCACCTGCGAGCGTGTACTGGCGTGGGTCGGTGAGGATGCCTGGCGCGGCTGGCGCAACGGTCTGGAGGTGCGCATCAGACTTGACCCGCTGCATTTTGCCGGCACCAGCACCGTGTTGTTCTCCGCCGTGTTGGCGCAGTTCTTCTCCCTCTATGCCACACCTAACCGCTTCGTGCGCACGGTGTTGGTGGACACCGACAAGGAGATTCGGACATGGCAGCCTCAAGCCGGCAAACCCCTCAGTCTCTGAGCTTGCGCCTGCGCGAGAAGCCTCAAGCTTTCGAGTTCCTCCAGGCCCTGTTGCTGCTGGAGCGCGAACGCCCCGACGCCACTCCGCTGGGCCAGGGAAGCAGCCCGGACGAGGAGGCACTGCGCTTGCGCGGGCCGCTCACGCCGACCTTCGCCGCAAGCCAGGTGGAGCGTCTTGAAGAAGCGCCGGGTCAGCCCCCCGTGCTCAGTACCGCCATATTCGGCCTGGGCGGCCCCGATGGCCCGCTGCCCTATGCCTATCAGGAGTGGTTACAGCAGCGTGCCCGCTACAAGGATCATGCCCCGGCGGAATTCCTCGACCTGTTCCAGAATCGCCTGCTCGCCCAGTTCTACCGGGTGCTTGGCCGCCATCGGCTGGCCCTCGGTTTCCAGCCGCCGGAGCAAGCCCCCGTGCACTCGCAGTTGCTGGCCTTGGCTGGCTTGCTGCCGCGCAGCCTGCAGCAGCGCATGGATCTGCCGGACGCTGCCGTGATCGCCCGCGCAGCGCTCTTCAACGGCCCGCGTCGCTCCCTGGCCGGCTTCGCCGTGCTGGTGCGCCACCAGCTCGGCGTAGCGGTGGATTACGAGGCCTACCAAGGCGTATGGCGGGAGATCCCCTCGGCCAGCCGCAGCCGCCTGCAATTTGGCGGGCGTAACCTCGGGTTGGGCCAGGACGCGATTGCCGGTACCCGAGTCTGGGACGAGCATGCGGGCATTCGCCTCACCCTCGGCCCGCTGAGCGCCGAGCTGATCAACGCCTACCTGCCCGGAGGCGCGCAGCACCAGAAGCTCGCAGACCTCGCAGGGCTATACCTCGGCCCCGATCTGGACTGCCACTTGCGTCTGTTGATGTCCCCCAGCACTCCTCTGCGCCTGGAGCGTCGGCAGCCGCCACGCCTAGGCTGGAGTGGCGGGCTGCATCTGACCGCTGAAAGCCTCTTGCAACGCATCGATACTCACCTGCGGCTCAAGGAGATAGCCTGATGGAACTAGCTGCACTCGTCGGGCGCCTCAACGCCGACAGCCGCCGCGCCTTGGAGCGCGCTGCCCAGTGCTGTCTGCAGCGCACCCACCATTATGTGGAAATCGAGCACCTGCTGCTGGAACTGCTCGATATTGAAGGCGGCGACCTGGCCTGGTTGCTGCCTCGCTTCGGTTTGGAGCGCGACAGCGTTGCCGCCGAGATCGGCCGTGCTCTGGAGCTGTTCAAGGCCGGCAGCACCCGTACCCCCGCTTTCTCTGCCCAGACCATCGGCCTGCTCGAGGACGCCGTGGTGCAGGCCAGCGTGATGGGGCAGGCGAATATCCGTTCTGGTCTGCTGCTGCTTGCCCTGCTGGATCGTGACGAGCGCCGCAGTCTGTTGCTCAACAGCGCCTCCTCGTTGCTGCGCATCCCCCGGGAAGCCTTGCACAGCAACCTGTTGGAATGGACTCAGGGCTCCCGCGAGCACCGCGGTGGGCCGAACCCGGGAAACAAGGCGCGTTCGATCCAGGATTTGTCCCAGGAAAGCGTACTCGACCAGTACACTCAGGATCTCACCGCTGACGCTCGCGCCGGGAGTATCGACCCCATCGTCGGGCGCGACGGAGAGATCCGCCAGAGCATCGACATCCTCCTGCGTCGCCGACAGAACAACCCGATCCTGGTGGGTGCTCCCGGCGTTGGCAAAACTGCCGTCGTCGAGGGCCTGGCTCTACGCATCGCTGCGGGCGATGTACCGCCACCTCTGCAGGACGTGGTTTTGCGAGTGCTTGACCTCGGCCTGTTGCAGGCTGGCGCCGGTGTCAAGGGTGAGTTCGAGCAACGCCTCAAGGGAGTGATCGAGGCTGTGCGTAGCAGTGAACATCCGATCATCCTGTTCGTCGACGAAGCTCACACATTGATCGGCGCTGGTGGTAGTGAAGGAGGCAGCGATGCCGCCAACCTGCTCAAGCCTGCCTTGGCTCGGGGCGAATTGCGCACCGTAGCTGCTACCACTTGGCTGGAATACAAGAAGTATTTCGAGAAAGACCCTGCCCTGGCCCGTCGCTTCCAACTGGTACAGATAGAGGAACCGGATGAAGTGACTGCAGTGGAGATGCTGCGTGGTGTTGCCGCCAAGTTGGAGCACCACCACGGTGTACAGGTGCTCGATAGCGCCATCCAGGATGCGGTGAAGCTCTCCCATCGCTACATCTCTGGTCGCCAGCTACCGGACAAGGCCATCAGTGTGCTTGACACCGCCTGCGCTCGGGTCTCCCTTGGCCAGCACGACGTCCCGCCACCGCTGGAAAGTCTGCGGCATCGCCAGCAGGCTCTGGGGGAGGAACTGCAACGCCTACGACGAGAACAAGCCACCGGCCTTGATCATGGTGGGCGCATCATTGCTCTGGAGCAGGAGTCCAGTACCAACCTGGCAGCTATCCGCGACCTGGAAATCCGCTGGGGCGAAGAGCGCGAAGCCGTCGGCGAGTTATTGGAGGCCCGCCACGAGCTGCTCTCACTTGGCGAAAGCAACGACGCCAGCCACCTTGATGAACGTATCGATCAACTTGCCACCGAGCTTTCCCGGCTGGAGGCCGGCCTCGATGCTATCCGCCAGGACGATCCCCTTGTACCCGAGCAGGTTGACTCTCGCACTGTGGCGGCAGTGATAGCCGGCTGGACCGGCATCCCCATCGGCAAGATGCTTGCCGACGAGGCCTATGCAGTGCGTACTCTCGGCCAGCGCCTGGGGCAGCGGGTCACGGGCCAGAACAGCGCCCTGGCCACCATCGCCCAGCGCATCCAGGCCTACCGAGCCGGCCTCACCGATCCGGCCAAACCGGTGGGTGTGTTCCTGCTGGTCGGTCCCACTGGCGTCGGCAAGACCGAGACTGCCTACGCACTGGCCGACGCTCTCTATGGCGGTGAGCGCAACCTCATCAGTATCAATCTTTCCGAGTACCAGGAAGCGCACACCGTCAGCCAGCTCAAGGGGGCCCCCCCTGGCTATGTCGGCTATGGCAGCGGTGGCGTCCTCACTGAAGCCGTGCGCCGCCGGCCCTACTCCGTAGTGCTGCTGGACGAGATCGAAAAAGCTCATCCGGATGTGCTGGAAGCTTTCTACAACGTTTTCGACAAGGGTGTGATGGAAGACGGCACCGGGCTGGTGGTGGACTTCAAGAACACCGTCATGCTCGCCACCAGTAACGTTGGTGCTGAACTGCTGCTTGATACCCCGGTCGATCAGGTCGGTAGCGATGCCTTTAACGAATACTTGCGCAAAGCCCTGGTACAAGCCTTCCGCCCCGCCTTCCTCGCCCGAATGACCGTCGTGCCTTACTGCCCACTGGATGAGGCGACTCTGGAAGGCATCGTCCTGGCCAAGTTGGGGAAATTACAGGAGCGCTATAAGGCTGCCACCGGCAAGCCGTTCGATTTCGACCCGGCGATCGTCAAAGCCGTACTCGCCAAATGCAGTTCGGCGGGCGCTCGTGATATCGAGAATGTGCTGATGGCGCAGGTGACTGGAAAGTTGGCGGAGTGGGTGCTGGGCTGACTAATCATTCTCCTGATCGATTTCGAATCAATCGAGACATTGCCATGATTCAAATAATGGATATCTCAGGGCGTCGAAGTTGGGAGCAAGGTTTCTGCATCTTGGGTGCCTATGTGTATTGGCATTCGATCTCGGGCTCTCATGCGGTTTACAGGCGCAATGGCTGGTGCTTTGTCGCCGTACATCCAAGCCGGATTGGGTCGGCGGTAATTTTTATATAACTACGCATTCAGGAAAAATTGGCAGGCTGCGCGTTGGAGCGGATGCCGCCATGCGTTTTTTCGATTCAAACCTTCCATCAAGGGGCGCGGATAATGAAAACCTACTTGGGAAACGGTTGGGAAAGACACTCCAGGGATGCGAATGTACCAACGGATGCCTATCTAACTTGTCATGGCTCCTGGGAAGTTGGTGATGGTTGGACTACAAGTCCAAGCTCAATGATTTTCTACACTTTTCATGGCGACAGCATGTACACGGTTGAAATTCAGCAGGTGTTAGAACAGCCCAGGCGTTTAAGGTTGGACGCTGATGTGTTCGATGTTAGCCCTCGCTCCGCAACCAGTATCTCTCGCCCCAATACGCTAATCTGGAATTATCATTTTACTTCCTGGGATACTGCCGATCATATGGATGCCATATCCATGGGGAGAAAGGGGCCTTTGACCGGCGATCTACTTACTCTGAGACCCAGTAATGAATCAGCACTCAGCTGTATTTATGATGATCGTCAAACTTCAAACCTGAAAAAATTGTTCAAAACTCTTGTGTGCCACAACATTTGCTATGAGCGTGTTCATTTTCTGGTATGTCGCGCAGTGGAAGGTAGGAATACCAGAAAAGAGCCGAAGAGCACGAAGGAGCTTTACCAACAGAAAACCCCCTATTGGTAGGCTGAAGCTATTGGGCTGAAGCCATGTCGGTACTGAGATGACAAGAGGGGGGAAGCATAGAGCCATTTCGTTCTCGGCGGCCTCATCAGGCTTGCCCAAATCACCGTTTGTTTTGGCCTGGTTCGTCTCTGGCTATCTTTTTGACATAACGAGGATCACATTGCGAAATGTTGACAGGGCGAGATGATTAATTGCGAGCCTTGTCTTATCAGCCACTTCTACTCAAGCGACACAGAACCATGAATGAGAAAACAGCTCTCTCACTGTTACGTGCAGACCCAGGCAATGCCTGCCATATACTGGGGTTTCTCGTTGTGCCTGACACGCAACTGGCAACCCATGGTGGCCCTTGCAACATCACGGCCAGGCAGGTGGATGACAATGTATTCGAACTGGTCGCCACTCATGGCAACGGCAGAGACTTCTTCTTTCCCTATCGCCCACAGGGTGTGGGGCAGTGCATGGTTCCCGGTAATTGTCCTACGGGTACTATCGTACTCACAGGAGGAATGAACGGCTGTTCGCTTCAAGTTGAAAGGCAGGCCAATGGGTCTTACGTTTTCCAGCATGATGCCAACGGCAAATATTTGCAGCGCCAAGCGACAACCCGCTGTCGTATCAATTACCAAGACTACGCTGGCCCTTTAACGAGTGACGGTGTCGGTTTGGGCATCCACAGGGCTCTTGGTAAATTCGAGGGTAAGGCCAATCGCTACCCGCAGAACACGTTGATCTCCGTGAAAGAGGAAAAGGGATGGGGAATCTACACATGCTGCATCGTAACGTATACCGAACCTAAGACAGGTCTTTTATCCAGCCTATTCGGCAAAACAGATTTCACCACTCGACATGGAGTGGCTCTGCCTTCTCGCTCGCCCTGTATCGTACGTATTGAATGACCGGCCGCTGCCTGGGCAAATAGCAACTGGATCATCTCGGGCTTTCATTGTTCGTATTCGGGTATCGCCATAACAATAACTTCAGCGGTCTGTTCGGCCTCACTCTCTTCGCCGAGGTAATCAATGCCACGTCCAACCGACACCACCACCAGCATTTTCCTCACTGCGTCGGCATTGACGAGCCTCTATCCAGAGGTTCTCTCGGGTCAGGAAGACTTGAACGGACTGGCCAGACTGACACTATCGGGTTTGAGCGCCACGCCACTCACCCTTCCCGACACCATCGCCACTCATCTCACACTCACCCTGCAAAACGACGTCAACCAACGCCCCATCGACGCCCTGGTCGCCGAGATTCGCCAGCTCCCTGCCGATGTAACGGTTGACCGCTATCAGGTGGTGATGCGCCCCTGGCTCTGGTGGTTGACGCTGGCCGGCAACAACAGAGTGTTTCAGAACCTCTCTACCCCAGACATCGTCACCACGATCTTCAAGGCTCACGGTTTTACCGATTTCAAATGGTCGCTCTCCAGCAGCTACGAGTCGCGTGAGTATTGTGTTCAGTATGCGGAGAGCGATTTCGCCTTTATTTCTCGGTTGCTGGAGGAGGAGGGAATTTTCTGGTTCTTCACCCACGAGGATGGCAAGCACACGTTGGTGCTGGGAGACAGCAGCGATGCCTTTGTGCCCATCCCTAACGGGCCGCAAGTGCCTTACTTGGGGCAGGAAATCGGTGCGCGCGAGCTGCATGGCATTCGCTCGGCGCAGTACAGCGTTCAGGCGGTCAGCGGTGTGTACAGTGCGACGGACTATGCGTTCACCACACCTTCTACCTCGCTTTACAGTCAGGCAGAAGCGGTAGCCGGCCCGCTGTCGGTGTACGAACACCCGGGCGGCTACATAGCCAAGGTACGAGGCGATGCGTTGACCAAGCAGCGTGTGGAGGGGCTGCGCAGCCAGGAGAAGCGGCTAATCGGCGAGAGCGACTGCCGCTGGCTGGTGCCGGGGCACTGGTTCACGCTCACCGGGCATGAAGACAATAGCCTGAATATTGATTGGGTAGTGACCTCGGTTATCCATGACGCCAGCCATAAGCACTATCGCAACTGCTTCGAAGCCATTCCCAGAACCACGGCCTATCGCCCGCGACGGGACACGCCCAAGCCGCGGATGCATACCCAGGTTGCGCAGGTAGTGGGCAAGGCTGGCGAGGAAATCTGGACTGACCAGTACGGCCGCATCAAGATTCAGTTCCCCTGGGATCGTGACGGCAATAGCGACGAGTCATCGTCCTGCTGGGTGCGCGTTGTGTTGCCCTGGAGTGGAAAAGGCTTCGGCATGCAATTCATTCCGCGTATCGGCCAGGAGGTCATTGTCACCTTCATCGACGGCGATCCGGATCGTCCGCTGGTGACCGGTTGCGTCTACAACGGTGACAACACCTTGCCCTATGGCCTACCTGACAATCAGACCCAGTCCGGCATCAAGACCAACTCGTCCAAGGGTGGTGGTGGCTTCAACGAGTTGCGCTTCGAGGACAAGAAGGACGCCGAGGAGGTGTTTCTGCAGGCGCAGAAGGACATGAAGGTGAATGTACTCAACGACAGTACCGTCCTCATTGGTCACGACGAGATCCTTACGGTGGAGAATGCCCGAACCCGCACGGTGAAGGAGGGTGACGAAACCATCACCCTGGAGAAGGGCAAGCGTATGGTGGCCATCCAGACCGGCAGTGACACCCTTGACGTGAAGGACAGCCGTACCGTCAGCGTCGGCGCCGACCAGACCCACAGCACTGGCGGCAACTATAGCCACGAGGTCAGCGGCAATTACGAGCTGACCGTGGACGGTAATCTCACCATCAAGGTGACCGGCACTCTCACCTTGCAGAGCAGCGGTGACTTCACCGCCAAGAGCGCCAATAACCTCACCACCCAGGCCGGCATGGCGCTCACCGACAAGGCTGGAACCTCCCTCACCAACCAGGCTGGAACCTCTCTGGATAACAAGGCAGGTACTACTCTGACCAATGACGCCGGTATCAGTCTCACCAACAAGGCCGCCGCAGAACAGACTGTCGATGGTGGCGGGATGCTGACCATCAAGGGCGGACTGGTGAAGGTGAACTGAGACGTCCATGGCTAACGGAACGCTCGACCTCACCCGTGGCAACCACCACCTCAAGGGCCGGATGCAGGATGGCGCCCTGCATGGTCTGGTATGCATCCAGGAAGCCGGACGCACCCTGGCTCAGCTTGGTTACGCTAACGGCGTATTGCATGGCTCCAGCATCCTTTACCACCCTGGTGGCCAGGTCTCAGCCCAGTTGCCCTACGTCGATGGGCGGATGCAGGGGGTCGCCCTGTACTTCGCCGCCGAAGGCTGGCTGCAGCGCAAGGTCAACTACCGTCAGGGGCTGATGCACGGTGAGGCCGGCAGCTATTACCCGGACGGCAGCCTGGCTGAACTGGAGCAGTACATTGATGGCGTGCGCGAGGGCTTTTATCAGCGCTTCCACGCCAACGGTCAGGTGGCTCAGCGCAGCCACTATCTGAATGGGAGTCTGGTGGATGCGGGGCAGCGCTTCGCCGAGGATGGCCGGCCGCTGAATACCAACGGCAAGCCTATCTCTCGGCTGCGCTGGTGGTGGTGGCGGTGGCAGGAATCAGGCGAAGTCTGATCAGGGAATCAGCATTTGTACCTGGCCGGGCATGACGACCTTGATGACGCCACCCCAGGAGCACATCAGCATGCAGTTGGCATCCAGGGAGGGCATATTCCCCAGCAGCATCGTTGCCGCACCAGGTATCCAGAGTGAAGGGGTTACGGGAATGCAGGGCATTGGCGTCAGAACCCCGAAAGCTGCTGCGGTTGCGGCCGCTACGGTTGGATTGGCCAGGCTTTGGCACATGCCGAAGGTCGGAATATTCACAAGTGGTATGTGATCCATCACGTTCGCCGCCGGCATGCCCGACGTGAGCGTGCGATTTTGCGGCAATACGTTCAATACGCTTGGCGCGACGCCAAAGCTGCACTGCAGCGTTGCTCCACCACACACCTGCGGGCATCCCATCGAAGACATCTCCGGTTGTCACATTGGCCGAATTGATAAGGCTAGATTGGTTTGACTGATAAAGCCAGTCTAAAACAGACTCATTCTCAAATGCGTTGGCCTGCGGCTTCCGGACACCGCGTCAGGTAAAAACTCCTGCCGCTTGAGGGGCTCAGCGAGCGAGCAACGGCTTGCGTTTTCCGTCGATGCGAAACGCGAGGCAGCGGGGTATCGGACGAACTCTATAGCCCGCGCTGCTGAACCGATTGAACGAGCATGAAGCGGTGCCGTTGGGGTATCAGCCTTCGATGTTGCATGGCCTTGACGCCATGACAATTTCGGCGCTCGCACAGGTTGTGCTACGCACTCAGGCCAATCTCTCGTTTAGTCAGGGTCACGGCTTTGCCGGTAGCTTCAGCACGTTGGCAAGCTGATTGGGGGCAGGGACTGGCCGTTTTTGCGTGCACCGATTGAGGCATCAAACTGGATCCGGTCTGCAAGCGACTTGACCCATATCCCTGATCGAAAGAGCGCTATTGCTTCACTGAATCCAGCGCACGCCTCAATACCTCCGCCGTCTTGAACGTCTTCTGCTCCAGCAACCGCCCATCTTCCAACTGCAACCACAAGACGTCGCCTTCGCCGGCCGGATAGCGCGGAGCGATGCGGGCGTCACGATCGAGGATGATGCGGTAGCTGTAGTCGCGCATCTTCGGCAGGGCGAAGAGGGTAGCGATGACGCCGGGCATGCGACTGATATCGGCGAGGAAGACCGCCTGGCGCTGCTCCAGATAACCCTTGGGTTTGCCTTCCAGGGCCGCGTCTACCAGCCTGGCGCCATCCATGTCGCGGGCCACCAGCAGGATGCGGGTTTCATCATTCAGGGTGTAGGGCGCGTCGTGCTGATCCAGCAGTGTCCAGGGGGCCAGGCGCTCGCCAGGCTCCAGGGCCAGCACAGTGGTGGACAGCAGGCACAACAACAACAGGGCAGCAGCTTTCATGCCGGGGCTCCGGGGTCATTAGAGGTCTTCGTCAGTCACCGGGCGCACTTCGCCCGCTTCCATGGCGTAGGCAGCATCGGCCAGGTCGTTGCTGACATTCTCCACCTTGAGTTCGCCGCTGACCCATAGCGGGGCGTAGATATCATCGAGCGGGATGCCTTTCGGGTAGCGCACCAGCACCAGCTGGTTGGGCGGCGGTGGCGGCACGTGGATGCAGGCACCCGGATAGGGCACCAGGAAGAACAGGGTGCTGTTGCCTTTCTCGTCGCTTTCCAGCGGCACCGGGTAGCCGCCCAGGCGCATGGTCTTTCCGTCGAGTGCGGCGACGGTCTTGGCGGAGTACATCACCGCTGGCAGATCCTTGTCCTGCTGGCGCAGCCCGTCGGCACCGTAGAAGGTGCTGTCGCCCTCGGGGCTGTCGTGGCTTATGTCCGGCATTTCCTCCAGGGCCTTGCGATCCTCGGGGGGCATCAGGTCGAGCCAGTCGGTTTCCGGCAACTCGGCGTGGGCCAGTCCGGCGGAAAGCAGCAGGGCGAGTAGCAGATGGCGCATGGTGGTTGGAGTCTCTCGGCGTTGGCAATCGAGAGCCGGCACGCCATGCATGCCGACTCCGAGGAAGGTCACTCAGCCCTTCTTGATGGCGCCATAGATTACCAGCAGAACGATGGCGCCGATCACTGCACCGATGAAACCGGCGGCCTGACCGGCTTCGTAGATACCCAGTGCCTGTCCGCCGTAGGTCGCGGCGATGGAACCACCGATACCCAGCAGGATGGTCATGAACCAGCCCATGCTGTCATCGCCGGGTTTGAGGAAGCGTGCGACCAGACCGACGATCAGGCCGATGAGGATGGTGCCGATAATGCTCATTGGCGTCTCTCCTTGATGAGTGCCGCGTATGCGGCAGGCTCTGTGTGAGACAGACGCGGTGGCCTATCGGTTCGTTTCATCTGGTGGCATGACGCCATGGCGGCGGTAGATCAGCGCGATCTCACCCTGTTCGCGCATGCGCGCAAGCTCCGCAGCCAGGGCGTCGTACAGCTCACGGCGGTCGTTGCGATAGCGCTTGAGGGAGGCGCCGAAGTGATTGCCCAGCACCTGGTGGTGCACGTACTGGGCATAGCCGTAGTCGCTGAAGCCCAGCGTGGCGAACTGTGCCTCCATCGGTACGATGTCGAGGACGGCAATGCTATCCAGGCGTCCGGCACGGAACATCGCCGCCAGTTGTGCGTCGTCGCTGGCGTAGGCGCGACCGAGCAAGGCATCGCTGTCGAATGGCTCGAAATAGGCGGTGCCGCGTTTGACGCCCACAACCAGTCTGTACAGGTCGTCGTAGCGGGTCAGCTCGGCTTCGCGTCCGGGACGAACGATGAAGCGGACGTTCAGTTGCTGGCTGCCGATGCTGGGCAGGAAATGGATGTACTCACGGCGCTGCGCGGTGAGCAACACGCGCGGCACCAGGTCGACCCGCCCCGAACGCAGGTCATCGAGGCTGCGCAGGAAGGGCGCCAGACGCCAGTGCAGACGTATGCCCAGGCGCTGCGCGGCAGTGTCCAGGATGCTGACCAGCGGTCCGCTGGGAGTGCCGTCGACGGCATGCATTTCTGGTGGTCGTTCGCGAAAATCGACCCGCAGTACGTCGTCCGCGCTGGCGCAGGTCAGGGCGAGAAGCAGAGGCAGTAAAGCGAGCAGGCGTTTCATGAGGGGGCTCTAGGACGACCACCGTCGTCCTGGAGCTTAGCTGCTGATTGCTCTGTCAGCCTTTGGCGATCAGTGCCTGAACCGCTGCGATACCGCTGTCGAGGCTGGCCCGATCAGCGCTGCGCAGGGTGGCGTGGCCGACCTTGCGCCCGGCCTTGAAGGCCTTGCCGTAGTGGTGCAGGTGGCAGTTGGCGATACGCATGACCTCGTCCACTGGCGGCACTTCACCGATGAAGTTGAGCATGGCGCTCTCGCCCAGCTTGGCGGTGGAGCCTAGTGGCAGGCCGGCCACGGCGCGCAGGTGGTTTTCGAACTGGCTGCACTGCGCGCCTTCGATGGTCCAGTGCCCGGAGTTGTGCACGCGCGGAGCGATCTCGTTGGCCTTGAGGCCGCCGTCCACCTCGAAGAACTCGAAGGCCAGCACGCCGACGTAGTCGAGCTTGTCCAGCACGCGGCCGACATAGTCCTCGGCCAGCGCCTGCAGCGGGTGGTCGGTGCTGGCGATGGACAGGGCGAGGATGCCGCTGTCATGGGTGTTGTGCACCAGCGGGTAGAAGCGGGTTTCACCGTCGCGGGCACGCACGGCGATCAGCGACACTTCGCCGGTGAAGGGCACGAAGCCTTCGAGGATGCACGGCACGCTGCCCAGTTCGGCGAAGGCGCCGCTGACGTCGGTAGCGCTACGCAGGACTTTCTGGCCCTTGCCGTCATAGCCCAGGGTGCGGGTCTTCATCACTGCCGGCAGGCCGATGCTGGCCACTGCGGCGTCCAGGTCGGCCTGGGACTGGATGTCGGCAAACTCGGGCGTGGGGATGCCCAGCTCACGGAACATGGACTTCTCGAACCAGCGGTCGCGGGCGATGCGCAAGGCTTGCGCGCTCGGATAGACCGGCACGAACTGCGAGAGGAAGGCCACGGTTTCCGCCGGTACGCTCTCGAATTCGAAGGTGACCAGGTCGACTTCGTCGGCCAGTTGGCGCAGGTGATCCTGATCGCCATAGTCCGCGCGGATATGTTCGCCGAGCGCCTGGGCGCAGGCATCCGGCGCCGGGTCGAGAAAAGCGAAGTTCATACCCAGCGGGGTGCCCGCCAGGGCCATCATGCGGCCGAGCTGGCCACCACCGATCACACCGATTTTCATAACAAAGCCCCTTTTCAGCAGGTGGCGAGACCAAGCATTTGAACGCTGCCCGCAGCGCAGGAAGCGGAGTTTACGCCGGTAAATGAGCATTCCGAGCAGCGGACAGCGTTCAAATGCGCGGTGCCGCAGCTCCGATGGAATGGGCTTCAGGCCTCGCGCGGATCCGGGTTGCTCAGCACGGTATCGGTCTGCTCCTGGCGGAACTGCTTCAGTGCCGTGTGGAATTGCGGGTGCTGGTGGCCGAGGATGCTGGCGGCGAGCAGCGCCGCGTTGACCGCGCCGGCCTTGCCGATGGCCAGGGTGGCGACCGGTACGCCAGCCGGCATCTGCACGATCGACAGCAGCGAGTCGACGCCCGAGAGCATGGATGACTGCACGGGGACGCCGAGCACCGGCAGGTGGGTCTTGGCCGCGCACATGCCCGGCAGGTGGGCAGCGCCACCGGCACCGGCGATGATCACCTGGATGCCTCGTGCCTCTGCCTCTTCGGCGTACTGGAACAGCAGATCCGGGGTGCGGTGGGCGGACACCACCTTGACCTCGTGGGGAATGCCCAGCTTGTCCAGCATCTCGGCGGTGTGGCTAAGGGTGGACCAATCGGACTTGGAGCCCATGATCACGCCAACCAGTGCGCTCATCGTCGTGCCTCTTCTCTCGGGCGCCTCGCGGCGCGTCAAAAACCAACAAGCCACGCGGGCGGGCCAGCGTGGCTTGTCATGATTCACTGGCCGGGTGCTGCCGGCCGAAGGCCGCGCAGTATAACGCAAAGCCGTCGTTGGCGGGCACTGGCGATGACCGTTTGTCATACAAGGTGTGGCAAGGGGAGAAAAGCGCCTAAACCTTGCTCTGGAGCAATGCCGGGGTGGGCCGTGCGCGCACACTGGCCAGACACTCGCATGGAAGAGGAACAGCACATGAACCAGACCATGAAAGCCGCCGTCGTCCACGCCTTTGGCGAACCGCTGCGTATCGAGGAGGTGAAGACTCCCCTGCCCGGCCCCGGGCAGATACTGGTGAAGATCGAGGCGTCGGGCGTCTGCCACACCGACCTGCATGCAGCCGAGGGCGACTGGCCGGTGAAGCCGAGCCTGCCGTTCATTCCCGGCCACGAAGGCGTCGGCCATGTCGCCGCGGTCGGCAGCGGCGTGACGCGGGTGAAGGAGGGCGACCGTGTCGGCGTGCCCTGGCTGTACACCGCCTGCGGCTGCTGCGAGCACTGCCTGACCGGCTGGGAGACCCTCTGCGAGAGCCAGCAGAACACCGGTTATTCGATCAACGGCGGCTACGCCGAGTACGTGCTGGCTGACCCGAACTATGTCGGCATCCTGCCGAAGAACGTCGATTTCCTGGAAATCGCGCCGATTCTCTGTGCGGGAGTGACTGTATACAAGGGCCTCAAGGAGACCAGGGCGCGTCCTGGCCAGTGGGTGGCGATCTCCGGCATCGGCGGTCTTGGCCACGTGGCCGTGCAGTATGCCCGCGCAATGGGCCTGCACGTGATCGCGGTGGATGTCGATGATGCCAAGCTGGAGCTGGCGCGCAAGCTCGGTGCCAGCCTGACCATCAATGCACGCAAGGAAAACCCCGCCGAGGTGGTACAGCGCGATATCGGCGGCGCCCACGGCGTGCTGGTCACTGCAGTATCCAATGCCGCCTTCGGTCAGGCCATCGGCATGGCGCGCCGACATGGCACGGTCTCGCTGGTCGGTCTGCCGCCGGGCGACTTCCCCACGCCGATCTTCGATGTGGTGCTCAAGGCCATCAGTATCACCGGCTCGATCGTCGGCACCCGCGCCGACCTCCAGGAAGCACTGGATTTTGCCGGCGAGGGCCTGGTCAAGGCGACGGTGCGCAGCGACAGCCTGGACAACATCAATGGCATCTTCGACCAGATGCGTGGTGGACAGATCGAGGGGCGGGTGGTGCTGAGGTTCTGATCCGCAAAAAGCCACGGACTGGCTGCTTTCTGCGGAGCGGACGCGGACGGGCGCACAGATCGCCGCCAGACGGCTGGCTATACTGCTCGCCCTTCATCCGTACAAGGACGTGTCGTCATGAAACAGTACGTTTCGCTGTTTGCCCTCTCCCTGCTCTCCCTCCAGGCCGCTGCGCTGGAGCTGGCCAGGCATCCGCAGGTATTCGATGCCGGTCAGGGCGTCAGCCTGGCGCTGGCCCCCGCCGCCGATGGCAAGCAGGCCCTGGTGCAGGTTCGCGGGATCAACCACCCGCTCGACGAGGTGGTGTTTCTCGCCAGTGTCCGCGAGTTGGGCAACGAGCAGCGTGACTACGGCATCCGCCTCGACGGTCGCGACTACAACCTGCTGAACAAGCGCCGTGCCTGGAGCGGCGAGAGCTATCAGCTCAATCTGCCGAACACCCAGGGCTTCGACCTCAGCTACAGTGAGGACAAGACCCGTGCACTCAAGCCGGGCGACCTCCTCGCGCTCTATCAGAAGCAGGAAAAGGACGGCCTTCAGGCACGCCTGGCCGCCTTCGACCGCAAGCAGCGCGTGGCCGACTACAGCGCCCGTTTGCAGGAGATGGACAGCGAAGCCTCCAGGGCCTGCGCGACGCAACTGAGCACCCGGGTGGACTGGAGCGCGATCTCCGACGAGCAACTGATCGGCCTCAGCGTGCCGAGCTTCTGCGGCGAGGTGGTCAACCAGATGGCCTACCTGTGTGGCAAGGACGATCGCTACCAGGCCGAAGCCAAGACCCTCAAGGGGGTCGACTGCCGTTTTGGCGAGGGCATGAAGCTGCGCGAACAGGACGGCCGGTTGCTGTTCACCACCCATCCGGATGAGGCCAACCAGGGCGACTTCGTCAACGCCATTCTGCGTAACCGCTGACCCTGGGGGCGGGCCTCGGCCCGCCCTTGGCGGCATGTTTCTTGCGTTCTTTTGCTCATCTGCGCACACGGAACGCATCATGCTGCACGCTTCGCTCACCACCCTGCATGTGGTTTCCCTGATCCTCCAGCGCTTCGCCGATCAGCCCGAGCTACGCCCGCAATTGCTGGCCGGGAGCGGTATTGGTGCGGCTGATCTGGACAATCCCGATGCACGCATCACCCGGGTGCAGGAGTTGCAGGTGTGCGCCAACGCCCTGGCTCTGCGCGTCGACATGGGACTCGAACTGGGGCGCAGCCTGCATGTTTCCTCCTATGGGCTGCTCGGTTACGCCGCGCTGTCGGCTGCCACCTTTGGTGACGCCTGGCGCCTGCTGCTGCAATACCCGGCACTGCTCGGCGCCTACTTTCGCCTGGACATGCAGGTAGAGGGTGAGCTGGCGTGGATCTGCGCCAGCGGTTACCGCGATGTCGAGGCGCTGGAGGTGTTCAACGTGGAGATGTGCCTGGCGTCGCTGAAGCTGATCGGCGACGAACTGCTGCGCCAGTCATTGCCGCTGGAGGCCGCCGAGTTCACCTATGCCCGGCCACGCTACCTGAAACGCTATGCGCTCAGCTTTCCCTGCCCGCTGCGCTTCGGGGCGCAGCGCAACGCCTTCGCCTTTCCCGCCGCACTGCTGGAGCACCGCCTGCCACTGGCCGACAGCGTCACCCATGGCGATATGGTGGAGCGCTGCCGTCGCCTGAATGCCGAATTCAGCAGCCGCCAGGCCTGGCTGGAGCGGGTGCGCCAGTTGCTCGCCGCGCAACTGGCCGAGCCGCCGGGGCTGGAAAACCTGGCGCAGCAGATGCATTGCTCGCCGCGCACCTTGCGTCGCCACTTGCAGGAGCTGGGCACCAGCTACCAGGGCCTGCTCGACGAATTGCGCTTCGAGCGTGCCAAGGCGCTGCTCAGCGAGGAGCAATGGCCGGTGTACCGCATCGCCGAAGTGCTGGGCTTCAGCGAGACCGCCAGCTTCCGCCACGCCTTCCAGCGCTGGAGCGGCGTGCCGCCGAGTCGCTTTCGCGCCTGAGAGCCAACGGCTCGTACAGCCGTTTGCATCGTTATCGAGCCGCTCTTGTGGGCGGTGCGCATGGCACATCCTACGAGGCGGCGCGTGCCCATTGTAGGGTGCGCCGCGCGCACCGGCCCCTTACTCCTCCACCTGTATATTGCGGTACATCTGCAAGCGCGCTGCTTCATGCAAACCACGACTCAGCGCCAGCAGGCGCTGGAACTCTTGCGGGTGCTGCTCGGCCACATTGTCGCGCGGCGTCGGCGAGCGCAGGTCGTGCAGGGTTGGCGAGCTGCCGTCGTGCTGCATCTGCACGAGAAAGTCGCGTGTCACGGCGCCGATCACCGGGAAGCTGCCTTCCTGCAACACCAGCGGCACCACGCGCTCACCTTCCGGTGCGGGTAACTGGAGGTCGCGGCCCAGGCCGCCATTATCGAAGGGTACGCCGACCAGCCCGGCGACGGTCGGCAACAGGTCGGCCAGGCCCACGGCCGCGTCGAACTCGCGCGGCGCCAGCCATTTCGGTGCATGGATCAGCAGCGGCACGTTGTTGCTTTCCAGCCCCAGTTGCTCGAAGGCCGGTGCCATGTGGGGGATCTGGCTGATACGGGTGTTGTGGTCGCCGAAGAAGACGAAGATCGTGTCGTCGTAGAACCCCTGCTCCTTGGCCAGCTCCATCAGGCGGCCGATGTTGAAGTCCAGCAGGCGCACCGCGTTGTACTGTTCCAGGCTGCGCGAGCCGGCCTGTTGCACCTGCTCCAGTGGCAGCTCGAGTGGCACGAAGCCGTCGTTGTCCTGCGGAATGGTGAAGGGGCGGTGATTGCCGGAGGTCTGCAGGTAGGCGAAGAACGGTTTGTCCCTGGGCAGGGCGCCGAGGATGCGCGTGCTCTCCTTGAAGAAGTCCAGATCGGAGATGCCCCACACGTCCACCTGCGGCGACTGCCAGTGGCGCTCCTCGTAGAGCTGCACGCCGTCGATGCTCTGGCGGATCAGCGCGTTGATGTTGGCCCAGCCGGCGTTGCCACCGATCATGTAGAACTTCTCATGACCGTCGAGCGCGTTGATCAGCGTGCGTTGGCGGGCGATCAGCGGGTTGCGCGTGGCGGTCTCCTGGCGCGACACGTCGGGGATGCCGGTGATGCTCGCCCACACGGTCTTGGCGGTGCCGGTGACCGGTACGTAGAAGTGGCGGAAGAACCAGCTTTCCCGGGCCAGGCGATCCAGGTTCGGCGTCGGGTTCAGCGGATTGCCGTAAGCGCCGACGGCACTGGTGCCGAGGGATTCGAGCATGACGAAGATCACGTTGGGCTGGCGCTCGGCCTGGATGCGATGCGCCTGCACCGGCTGCTGGCGGAAGAAGTTCAGCCCTTGCGGGTCGCGCTCGCTCACGCCCAGGTAATCGGCGACGACCTCGTAGTACTCGCGCGTGGCGGCTTCGTCGAAGGCGCTGGGTTCGAGCTTGAGGGTGTCGAACAGAAACAGCGCCGGATTGAGACCAAGCGCGGCCACCTGGCTGTTGCCGCTGTAGAAGGCGTCGCTCCAGCGCAGCGGCACCGGGTTCTCCAGGTTCAGCGCGCTGGCCCGGCCGAGCAGGCCGAAGAACACCAGTACGCCCACCAGCGCCGCACCGCTCAGTGCCGGCAGCACGCCCACCTCGTGTCTGGCGGGACGATCCAGGGTGGCCCGTTCCAGGCGCAGCAGGGCCCATAGCCACAGACCTGTGCCCGTCAGCCAGGCGAGGGTGATCCACAGCACCGGGTAGGTCTGCCACAGCATGCCGGTGGAAATCTGCACGTCACCGGCAAAGCGCAGCACCGTGGCGTTGAGGCGCACGCCCAGGTAGGCGTAGTGGCCGAAGTCGACGATGTACAGCAGGCCCAGCGCTGCCACGGCCAGGCCCAGGTAGCCGCGCAGCAGCCAGCGCACGGCGCGAAAGCGCGCCAGGCGCAGCTTCGGTACGACCAACAGCAGGCCTGTCGGCAGCATCAGCAGCAGGGCCAGGCGCAGGTCGAAGCGCAGGCCGATGCCGAGGGTACGCAGCACATCCGCGTCGGTAAATTCCTGCACGGCGGAAAACCCCAGGAGAAACAGCCCGCGCAGGGCGGCGAAGAGCACGAACAGCAGCGCCGTCAGGCCTGCCAGGTAATGCAGGCGGCGGGATTTCAGCCAGCTCATGCGAGGTTCCTTGTTGGGCGGGCCAGCAGCCAGTGCAGAGCCGCCATCAGCAGTGCGCCCAGGCTGTAGAGGGCCAGGTAGGGGTCGATCAGGTAGTCCCAGTAGTTTTCCGAGGCGCCCAGGCGCAGGGCGAAGGCCAGGGTCGCCAGCACCAGCGCGAGGCTGCCGAGCCAGCTGCGCTGGACGATCAGCACCGCACCCAGCAGACCGAGTACCAGCAGCATCGGCCGGGGCTCGAAGCCGAGCTGATAGGGATCGGCGTAGCTCAGGCCGAGTGCCGCCGGGTAAAGCAGCACGGCCAGTCCGGCGAACAGCGCCAGGCTGGCGAGGCGATCACGGGGGCAGGCGCGCGCTACGCCGAAGTGGCTCAGCGTCGCCCAGCCGAGCAGCACCAGGCTGGCCATCGACAGGTCGCCGATGTAGGTGCGCAGGTGCAGCGCCAGGCTGATGCCCTGCACCGGTACCAGGCCGAGCAGCAGGCAGCCTGCCAGCAGGATGCCGCGTTGCAGGGCGTTGCGGGCCAGGCGTGCGCAGAGCAGGAAGACGAGCAGGGTGAAGGCCAGGTGCGGCCAGCAGAAGTCAGTCATGCGGGCGGCGCTCCGACAGCCAGGCCTCGTTGAAGCTCAGGTGTTTGATGAACATGTCGTTCCACGAGTAGACCAGGTGGTAGGTGCCTTCTCGGTCGCGGGTGAAGTAGGGGTACTCGTAGTCGAAGGTGCAACCCTCGGCGCTGCACATGCGCGCGGTCACCCGTTCGAGAAAGCGCGCCTGCTGCTCGGGCCTGCCGCCGCTGGCGCGGAATTTCGCGGTGACCACGGCGGGGAACTCGGCCTGCGGGATCGGTTCGCCCCAGGGGTTTGGCGTTTCGTCCAGCTCGCCCAGGGTTCGCCAGTTGCCCAGGTTGGCATCGGTGGCATAGAGCGTCAGGCGGAAACGGCCATCCTCCAGGTCGTTCATCGCCACCAGCAGGCTGCCGTCGGGGCGGCCGACCGCCGCCAGGGACGAATTGGGGTTGCTCGGCTCCACCGGCCGGGGGCGGCTCCAGTTGCGCCCGGCGTCTTCGCTGTAGCTGGCCAGCACGCGGTGATGCTGCTCGCCGGCATAGCGCAGCAGGGCAACGGCACGACGCTCGTCCAGCGCCACCACGGTCGGTTGCAGCGAGTAACGGCCCTTGCCGATGCGGTACTTGCCCAGCACCTCGGCGTTTGTGCTCAGGTGCAGGTACTCGGGAAACTTGCCGAGGAACTCGTGGTACACCGGCAGGCCGATGCTGCCGTCGGCATGGAACACCGGAGCGGCGCGCACCAGGGTGCTGATGTTGAGAAACGGGCTGGTGACCAGTTGCCGTGGTGCCGACCAGGTTTCGCCGAGGTCGTCGGAGACCATGGTGTTGATTGCACTGCCGGCCCAGCCACCGAGCGACACCGAGACATAGAACAGCCACAGGCGGTTGTCCGGCGCCAGGCTGATCACCGGATTGCCCAGCTTGCGGATGTGCTTGCCGACGGCACGCTGGGTCGACTCGCGGGTGGCCAGCACGCGCTCGGCGCTCCACTGGCCGCTGGCGGCGTCGAAACGTGCGGCGCGAATCTGCACGTCGGCGGCGCCTTCGCGGCTGCCGGCGAACCAGGCGGCCATCAGGTCACCGCCGGGCAGGCCGGTGATGGAGGCGGAATGGACGAAGTCCTCCAGATCGGAAGAGGCGAAGTGCGCGGCCATGGCCGGCTGTGCGTCGGCCGGCTGCGCGGCTGGCTGACGGGCAAAGGGCGCCAGCGCATGCGGGGCCGCGCCGAGCCAGGCGCAGGCGAAGATGAGCAGTGCGCCGAGCAGCAGCGACGGCGTGACAAGACGTTCGTTCATGGGATCAGTGTTTGCCCAGGGCGCCCAGGGAAACCTCGGTCACCGGGAGGGCGTCGACCGGGTCGTAATAGATTTCCAGCTTGCGTCCGTCGCTGTCGAAGCCGTAGATCTCGTAGCAGTTGCCGGGGGTGATGCGGAATTTGGTGATCTGTACGCCCTGGCGCTTCATTCGCTCGCGAAACTGCGACTCGGGCATCCAGGCGCTGCGGTCGGGGCGGGCACAGTCGGTGTCGGCCAGCACTGGCGTGGCGCCGAGCAGCAACAGGCCGCCCAGGAGGGATCGGGTCAGGTGGAGCATGGCGGGGTCTCGTCACGGAGGTGCCGGCCGCCAGGGCCGGCAGCGGGCTGCGATCAGTCTTCGATCTCGGTCTTCACGGCCTTGCCGCTGACCGGGTCGTGGTAGATCTCGACCTTGCGGCCGTCCTTGTCGAAGCCGTAGATCTCGTAGCAGTTGCCCTCGGTGACCTTGAATTTGTTGATCGTGTAGCCATCGGCCTCGAGCTTGGCCTGGAACTGATCGGGGTCTTGCCAGGTGGCACGCTCGGCCGTGGTGCATTCGGTCTTGGCGAAGGCCGGCGCGGCGCAGGCCAGCAGTGCGCAAACGAGCAGTAGACGACGCATGGTGAGGCTCCAGATGGGGTTCGGAGCCGCCACCTTCGACGCGCTTGCTTAACGAAAGCTTAAGTCTCACACCCCGTTACATCTTGGTGGCGGGCATCCGTCCGCTTGGGCAATGCCGGGTCTGTCGCTCCTTGGGGCGAGTCAGCGGGCGACGTTGAAAATCGCTTTCGGCGGCTCTTTTTGGCCATTTCGATCCCCTTTTGGCCGTAGCCAGCGTTCTCCAGCACCGTGCGGCGAGCGAACAATGCAGGCACAACAACGAGCCTGGAGCGCTTTGCATGCTCACCTACTACAGCGACGACCACCATCTGCACCACGGCAAATGCGAGCTGATCGACGGGCAACTGATGCCCTGCTTCGAGAAGCCGCAGCGCGCCGACCACATCCTTGCACGGGTCAACGACCGCCAGCTCGGTGAAGTCCGCGCGCCCGGGGATTTCGGCCTGGCGCCCATCGAGCGCGTTCACAGCAAGGCCTATCTGGAGTTCTTCCAGGGCGCCTGGGCGCGCTGGCAGGAGCAGGGTGGCAAGGGCGACCTGCTGCCCTTCACCTGGCCGGCGCGCACCCTGCGTCGGATGATCCCCAACGACCTGCACGGCCAGCTCGGCTACTACAGCTTCGACGGCGGCGCACCGATCACCGCCGGCACCTGGCAGGCCGCCTACAGTGCTGCCCAGGTGGCGCTGAGCGCCCAGCAGGAGATTGCCAATGGCGCCCACAGCGCCTTCGCCCTGTGCCGCCCGCCAGGCCACCACGCCGCTGGCGATGTGATGGGGGGCTATTGCTACCTGAACAACGCCGCCATCGCCGCCCAGGCTTTCCTCGACCAGGGCCGCAGGAAAGTCGCCATCCTCGATGTCGACTACCACCACGGCAACGGCACCCAGGACATCTTCTACCAGCGCAGCGATGTGCTGTTCGCCTCCATCCACGGCGATCCGGCCGAGGAGTTCCCGTTCTTTCTCGGTTTTGCCGACGAGCTGGGCGAGGGCGCTGGCGAGGGCTACAACTTCAATTACCCACTGCCCATGGGCAGCTCCTGGGAAGCCTGGAGCGCGGCGCTGGAGCAGGCCTGTCAGCGCATCGCCGAATACGGCGCCGAGGTGCTGGTGGTGTCGTTGGGCGTGGACACCTACATGGAAGACCCGATCTCGCAGTTCAAGCTCGACAGTCCGGACTACCTGGCCATGGGGCGGCGCATCGCCGCGTTGGGCCTGCCGACCCTGTTCATCATGGAAGGCGGCTATGCGGTAGAGGCCATCGGCGTCAACGCGGTCAACGTGCTGGAAGGGTTCGAGGGCGCCTGATCGGCGCCCTCATCAGCGTCATCCGGTGGATGGGCGTGTCGCCCGCCACCGTACAAGAAGACCAACGACACTTCAGGGGTGAAACGATGAAAGCCATCAAACAGATGCTCGGCGCCGCCCTGTGCGGCGCCACCCTGCTCAGCGGCGCGGTGCAGGCCAAGGAGCTGCGGGTGTACAACTGGGCGGACTACATCCTGCCGTCCGTGCCCAAGGACTTCCAGAAGGAGTCCGGCATCCAGATCACCTGGGACACCTTCGAGACCAACGAGGCGCTGGAAGCCAAGCTGCTCACCGGCAACTCCGGCTATGACCTGGTGATCCCCTCCAACCAGTTTCTCGAAACCCAGATAAAGGCTGGCGTGTTCGCCCCGCTGGACAAGTCCAGGATCCCCAACTGGAAGAACCTCGACCCGGTGCTGCTCGGTCTGCTGGAGAAGAACGACCCGGGCAACCAGTACGGCGTGCCCTACATGTACGGCACCGTGCTGATCGGCTACAACCCGGACAAGGTCAAGGCCGCACTCGGTGATGATGCGCCGGTGAACAGCTGGGATCTGGTGTTCAAGCCCGAGTACATGGAGAAGCTGAAGTCCTGCGGCGTGGCCATGCTCGACTCGCCCACCGAGATCATACCCATCGCCCTGCACTACCTGGGCCTCGACCCCAACAGCAGCAATCCGGCCGACTACGAGAAGGTCACCGAACTGTTGCTGAAGGTGCGCCCCTACGTGGCCTACTTCCACTCTGCCAAGTACATGACCGACATCGCCAACGGCGACATCTGCGTTGCCATTGGCTATTCCGGCAGCTTCTACCAGTTCGCCAACCGCGCCAAGGAAGCCGGCAACGGTGTGAAGATCAACTGGCGGCTGCCGAAGGAAGGCGCGCCGATCTGGTTCGACACCTGGGCCATTCCCAGGAGCGCGCAGAACGTCGATGAAGCGCATGCCTTCATCAACCACCTGCTCGAACCCGAGGTCATCGCGCCGATCAGCGACTTCCTCGGCTACCCCAACCCGAACGTGCCGGGCATGCAACTGGTGGGCAAGGACATCGCCGACGACCACGACCTGACGCCGACACCGGAGTTGCAGAAGTCGCTGTACGTGGTGCAGCCGCTGCCGCAGAAGATCGAGCGTGTGCGCACGCGGGCGTGGACGTCGATCAAGTCGGGCAAGTGAGGCTCCTGCGCTGAACGCATCGCGGTCGAGGCCGCTCCCAAGGTTCTCCTTAGGAGCGGCTTCAGTCGCCAATGCCTTACCCCTGGCCTTCGTTACTCACCCGCCCACCGCCCCCGTCTCCAGCTTGCGCCACAGCAGGCGTACCGCCGCCTTGCGTGACATGGCCCAGCGATACAGGCGAATCTCCAGCGGGATATGCCAGTGCTCCTTGCCGCATATCACCAGCTCGCCACGGGTCAGCTCGGGGCTCATCGACAGTCGTGGCACCCAGGCCACGCCCAGGCCTTGCAGGGCCATGGCCTTGAGGCTGTCGGCCATGGCCGTTTCATGCACGGTGGTCGAGCGCAGGGCGCGCTGGCGCAGCAGCAGGTTCACCGAGCGGCCGAGAAAGGTGCCGGCGCTGTACGCCAGCAGCGGCACGCTCTGCCCGGCGTCCAGGTCGAACAGCGGCGCGCCGCTTTCATCCACGGCGCAGACCGGCAGCATCTCGCTATGGCCCAGGTGCAGGGACGGGAACAGATCCGGTGCCAGCTGCACGGCGGCATCCTGGTCGTGGTAGGCGAGGATCAGGTCGCAGGTGCCTTCGCGCAGCGAGTGCACCGCTTCGCCGACGTTGGTCGCCACCAGGCGGGTGGTCAGCGGCAGGCCGTCGCGGCGCAGGCGGGCGATCCATTCGGGAAAGAAGCCGAACACCAGCGAGTGCGCCGCGGCAATTTGCAGCGCTTCGCCCTGCTGGCCTTCGAGGTGATGCAGGTGACGCACCACCTCGCCCAGTTGCTCGACCATGCTGCGAGCCGTGAGCAGGAACAGCTGGCCGGACTCGGTCAGCTCTACCGGCGTGCGCGAGCGGTTGACCAGGGTCAGCCCCAGTGCCGCTTCGAGGCTGCGAATGCGCCGGCTGAATGCAGGCTGGGTGACGAAGCGTTTCTGCGCCGCCTGAGAGAAGCTGCGGGTGGCGGCGAGGGTGACGAAGTCTTCCAGCCATTTGGTTTCCAGGTTCACGGGGCGTCCTCCGCTCGGCTCGATGCGATGCACACGTTTGGTGCATTCATGCGGTCACATCCACATTATGCCGATTGTGCATAGGCCAGCATACAACAGCATTGGCCTTTGATGAGCTGAGGGCCCTAATCTATAGGCATCGCGGCACTCGCCGTTTCTCCCGAGAGTCATCTCCATCATGTCCGCTGCTGCATCATCTCGCGTCGAAAAAGACCTGCTTGGCACCCTCGAAGTCCCTGCCGATGCCTATTACGGTATCCAGACCCTGCGTGCCGTGCAGAACTTCCGCCTGTCCGGTGTACCGCTGTCGCACTACCCGAAGCTGGTGGTCGGCCTGGCGATGGTCAAGCAGGCTTCGGCCGATGCCAACCGCGAGCTGGGCCACCTGAGCGCGGCCAAGCACACGGCGATCAGCACCGCCTGTGCGCGCATCATCCAGGGCGAGTTCCACGACCAGTTCGTGGTCGACATGATCCAGGGTGGTGCCGGCACCTCGACCAACATGAACGCGAACGAAGTCATCGCGAACATTGCGCTCGAAGCCATGGGCCACGAGAAGGGCGAGTATCAGTACCTGCACCCGAACAACGATGTGAACATGGCGCAGTCGACCAACGACGCCTACCCGACCGCCATCCGCCTGGGCCTGCTGCTGGGCCACGACAGCCTGCTCAATGCGCTCGACAAGCTGATCCAGTCGCTGGCCGCCAAAGGCCTGGAGTTCGGTCATGTGCTGAAGATGGGCCGTACCCAGCTGCAGGACGCCGTACCCATGACCCTGGGCCAGGAGTTCCACGCCTTCGCCACCACCCTGGGCGAAGACTTGCAGCACCTGAAGATGCTCGCGCCGGCGCTGCTCACCGAGGTCAACCTGGGCGGCACCGCCATCGGTACGGGGATCAACGCCGACCCGAAATACCAGGCCCTGGCGGTCAAGCGCCTGGGCGTGATCAGCGGCCACCCGGTCAAGCCGGCTGCCGACCTGATCGAGGCCACCAGCGACATGGGCGCCTTCGTGCTGTTCTCCGGCATGCTCAAGCGCACTGCCGTGAAGCTGTCGAAGATCTGCAACGACCTGCGCCTGCTCTCCAGCGGCCCGCGCACCGGCATCAACGAGATCAACCTGCCGCCGCGTCAGCCGGGCAGCTCGATCATGCCGGGCAAGGTCAATCCGGTGATTCCGGAGGCGGTGAACATGGTCGCCTTCGAGGTGATCGGCAACGACCTGGCGCTGACTCTCGCTGCCGAAGGTGGCCAGTTGCAATTGAACGTGATGGAGCCGCTGATCGCCTACAAGATCTTCGACTCGATCCGTCTGCTGACCCGCGCCATGGACATGCTGCGTGAGCTGTGCATCGACGGCATCACCGCCAATGAGGCCCGCTGCCGCGAGCTGATGGAAAACTCCATCGGCCTGATCACCGCACTCAACCCCTACATCGGTTACGAGAACGCCACGCGCATCGCCAAGACGGCCCTGGAAAGCGGCCGTGGGGTGCTGGAGCTGGTACGCGAAGAGAAGCTGCTGGACGACGCCACCCTGGCCGACATCCTGCGCCCCGAAAACATGATCGCGCCGCGTCTCGTGCCCTTGCAGCAGTAACCGGAGAGCCACCATGCAACCATCGACAGTCCCAAGCGTCAGGTTCCTGTTCCGCACCCTGCACCCGCCGCGCCGCTTCTGGCCGGGCCTGGCCGGTTTCTACAGCGGCGCGAGCCAGGCGCCCGCGCAGTCAGGGAAACGCTGAAAGAGCCGTCATGACTCGCCGTGTTGGCCCGAGGGAACCATCCGGAGTCTGCGAACGTCCCGGGCTGCCGCCTTCGCGGGCGTGACGACGAATGAGTGGTTCACAACGACCCAGACCCTTTTCATAGGAGGCCTTCACCAGCCTCGACCCTCAGGGATGGCCTCGGCCATCCCTTTTTTTTGCCTGCCATTGAGGGGGCAAGTCAGCGGCAAGCGCGCACCGCTGATTGGCCCGGTTTACACCCCCCACACCCGGCGCAGTGTCCGTACCGCCTCGACGATCTGCGCCTCGGGTACGGCGGCGAACCCCAGCACCAGTCCGGCGCGGGCATCGTCAGGCTCCGTGCTGCCTTCCAGCCAGTAGTCGCTCAAGCCATTCATCTCCACCCCGGCGGCGCGCGCCGTGCCGATCAGTTCCCGCTCTCGTGCGAGGCTCTCGACCCGCACGCACAGGTGCAGGCCGGCCTCCACCGCCGGCAGCGGTGCACAGCCGGCAATCGCCTGCGGCCACTCGCGCAGCAGGGCATCGCGGCGTTGTCGCGCCGCCTGGCGCATGCGCCGCACATGGCGCTGGAAGTGCCCGGCGGCGATGAATTCGGCCATCACGGCCTGGGTGCCGACTTCCGAATGACGCATGTCCACGGCGCGACGCTGGGCGAAGGCTTCGCTCAGCGCCGGTGGCAGTACCAGATAGCCCAGGCGCAGTGCCGGGAACGCCAGCTTGCCGAAGGTGCCGATGTAGATCACCCGCTGCTGGCGATCCAGTGCGGCCAGCGGCGCCAGTGGTGTGCCGCTGTAGCGGTACTCGCCATCGTAGTCGTCCTCGACGATCCAGCCGTCCTGGCGCTCGGCCCACTCCAGCAGCTCCAGGCGCCGTGCCAGTGACAGGGTCACGCCGGTCGGGTACTGGTGCGACGGGGTCACGTAGACCAGTCGGCAATCTTCCAGGGTTGCCAGCCTGGCGCTGTTCAGCCCCTCGCCGTCGACCGGTACGCCGCAAAGGGTGGCCCCGGCAATGGCGAAGGCATGGGCGGCGGCGCGATAACCGGGGTTCTCTACCGCCACGCGATCACCAGGCTGCACCAGCAGTTGGGCGCAGAGGCTGATGGCCTGCTGCGCGCCGCAGGTGATGACGACCTGGTCGGGATCGCAGCTCAGCCCGCGACTGCTGCGCAGATAGGCCGCCACCAGTTCACGCAGGGAGCGTTCGCCGGCCGGGTCGCCATAACCCAGGCGCGCGAGGGATGGCCGGCGCCAGAAGCGCGCCTGCAAGCGGGCCCAGGTCTCGAAGGGAAACAGATCGAACGCCGGCACGCCGATACGAAACGCGCGTGGTGCGCCTGTTGCCGGCGGCGGCAGATGATGCTGGCGCAGGCGTTGCTGTGCCACGCCCCGCACGGTGGTACTCGGCACAGGTGCCGTCTGCGACCGGGCCAGGGCCAGGTCGGCCACGTAGGTGCCGTCGCCCACCCGGCCCTCCACATAACCCTCGGCATACAGCTGGTCGAAGGCGCGGGTCACCGTGTTGCGCGAGATGCACAGCTGCGCCGCCAGGTCGCGGCTGGCCGGCAGCCGCGTATTGCCTGCCAGGCGTCCGTCCAGGATGCGCTCGCGCAGGGCCTGGTAGAGCTGGCGGGCCAGTCCCTCGGCAGGATTCAGGTGAATGCCGGAGAGATCGACGGGCAGGGATGGGACGGTGGACATGGCGGCCTCCGATTGGCTCCATGAAACTGCGGGTAAATGGATCTTACAGCGAACCAATATCCTGCCTAGCATGGAGCCATCGAATCAGGAGTTGCGCCATGTACTGCCCCGCCGCCTTTCGCCAGGACGACTTGCCCAGCCTTCACCAGCAGATTCGCGGCAGTGGCCTGGCCCTGCTGAGCACGGCCGGTGGCCTTGGCCTGCAAGCCAGTCACCTGCCCCTGCTGCTGGAAGCCGACGAGGGCGAATTCGGCACGCTCTACGGACACTTCGCCCGTGCCAATCCACATTGGCGCGACCTGGCCAGTGGCGCCGAGGCGCTGGTGGTGTTCAGTGGTCCGGATGCCTACGTGCATCCGGGCTGGTACCCGGCCAAGGCCGAGCACGGCAAGGTGGTGCCGACCTGGAACTACATCGCCGTGCACGCCTGGGGCCAGGCCGAGGTGTTCGACGACCCCGAGCGCCTGCTGTCGCTGGTCAGCCGCCTGAGCGACCGGCACGAGCGCAATCAGGCCAGGCCCTGGGCGGTCAGCGAGGCGCCACGTGACTACCTCGATGCGATGTTGCGCGCCATCGTCGGCTTCGCCCTGCCGATCCGTCGCATCGAGGGCAAGTGGAAGCTCGGGCAGAACCGTTCCAGCGCCGACCAGCAGGGCGTGCGCGCCGGCCTGGCGGTTTCCGCCAACCCGCGCGACCGCGAACTGGCCGCTCGCATGATGCTCAACGACTGACGAAGGAACCTCACCATGCTCGAAATCCGTCCGCTCACCGCTGCCGACCACGCTGTCTGGATGCCCCTCTGGCAGGGCTATCAGCGCTTCTACCAGACCGAAATTCCAGCCGAGACCAGTGCCGTTACCTGGCAGCGTTTCCTCGACCCGGCCGAGCCGATGCACGCCGCCCTGGCCTGGCTGGATGGCGAGGCGGTCGGCCTGGTGCACTTCATCTATCACCGCAGTTGCTGGACGACCGGCGACTACTGCTACCTGCAGGATCTCTTCGTGGCCGAGAACATTCGCGGCGCCGGGATCGGCCGTGCCCTTATCGAGCATGTCTACGTCGAGGCACGTGCCGCCGGTGCCAGCCGCGTGCACTGGCTGACCCAGGAAACCAACTACACCGGCCGCCAGTTGTACGATCGCATCGGCGACCGCTCCGGTTTCATCCAGTACAGGAAGCTTTTCCAATGAGTCGCGATCTTTCCTGCTGGCAGCCTTGCCCGCTGCCCGATCAGCGTCCGTTGTCGGGGCGTTTCGTGCGGCTGGAGGCACTCGATGTGGCGCGTCATGGCGATGATCTGTGGGTGGCCCTGCAAGGGCCTGATCCGGCGCTGTGGGACTATCTGCCTTACGGCCCCTTCACCGAGCGTACTGCCTTCGATGCCTGGCTCGGGGGCAATGCCGACAGCCGCGATCCGCTGTTCTATGCCGTGGTCGACCTGGCCAGCGATCGCGCCCTGGGCCTGTTCAGCTACCTGCGCATCACCGCGCAGGACGGCAGCATCGAGATCGGCCATGTGGCGTTCGGTGCGCCGATGCAGCGCACGCCCGGTGCCACGGAGGCAGTCTTTCTGCTGGCCCGGCATGCTTTCGACGCGCTTGGCTATCGTCGCCTGGAGTGGAAGTGCGATGCCGCCAATGCCCGTTCGCTGCGCGCAGCCGAGCGCTTCGGCTTCAGCCACGAAGGGCTGTTCCGCCAGCACATGGTGCGCAAGGGCCGCAACCGCGACACGGCCTGGTTCTCCATCATCGATGGGGAATGGCCGGCATGCCGGGAGGCTTTCGAGCGCTGGCTGGAGGCCGACAACTTCGACCAGGCGGGGCGGCAGAAACAGCGCCTGGAGGCATTGCGCCAGGCATGAGGGGAAACGCGCCGGGCGCGGGGCTGGCTACGGGGGCGATGCCGTCGTGGCTCACTCCATCTCGAACAGGCCTTCACGCAGCTTGGCGCCCGCGAGTCGTTCGCGGATGTCATCGTCGATGCGCGGATCGTCCGGGGCGTAGAGCATCAGCTGGCGGTAGGCGTTGACCCGATTGATCTCGTTGCCCAGGTAGTGCCAGACCACCCGGGTGCAGGCCGGGGTGCGTCGATCACCGCTGGAGACACCGGTCTTGATGCCGTTCAGGCGGTTGATGCGGCTCTTGAAGCTGGGGATCAGGATGGTCTGGCTGATCTCGTTGCCGGTCAGGCTCTCGTAGTCGACCAGGAACATCCGATCCTGCAGGAAGAACGCCGTCCCCAGGTAGCGGCAGCGCACCCAGTCCTCGCTGCCGCCGCGGGTGCGTTCCTGGCGCTCCTGCCGCTCCTGCCGTTCGAACAGGTAGTTGCCGCGTTCCTCGCGCAGATGCACCAGCGACAGCAGGATATGACCGGGTACCGACATGCAGTTGGCGTATTCGAAGTAATAGCCGCAGTAACGCCCCATCGGGCTGGCCTGCTGGCGCAGGGGCTCGAACAGATCCAGCAGCGGGTCGCTGGCGGTCGCCACCGGGCTGCCGGAACTGCGTGCGCCGATCAGGCGGACGAACTGCTCCTGCGGCATCTCCAGTTCGTAAGGCTCGACACCGAAGAAGTCGCAGATGCGCTTGAGGTTGTGTGCGGTCGGTCGGCTCTGCCCGGCGAGGTAGCGATTGAACTGGGCGCGGTTGAGCGAGAGCTTGCGGCAAACCTCGGCAATCGAACGGTAGTGGCTGCACAGCAGTTTCAGGTTGCCACCGAAGTGATCCGACATATGGCGTTCCGAAGGTGATGCGAGTGTCGCGATTGTAGCATCAGCTCGCGTCAGTTCGATGCGGGCCGCGAAATTGTCCGCTACCGGCATCATCGCCAACCATGCGCCAGCTGCCCGGCGGGTGGCCTCCCCATTTCAAGAACAAGAGAGATAGCCTCCCATGCTCGACCTTCTCAACGACCTCATCTGGAGCAAGCTGCTGATCGTGATGCTGATCGGTCTCGGCCTGTACTTCACCATCGCCTCGCGCTTCGTCCAGTTCCGCTACTTCAGCAGCATGTTTCACATCTTCCGCGAAGCCTTTCAACGTCAGCCGGGTCAGCTCAGCTCGTTCCAGGCGCTGATGCTGTCGGTGGCCGGCCGTGTCGGTGCCGGCAACATCGCCGGGGTGTCGGTGGCGATCATGCTGGGTGGCCCTGGCGCCGTGTTCTGGATGTGGGTCGTGGCCCTGGTCGGCATGGCGACCAGCTATTTCGAGTGTTCCCTGGCCCAGCTGTACAAGCGTCGCGAGAGCGACGGCAGCTACCGGGGTGGTCCGGCGTTCTACATCCAGCATGGCCTGGGTCAGCGCTGGCTGGGCATCGTGGTGTCGGTTCTGCTGCTGGTGACCTTCGGCTTCGGCTTCAACGCCGTGCAATCCTTCACCGTGGCCAGCTCGCTGCATGACACCTTCGGCCTGCCGACCCTGGTCAGCGGCCTGGTGCTGACCGTGGTGATGGGGCTGATCATCTTCGGTGGCATCAAGCGCATCGCCAGCATGGCGGACGTGCTGGTACCGGTGATGGCATTCTCCTACATCGGCATGGCGCTGGTGGTGATCGGTCTGAACCTGTCCGAGGTTCCAGCCGTGTTCAGCCTCATCGTCAAGAGCGCCTTCGGCCTTGAGCCGGCCTTTGCCGGTGGTATCGGTGCGGCCATCCTGATGGGCGTCAAGCGCGGCCTGTTCTCCAACGAGGCCGGTCTGGGTAGCGCGCCGAACGTGGCGGCCGTGGCCGAGGTCAAGCACCCGGCCGCACAAGGCATCGTGCAGTCGCTCAGCGTGTTCATCGACACCCTGCTGGTCTGCACCAGCACCGCGTTGATCATCCTGCTGTCCGGTGTCTACCAGCCGGGTAGCGAAATGGCCGGCGTGGTGCTGACCCAGACCGCCCTGGCTGCCGTCGTGGGGGAATGGGGCCGGGTCTTCGTGAGCATCGCCCTGCTGCTGTTCGTCTTCACTACCCTGATCTACAACTACTACCTGGGTGAAAACGCGCTGGGCTTCTTCAGCGAGAAGCGTGCGCCTGTCCTTGTCTACCGTGTGCTGGTGGTCTGCCTGGTGCTCTGGGGTTCGGTGCAGGATCTGGGCACCGTGTTCGCTTTCGCCGACATCACCATGGGGCTGCTGGCGATGTGCAACCTGGTTGCCCTGGCGCTGCTGTTCAAGGTCGGCCTGCGCCTGATGCGCGACTACGACAGCCAGATCAAGGCTGGTGTAGAGTCTCCGGTATTCGATCCCAAGCACTTCGCCGATCTGGATCTCGACCCCAAGGCCTGGCAGAGCCCCGCAGCCAGCCCTGCCGAGCACTCGGCTGAAATAGGTGATCGCGTCTATCAGCGTTGATTGAAACCCGCCAGGAAGAGGGGGCCTCGGCCCCCTTTTTCTTGCCTGCTTTTCCTGAGGAGAGCTCATGGCTACCCCTGAAAGACTGCTGGTGCTCTACACCGGCGGCACCATCGGCATGCAGATGAGCGCGGCGGGCCTGGCCCCTGCCTCCGGCTTCGAGGCGCGTATGCGCGAGCAGCAGTTGCAGGAGCCTGCGCAGGCGCTGCCAGCCTGGCAATTCCGCGAAATGCTGCCATTGATCGACAGTGCCAACATGAACCCCGGGCACTGGCTGGCCCTGCGCGATGCCATCGTGCACGCCGTGGAGAACGACGGCCACGATGCGGTGCTGGTTCTGCACGGCACCGACACGCTGGCCTATAGTGCGGCGGCGCTGAGCTTCCTGTTGCTCGGCCTGAACGTTCCGGTGGTGTTCACAGGATCCATGCAGCCTGCCGGCGTGCCGGGCGGCGATGCCTGGCCCAATCTGTTCGGCGCCCTGCGTGCACTGCATCGCGGAGTGGCGGTGGGTGTGCATCTGTATTTCAACGGTCAGCTGCTGCATGGTGCGCGTTGCTCCAAGTTGCGCAGCGATGCCTTCGATGCCTTCCAGGTGCTGCCGCGTCGGCGCCAGGCCGAGCATGTCGCACTCAATGCACGCATCGATTATCGCCAGGTTCGCCAGCGGGTGAATCTGGCAGTCATGCCGCTGCACCCGGCATTGCAGGCCAGCCACCTGCGCGCCCTGCTCGACAGTGGCGTGAACGGCGTTCTGCTGGAGTGCTATGGCAGCGGTACCGGCCCGGCCGGCGACAGCGAGCTGATGGCGCTGCTGCACGAGGCGCATGCGCGCGGCGTGGTGCTGGCGGCGATCAGTCAGTGCCCGCAAGGGCATGTCGAGTTCGGTGTCTATGCGGCCGGCAGTCGCCTGGCCGAGGTCGGTCTGGTGTCCTGCGGTGGCATGACCCGCGAGGCGGCGCTGGGCAAGCTGTTCGCCCTGCTCGGCGCCGGTCTGGCGCCTGCCGAGGTGGAGCACTGGCTGGCGCGCGATCTCTGTGGTGAGATGAGCGACTGACCCATTCACCCTGGAGGAAGGATCGATGACCGTCGAAATCCGCCCTGTGGAAGCTGCCGACCATGAAGCCTGGCTGCCGTTGTGGCAGGGCTATCAGCGCTTTTACATGACCGAGATTCCTGCCGAAACCAGCGCCGTCACCTGGCAGCGCTTTCTCGACCCGAACGAGCCCATGGGCGCAGCGCTGGCCTGGCGTGATGGCCAAGCCGTCGGCCTGGTGCACTGGGTCATCC
>Ga0209699_100199_pt1 | contig 56528 bp, 38 predicted proteins | sample SynthPrep_1_END__FD_187204 | JGI IMG/M metagenome (GOLD analysis project Ga0209699, IMG submission 187204) | Synthetic microbial communities from Ohio, USA - SynthPrep_1_END_DS7_MetaG (SPAdes) (version 2) | ecosystem: Engineered > Bioreactor > Aerobic > Activated sludge | place: USA: Ohio...
CCATGGGATACCCCGGATCGAGCGGCACGTATGCGCCGCCCGCCTTCAAGATCGCCAGCAGCCCCACCACCATCTCGATGGAACGCTCCACCGCGATCCCAACCCTCACCTCCGGCCCCACTCCCAACCTGATCAGGCGGTGCGCCAGACGGTTGGCCCGCGCGTTGAGCTCCGCGTAGCTGAGCGACTCATCGCCGAACACCAAGGCCGCCGCCTCCGGATGCTCCTGCACACGGCGCTCGATCAGCCGGTATACCGGCTCCGCCTCATCCAGGTAGCGCTGCGTGTTCTCGCCCCATCCCCTTAGTAGTTGCTGTTCAGAATCCGTGAGCAGTTCCACTTCGCCCACCGCCCGTTGTGGATGGCTAGACAGCCCCTCGACGATGCCAACCAAGGCGGCCTGCATATACTCGCACTGACGCTGCGCACCAGCGAATCTATGCACCTGGCCCACCAATTCGAAACCCTGGCCCAGATCATCGACCGACATATCTACTGGATAGTTCGTGCGCTCCTCGCCGCCCAACACCTCCATCCCCTCCCAGGCACGGACTGCTGCATCGGCGCCTTGCGATACGCTGTAGCGATAGTTGAGCAAGGCCGAGAACAAAGGCGTTCCTCCCGGCAATCCACTGCAGCGTTGCGCCAGCGACAGGCTGGCATGCTCGTGATGCATCAGCCCCGTCAGCCCAGCGTGAGTCTCGCGCAAACTTCGCAGCACGCCGCGAGACCCCAGCTTGATGCGGATGGGGAGCGTGTTGATGAACATTCCCAACGCGCGCTCCGCCCCCTCTCCGCCTTGCATCCGTCCGAACAGCACGGTGCCAAACACCACGTCGGCCTTGCCCGTCGTCCTGGCCAGCACCAGCGCCCACGCCAAGTGGAACAGGCTGGCCGCGCTCACCCCATGACGCTTGGCCTGCTGCCGGATCCGCGCGCACAATTCATCCTCCAGCGCCAATCTCACCTCTTCGACCTCGCTGCCGTCGCCCTGCACATTCAGCAGGCCAAACGGCGCCGTCGGCTCATCCACGTCGCCCAGCATCTGCGTGAAGAAGGCCTCATGCTCGGCTCGGCTCATGCCCAACCGAGCCTGCGCCACAAAACGCCGGAACGGCACAGGGTCCGGCAGCGCCGCCTCCTGGCCTTGCTGGATCTGCATGATCTCTTGAACTATCAGTTCCAGTGTCGTGTGATCCAGTACCAGGTGATGGCTGGGCAATTGCAGCAGCCAACGTCCTTGAGTCACATCCTGCACGGCCACCGCCCGAATCATCGGGGCCTGACGCACATCGATGCGATGGCGTCGAGGATCGACATGTTCGTTCAGTCGTTCGGCCGCGTTGCCTGCGACCTCATCCTGCAGCCACTCGGTTTGCAGCAACGCCCGCCGATAGACGACCTGAACCGGTTCCTTCAGCCCCTCCCACAACACCGCCGTGCGCAGGATGTCATGACGCGCTATCACCCGATTGAAGCTGGCGATGAAGCGCTCCAACCGCTCTCGGCTGTCAAAGCTCAGCAGGCAAGGGGTGACATAGGCGTCACCCTGTTGCTCCAGCATGTGATGGAACAGAATGCCTTCCTGCAGCGGCGCCAGCGGATAGATGTCCTGGATGTTCTTCGCGCCTCCCGGCACCACCGCTTCGATCCGGCCGATCTCCGTGGCATCAAGCTCGAGCAGCGTCAGCATCTCCGGCTCGATTGCAGCGCAGTCGACCGGAATGAGATTGGGCGGCACGGCAACGTCATGACGATCCTGACCTTGCGTGATCGATCGGGCAAAGGCCGCCAGTTCGGGCTGCTGAAACAGCGTGCGCACCTGCACGGCCAGGCCCCGTGCACGCATGCGCTCCAGCACGCTCAGCGCCAACAACGAATGCCCCCCCAACTCAAAGAAGTTGTCGTGGCGACCCACGCGCTCGACACCCAGCACTTCAGCCCAAATCGCCGCCAGCGCTTCCTCCGCCTCGCCCTGCGGCGCCTCGTACGCCCGTGCGCTCTCCACGCCCGGTTCCGGCAGCGCCTTCCGATCCACCTTGCCGTTGGCGTTGAGCGGCAACCCCTCCAGCACCACGATCGCGCCGGGCACCATGTAGTCCGGCAACTGCCGGCTCAAACGCTCCCTAAGCTCTTCGGCCTCGACGATCTGGCCCGCCTGCATCGACACATAACCCACCAGCCGCGCCCCGCCCGGCCCGTCGCGCGCCACCACCACCGCCTCCCTGACTTCCGCCTGCGACAGCAACTGCGCTTCCACTTCGCCTAGCTCGATGCGCAATCCGCGGATCTTGACCTGATGATCGATCCGGCCCAGGTACTCCAATTGCCCCTCAGCGTTCCAGCGCACCAGATCGCCCGTGCGGTACAACCGGCCACCTGCCGCGCCGAAAGGATCCGCCACGAAGCGCTCCGCGCTCAACCCGCTGCGGCCCAGATAGCCTCGGGCCAAGCCGACTCCGCCCAGGTACAACTCGCCAGTCACGCCAGCCGGAGCCAGGCTCAAGCCTTCGTCAAGCACATAGGTCTGGATACCGCTGATCGGCTGCCCGATCGGCACGTGGCCGCGTCCGTCATCGCGGCAAGCCCAGTGCGTGACATCAATGGCCACTTCGGTCGGACCGTAGAGGTTGAAGAGCGAAGCTTGCGGCAAACGCTTGAATACGCCGTTTTGGGCTTCGACTGGCAGCGCCTCGCCGCTGCAAATAATGCGCGCCAGGCTGACGCAAGCCTCAATACCGTCATGCGCCAGGAACGCCTGCAGCATCGAAGGCACGAAGTGCAGCGTAGTGACGCCATTTTCCCGAATCAGTTCGACCAGGCGCGCCGGGTCGCGGTGATCGCCGGGCTTAGCAAGCACCAGCCGCGCGCCCGTCATCAGCGGCCAGAAGAACTCCCACACCGACACATCAAAGCTGAAGGGGGTCTTCTGCAAGACCGCATCTGACGCGGCCAAGCCGTACGCCTGCTGCATCCACGCCAGCCGGTTATGCAGCGCACCGTGCCGGTTGGCCGCGCCCTTGGGCCGCCCTGTGGACCCAGAGGTATAGATCACATACGCCAGGTTCTCGCCATGCACATCGATCCGCGGGTCGTGCGCGGGCTCGTCTCCCACGTCCAGCCCATCCAGTACCAAAACTTCCAGCCCGCCAAGCGCCGGCAACCGATTCCTCACCCCGCGCTGCGTCAGCAGTAGCCTGATCCCGCTGTCGTCCATCATGTAGGCCAGACGATCCAGCGGATACTCTGGATCCAGTGGCACATAGGCGCCACCCGCCTTCAGGACTGCCAGCAGACCCACCACCATCTCGATGGAACGCTCTACCGCGATTCCGACCTTCACCTCTGGCCCGACCCCCAACCTTATCAGACGATGCGCCAGGCGGTTGGCTCGCGCGTTGAGGTCCACGTAGCTGAGCGACTCGTCACCGAACACCAAGGCCGCCGCCTCCGGATACTCCTGCACCCGCCGCTCAATCAACCGGTGCACCGGCTCCACATCTGGGTAACGACACTCGTTCACTCCCCACACCTGAATCTGTTGCTGCTCCGCCTCCGCCAACAACTCCACATCGCCCACTGCTTGTTCGGGACGTTGCGCCAGAGCCTGCAACACCGCCACATAATGCTGTGCCATACGACCTATCGTGCTCGCCTCGAACAGCTCCTTGGCATAGCTAAAACTCACCTGCACCTGACCTTCGGCGTCTTCATCCAAGTCCACAGTCAACTCGAACTGCGCGCCTTGTTCTCCCAGGGCATAATCCTCCAACGTAAGCCCGGGCAATTGATGCAGCGTTCGATGGCCCTGGCGCTGATGATTGACCAGCACCTGAAACAACGGATTTATGCCCAGATTGCGCTGCGGTTGCAGCGCTTCGACCAGTTGTTCAAAGGGAAGGTCCTGGTGGACCTGTGCACCGAGGGCCGCTTCCTTGGCCTGTTTGAGTACATTTCCCAGGCTCTGGCGCCCGTGAATAAAATTGTGCAGAACCTGCGTATTGACGAAGAAACCCACCACGCCTTCGGTCTCCGCTCGGTGGCGGTTGGCAATAGGCACCCCCACCCGAATGTCCTCCTGGCCGCTGTAGCGATAGAGCATCGTTTGCACACCCGCCAGCAGCGCCATGAACAACGTCGCTCCTTCAGCCTGTGCCTGCCTACGCAGCCCAAGCGTCAGCTCGCTTGTCAGCGCGATACGATGGCACACCGCGCCATAGACCCCGTCAGTCTTGCGGGGGTGATCTGTTGGCAATTGCAGCACCGGATCCGCGTCACCCAGCTGCGCCTTCCAGTACGCTAACTGCCGATCCTTCTCGCCAGCCTCCAGCCAGTTTCGTTGCCAGGTCGCGTAGTCTGCGTACTGAATCGGCAAGGCCGCCAGTTTTGAATCCTGACCTAGCACCCGAGAACGGTACTGCGCCACGAACTCGTCGATAATGATCTGCATCGACCAACCATCCGAGATGATGTGGTGCATCACCACCACCAACACATGCTCGTCCGTCGCTTCCTTGATCAAACCCACCCGCAACAACGGCCCCGTCTCCAGATCAAACGGAGTCTGATGTAGGCCGGCTGCCCCGTCTCTCAACTTATCCCCGCGCTCCTCCGCAGCCAACGCGCTCAGATCAAGCTCTTCTATCTGCACGAGGCCATCCGTCTGGATTACCTGCTCGACCCGTCCATCCTCCCCCGGCCGAAAAACCGTGCGCAACGATTCGTGCCGCGCAACCAATGCGTCGAAGCTTGCCCTGAGCGCTTGAATGTCCAAGTAGCCCTTGAGCTTCAGCGCGCCACTGATGTGATACGCCGTGCTTAGTGGATCCAGCCGCCAAAGAAACCACTGGCGCCTCTGAGCATATGAAGACGGGCAGCGGGAATGATCCAAGCTATTTCGGGTGACGATTGGGAAGTGTCCAACAGCCAACCCCTCCGATCTGATCTTTCGATAGATCGCCTTACGCTGATCAAGCCCAAGTCGGGCGAAACGCTCTGCGATACGATGACTCGCCAAACTATCCATTACGCGGTTTCCAGGTCGTCAATGAATGAATCAATTTCCGATAGCGACTGACTTCTCGCTTTCATGCGCAGCCCAGTTCCGAGTAGAACGCTCATCTCCAAAAGACTCGGGTTGGCAAAGAGATCTCGAATGGCCATGTCCTTCTGCATGCGAGACTGAATTCGAGCGACCACTTGCAGCGCCAGCAACGAATGCCCGCCCAACTCAAAGAAATTGTCTTGGCGACCCACGCGCTCGACACCCAGCACTTCAGCCCAGATCGCCGCCAGCGCTTCCTCCGCCTCGCCCTGCGGCGCCTCGTACGCCCGTGCGCTCTCCACGCCCGGTTCCGGCAGCGCCTTCCGATCCACCTTGCCGTTGGCATTGAGCGGCAACCCCTCCAGCACCACGATCGCGCCAGGCACCATGTAGTCCGGCAACTGCCGGCCCAAACGCTCCCTCAGCTCTTCGGCCTCGACGATCTGGCCCGCCTGCATCGACACATAACCCACCAGCCGCGCCCCGCCCGGCCCGTCGCGCGCCACCACCACCGCTTCCCTGACTTCCGCCTGCGACAACAACTGCGCTTCCACTTCGCCCAGCTCGATGCGCAATCCGCGGATCTTGACCTGATGGTCGATCCGGCCCAGGTACTCCAACTCCCCCTCAACGTTCCAGCGCACCAGATCGCCCGTGCGGTACAACCGGCCACTTGCCTCGCCGAACGGGTCCGCCACGAAGCGCTCCGCGCTCAACCCGGCACGGCCCAGGTAACCGCGCGCCAGCAGTTCTCCGCCAATAAGCAATTCGCCTGACACCCCTTGGGGGGCGAGGTTGAAGTCGGCATCCACGACCCGGAGTTCCCGTCCGGCCAGGGGTGTACCAATCGGCATTTGCAACGGGAGCGGCTTGCTTGCGCTCACATAGGGTTGGCAGTCCAGAGTCGAGGCAGTGACAGTCGCCTCTGTCGGTCCATACGTGTTCAACAACTTGATGCGCTCCAGACCGGCTGCACGCCAAGCATTGAGGCCCTCCGGCGGCATCGCCTCGCCACCGGCATGAACCTGACGCAACGCACCATAGTCTCGGACGCCTTGCCGGGAAAAATCCTGTACCAGCAACAGCCAGTATGCCGTCGTGATATCCACGACACTGATCTGCTTTTCCATCAGCTCCCGATAGAACGTGGAGCTATCCCACAAAGCAGGGCCGCGCAATACCACCGAAGCCCCCTGGATCAGGGGTGGAAACAACTGTTCGATGCAACCGTCGAAGTTCAAGGTGGCAAACTGGAGCATCCGATCTGCTTTGGTGAGACCGAAGAAATCAACCGCCACTTGAGCATGCTCGACCAAACTGTGATGGGGGATGCCAACCCCCTTTGGACGCCCGGTGGAGCCAGAGGTGTAGATCACATATGCAAGGTTTTCGCCGTGCACGTCGATCTGCGGGTCGTTTCCGGATTCATCCATCACGTCCAGCGTTTCAAGCTCCAGGACCTCCAGCCCGTCCAGCGCCGGTAACCGATCGCTCACTGCGCGCTGCGTCAGCAATAACCGGATTTCGCTGTCCTCCATCATGTAGGCCAGCCGATCCATGGGATACCCCGGATCGAGCGGCACGTATGCGCCGCCCGCCTTCAAGATCGCCAGCAGCCCCACCACCATCTCGATGGAACGCTCCACCGCGATCCCAACCCTCACCTCCGGCCCCACTCCCAGCCTGATCAGGCGGTGCGCCAGCCGGTTGGCCCGCAAGTTCAGTTCCGCATACGTCAGCGACTCATCGCCAAACAGCAGTGCGGTCGCATGTGGATTGTCCAGTACACGGCGCTCGATCAGCCGATACGCCGGCTCCGCATCCGAGTACCGATGAGCATTCACGCCCCACTCACTCAGTTGCCGACGCTCGGCGCCGCTCACCGCATCAATTTCGCCCAGGCAACGCTGCGCCGACGCAGAAAGGAACATCAGCAAGTTCCGCATATGGCCGGCCAAAAGCGCTATCTGTTCCGCCGCAAAGCACCGCTCCTGGAAAAAATAGCCTATCGTCAGTACCTCCTCCACAGTTACGGTCAAAGTCATCGGGTAGTTGGTCTCTTCCCAATTTCCAGCGATCGAGACACGTGGCGTCCCATTGCCTGGCTGCCGTAGCGCCTCGTCAACCGGATAGTTCTCGAACACCAGGATGCTGTCGAACAATCCCTGTCCATTGGAGCCAGCCCAACGCTGAATTTCGAAAAGCGGAGTGTGCTCGTGTTCGCGCGATGCGATGTTCTGCGCCTGCAGCATGCGCAGCCAATCACCTATCCGCTGCTCCGGCCGAGGGCGCGCCACGACCGGCAGGGTGTTGATGAACAACCCCAGCACCTCGTCGGCATCGGGCAATTCCGCCGGACGACCCGACGTGGTCGCCCCGAAGCACACGCCTGTCTGCCCGGTATAGCGTCGCAGCAATAGCGCCCACCCTGCCTGAACCAGCGTATTCAAGGTAATCCGTTCCGCGCGGACGAACTCCGCCATACGCGCCGTCTCCACGGCATCGAATACCTGAATATGTTCCTGATAGCCCTGTCCGTCTGTCGACGGCTTGTGCTCGGAGGTAATCCTGGTCGGCCCATCGATGTCTGCCAATAGCGTCCGCCAGTACATTTCTGCAGCCGCGCCGTTCCTTGTTTGCAACCAGGCGATGTAGTCCCGGTAGCGTCCTCGCGAAGGAAGCGGGTTTTTCCCGGAATAGCGAGCGAGGATTTCGGCCAGTAGTCGCGCGGTGCTCCAACCGTCGAGCAACAGATGGTGGCGCGTCCAGATGAGGTGATATCGACCCGCGGCGCACTGAACCAGAATCAGCCGCATGAGCGGCGGTGTGGCCAGGTCGAAACCCCGATCATGCTCGGCGTGGGCCAATGCGTCGAGCGCAGCATCGAGGTCGGCTTGGTCACGCCAGTCGTACTCGACAAGTGGCAATTCGACTGATCGAGCTACCCATTGAAGCGAGGCTTCACCTTGCATAAAGCCCGTACGCAGTACGTCGTTTCGATCGAGTGCTGTCTGCCAAGCCGCCTTGAAACGGGCAGCGTCGAGCGCTTCAAGATCCAGCCGGAGCTGATTGATGTACACCGTCCCTTCCGGCTCGAGAATGCTGTGAAACAGCATCCCCGCCTGCATCGGCGACAGTGGATAGAGGTCGACCACGCGATCCCATGGCAGCCGCAATCCGTCGAGTCGATCCTGGCTGATCCTGGCCAGCGGAAAGTCAGACGGCGTCACACCTCGCGCGCCATTCAGGCAGTGCTCGATCAAATGTTCCAGTTCATCCAGGAAGCGCCGGGATAGGTCCTTTATCGTTGTTTCTTCATGGACCGCCGTACTATACGTCCAGCGCACACGCAACTCGCCGCGATGCACCTCGGCGTCGATGCTAAGCCAGGTCCGGCGCCGGCTGCCGGGCGCACGCTCCTGTCCCACGCTCTCGCGAGCTAGCCGCCATATCGAGTCGGCGCCGAAGCTCTGATCGATCTGGCCGAGATAGTTGAATGTGACCTGAGGATAGGCGCCATCGGCAAGCACACTTCCCTCCGTACCGAGATAGCGCAGCACGCCGTAGCCTATCCCCTTGTTGGGCACCTGCCGCAGTTGTTCCTTGATGGCTTTCAGGCTGCCGCCAAGATCCCTATCCGCTTCTCGGCTCGCATCTCCCGGCGCCAGGCGGACCGGATATAGCGTCGTGAACCAGCCTGCGGTTCGGCTGAGGTCCACCCCATCGAAAAGTTGCTGCTCCCGGCCATGGCCTTCGAGTTCGACCAGCACATGCTCGCGTCCGTCCCAGGCGCACAAGGTGCGCGCCAAAGCTGTCAGCAAAACGTCGTCGATACGCGTGCGATAGGCTTGCGGCACATCGGCCAGGAGTTGCTCCGTGCGGGCCTCATCCAACGAGGTAATCAGCGTGCGCGATTCGGCCACCGTGTTGCTGCCGTCCGCGATGCCGGGCAGCGGCTGTTCCGACCTCCCTACGACGCTCTGCCAGTAGGTCAGTTCATTGCGCAGTTCGGCGCTATCGGCATAGCGAGCCAGCGCCGCGGACCAATCCCGCAATGGCGTGGTCGCAGGTGGGAGGTCCGGCGTACGTCCCTCTCCAAGCTGCCCGCACGCGGTCTGAAGATCATCGAGAATCACACGCCACGACACACCGTCGACGACGAGGTGATGGGCGACCAGCAGCAAGCGGCCGGCACGCCCGGCTCCCAGATTCATCCACACCGCCTTGAATGGCCGCTGTAGGCTGAGACTGCGCTGGGCGCGATCGGCTGCGTTCTTGACGGCCATGCCGAAATCGACCTCGGATCCGAGGTCGATCTCCTCGAAGACTGGATGGCCTGGCGGCAGACTGGACAGCAACCAACGGCGGTCGGCGTCACGTTCGAAAGTCAGACGCAAAGCCTCGTGATGAGCGACCAGGGCTTCGACAGCCTGCCGCACTCGCACAGTCTCAATCGCTTCGGTGGCGCTGAGAAGCAACGACTGGTTCCAGTGGTGACCATTCTCGAAATTTTGTTCGAAAAACCAAGCCTGCACGGGTATCGGCGCAAACCGGATGCCTGCCTCGGACGCCGCCGCGACCGCTGCAGCGCTTGCCATAGGAGCAGCTTCCTGGGTACCAACCGCCGCGACTGCGGCGACGGTCTGACGCTCCATCAACTCTTTGGGCGTGAATCGCAGCCCTTGCTTGCGAGCGCGCGCGATAATTTGAAGGGTAAGGATGGAGTCGCCGCCAAGTTCGAAGAAATTGTCATGGCGACCGACCCGATCTACTCGAAGCACTTGCTTCCATACTTCGGCCAGCGCCTGTTCCACTTCGCCTTGGGGCGCCTCGTAACGCTTCGCCGCGCGCTCCTCGGGTAGCGGCAACGCCTTGCGGTCGACCTTGCCGTTGGCCGTCAGCGGCAAGACGTCCAGTCGCATGATCGCGCCGGGCACCATGTACTCAGGCAACTTCTGAGCGAGCTTCTCTCTCAACTCCTCCGCCGCGATCTTCTCGCCGGCCTGTGTCACGACGTATGCATGGAGTTGAGTGCGTCCATCCTCATCCTCGCGGGCGACGACCTCGGCCTCCATGACTCCCACCATTCCGAGCAACGCTTGTGCGATCTCCCGCAGTTCCACCCGATAGCCGCGTACTTTCACCTGATCATCCGCCCGCCCCAGGAATTCGAGATTGCCGTCCTCCAGCATCCTCACCCGGTCTCCAGTGCGGTAGAGGCGCTCACCTGTCTTGGATGGACTGGCGACGAAGCGTTCCGATGTTTGCGCGGCACGCCCCTGGTAGCCCCGCGCCACGCCAGGACCACCCACATACAACTCGCCGACCACCCCGAACGGTACCGGATTGAGGTTTAGGTCCAATACGCAGGCGTAGCCATTGGCGAGTGGTTTCCCGATGGGTAGGGTGCTTGCCGTGCGCAGCGCCACACGCGCTTCCTGCGTAAGAATGCCCACCGTAGTCTCGGTCGGACCGTAGTGATTGAGCACCTGGCACCCCGGCTTCAAGTCCGCGATCCGCTCCAATAGCGACCACCGCGTCGCCTCGCCTCCGACCACCAGCCGACTGGTCGGCAGTACAGCTTCTGGCCTACCCGCATTCAAGAGCGCCTGGAGGTGGCTGGGCACGATCTTGAGTACATCTACCTGATGCCTGCTCATGTACTCGGCGAAGGCATCCGGATCGAAGGCTCGCTCCGCGGAAATCAAATGCAATTCCCGCCCCGAGCACAATGCGCCGAACAGCACCGTGTGCCCCAAATCGGCCGCGATGGTAGAAACCATCGCCATGCTCCTCACGCTTTCGGGAAGATCGAGGCGCTGCAGCAAAGCCTGCACATAGTTGGCGAGCGCGCCGTGACTGATCACCACCCCCTTCGGATTTCCGGTGGAGCCCGATGTGTAGATGACATAAGCTGCCTGCGAGGGATGTGCCGCGGGCACAATTCGAACAAGATCTTTTTCCGGTGCGTCGGCAAGTTCAAGCGGCAAAACAGGGACTTCCGGCTGCCAGGCAGGACTTCCGCTGCTCAGCAACAACGCAGCGCCGCTATCCTGCACCTGATAGGCCAGCCGCTCCGACGGCAAGGAGGGATCGAGAGGCACATAGGCGCCGCCCGCCTTCAACACGGCCAATAGACCAACAACAAACCGGCACGAGCGTTCCGCATATATGCCCACGCGGACGTCGCAGCCGACGCCTCTTTCGATCAGGATCTGCGCCAAACGACTGGACTGCCGGTCCAGTTCGGCATAAGTCAGGCACTGTTCTTCGTCTATTACCGCAATCGCCGCCGAACGAGCCCTGGCAGCGAGTTCCCACATCCGGATGACACTTGACACGTCGAATTCGTGTTGTGCGCCCGCGATTTCGGAAACCGGGACCCGCAAGGAAAGATCCGCCACCATTCTGTGTGGAAAGTCGACTGCCTGTGCCGCGAAGCCCTCCAGGGTGGCGGCGAACGCATGAATGACCGCCTCGCCAAACAGCGCCTCCGCATAGATCAAGTCGCAACGTATGCCGTCTTCACGATCGGTGAAATCGAGACTCAGATCAAAATGAGCTTGACCACTTGAAACAGGGACGAACTCCACCTCCAGGTCACCGGAGAGTCTGGTTTCCGGGACATTTTCCTGTTGAGTACATTTAACCTGGAAGAACGGGTGTACCCCGGCCTCCCGTTCCGGTCGAAGCGCATCGACCAGCAGGTCGAAGGGCAAATCCTGATGAGCGTGCGCATCCAGCACAGTCTCACGAACCCGAGCGAGAATATCTGCAAAGCTGCTCGCCGGATCCACCTGCGTACGCATGACCAGCAAGTTGAGAAAGTAGCCGACCAGTCCCTGTGTTTCGGCCTTCCGGCGGTTGGCAACCGGTGAGCCGACACGAACATCCTGCTCGCCGCTGAAACGATAAAGCGTCACTTTCAACAGCGCCAACATCACCATATACAGCGAGGCCTGGCTGGACCGTGCAAGAACGCGAACCCGGTCGCTCAAATCACGTGAGAGCTGAAACCCGTAGTGCTTTTCCTTCGATTCGGCAACGCTCCCTCTCGGCCGCAGCATGGGCAACTCGATCGGCGGATGTTCCATACCCAACCGCAACCGCCAGTACTCCAGTTGGCGTTCGCGCTCTCCAGCGTCGAACCAGTTGCGCTGCCAGACGGCATAGTCGGCAAACTGCACTGGCAAAGCATCCAGCTCTTGTGAGTGCGTGCCGCACGCATTTCGATACAGAACCAAGAGTTCATCCAGCAGTATGCGCACAGACGCGCCATCCCCCGCTATATGGTGCAACACAACGCCCAGCACATGCTCGTCGTCGTTGACCTCCCATAACGTGGTCCGCACAGGCGGTTCGGCATCGAGCTTGAATGGCTGGCGGACAAGAGCCTGTTGCAAAGAGTTCAGCTTCCGCATGCGCCCGTCTTCAGGCTCCAGGCGGAGATCCACCACATTCACCTGCACGGCTTCCGGCGGCAGAACCACTTGCGCGGGTTCGCCGTCAATGCCGACGCGAAAGATCGTGCGCAGTGTTTCATGCCGCCGCGCCAGCTCTCGGATCGCGACAAGCATCGCATCCTTGGCCAGCACGCCCTTCAAGCGCAGGAACCCCGGCATGTTGTAGGCCGGACTGGACGGATCAAGTTGCCAGGTCAACCAAAGGCCGCGTTGCGAATAGGAGATCGGCAGCGCCTCGTTCCGATCGGCCGGAACAATGGGCAAATCGACGTAGCTCAGACCGGCTTCTCCAAGTTTCGCCAGAAATCCCCGCCGGGCTTCCGGGGAGAGCGCCGTAAAGCGGCGGGCAAGGCTTTTTTCGTCCAGTTCCATCATTTCAGACCTCGAATTCGCTCATCAGGTTGTGCATCAGCGCCAGTCGATCCTGCCGCGAGCCGGCGTCGGCCATTCGTTCCTCCGAAAGGCGCAACGCAAATTCCCGCAAGGTCGGTGCTTCGAAGAACAGGCGCACTGGGACCTCGCATGCATAGCGATTCACCAGAACCGCCGCCATCCGGACCGCAATGAGCGAATGCCCGCCCAATTCGAAGAAGTTGTCATTGCGGTCGACACGCTCGACTCCGAGCGCCTCAGTCCAAAGCTGCGCCAACACTGTTTCCACCTCACCCATAGGCACCTCGAAAATCGGGGGTGTCGGCGTTTCGGGTTCCGGCAGGGCGCGGCGATCCACCTTGCCGTTGGCGTTGAGGGGCAAGGATTCCATTGAAACGATCACGCCAGGCACCATATAGTCCGGCAGCGCCCGGGCAAGCCGAGCGCGCAGTTCGCGCACATCAAGCATCTTTTCCGTCGCCAGTGACACGTAGGCGACCAATCGGGCGCCCTTGTCCACCACTACCGCCTCGCGAATCTCAGGCAGGGCCAGCAACTGCGCCTCCACCTCCCCCAGCTCGATCCGCAAGCCGCGGATCTTCACCTGATGGTCCGTTCGGCCCAGGAACTCCAGCTGCCCCTCCCCGTTCCACCGCGCCAGGTCACCCGTGCGATACAGCCGGCCGCCTGCTTCGTCGAACGGGTCCGCCGCGAAGCGCTCCGCACTCAAACCCGGTCGCCCCAGATAGCCGCGGCCCAGCAGATCGCCACCGATGTACAACTCGCCCTCCACCCCTTGCGGAACCAGATTCAGCGACGCATCCAGTACGTAGGACTTGGTTTGGGCGATCGGCCGTCCGATCGGCACCCGGCTTTGCCCGTGGTCCCGGCACGTCCACTGCGTCACGTGGATGGTCGTCTCGGTCGGGCCGTACAGGTTCTGCAGGCTCACGCCCCTGAGCCGGCGCAGCGCTTCGCCCTGCGTGACCGCGGACATGGCCTCGCCGCCGCACATTACGTACCGCAGCCGCGTCTGCGTCTCGATGCCTTCATGCGCCAGAAAGGCCTGCAGCATCGCCGGCACGAAGTTCAGTGTCGTGATCTGGTGCCGACGAATCAGTGCCGTGATCCGTTCGGGATCACGGTGATCACCCGGCGCGGCCACCACCAACCGTACCCCGGTCGTCAGCGGCCAGAAGATCTCCCAGACAGACACGTCGAACCCGAACGGAGCCTTGTGCAGCACGGCGTCCTCGGAGGTCAGGCCATAGTTCTGCTGCATCCAGCTCATGCAGATCGCCAGCGACCGGTGGCGGATCGCCGCTCCCTTGGGTCTGCCCGTGGAACCCGAGGTATAGATCACGTACGCCAGGTTCTCTCCGTGCACTGCCACGCCGGGGTCATGCTCCCGCTCGCCGCCGAGATCGAGCGTATCGACCTCCAGCACCCGCAGCCTCTTGTCCGCAGGGATCCGGCGCCGGACCCCGCTCTGCGTAAGCAGCAGCTCGATGCCGCTGTCCTCCACCATGTACGCCAGCCGTTCGGCCGGGAGTTCCAAGTCCAGCGGCACGTAGGCCCCCCCCGCCTTCAGGATCGCCAGCAACCCCGCCACCATCTCGATGGAGCGCTCCATGGCAATGCCGACTCTCGTCTCCGGCTTGACCCCCAGGCCGATCAGCCGGTGCGCCAGGCGGTTGGAGCGGCGGTTGAGCTCCTCGTAGCTCACGCTCTCCTCGCCGAACCACAGCGCCACGGCCCGCGGATGGGTACCCACCTGTTGCTCGATCTGCCGGTGCACCGGCTCGATCTTGGAAGGTCGTAGCGGATTCTCGCCTAAGGCTCTCAGCTTGCGCCTCTCCGCGCCGCTCAACAGTTCCACATCGCCCACGGCCTGCTGTGGCGCGCCGGCCAGCGCCTCGAGCATCGCCACATAGTGCCCCCCCAGCCGCGCCATGGTCGCAGCATCAAACAGCTCAGCCGCATAGCGGAAGTTCACGGCCAAGCGCCCGTCAACATCTTCGACCGTGTCTACGGTCAGCTCGAATTGCGCATGCTCATTCCCCGTGGGAACTTCAGACACTTGCCAGCCCAACCGCTGTTGAAGTTGCGAGTAGTCCCGCCGCAAATGGTTGAACATCACGTCAAAAAGCGGCGCGGCGCCTGCACTCCGCACCGGCCGCAGTGCCTCGACGACCTGCTCGAACGGCGCCTCCTGATTTGCTTGCGCGCCCAGCACGCGCTCCCGGGCCTGAGCCAGCACCTGCGCCAGGCTCTGGCGTGCCTCGATACCGCTCTGCAGTACCAACGTGTTGACGAAAATACCCACCACGCCCTGCAGCTCCGCTCGCGGGCGGTTGGCGACAGGCACACCGACGCGGATGTCCCGTTGCCCAGTATGGCGGTGAAGCAGCGCCTGCAAGGCGGCCAACAACACCATGAACAGAGTCGCGCCATGGGCTTCGGCCTGGCGCCGCAGGGCAGCCAGCAGCTCGACCGGGAGTTCGAAGGCATGCAATCCTGCCCGGTATTGGGCAACCGACAGGCGGGGATGATCGGCAGGCAGAGCCAGGCCAGGCTGTGGCTCGCCCGAGGGCATGGCAAGCTGCTCAACCCAATACGCCAACTGGCGATCCTGAGCATCCCGCACGGCATCGTCGCGCTGCCAACTGGCATAGTCAGCATATTGGATTGAGCAGGCGGGCGGCGCCGCGTCGGCCGCGAGCCCTGCCGCGTACGACGCAGCCAAGTCGTCGACCAAGACCTGCATTGAAGCACCATCGGAAATGATGTGGTGCATTGCCAACGCCAGGATATGGACCTGATCGTCGAGTCGCATCAGCGCTGCCCGCGCCAAGGGGCCGGCCGTCAGATCGAAGGGCGGCGCCAGGAATGCGCGCAACGTTTGCTCAGCCTGCGCGTCGCGCTCCGCGCTCGCCACGGTGCGCAGGTCGACTACCTGAAGGTCCAGACCTCCCCCAGGGAGGACTATCTGCTCCACCTCGCCATCCGGCCGCGCGCTGAATATGGTGCGCAGTGCCTCATGACGCGTGATCAAACCAGCTACGGCCGCACGCATGGCATCGACATCCAGCGCGCCCTCGATATGCAGCGCGCCCTGAACATGATATGCGGTGCTGTGGGGATCCAGCCGCCACAGGAACCACTGCCGCTGCTGGGCGGGCGACAGAGGCAAGGGCTTAGAGCGGCGTTCCGCAGACAGCACGGGGATGCCGGCCAAACACGTGCGAGATTCGATTTGCAGGAAGGTCCGCAAGGCCGCCGCCTGCTCGCCCAACCTCGGCGATTCGAAAATCTTCCGGACTGGGAAGTCGGTCTCCCAAATTTGCGAGATGCGTGCAGCCAACTGCATCGCCGCCAAGGAATTCCCTCCCAGCGTGAAGAAGTGCGCGTCGCTGCCATACCGCCGTGCCGTTTCGTGCCCAAGTACCTCGCGCCAAACGTTCGCCAACGCCCGGATCTGATCTTGCGGGAGGGCATTTCTGCCATCCACAGCCGCCGCGCCAATGTCCGCGCCCATCACGAAACGCCCGCTCTGGTACAGCGCGTAAGCATCGAGCGTGCGCTCGGCCCATCCTTTGCGGCAAGCGGTGCGTTGCAGCTTGCCGCTGGAGGTCTTGGGCAACGCTCCGGGCTGTAGCAACACGACCACTCTCGGCGCCTCGCCGCATTGCTCGCTCACCGCTGCGCGCAGCGCATCGACCAGCGCCTGCGGCGGCACGAGTTTCTGCAGACCGCGCGACACCTCGGCCGCGACGCCTATACCTTCCTGTCCGTCGAGTTCCACCGCAAAGGCCGCCACCCGGCCTTTGCGTACGGCCTCCACCTGCTCTTCCACCACGCGTTCGATGTCCTGCGGATACAGATTGTGCCCGCGGACGATGATCATGTCCTTGTGCCGGCCCGCGACGAAGAGCTCATCGCCGTCTACGAAGCCCAGATCCCCGGTGCGCAGCCATCTATGGCCGTCACGCTCGACGAAGGTTTCGGCGCTCTCGCGCGGTTTGTTCCAGTATCCTGCCGCCACGCTGGGGCCGCCAGCCCAGATCTCGCCGATGGCGCCCTGAGCGGTGGGTTCGCCGGACTGCGTATCAACAATACGCAATTCGTGCCCCAGGGCGGCGCTGCCGCAGCCGACCAACGCCGCGCCATCGGCCCGGGCGACCGCGAGCCGCTTCGCGAGCGCTTCATTGTCATAGCGGCCCACCGCCATGCCGCTTCCCCTGCGCCCCCCCGTGACGAACAGCGTCGCCTCGGCCAGGCCATAGCAGGGATACACCGCGCCGGCGCTGAAGCCCACGGGCGCGAAACGTTCGACGAACGCCTCCATCGTGTCGTGCCGCACAGGCTCGGCGCCGGTGTAGGCCACCCGCCAGCTCGACAGATCGAGGCCCTCGGTCCGGTCCTCCTTGACCCTGTCCAGACATAGCCGGTATGCAAAGTCCGGACCGCCGCTGATCGTTATCCGATGACGCGAGATCATCTCGAGCCAGCGCACGGGGCGCTCCAGGAAAAAGCGCGGCGAGGACAGCACGCAGGGGATGCCGCTGTAGAAGGGCTGCAGCAGTCCGCCGATCAGCCCCATGTCATGGAACAAGGGCGACCACACGCCGAACTTGTCGTCAGAGCCGATCGAGAGCCCTGCGCGGATGGCGCGTTCATTGGCCATCAGGTTGGCGTGCGTCACCATCACGCCCTTGGGCGCGGAGGTGGATCCGGACGTGTACTGCAGGAAGGCGACATCCGCGCCGTCCGGCATTTGCGGCCGCCAGCGGCCGGCGGTCGCCGGATCGACCTCGTCCACCGCCACGACGTCCGGCACGCCGAACTGGCGCGCCGCCTCCCCGACCAGGGCGCGCAACGCGCCGGTCGTCAACACACCCCGGGCCTGGGCATCCTGGGCGACGCCCGCAAGCCTGGCCAGATGCTGCGGCCGCGCGGATTCGGGCGGAAACGCGGGCACCGCAATCACGCCTGCGTGAAAGCAGGCAAACATGCTGACCGCATAGTGCTCATCGTTGTCGAGCAGGATCAGCACGCGGTCACCCTTCCCGTAGCGGTCTTGCAGCACAGCGGCAAGGGCCAGCACGCGCTGCTCGAAGGCGCGATAGGTCAAGACCGTCTCGACGATCTCGCCTTCCCTGCCAGCGATCACTGTCAGCGCAATGTCCTCGGGACGGCTGGCGCCCAGTTGGCGCAGGCGGTCGACAAAATTCTCGGGATGAACAAATTTTTCTTGCGGCACGGGCGACTTCGTCATGAGGATTCCCTTGTTCGGCGATACGTTCAGAACTTGCCCAGATTGCCGTGGGACTCGGCCATGGCAACGACCACCTTGCGTGGCCCCTTGAAGGGAGAGCGCGCGTGGGCGACCAGCATGTTGTCCAGCATCGTGACGTCGCCCTGCTCCCACTTGAAGGACACCGTCTCGGCATCCAGCACGGCGCGCACCTCGTCCAGCATCGTGTCCGGAATCGGCGCCCCATCGGCGAAGCAGGTATTGCGCGGCACGTTTTCGATGCCCAGTAGGTCGACCAGGGACTCGCGCACCTCGGACTGCAGGTTGGAAATATGGAAGAGATGGGCCTGGTTGAACCAGACCACCTCGCCGGTGGCGGGATGCGTCTCGATGGCCTGGCACCGCTGGGTCGTGCGCAAATCTCCGTCGGGCTTCCATTCCCATTGGATGCCGTTACTGCGGCAGAAGGCTTCGACTTCCTGGCGGCTCTCTGTGTTGAAAACCTGCTGCCAGGGCACATCGAAGTCACCGTAGTTGCGCACGTAGATGACGCCGGGCGCGAAGCGGTCCCGGATAGGGGCCGGCATGCGCCGGTAGATCGCGCGGCTGTCCGCGATCGGCGTCTCGCCCCCCTCCTCCGCGGGCGTCACGCAATGGAACCAGGCTTTCATCGGCCACTGGCGCGTGTAGGCCTGTTCGTTGTGCAGCGGGATGGACTGGTGGGCCGGATACTCGGTCGCGGTGTAGACCCCGCCGCCCACCGCGGTCCGCGGTGTGGAACCGAACTCGTAGCTCAACAGCGGGTGGCCGAAGCGGGCTGCAAACTCCCGGAAGCCCTCGACCGAGGGCACGTCGAAGCCGCGCAGCAGCACGCCGCCTACGGTCGCCACCTTGGTCTCGATCTCGGCGCGCAGGCGCGGCAAGGCATCCAGCAGCGGCTCGCCGAGACTGGCTGGCGTAATCAGCGCCGGCAGGTCGGATCCGAGCGGCGCCCGGCGTTCAAATCGGGTCACAAGATCATTCATCGCAGTCCTCCCTTGGCGTCCGGTTGCCAGGCCAGGGCGGCGGCATAGTCGGACGGTGAATCGAGACGCAGGACATCCACGCCCGGCCCTTCCAGGTGTTCACGACGCAGCCCATAGCGGCTTCCCTGGGCAAGCCCCGGTAGTAGTACCGTTAAACGCTGCAAGTGCTCCGCCACGCCCATGCCCAGCGCTTTCAGTACGGCTTCCTTGGCTGTCCAGCAGTCAAAGAAGTCGAGGCGCCGCTCATGGGGCAACTCAAGCTCCTGCGTCGACAGCGCCAGCCGCGACATGGCGGCGATGTCGCAATGCGGATCCCGACGTTCGATATCGACGCCGACAGGAAAACGGTCCGACAAGGCGATCAGGGCGAAAGCCCCAGCATGGGAAACGTTGAAGTACGGGGCGGGATCGGCCGAGCACGCCACATCCAGACGCGGCTTGCCATGTTTGTTGGCCGCGAACCTCAAGCTCTCCGGACGGCAGTCCAGGCGCGCGCCCAGGAGCCGCCGCAATGCCGCACGCGCAGTCACGAAGCGGACCTTGTCGCCGTGCTGATGAAAACGTAGCGCGCGCGCGGCCTCTTCCTTGCTCAGCAAAGCCAGGGCGCTGTCGGCCAAGGGTGCAGCCAGATCCAGCGCGAGCTGGAACACCTGAATGCCAGCCGGAAGAAATTCAGGTAGATGCAGCGGCTGCATGGCCCACTCCGGAAAACAGGCGAGCCAGCTCGCGCACGATGACCGCCAGCACCTGCTGCTCTTGTTGGCGGATGAAGAAATGCCCGCCTTCGAACCAATCAAGGGTAAAGGTATGGCGGGTCTCTTGCCGCCAGGCTCCGATGCGCTCCGGGTGGATGTCGTCCTGGCGCCCCGCGAAGGTGTGCATCGGTACGGCTAGCGGCTCGGACGGGTGATAGCGAAAGCTCCCGCAGACCCGGTAGTCGGCGGCCAGCGCGTCCAGCGTCAGGCGCAACAATTCGGTGCTCTCGAACACCGCGTCCGGCGTGCCGCCCTGCTTGCGCAGATCGGCCATCAAGGCGGAGTCGTTGTCCATGCCTGCAAAGCGGTCCGGATCGCGGCGGGACGGTGCGGGGCTGCCGGACACGAACACAGCTTGAGGCATGGGCTGGGCCAGCGCATGCTGGCGCTGCGCCACGGCATGGGCCAGCAGGGCTCCCATGCTGTGGCCGAACAGGGCATAGCGGTTTTGCATCGCGGTAGCCTGCTCATCGCAGATCCGCGCCACCAACCGCGCGAAATCCTCGACGTAGGGCTCGCCCGTACGGGCGCCCCGCCCCGGCAGTTCCACCGGAACGACGCGGATCCATTCCGGCAGGAGGCGACGCCAGCGCAGGTACATGGTCGCGCTCGCCCCCGCGCAAGGCAACACCAGCAGATCGATGGAGGGCGTATGCGTGGAGCCGGACATCAGGCCGCCGCGGCGCTGGAGCGATTCGCGGCCGCGGACTGTTCGTCCATCCACTTGCGCAGCGACAGCGGCCGCATGTCGGTCCAGGTTTTCTCGACGTAATCGAGAACGGTCTTCTTGTCTCCCTTGACCCCATCGACGGCGCGCCAGCCGCCTGGCACGGCCTTCCAATGAGGCCAGATCGAATACTGATCTTCGTGGTTGACGAGAACGATGAAGGTCTCGTCTTCGCGGTCAAAACAACTGGTCGACATGGACTGCCTCGCGCATTGAATGAGGTGACTTCACGTCGAGCCGGCCCACTGCCGACTTACGGGTCACCGCAATCAAAGACGAGTCAGGTGTTCGGTTTGTTTACCCGTCTGGCGTCCCTTGCGGATGCCAGACGGGTAAACCTGTCGCGCACAGAAGACGCAAGCCCCATAAGGCGGCATGGCGTTGATGAGTATGGAACGGGGAAGAGGATCGCCTTGGGAGCACACGCGCCCAAGGGCCTGCCGGAAAACAGTGAAGGTCCGAGCGCTAGGCTTTGCCTTCAGGCTCCGTGGCGCCAGGAATATCGATATCGCTGACGGGAGGAACCAGACCCACCATCAACCACAGGCGGCCAGCCTTGTCATAGGCTTGGCGATGGGTCGCATCGACGGCAAGCCATTGCGTCAGGTCGGCTTGCGCATTTGCGTCGAAACTCTCGCGCTCGTGCTGGCGCAGCACCCAGGACCAGGCAACATCCCAGACCGGATCCCGCTTCGGATTGATGTCATCGCCCATAGGCCACCTTTTGGAGCTGAAAGGCTAAGTGGCGCTATGGTATCGGAAAAGCTTATCTGCGATAACTTTTTTGAGCGACCTCGGCTCGCAGACCGCGTGCCTGCCGCAGCCCGAACAATGGAACCACTCCGCAGCCTGATCCCGGCGGGATCAGACCTCCAGCAAATCCCGGCAACCGGCGACTGCCTGGGTCGCATCGCGGAGCATGAAGTTCACGAGCGTGGCCGAGCAACCCATCTGCCTCGCCACCTCCCGCTGCGTAAAGCCGCCCAGCCTGTAGAGTTCAAAGGCGCGCCGCGTCCTGGTCGGCAGGGTGCCGAGAATCTGATCTATGGCATTGATCACCTGTCGCTCCTGGAAGCGCCGGTCCGGCACGCAACCGCCAGCAACCTGCGGCAATTCCCCATCGTCCGTATAGATGCGATACGTCGATTCGACGGCCTGGCGGCGGCAATGGTCCAACGCCAGATTGCGGACCACCTGGCAGCAGTAGCTATAAGGCTTGTTGACTTCGCGCGCGCATGAACCTTCCATGAGCTTCAGGTAGGCGTCTTGCGTCACTTCGTCCGCGATTTCCGGAGTGCCGACGATTCTTTGCGCGATACGGCGGAGTTGCGCTCGATGCGCAATAAAAACATCTCCAAGCCCCCCCGCTCCCTGCAAACCGATGGACATCGAAGTGCCTCCGCACACAGATTTATGGTGACTTGTAATAACTCAGTCTATTGCGAACAATTATCATTAGTGAAGATGCGAATGTCCATCGCTACAGCGCGTTCAAAGCCCTATCCTGGCGCTTTTTATAGGACTAAACCCGGCCGCCGGAAGCTTGCGGCGCGGCGCCCCGAGAATCGCAAGCCCGGCTTCGGCGCGGACCGCCCGCCGCCCCCCGACGGCGCAGCCACGGTATCATCTGCCTCTATCCCCGGCGACCGCCAACCCCGCCCCGGATGTGTGGCCAGATGAGTCGCTGGACCGGAATTGTGGAAGGCGACGCCGCCGAAAGCCGCATAAACGAACGGTCTGTCAAAATCATGAAATTAGCCACCTGGAACGTGAACTCCCTGAATGTGCGCCTGCCGCAGGTGCTGGACTGGCTGGCCGCCCATCCCGTCGACGTCCTGTGCATCCAGGAACTCAAGCTCACGGACGACAAGTTTCCCGAGGCCGCCTTCACCGAAGCCGGCTACCACGCCGTCTGGGCCGGCCAGAAAACCTATAACGGCGTCGCCATCATCTCGCGCGTGCCCGGCACGTCCATGGTGCGCAACATTCCCGGATATGAGGATCCGCAGCAGCGCGTCCTGGCGCTGACCTTTCCCAGCCCCGAAGGCGATGTGCGCGTCGTCTGCGCCTATTGTCCCAACGGCCAGGCCGTGGGCTCGGACAAGTACGCCTACAAGCTGGACTGGTTCGAAGCCATGCGCGCCTGGCTGGCCGACGAAATCAAGCAGTATCCGCGGTTGGCGGTGCTGGGCGACTACAACGTCGCGCCGGCCGACGAAGACGTGCACAATCCTGAAAAATGGGAAGGCCAGGTGCTGGTGTCCGAACCGGAACGCAAGGCCTTCACTGCCCTGCTCGACCTGGGCCTGGCCGACTCGTTCCGGCTGTTCGAGCAGCCCGAGAAGTCCTTCAGCTGGTGGGACTACCGCCAGTTCGCGTTCCGCCGCAACGCCGGGCTGCGCATCGATCATGTCCTCTTGTCCGCCCCGTTGGTCAAACGCTGCACGGCCTGCGTCATCGACAAGGAGCCGCGCCGCAACGAGCAGCCGTCCGATCACGCCCCGGTCGTCGCGACCTTGGAATTCGCCTGAATTTTTGTTCAGGCGGCATGTTGCGCACGCTAGGAATATTCCTGTATAGTTTTGGTCTTGCTTCATTGGGGCGGTAGCTCAGCTGGGAGAGCGTCGCGTTCGCAATGCGAAGGTCGGGAGTTCGATCCTCCTCCGCTCCACCAAAATTCCCGCCAAGACAGAGCCCTACGCAGGGCACTACGCAGGGCACTACATTTAGCGATGTAGTGCCCTGTCTTGCTTTATGAGCCGCTTTCAGGCGTGTGCACGGCCTCGATCCGGCGTGCAAGGCGATGACCCACCGATGAACTCCAGCCGATCAACTCAGGAGTCCGAGTAGCGCAGCGCGGGCGACGGCTGCCGTCCGATTGCGGGCGCCAAGCTTGGAGATCGCGTTCTTCGTATGGAATCTGACCGTCGACTCGGCAATTGCCAGTATTTCGGACACGTCGCTGCTGGTCTTTCCGTCCGCCGCCCATTTTAGAATTTCGGTCTCGCGACGGGTCAGTGGAACATCCGGCGTCAATTTGAATCGCGGCAGCAAGACCCTGCTGAATGCGAGGTGTGCCGCGGTTACCAGCCATCGCATCCTCAATTCCTTGCCGAGCAGCTCCGCATCGGAAAGCTGCTCGTTCTGCCTGGCCAACGTCAGCATTCCCCAAGTTCCGTACGCGTCCAGATTCGACTGGGCCCATCCCACACAGAGTCCCACCGCCTGCATCTCGTTCCAAAGCTGGGGCGTATCGGCAAATACCCTGTCCGACCATACGATAGGTATCGCGGACCGGCTGCAATGTTTTACGGTGGGGTCGACTTCCAGGTAGCGCGCCTGTGCGTACCGTTCCTGCCACACGGCCGGATAATTACTGATCATTACGACCTGAGGATTGGTAAACGGCAAGGCCGCCCGCAAACCGTACGCGCAATAAGAAAACCCCAACTCTTGCGCGATAGCCGCCACCTCGGTGAAAACGGCTTGCTCAGTGGTTGCCCTATTGGTAACTAATAGTAACTCATGTACCCACGGCTTCATTCCAAATTCCATCCCCGTGCATTTATATTGCTCGCACTCGAAAGTTGCACGGCTGAAAATAAAGTGGCCGCTGACACAATATAGTTAAACTCCTGAAATATTTCAAAATATAAATAAATGTGATAACCCGTTCACTTTTTATATACTCGTTCGACAATGACTTAGAGAATAAATATTTCCGGCTTCTAAAAACCTTTTCCCTGTCATTGAATTCCTTGCCATACGTATGGACATTGCGGCCAGCACCTTGGTACCCGACCGAGGGGACGACGCGCAATATCTTCAGCATGCCCTGGAGCAACTCTCGCCCCTGCGGCTTTTCGATGAATTGATGATCGGCATTACACGGAATGCGCCTCGCGAGCATGCAGGTCAGCGCGCGCAGCCGCTCATTCTGTCGACGGCCCGCAGCATAGGCGCGACGGCCGAGGAGATCGCGGTCATGGATGCGCAAGCCGACGCACGGCAAGCCTTGCTGGAAGCGAACCCGGCTTTTCAGGCGTCTCTTGCAAGGCTGTCCGCGGCGGGCATTACCTGGGAATGGGGCCAGGAATGCGAGTATGGCTATCGATCGCGCTGCCCGAGTCTTTTTTCCCCGCCGCAGGCAATATCCAGAATTGAGGAAATGGCAGCCAACGATGCGGGATTGGATACCGCCCAGGAGAAACAGGATGCCGCCGATATCTATCGGCGCTGGCTGCTGCAAAACTACCACCCCGATTGGAAGCAGTATCAACAGAAATGGCCGACTCTCTATGCCAATCCCCATTGCGCGCGGCGGAATGATTTCGGGCTCGATCCCAATCCCATTGAGCCCTGACTGGCCTACACTGCTTCCCAGAACGGCCTAGAAATTTGCCGCTTTTCAGGCGTTTGCGTCAACGCGCACCGTCGTCGCCGCGCCCCGCAACGCATGCAGGAATAGCGAGGCCGCAGCCGCGGCGCGCGCATCCCGCCGGGTCATGATGCCCACGGGATGCAGCCGCGCCTGCAAGGCCAGCGGCAGGATGGCCAACTGCCCGTTTTCGGCCAGGTCGCGCGCCACGCGCAGCGGAATGGCCGACAGCAGCGAGGTCCGCTGCAGCAGCGAGACGATGGTCAGGATGGCGCTGGATTCGATGGCAACCTGCGGAAAGCCCGCACCGCGCGCCGAAACGGCTGCAGCCACCATGCTGTAGAGCGCCGCGTTGCGCGACGGCAGCACCCAGCGGCACTTGTCCAGCGCCGTGCCGCTCAGGCGGCTGCGCGAGGCCAGCGGATGGGCCGGACCGCAGACGACGGCGGTGGCCTCGTCGTAAAGGATCTCGCATTGCAGGTCCGCGTCCGCGCCCTCCACCCCCAGCCGCCCCACGACGCAATCCAGTTCGCCTGCGCGCAAGGCGGGCAGCAACTGCTTTTCCAGGCCTTCGGACAACTCGATGCGCAGGGCCGGATGAGTTTCCTGCAGGCGTTGCACGGCCAAGGGCACCAGCAGATGCGCCACCACCGGAAAAATGCCCGCCCGCACCTTGCCGCTGGCGCCGTTGGCAGCGGCCGCGAGCTCGGCATGTGTCGCGTCCAGTTCATTCAGCAGCAGACGCGCGCGGTCGATCATCAGCAGGCCCAGCGCGGTCGGCGCGACGCCGTGATGCGAACGCTCGAACAAGGGCAGGCCTGCCAGCGCCTCGGCCTCGCCCAGGAGCTTGCTCAGCGCGGGCTGGCTGAGGTGCATCGCTTCGGCCGCCCGGTGCAGATTGCCGACCCGTCCCAGCTCGTCCAGCAAGACCAGGTGACGGATGCGCAGGCGCGACCGCAGCTGCTGCAAAGTGGGGATGTCCGGCATGGAATGCGCCCGGCAAGTGGTTATCGATCGATAAGGAATCGCAATTATCCAGTTATCGGCAAGACGCTCATACTGGGGTCATCCCGCTAGCCGGGCCATATCCAGAAAAAAGGGGAATAGCCATGTATCGTCGTCTTGCCGCGCTGGCGCTGGCCTGCGCCCTGGCGCCTGCCGCCGCGTCCGCCGACATCCGCATCGGCGTGATCGCCAGCAGCACCGGACCCGGAGCCTCCATGGGTTCGCTGTACCGCAGCACCGTGCCGCTGCTGCCCAAGACATTGGGCGGCCAGCCCGTGGAGTACATCGCGCTGGACGATGCGACCGATCCCTCGTCGGCGGTCAAGACGGCGCGCAAGCTGGTCACCGAGAGCAAGGTGGACGCCATCATCGGCCCGAGCAATGTGCCGACCTCGATGGCGGTCACGGAGGTCGCCCGCGAAGCGCGCACGCCTCAGTTGTCGTTGGCGCCCATCGTGGTCAGCCCTGACCGCGCCGAATGGATCTTCGTGGTGGCCCACGGCATAGACCTGATGGTGGATTCACTGACCGCCGACATGGTCAAGCGCGGCGTGAAGAGCGTGGCATACATCGGCTTCTCGGACGCCTGGGGCGACGCCGTCTACCGCGCGCTGCAGGAATCGGCCGCCAAGCGCGGCATCAAGGTGCTCAGCAACGAACGCTACGCGCGCACCGACAACTCGGTCACGGCGCAGGTGCTGAAGATCGTCGCCCTCAACCCGGGCGCCGTGCTGGTGGGCGGCTCGGGCACGCCGGGCGCCCTGCCCCACCTGTCGCTGCGCGAGCGCGGCTACCAGGGCGTCCAATACAACACCCACGGCGTCATCAACAAGGATTTCCTGAAGCTCGGCGGCAAGGGTGTGGATGGCGTGATCGTGCCCAGCGGCCCGGTGCAGGTGGTGGAACAACTGCCCGCGGACAGCCCGATCAAGCCGGTCGCCACGCGTTACGCCCAGCAGTATGAAGCGACCTACGGCGCCGACTCGCGCAACGCCTTCGCGCCTTACACCTACGACGCCTATCTATTGCTGGACGCGGCGGTGGCCAAGATTCCCGCGGGCACCCAGCCCGGCACCCCTGCCTTCCGCCAGGCGCTGCGCGATGCCCTGGAAAGCCTGCAGGGCACCGTCGGCACCCAGGGCATCTACATGATGTCACCCACCAACCACAACGGCCTGGACGAGCGCGGCGTCGTGCTGATGCAGGCCCGTTCTGGCGCCTGGCAGTTCCTGCCGTAAGCCGCCTTTTTTTGCAGCAGGAGTCCGCATGACCGGCATACACATTCCTTATGGCGTGTATTGGAGCACCCCTTTCTCGCGTTGGCAGGGCAGCCTGTCGCGCCTGCACAGCCTGCGTTTCGCGGCCTGGACCGCGCGCCGCGAACTGGAGCGCCGCGGCATCGCGCCCGCCGCGCTGCAAAGCGCGGTGCTGGGCTGCTCGGTGCCGCAGCAAGGCTCGTTCTATGGCCTGCCCTGGGTGGCCGGCATGCTCGGCGCCCCCCATCTGGCGGGGCCGGTGGTCTCGCAGGCCTGCGCCACCTCGGTGCGCGGCCTGGCCACGGCTGCCGCCGAGCTCATGCTGGGCCACGCCGAAACTTCGTTGGTACTCATGGCCGACCGCGTGTCCAACGGCCCGCAGCTCTACCATCCCGACCCCGCTGGCCCCGGTGGTTCCGGCGCCCACGAAAACTGGGTGCTGGACAATTTTTCGCATGATCCCTGGAGCGGCCTGTCCATGCTGCAGACGGGTGAGCGCGTGGCCGAGCGCCATGGCATCTCCACGGATGAACAGAATGCGGTCACGCTGCGCCGCTACGAGCAATACGCGCAGGCCTGCGCCGAGGGCCGCCGGTTCCAGCAGCGTTACATGACGCTGCCCTTCGAGGTGCCCGACGCGCGCTACGCCAAGATTGCATCGGTGCTGGAAGGCGACGAAGGCATCCACGCCACCACCGCTGATGGCCTGGCACGCCTGTCGCCCGTGCTGCCCGGCGGCACCATCACCTATGGCGGGCAGACGCATCCGGCAGACGGCAACGCGGGCATGGTCCTGGCGACCGCCGAGCGTGCGCGTGAATTGTCGCGACGCCCCGAAATCGGCATCGAGATCCTGGCCTTCGGCCAGTCGCGCACTGAAAAAGGCTACATGCCGCAGGCGCCCATTGAAGCCGCCGCTGCCGCACTGCAACGCGCCGGCCTGGCGATGGCCGAGCTGCATGCGGTGAAGACGCACAATCCTTTTGTGGTGTCGGACATCGCGCTGACGCGCGCCACGGGCTTCGACGTCATGGCCATGAACAATTATGGCTGTTCGCTGGTGTGGGGCCATCCCCAGAGCCCGACCGGGCTGCGGTCCGTCATGGAACTCATCGAGGAGCTGGCCGGACGCGGCGGCGGATTGGGCCTGTTCACGGGATGCGCGGCCGGCGACAGTGCCATGGCCTTGGTCTTGCGCGTGGACGCCGCCGGAGCCGCCCGATGAGCCACGCGAGCCTTGAAGGCGTCCTGCGCATCCCCGCCCTGCTGGCCCGCGCGGCGCGCGACTGCCCCGAACGCACAGCCCTGGTCTGCGGCGCGCGCCGCGTCGACTACCGGCGCTACGCCGCCGAAGTCTGGGCAACGGCTCGCCATCTGCGCGCGCACGCGCCTTCCGGCGCGCGGGTCGCTACCCTGCTGGGCAATTCGGACCTGGCCTGCGTGGCGACGCTGGCGTTGCAGTGCTCCGGCAACCAGCATGTGCCGCTCAATCCGCTCTATACGGCGCGCGAACTGGAATTCATCCTGCGCGACGCGCAGCCCGCGCTGCTGATCGCCGACGCGGCATCGGCCGCCGTCGCGGCGCCGCTGGCCGCGGCGCTGGCCATCCGGCTGGTCGGGGAAGACGAGGCCCGCGCATGGATGGAGCCGGAGCCAGGCATGGACGACTCGCCGCTGAACGACGCCGATGCCCAGGCGCCGGCCCTGTTGCAGTACACCGGCGGCACGACCGGGCAGCCCAAGGGCGTGATTCTCGGACGCGACGCCGTCGCCACCAATGTGCTGCAGCGGGAACTGGCCTTGCCCACCCGCTACGGCGCCGACAGCGTGCTTTGCGCGATGCCGCTGTTCCATTCCTATGGCATGGCGATGGGCTTGTTCCTGGCCGCCAGCGCCGCTGCCACGCTGGTGGTGCTGCCGCGCTACCGGCCCGACGACGTCTGCGACGCCGTGGAGCGCGAGCGCATCACGTTGTTTCCCGGCAGCCCCACCATCTACACCGGCTTGCTGTCGCACCCGCGCTTCGCGGCCACCGACTGGTCCAGCGTGCGCGTCTGCTATTCCGGATCCGCCCCGCTGGCGGAAGAAGTGCACCGGCGCTGGGAAGCCGCGGTGGGCGCGCCGATCTACGAGGGCTACGGCCAGACTGAAGCAGGCCCCATCCTCACCTACAACGGTCCGGCCGGAACCCGGCACGGCTCGGTGGGCACGCCGGTCGCAGGGACCGAGGTGCAGGTGGTCGACCTCGAATCGGGTTGCGTGGTGCTGCCGCCCGGCCAGCGCGGTGAAATCCGTGCGCGCGGGCCGCAGATCATGCAAGGCTATCTGGCCAGGCCCGACGCCACCGCCGAAACCCTGCGCGACGGCTGGCTGTACACGGGCGACATCGGCGAGTTCGCGCAGGACGGCTTCCTGTACATCCGCGACCGCAAGAAGGACCTGGTGATCTCCGGCGGCTACAACGTCTACCCGCGTGAAGTGGATGAAGTGCTGTACCTGCATCCGGACGTGGCCGAAGCCGCGGCGGTCGGCTGGCCGGACAGCTACCGCGGCGAGGTCATCCGCGCCTTCGTCGTCCTGCGGCCAGGCGCGGCCGTCGACGAGGCTGCGCTGATCGCGCACTGCCAGTCGAACCTGGCGCGCTACAAGGTGCCCGCGGTCATCCAGATCCTGGATGCCCTGCCCTATACGGGCGCCAACAAGGTCGACAAGAAGGCGCTGCGCGCGGCGTAGTCCACCGGCGGGCGCCTTCAATCGAGGGCGCCACGCCGCGGACGTACGGCTCAGACCGGATCCTGATCCAACCTGCGCACCGCAGCGCTCAAGGTCGAGAAATCAAATTCCTTGCGGCCGCGCAGCAGGCAGCGCATCAGCACGGTCGTCACCACCGGCACCACAGCCGCCAGCAGGAAGGACTCCAGCAGGAACGAGGGCTTGTCGCCCGGCGCCGGGAAGAAGAACAGGCCGGCCACGAGACCGGAGATGGTGGCGACGGTGGCGGTCAGGCCGTCGTGCTTGCGGCTGAACAGGCCGTAAAAGACCGGGAAGGCGGCAGCCGAGCACAGCAGGTCGGCCAGCAGGAACAGGTACAGCACACTATAGCCCTGCGAGGCCACGATCATGACGGGGATGGCCATCAGCAGCACCAGCCAGCGCGCCAGGCGCTTCATGGTCATGGAACTGGCGTTGGGCATCAGGCGGCGCATATCGACCGCGATGATGCTGGATACGGCGCTGATGGCCGTGTCGGCGGTGCTCATGACCAGCGACAGCCCCAACGGAATCAGCGCGATCACGAACCACGCGGGCGCATGCGGCATGATGACGCTGAAGAGCGCGATGGAGCTGTCGCCCTGGGGCGCCAGGCCGACGAAAGCCAGGCCGAACAGCCCCATCAGGAAGATGAACGGCGCGACCAGCAAGCCGCCCAGCAGGAAGCCGTTGCGCATGGAGCGCGCGTCGCGTGCGGCGTAGATGCGCTGCCAGTTGCCCTGGTGGAAGATGCCGGTCAGCAGGATCGCGACGAAGAAGGTCAGCCCGGCCTTGACGCCCACCGGATCGGTCAGGTCCAGTAGCTGCGGCGCCTTGGCCTGCAGCGCTTCGATGGTGGGCATGGCGCCACCCGCAGCCTGCCAGCCGACCAGGCACAGGATCACCAGCAGCGGCACGATCACCATCATCTGCACCTGGTCCGTGAAGATCGACGAGCGCAGCCCGCCATAGGTGGTGTAGAGCAAGGTGGTGCCCATCACGATGGCGGCGGTGGCCCACAGCGGCACGGGCGCCAGCATGGTGACGAGCTTGGAGATCGCCGTGACTTCGGCCGACAGCGCGATGAAGAGATAGAACAGCATGATGAACAGCGCCAGGCCGTACATGGGCCGGCCGTAGCGCGCCATCAGGAATTCCGTCAGGGTGTGCCCGTGGGGAATGAGTTCGCGCATGCGCCGCCCCAGCGGAATCATGACCAGGCGCGGCGACATCGATCCCAGCGCGTAGCCGATCACCGCCGCCAGGCCGCCCCAGGTCGCCGCTTGCGCGGGCGAGAACAGGATCCAGGCGCCCAGGGTCGAGGCCATCAGCGTCAGGATGGTGCCGAAGGCGCCCTGGCTGTTGCGGGCGACGATGTAGTCCTCCAGGGTGCCGCGCTTGCGGCGCGTGTACAGGACGCTGGCCAGGGCGAAACCGCCCGAGAACAGCAGCAGCCACATCAGGGCGGTGGATTGGGTCAACATGGGTATCGGTCCTCCCGCTGCCGGCTGGCAGCCGGACGCGCAACGCGGCGGCCCCGCCACGCTGGGTGCGCAGGCCGCAAGATGAATGAAAGTCTAGGGAGGGCGCGCGGACTGCGCGATGTCCTTCCCTTCGCCGGCATTACCCGGATCAGGTTCAAAGGGTTACCGCGACAACGCGGAATCTCAGCCCTTGCAGGGCTCCCCCAGGAATTGCCGCAAGATTAGGAGAGCGGCACGGCAATGTCAACGCGCCTGGCGCGGACTCCGCCCGCGCCTTTTGTGCTAAGTTCGCCCGCGTGCGGCGCCGATTTGCCTATCCGCCGCTGGAATCGAAGAGTCTGACCATGTCTATCGCGCCTTTTACCGCCCCTGTCTGGACTGGATCGCCATGCTGCATCTGAACCTGTTCATCTTCGGCTGCGGCCACCATCGCGCCGCCTGGCGCCATCCGGATTCCGCCGCCGAGCGGCTGGGCGACATCACCTACTACGAGGAACTGGCGCGCACCGCCGAACGCGGCAAGCTGGACGCCATCTTCTTCGCCGACGGGCAATCGGTCGACAACATCGGCGACGGCCCGCGCTGGTACCTGGAGCCGCTGACCGCCATGGCGGCGATCGCGCGCGCCACTTCCCGCATCGGCCTGATCAGCACGGTTTCCAGCACCTTCTTCACGCCCTTTCACGCGGCCCGCATGGTGGCCTCGCTGGACCATATCTCGGGCGGGCGCATGGGCTGGAACGTGGTCACGTCCATGTTCGACGCGGAAGCGCGCAACCACGGCTATGAGTCCATGCCCGGGCACGACTGGCGCTATGCGCGCGCCGAGGAGTTCGTTGACGTCGCGTTGAAGCTGTTCGACTCCTGGGACCAGGACGCCCTGGCCATCGACCGCGCGGGCGATTACGGCGTGCCCGCCAGCGTGCGCAAGATCAACCACCACGGAGAGCATTTCCTGGTCGACGGCCCCCTGACGGTGCCGCGTCCGCCGCAAGGCCGCCCGGTGCTGTTCCAGGCCGGCGCCTCGGACCAGGGCCGCGACCTGGCCGCCAGGCGCGCCGAAGCGATCTACGCCGTCGCCTATGACCTGCCCGCAGCGCAGGCCTATTACCGCGACATCAAGCGGCGCGTGCTGGCCGCCGGCCGCCAGGATTTCGTGCCCATCATGCCGGGCCTGGTCACCTACGTGGGCTCGACCGAAGCCGAAGCCCGGGCCAAGCAGCGCGAACTGGACGTCCTGCTCCCCAGCGACGCGTCGCTGCGCCAACTGGGCACGTTCGTGCTGCAGGACTGCTCCGCCTGGGAACTGGACGCGCCCGTGCCCGCCCTGCCGCCCCTGGCCGAATTCACCGGCCCCAAGGGCCGCTACGCGACCATACTGCGCATCATCGAAACCGAGCAGCCCACCGTGCGCCAGCTGCTCGGACGGCTGGCGGCCGGCGGCGGCCACTGCACCATGGTGGGCACGCCCGAGCAGATCGCCGACAAGATGGAGCATTGGTACCGCAATGAAGGCGCCGACGGCTTCAACCTGATGCCGCCTTCCCTGCCGGGAGGGATCGACGATTTCGTCGAGCACGTGATTCCGGTGCTGCGGCGCCGTGGGTTATTTCGCACCGAATACCAGCACAGCACACTGCGCGGGCATCTGGGGCTGGAATCCCGGTAAGCCGGCGCGGGCGATCCCTGGCCTGCCGTTTCGGCCCGGCGACCAGGGTTTATCCGGTTTGCGTGACGGGGCGGCTGCGCTTGGCCTTCACGGCATCGCGCGCGGCCGTCTCGGCTATCAGGGCTTGGGCTTTGCGGAGAGCGGCCTGCCGCCTGGCCGCGCGCGTCGCGATCCAGTCATAGAGCCATACACCCGGCTGGCGCACCAGCGCCGCGATCAAGGTACAGGCGGCAACGCCCAGAAGGCCGAACAATAGCCAGTGCATCAGCGCGCCCCCTGTTCCAGCTGCAGCCGCAGAATGCGCCTGAGTTCCAGGATCGCCTGCGGCGTCTCTTGCACGCTGTGCGAGAACGGAATGATCTTCTCGGATTCGGCCCCGTCCAGATGCGCGCTGCGGTACGGCACCAGGCCGTCGTCCGAATCCGCCAGCGGGACGCCGGGTGTGTTGTTCGCAATGATGCTGTGGTAACGCACCGCCGGCGAAATCGGCATGGACGCGGTCAGTCTCACAAATCGGTCCTTTTCGCTCAGGTTATCCACGCCGTTGGGCACCCGGATCGAGGATTCGGGCCGGGGCGGCCCATCGGCGTCAGCCAGCCGGTTGAGCTTGGCGAACTGCCTGACTACCGTCACAGGCAGCGTGATCAGGTTGGACAGCCAACGCGACAAAGTGTTCTCGGCAAAAGGCGTGCCGCGGTGCGGCGCCGCGATGAACACCGCGCGCGAGATGCCGGGAAACGCCTCAAAGCTCAGCACCGGGTCGAACTCGGCGCGTGCCTGGGCGAGGCGGGTCTCGTCCAGCTGGGCGTGGTCGCGCAGCGCGTCCCACAGCACGGTGCCGGACGAGGACACCAGCAGCCGGCTCAGCACGCCGCCCATGCTGTGCCCGATGATGACGGTGTCGCGCGAAGCCTGCGCCGCGCCCATGGGATCGAAATGCTCGATCGTCTGGCGCAGCGCGTCGCGGATGGCACGGTTGTTCAGCGCCAGCGGCGCGTTGGTCGGGTAATAGACCTGCCAGATCTGGTAATGCTGGCGCAGGGTTTCGTCGCCCAGCACCTCGTTGGCGACGTTGATCCAGGCCTCGGGGCTGCTGGCCAGGCCGTGCAGCATGATGACGGTGCGCCGGTCCGGGTCATAGGGCTGCAACAGGTAGACGTGCGGCGCGTCGATGCCCTCTTCCTTGCCCAGCACGTTGCGCAGCGCCTGGGTCGCGAAGCCCGAGCGCGCCAGCCACAAACCGTAGCCGGACGTGAAGTTGGCGGCCAGCGGCACCTTCGTGCCGGCCAGCTCCACCGTATCCCGCTTGTAGGGATCGTAGGCCGCCAGGGTCGCCTTCCGCGCGGCCATGACCTGCTCCAGCGTATCGCCAGGAAAGGCAATGATGACGGTCACGGCGGGAAATGGGGTTTCGCTATATGGCGTCTTGAAGGTGTCGGCATCGTTGACGCGGCGCGCCGTGACCGCCACCAGCTCGGCGCCGAAGCCGTCGCGCCGGTACATGCTGCGCAGCCCCCGGAACGTCAAGTTCGCCGCGGGCACCAGTTCGTGCGGAAATTGCTTGCCGCCGGGCAGCTTGACGTCGGACATCTCGCCCAGCACCTGCCACGGCCCCGCCGCCATGCTGGTCCCGGGCGCCGGCGGGCGGCCGCGATGCTGCTCGAACAGGCGCGTGACGGCCTGCTGCACCGCGTAGTTGTAGTAGTCGCGCACCTGGGTCTGGCGGTCTTCGAAGGCGCGGTCGCTGGGCGAGCGCGGCGTGAAGAACAGGTAGGCGTAGGCGGCCCGCGCCGTCTGCAGGTAGGCGTCCAGCAGTTCGTCCTGGTCGGCCTGGCTGGCGGGGCGCTGCTTTTCCGTGGCCAGCGCCTCCATCAGCCAGACTTCGGACAGCGTGGCGAGGCGCCGTTCGCTGTCCAGCCCTTCCATGGTGGCCAGCGCATGGGTGCAGGCGTCGCGGTCCTTGCGGCAGTCCTGCGCGTTCAGGCCCAGCACGGCCATGGACTCGCGCGCGGATGCGCTCAACTGGCCGGTGGTGAGCACGTCGCCGCGGCGCTGGGCGATGTAGTCCTGGGTGCTGACGGAAGACACCTTGACGCCCGCGCAGCCGGCGCACACCAGCAGCCCCAGGATCGCGCAACCCTTCGCGCCGGCCGTCCAGATTCCATTCATTGCGCGGCCCCCGCCGATGCCGGTTGGCGGATGGCCCGCGAAAACTCGACCGGATCCGGGCCGGGCAAGCCAGGCTTGCCGAGGTAACCCTGTTCGCGCAGCACGGCCAAAGGCTTGCCAGTGTCCAGCCCGCCCTGCTCATAGAGATATTGCGGCAGATAGCCCGACAGGAGGATGCGGTAATCCATGGGCAGGCCCGGCACGATCGCCCGTACCATGCGGTAGACCAGCGTCGTGCAGTTGGCCGTCACCGTGTGATAGAAGCGCGGCGCGTCGGCCAGCTCATTCGCGGTGCGCACATAGGACAAAAACAGTTCGCGCATGGCGGGCACGGGCATGTCGACGGGATACCGGTACACGCGTTCGGCGCGCGGCCCGGCGCGCACATAGAGGATGTCGCGCTCCTGCGCGGCGATCACGCTCAGTTCGAACTGCTTGAAGAAGCCGCCGATTTCCGAGAACTGTTCGCCGCGTTCCTTGCGGATCTCGACCGAGAACACGACGTGGCGGCCGTCGGTGAAGCCGAAGGAAACCAACGTGTGGGCGATGGCCGGGCTGCCCCAGTACGACAGGACCATGTCCACCGAGGCCAAGTCGTTCAGGTTGTATTGCTGGCTTTCCCAACGCGCGGTGTAGCGTGTGTCCGTATCGGACTGCCAGTCGAAATTGCGCACGCTGTCCAGCGTGACGATGGACCCGGAAATGCTGCCGCGCAGCGTGCGCGCCACGTCGTCCGCCCAGATCCGGTCGTTGGACGGCGCCAGCGTCTGCCACCACAGGCACAGCGCGGCCATGCCGATCAGCCAGGTCCAGGCGGCGCGCCGGGTGCGTCCGCGCCACAGCGCGACGGCCGCGTACAGGCACAGCCCGGCCCAGGCCAGCGCCGCAGCGCCTTGCACCACCGCCCCGCCCGGCATGCGGTAGTCCAGCGCCAGGCCGCCCCACAGCGCGGAAAGGATGAGAACAAGGCTGAAGAGGATGCGCCCGGCGATTGCCAGGCAGCCGCGCCGGGCTCGATTACATGCCGCCATGCTGTTGCACGATTTCCAGGACGCCGTTGATCACGAACTGCACGGCCATGCACACCAACAGGAAGCCCATGATGCGGGAGATGGCCTCCACCCCGCCCTGGCCGATCACGGCCACGATGCGCCCGGCCGAACGCAGGCAGATCCAGAACAGCAGGCCCAGCAGCGAGAACACGAGAATGGGCGTCAGCGCCAGCACCCAGGCCGGGTAGGTCTGCGTCACCGATGCATCGAGAGTCGCCGCGCCGCTGATGATCATGGCGATGGTGCCCGGCCCCGCCGTGCCGGGCATCGCCAGCGGCACGAAGGCGATGTTGGGGGTCTGCCGGTTGGCCTGGGCGTCGGCCACGTCGGCCTCGGACGCGGTCGACGGCGTGGACGGGAACACCATGCTGAAACCGATGCTGGCCACGATCAGGCCGCCCGCGATGCGCAGCCCCGGGATCGAAATGCCGAAGGTATGCATGATCCAGGCGCCGGCGTAGTAGGTCACCACCATGATCCCGACCACGTAGAAAGCCGCCTGCCTGACCTGGCGTTCGCGCTCTTTGTAGGGAATCTGCTGGCCCAGGGACAACAGCAGTGTCATGGAGGTCAGGGGGTTGGCCAGGGGCAGCATCAAGGCCAGCCCCAGGCTGACCAGTTTTCCCAGTTGAATCAGGTCGTCGATCATGGCGATGTGCGCTGCGGGCGGCGCCGTTGCGGCGGGTCACAGCTGCTTGGATGATGTTGCAAGCGTGTAATGTACTATACATTACACAATTTCAGCCAGGCTCCCCGCCCGGCGCTAGAGCGTCCGCGACCGATACGCGGCCAGGGGAATGACGTGAACACGATTCCAGACGATACGGCGCCGCGCGCGCTGACCAGCCGGGGCGAGGCGCGCCGCGAGCGCCTGCTCGAAGCCGCCACGCAGTCATTGCTGGAGCACGGCTACGCGCAAACGTCCATCCAGCGCATCGTGCGGCAGGCTGGCGGCTCGGCGGCCACCGCCTACCAACTGTTCGGCAACAAGGAGGGCCTGCTGGTCGCGGTGCTGGAGCATGAACTGCATGGCATGCGCGCCGCCGTATTCGCGGACGCCATGCAGGACCAGCCTGTCGGCCCCGCCCTGCACGAGCTGTCGCGACGTCTGCTGAGCTATGCCCTGCTGCCCAAATCGGCCGCGCTCTACCGCCTGATCGTCTCGGAATCGCATCGCCTGCCGCATCTGGCCGAATCCTTGCGGCTGGCGGTGGAAATGCAGCTGTACGCGCCCCTGGAACAATGCCTGAAACGGGCATGCGAGCGCGGCGAATTGCGCATCGACGATCCGCGCTTGGCGGCGCGCACCCTGGGCAACCTGATCAACGGCATCGCCTCGCACGCGCGGCTGACCGGTGGCCGCGCCGAAGGCCCGGACGAGGATCATCTGGCGACCTGCCGCTACGGCGTGGACACCCTGTTGCGCGCCTTCCGCGCGTAGCCGACGCGCCACTCGCCCCACCCGGCCCGCGCCAGCATCAGCGCCGGCCACAGCATGCAGGCCGCGGCCAGCCACAGATTGGCCCGCAGCCCCAGCGCGTCCACGCTGGGCACGCCCAGCAGCGAACCGGCCGCAATGCCCAGGTTGAACACCGCCACGAACAGCGAGGTGGCGGCCTCCACGGCGTCCGGCGCCGCCTTCATCATCCAGGTTTGCAGCGACACCGACACCGCGCCATAGGCCAGGCCCCACAGCAACAGCAAGACCGCCGCGGCCGGGCGGAGCTGCCCCAGCATGCCCAGCAGCAGCAGGACCATCAGCAGGCTGAGCGCGATCGTCAGTAGGGTCGCGGCCGGACGCCGCGTGGCCGCGGTTCCGCCCAGGAAGTTGCCGGCCACGCCCGCCGCGCCATAGGCAAAAAGCAGCGGCCCAATCCAATTTTCCCCGAACGCTGCATGGATCTGCAGCAGCGGACGGACAAACGTATAGGCCATGAAATGGCCGGCCACCAGGAACAGCGTGATCCAGAGGCCCCGCCGCAAGCCAGGATTGGCCAGTTGCGACGCCAACTGGCGCGGCCGCAGCGAGCGTGCCGCAGGCAGCGGCGGCAGGCTCAGCAGGGCCATGAGCAGCACGCCGGCGCTTAGCGCCGCCATGGCGCCAAAGGCCGCGCGCCAGCCGGCCAGCTCGCCGATGAAAGCGCCCAGCGGCACGCCCAGCACGGACGCCACGGCGACGCCGCCGAAGATGATGGAGGTGGCCAGTCCCACGGCGCCGGGGCCGACCAGCCTGCCCGCCAATCCGCCCGCGATCGCCCAGATGCCGCCGATGCAGAAGCCCACCAGCACCCTCGCCGCCAGGAACCACGGCATGCTGGGCGCCCAGGCGCTGGCCGCGTTGGCGCCGACCAGCAACGCCAACAGGCCGCACAGGATCGCCCGGCGGTCCGCCCCCTTTGCACCAAGAACGACCAGCGGCGCGCACAGCGCCGCCAGGATGGCGGGCACGAACAGCATGAAGCCGCCCGTACCCACCGAGACGTCCAGCGCCGCGGTGATGGGCACGAACAGCCCCACCGGCAGCATTTCGCTCGTCACCACGCAGAAGGTCGCCAGGCCCACGGCGATCACGCCCAGCCACGCGCGCCAGCCGGCGCGCCCCGCCATGGGTTCGGTCAACGAAACGCCAGCGATGGCGGGGTCTTCAGGGGAAATGCCGCGGGTCATGATCAGAGGTTCCAGGCAAGGCCCTTGCCGGGCCGACCCCTAGGCAGTCTACTGTTTCCATTTCGCTGATAAAGTAGGTATTTAGGTAAACACAAGGGACGAATCGTGCGCAATTCACCCTACCCGGCCGCCCGCCTGGATCACATCGGCGACCTGCTCGCGTTCGTGCGAGTGGCCGACACGCAGAGCTTTACCGCCGCGGCCGAAAAACTGGGCCTGTCGCGTTCGGCCATCGGCAAGTGCATCGCGCGCCTGGAACTGGGCTTGGGCGCGCGGCTGCTCCACCGCAGCACTCGCAGCGTCAGCCTCAGCGACGAGGGCCGCGTCTTCTATGAACACGCGCAGCGCATCCTGTCCGAGGTCGACAACGCCACCGATGCCATGGCCAGCCGCAAGCAGGCGCCGCGCGGCCGTCTGCGCATCGATCTGCCGGTATCGCTGGGGCGGCTGCACATCATGCCGCTGCTGCGCGGCTACCTGCGGGACTGGCCCGAGGTCGAGGCGGACGTCAGTTTTTCCGACGACTACATCGACCTGGTGCGCGACGGCGTGGACGTCGCCATCCGCATCGGCGGCGAAACCGACAGCAGGCTGGTGCGCCGGGTGCTGGCGCCACACCGCTTGATCACCTGCGCCGCGCCCGGCTACCTGGACCGCCATGGCGCGCCAGCCAGCCTGGATGACCTGGCCGGTCACCAGACGCTGGCCTACACCCATGCCGGCGCGCTGGCGCCCTGGCGCTTTGCCGTCAACGGCCAGGAACGCAGCGTGCATATCGCCGGACGCCTGCGGCTGGGCAACACGGAAGCGCTGCGCGACGCCGCGCTGGCGGGCGAAGGCATCGTCCAGCTGGGCGCCTTCCTGGTCGGCGAGGACCTGCGCGCCGGACGGCTGGCGCCGGTGCTGGAATCCGTGGCGCCAGCCGGCGCCCCGGTGTGCGCGGTCTATCCGCACCGCCGCCACCTGGCGCCCAAGGTGCGCGTCCTGATCGACGCCATCGCCGACAGATGGGGCGGCGGCGCGCCCTGGACCTGCGGTGCCGCGCCGCCAGGGCCATAGGCATGCGCCCGATCCACTATGATTGCCGGCATTGCCCCGCCGGGTGCAATACCGGATACCCAGGGACGCTGCCAACCATGCCCTTGCCTGCGCCCCGCCATTTACCCCGGAGTTTTACTTGAGCGACATCTACCAATTCAGCCGCGGCACGGCGCCGCTGCTGATCTCCATTCCCCACCTGGGCAGCATGATTCCCGACGCGCAACGCGCGCAGATGACGCCGCTGGGCCTGCAGTCGGGCGACACCGACTGGCACCTGGACACGCTGTACCAGTTCGCCGAGGCGCTGGGCGCGTCCGTCATCGGCGCGCGCTATTCGCGCTACGTGGTGGACCTGAACCGCCCGCCCAACGATGAAAGCCTGTATCCCGGCCAGACCAAGACCGGCCTGTGCCCGGCCCAGACCTTCCGCGGCGACGCCCTCTACCGCAACGAGGCCGTCCTGACCGAGGCCGAGCGCGAACACCGGCTGCAGGCCTACTGGAAGCCCTACCACGCCAAGCTGTGCGAGGAAATCGACCGCATCAAGGCCGAACACGGCACCGTGCTGCTATGGGAAGCGCACTCGATCGCCAGCGTGCTGCCGCGCCTGTTCGAAGGCAAGCTGCCCGACCTGAACATCGGCACCGCCGACGGCGCGGCCTGCGCGCCCGACATCCTGGCCACGGTCGAAGAGCGGCTGCGCGAAAACACCGCCTACACCTGGGCGGTGAACGGCCGCTTCAAGGGCGGCTACATCACGCGCCACTACGGCAAGCCCGCGGACAACGTCCACGCCATCCAGCTGGAAATGTGCCAGTCCACCTACATGGACGAAACCCATCCCTACGCTTATCGCCCCGACCTGGCGGACAAGATCATTCCGCTGGTCGAAGGCATGGTGCAGTCGGCGCTCAAGCAGACCGGCGCTCGCGGGGCTTAACAGTCTGCAGCCAACGCCACGCGTATCTTGAAATCGAGCATCAGCACCTTTTGCTGGTCCGCATCGACGCAGTGACCCAGGTACCGGCCGCCCGTAAAGGGCGTGCCGGCAACCGCTGCGCTTTCAAGCAGTTCGAGCTCCAGCCCCAGCGCATCGCCAGGGTATGCCGGACGCAGGAATTTCGTTTCCACCTTCAGCAACAGCATGGGGTTGCGCGCAAACTGGCGCGTGAATGCCGCCATGGCCGCGCCCAATACATGGATGCCGGCCAGCGGCACATCCGCGAAGCCGGATCGCAAGGCCAGGTCCCGCGAACTATGCACGGGATGCCCGCCCCCCACCGCCTGAAGATAATCGCCGTGCAGCGCATTCGAAAGCGTGAAGGCGCCGCTGAAGCGCGGCGGCAGCGATGGGATGCTCATGTCGTTCTCTCCTGCGCGCGGCCCAGTCCGTGCGAACGGGCTTGCCCGGCCCGGTCCTAGATGATGTTGCGCTCACGCAGGTCCGCCTGCTGCGCCTGCGAGATGCCCAGCTCCTGGCCATAGATTTCGTCGTTGTGCTGGCCGACGCCAGGCCCCGCCCGCCAGATCCGGCCCGGCGTGGCTGAAAACCGCGGCACCACGTTCTGCATGCTGACGGCGCCGAGCTCCTCGTCCTCGACTCGCACCAGGACTTCGCGTTCGATGAAATGCGGGTCCGCCACGATGTCTGCAATGTCGTAGATGGGACTGAAACTGACCTCGTGCCGCATCAGGATATCGGACGCCTCGCTCAGCGCATGCGCGCCGAACCAGTTTTCCATGATGGCCTCTATCTGGTCGCGGTTCTGAATGCGCGCCGTGTTGGTACTGAACAATGGATCATCCAGCAGATCTGCGCGCTCGATGGCGATGGCCAGCCGCCGGAACACGGTGGGCGCGCTGACGGCCAGCACCACCCATTTGTCGTCGCGGGTCTTGTACACGCTGCTGGGCGCCGAATAGGCATTGAGATTGCCCTGGCGCGAACGCGCAACGCCGAGCTGGTCATATTCGATGGGCATGAAATCCAGCACGCGCAGCATGGCCTCCGTGGCGGACAGGTCGATTTCCTGCCCTTCACCGTGCTTTTGCCGGTGCAGAAGCGCCGCGGTGATGGCATAGGCGCCGAACACGCCGGTCAACGCATCCGACACTGGGAAGCCGGGATAAAGCGGCGGGCCGTCCTTTTCACCGCACAGGTTCACGAATCCCGACATGGCCTCGAAGATCCGGGCAAAGCCCGGCCGCGACCGGTAAGGCCCGGTCTGGCCGAAACCGGTGACACGCAGCACGATCAGGTCGGGCCGCAAGCCGCGCAAGCGCGCCATGTCCAGGCCCCAGCGATCCAGCGTGCCGGGCCGGAAGTTCTCCACCAGCACGTCATATCGGGGCAACAGGCGCTCAAGAATTTTCAAACCCTCGGGCTGGCGCAGATCCAGCGTGATGCCACGTTTGTTGCGGTTCGCGACTTTCGACCAGAGCGCCACGCCGTTCTTGTGCGGCGGCAGCTGGCGTATGTGGTCGCCGTCACCTGGCAACTCGATCTTCAGGACTTCCGCACCCAGGTCCGCCATCAGCGTGGAAGAGAACGGGCCGGCCACCACCGTGGAAATGTCCAGCACCCGCACGCCCGCCAACGGCCCCGAGCCGGGACCTTGAGCGGACCGATCGGCATCCGGGTTTCTCGCTTGCTCGGCATTCATCGTCTTTCCTCAATCCATCGAAACATTGGCTTGCCTGGCGACGTCGCCCCAGATCTGGATCTCGGCCTTGATAAAGCGGGAAAAATCCGCGGCCGTCCCGCCCACCGGGATGGATCCCTCGGACAGCAGACGCCGACTGATTTCCGGGCTTTGCAGCGCCTCATTCACCGCGGCGTTGATCTTTTCGACCACCGCCTGGGGCGTGCCTCGAGGCGCAAACAGGCCATTCCAGCCGGATGCCACGAAACCCTTTGCTCCGGCTTCGACCATGGTTGGAACGTTCGGCAAGGTCTGCGATCGTTTGCCGCTGGTCACCGCAAGCGGCACGAGTTTCCCTGCGGCGATGTAAGGCGCCGTGGTCAGGATCACGTCGAAAGCCAGATCGACCTGACCACCGAGCAGATCCGCCATGGCCGGCCCCGCGCCCTTGTAAGGAACTCCCAGCATCGATGTACCCGTGTCGGACTGAAGCTTCTCGAAAAGCATGTGCGCCGCAGTGCCCACCCCGGCCGTGGCCACGGAAATCTGGCCCGGCCTTTCCCGAGCCTGCCCGAGTAGATCCGCAAGCGTAGTGATTTTCTTGGAGGGGTGGGCTACCAGCACATAGGGCTGGTCGACCACGTGCACGACGGGAGCAAAATCGGCCACCGCGTCGTAAGCGAGATTTTTGTAGATGTTCGGACCGATGCCATGCGTGGCGACCGTCCCCCACAACAGGGTGTATCCGTCGTTGCGGGCCCGGGCGACTTGATACGTGCCTATGGTGCCGCCCGCGCCAGCCTTGTTTTCCACCACCACGGGCCGGCCGATGGCGGCCTCGATGCGCGGGGCGAACAGCCGGGCCATCACATCCGTGGCCCCGCCGGGCGGGAACGGAACAATGATGGTGACCGGCTTGGCCGCCCAGGCCGAGGCGGCCTGGGCGGCACCGCACAAGCCGCCCAGCATCCACATTGCCGCCACAGGCGCCAACAGATTCTTCAGTTTCATGATCTCCTCCGGTGCTGTCGCTGTTTTTGCTTTAAGCGCTGACCCTAGGATAAAGACGCCTCGATTAACTGATAACTGAAATAAAATCACCTAGTGATAACTTTTGGATAAGTCATGAGCGCCTATCCACAGCCCCAAGGCAGTTCCAAACTCCTGAGCCGCCTGCGCCTGAAACAGTTCGAACTGATCAAGGGCGTATCGGAAGGGCTGTCGTTTCGCCAGTTGGCCGACCAGATGGCCCTGTCCCAGCCGGCCATCAGCAAGATGGCTCGGGAGATGGAAGAAACGCTGGGCGCGGCCGTCTTCGAGCGGCGGCGTGACGGCGTGGCCTTGACCGCATTCGGGCAATCGCTGACGCATGACGCCAGACTGATCGTCAACAAGCTGGCGCGACTGGAATCGGAACTGACGGAACTGCGCCGCAACCCGATCCGTACCCTGCGGGCCGGCGCACCGTCCTACACCGGCATGTCGCTGCTGTCCCGGCCCGTGGCCCTGATCGCGGCGCGGCACCAGCAGGCACACCTGGAAATCATCGACGGCATCGCCGCCAGGCTGTTCGACATGCTGATGGCTGCGGAACTTGATTTCGTCATCGGCAGCCTGCCGGAAAGGAATCTGACGGATGAGGAAGCGGCCTTGCTACATGTCGAAGTGCTCTATCCGGATGAACTGCGTTTTGTCGCGCACCCCGACACGATCCAGGCGGGCAAGCCGGTCCCCATCGAAGACCTGTTGCAGTACTCGTGGGTCATGCCTTCGAAAGACTCCCTGGTGCGCAATGCGTTGCGCACCGCCCTGCTCAAGCAAGGGCTGCCCGTGCCCCCGGCAACAGTGGAATCCAGCCCGCCGTTCATCGGCGCGGTGGTGGCTGAACAGCCCGGCTTCGTCGGTGTGCTGCGCTCGGACTCGGCCGCATACCTGGCCCGGCGCCTGAATCTGAGCCTGCTGGATGTGAGCCCCCGCATCCCGCTTCCCCCTGTAGCCCTCGTCCGGCTGCGGGATTCCGAGCCCTCCGACCTGGCCATCGAAATGTTGGCGCTGGTGCGCGAAAGCGTGCAGACGCTGTTCCGGGACTGACGCCTTTCTCCAAGGCCGCCCCAACGCCCTACGGCCTTGGGGCGGCTTTTTCTTTGCGCCTTCGCCTCGGGTATACCCCAATTTTTCATATCACAGTGTCAATCGTAGTATTTCAATTGAGCTACGTAAAACATTACGAGCCATAATGAAAAATACGTGGAGACAAAAAATGAAGACATGGAGTCCCGCCGCCTGCGGCGCGCTGGCGCTGTACGCCCTGTTCACGACGGGTGCGCATGCCGCCGATCCCGACACGTTCAAGATCGGCGGCGTGGTATCGCTGTCGGGCACCTACGGCATCTTTGGCGAAGACATGCGCAAAGGCGTCACCATCGCCATCGAGCAGCGCGGCGGCAAGGTGCTGGGCAAGCCCATCCAGGTCACCTGGGAGGACGACGAAACCAAGCCGCAGCCCGCGGTGCAGAAAACCACCCGCCTGATCTCCGACGGGTCGCAGATGATCTTCGGCGCGGTCAGCTCGGCCAGCACGCTGGCCATCATGAACATCGCCAAACAGCGCAAGATTCCCCATCTGGTCACCATGTCGGCCGACGACAAGATCACGGTGCCGGGCGGCTCGCGCTATACCTTCCGCACCTCCAACACGCTGGGCATGGAGCAGCGCATGGCGCTGGCCTACTCCAAGGAGCAGAAGCTCAAGCGGGTCTACGGCGTGACCGCCGACTACCAGGCCACGCGCGACAGCTGGGACTGGTACCGCCGCGAGGCCGAGAAAGCCGGCATCGAGATCGTGGGCGCCGACTTCCCGCCGCTGGGCAACCGCGACTACTCGTCCATCGCCGACAAGATCGCGCGCTCCAACGCCGACGGCGTGGCGCTGTTCATGACGGGCTCGGACGCCGTCACCATGGTCAAGCAGGCCGGCCAGATCGAACTGGGCAAGACGCGCAAGATCTTCGGCCCGGTCATCGCCGACGAGACCATGGCGGCCGGCGTGGGCCCCACCGCGGTCGGCGTGCACTCGGGCGTGAGATATCACTTCACTGTCGAGAACGACGCCAACAAGGCCTTCGTCGAGGCGTTCCGCAAGAAATACAACGAGTTCCCCTCGGCCGCCGCGGGCGAAGCCTACGACGGCATGAGCTGGTGGCTGGACGTGGTCGACCAGACCGGCACCTGGGACAAGGAAAAGTGGGTCGAGGCGTTCGCGGCCAGCACGCGCGACAACTCCGTGGAAGGCAAGAAGAGCATGCGCGCCTGCGACCACCAGGCCATGCAGAACGGCCTGTGGGGCGTGGTGGAAGCGGGCAAGCCGCCGCAGCCGGCCTACGTCATGGACATCGTCCAGGTATTTCCGCCGGACCAGGTGTTCGAACCCTGCGCGGGCTGAACCCGCCGCGCCATGCACATGCCGGCCCCTTGCGGGCCGGCTTCCACCCGGCGCGTCCGCGCGCCGCCTGACGGATTTCTGCCATGTCCACCATGATCATCGGCCTGAGCCTGGGAATGCTGCTGTTCCTGCTGGCGTCCGGCCTTACGCTTATCTTCGGCATGCTGGGCGTCATCAACTTCGCCCATGGCGCGCTATACATGCTGGGCGCCTACCTGGCCTTCGACATCCAGCTGCGCACCGGTTCCTTCGTTACCGGCCTGGTCGTGGCGACGGTAGGCGTCGGCCTCGTCGGCGTGGCGATGGAACGGCTGGCCCTGCGGCCGCTGTACAGCCGCCCGCACTTCTATCAGCTGATCCTGACCTTCGGCTTCATTCTTGTCATCAGCGAGGCCGTGAAGTTCGTCTGGGGCCTGGGCTACCAGGAAACGCCGATGCCGGCGCTGCTGGCGGGCACGGTCGAGCTGGCCGGCAGCACCATACCCGTCTACCGCCTGTTCGTCATCGTCTTCGGCCTGCTGGTGTCGGCCGCGCTGTTCTTCGTGCTGGAGAAAAGCACCTTCGGCATGCTGGTGCGCGCCGCCAGCAGCGACGGCGAAATGGTGCGCATCCTGGGCCTGCCCGCCGCCACCATCCGCAGCGCGGTGTTCGGCGTGGGCGCGGCGCTCGCCGGCCTGGCCGGCGCCATCTCCGCGCCGCTGTTTCCGATTGAACTGGGCATGGCCACCAACACCATCATCGACTGCTTCATCGTGGTGATCCTGGGCGGGCTGGGCAACATCCGCGGCGTGGTCGCGGCGTCGCTGCTGATCGGCATGGTGCGCGCGGTGGGCTACACCTTCATGCCCAGCTGGGTCGACATCCTGACGTTCGCCATGCTGATCGCCACCCTGCTCACCCGTCCGCAAGGACTGTTCTCCCGCCAAGCGAGGCTGGCATGACGACACCCCGCCAAGACGCCGCCATCGCGGCCGGCATGGCCGCCGCGGTCATCGCGGTGCCCTTCTGCACGCAAAACGATTTCCTGTTGAACCTGAGCATCCTGATCATGGTGTGGTCGATATTCGCCGTGGGTTTCGATCTGGTGTTCGGCTTGCTGGGCATGGTGTCCTTCGGCCACGCCGCCTTCCTGGGCACGGGCGGCTACGCGCTGGCGCTGGCCACCCAGCGCTACGGCCTGCCGTTCGAGGCGGGCCTGGCGCTGGCCATCCTGGCCGGGGCGGCCTGCGCCTGGATCTTCAGCGTGTTCGCGCTGCGGGTCTCGGGGATCTTCTTCGCGCTGGTCACGCTGGCGCTGTCGCAGCTCATGTACATCCTGGCCGACAGCAAGCTGCGCGAATGGACCGGCGGCGCCGACGGCCTGCCCGGCATCGGCCGGCCGGAACTCGCAGGCATCGATTTCTTCGACACCGTGAACTTCTATTGGTACGTGGCCGCCGTGTTCGCCCTGGTCATGGCGCTGATGGCGATGCTGCGCGCCTCGCCGTTCGGCCGCGCGGTCGCGGGCGTGCGCCAGAACGAGATCCGCGCCGCCCAGCTGGGCTACAACGTGCAGCGCCTGAAGCAGATCACCTTTCTGGTTTCCGGCGCGGTCGGCGGCCTGGCGGGCGGATTGCTGGCCGCGGTGCTGATGTACATGAACCCGCAGATGCTGCACTGGACCACCTCCGGCGATGTCATCATCATGACCCTGCTGGGCGGCGCTGGCACGCTGTGGGGACCGGTGGCCGGCGTGCTGCTGTTCGAAGCGCTGAAGGAATGGCTCAGCGGCTGGACGCCCTACTGGTACGGCATCCTGGGCCTGGTCTTCATCCTGGCCACGCTGTATTTCCCGCAAGGGGTGCTGGGCGCCCTGCAGGCCCGCTGGAGCCGCAAGCGTCCGGCGGCCCCGGCCCCCGCCAGTCCATCCGCGCCCGGCGTGCCGCTGGCCCCGCGCGAAGGGAGCCCATCATGAGCGACATCGCCCTGCAATGCGAACAGGTCAGCGTCACCTTCGGCGCGCTGCGCGCCATCGAGGATTTCAGCTACGCCTTCGAAACCGGCCGCGTCTACGGCCTGATCGGCCCCAACGGCGCGGGCAAGACCACCTTGCTCAATGTGCTGTCCGGCAATCTGCCGGGACACGGCGGGCGCATCCGGTGCCACGGCGCGGACATCTCGCGCCTGCGCGCCTACGAACGCGCTCGGCACGGCATCGGCCGCAGCTTCCAGATCACCAAGATCTTCCCCGAGATGACGGTGCTGGAGAACCTGCGCATCGCCGCGCAGATCAGCCACTCCCACTTGCTGCCGTTCTGGCTGGCGCCGCGCTATGACCGCCGGTTGGCCGCCACCATCGATGCCATGCTGGAGCTGACCGACCTGGCGGCCTGGCGCGACACCGTGGCCGGCACCTTGTCGTACGGCTTGCAGCGCGCGCTGGAGCTGGGCCTGACCCTGCTGCCGGACCCGCGCATCCTGCTGCTGGACGAACCGCTGGCCGGCGTCGGCCACCACGAGATCGCCGCCGCCACCCGCCTGATCCGCCATGCCGCCGCCGGCCGCACGGTGCTGCTCATCGAACACAATATGGACGTGATCATGACTCTGTCGGAACACATCGTGGTGCTGTCCAACGGCCGCAAGGTGGCCGAGGGGCCGCCCGACGCCATCCGCGACGACGCCACCGTGCGCGCCGTCTACCTGGGCGAGGAGGTGGCGGCATGATCGAACTGCAACATGCCAGCGTGCACTACGGCCAGGCGCTGGCGCTCAAGAACATCGGCTTGCGCGCGGCCCAGGACGAGATCGTCGCCATCGTGGGGCGCAACGGCGCCGGCAAGTCCACCGTGCTCAAGACGCTGATCGGACTGCTGCCGCTGTCCGCCGGCAACCGCCTGATCGCCGGCCAGGACGCGACGCGCCGCGCCGTCGAACAGATCAGCCGCGACGGCATCGCGCTGGTGCCCGACACGCGCCGCATCTTCCCCAACCTGACGGTGCGGGAGAACCTGCGCATGGGCGCGCTGGCGCACCAGCCTGGCTACTGGACGCAGGACCGGGTGCTGCAGGTCTTCCCGCGGCTGGGCGAACGCATCGGCTTTCATGGCGACCAGTTGTCCGGCGGCGAACAGCAGATGCTGTCGATCGCGCGCGCCCTGCTGGGCAATCCGCGCGTCCTGCTGCTGGACGAGCCGACCGAGGGGCTGGCGCCGCGCATCGTCAACGAACTGATCGACGTGTTCGCCGAAGTCCACCGCCAGGGCACCGGCATCGTGCTGGTCGAGCAGAACCTGAAGGTTCCCGCCCGCCTGGCGCACCGCCAGTACGTGCTGGACCACGGCGAAATCACCTGGAGCGGATCGGCCGCGAACGTCGAGGCCGACCGCCACCTCATTGAATCCATCCTCACCACGGGCATCCAAGCATGAGCAACGACACCACCTACATCGCGGGCGTGGGCATCACCCGCTTCGACAAGCAGCCCGCCAAAAGCGTCAAGGACCTGGTGCGCGACGCGGTCGCGCAGGCGCTGGCCGACGCGGGCTGCGACGCCGCCGATCTGCAGGCGGCCTATTTCGCCACCGCCGGCCAGGGTTCCATCGAAGGCCAATACATGGTGGCCGGCCAGGTTGCGCTGAAAGCCATGGGCATCGCCGGCATACCTGTCACCAACGTGGAGAACGCCTGCGCCAGCTCCAGCACCGCACTGAACGCGGCGCATCTCTACGTGGCATCAGGCGCGGGCGACATCTGCCTGGCCGTGGGCGTGGACAAGCTATTTTCCGAAGACAAGGCCAAGAGCTTCGCCGTATTCGACGGCGCCTGGGACGTGCATGACGCCCCGGCGCAAATGGCACGCCTGATGGCGCTGGCGCCCGACGTGACGCCTCCGCCCGGCTTCGAAGAGCCGGGCAAGCGCAGCGTGTTCATGGACATCTACGCCAGCCTGGCGCGGCTGCACATGAAGACGTTCGGCACCACCCAGCGCCAGCTCGCCGCCGTGGCCGCCAAGAACCACATGCATTCCACCTGCAATCCGCTGGCCCAGTTCCAGTACCCCATGACGATAGACGAGGCCCTGGCCGCCCGCCCCGTGTCCTGGCCTCTGACCTTGCCCATGTGCGCGCCCATCAGCGACGGCGCGGCTGCCGCCATCGTCTGCAACGCCCGGGGTCTCAAGCGCCTGCAACGCGCCCGCGCCGTGCGCCTCTACGCCAGCGTGCTGCGCACCGCCACGGACCGCCCGGCCGACCGCTACGACCAACACCTGTGCCACCTGGCCGCGCTGGAAGCCTACGAGCGCGCTGGCGTCGGCCCGCAGGACATGTCGCTGGCGGAGGTCCACGACGCCACCGCGTTCGCCGAGATCCAGCAGACCGAGGCGCTGGGCTTCTGCGCCTTCGGCGAAGGCGGACCGATGGCCGAATCCGGCGCCACCAGCCTGGGCGGCCGCATCCCCATCAACGTGTCCGGCGGCCTGTTGTCGCGCGGCCACCCCATAGGCGCGACCGGCCTGGCGCAAGTCCATGAAATGGTGATCCAGCTGCGCGGCGAAGCCGGCGCCCGCCAGGTCGAAGGCGCGCGCTTCGCCATCGCCGAGAATGGCGGCGGCTTCAACGGCGTGGAAGAGGCGGTGACCTGCATCACCCTGCTCGGCCGCTGACACCACGTCCTCCATCAACCTAGAGACCGCCATGCATCTCAGCTCTCTCTTTCACCGCAGCGCCGCCACTTACGCCAATCAACCCGCCCTGGCCGCAGGCGTCCGCGACCCGCTTACCTACGCCCAGCTCCAGGCCCGGGTGCAAGCGCTGGCCGGCTGGCTGCGCGGCCCCATGGGCTTGCAGGCCGGCGAGCGCGTCATGCTGGCGCTGCCCAACCACCCGGGCTACATCGAATCGATGCTGGCCATCTGGCATGCGGGCCTGTGCGCCGTGCCCGTCAACGCCAAGCTGCATGCCAACGAACTCGACTACATGCTGCGCGACAGCGGCGCCCGCCTCTGCCTGTCGCGCGGCGCGGTGCGCGACGCGCTGGCGTCCGTCGTGCGCGAACTGGATGGCGTGCAGCTCGTGGACGTGGATTCCGCCCGCTACGCCAGCGCCGCCGTCGGCCCGGCGCTGCCGCTGGAACGGCGCCCGCCGCAGGACCTCGCCTGGCTGTTCTACACCAGCGGCACCACGGGCAAGCCCAAGGGCGTCATGCTCAGCCACGCCAACATGGTGGGCATGTGCCTGAATTTCTACGCCGACGTGCAGTCGGTGCAGCCCGGCGACGCCATCGTCCATGTGGCGCCGCTGTCGCACGGCGCCGGCCTCTACAGCATTCCTTACTGGCTGCATGGCGCCTTGCAGATCATCCCCGACAGCGGCGGCCTGGACGAAGACGAACTGTCCGCCCTGCTGACGCACCATCGCAATGTCAGCCTGTTCGCCTCGCCCACCATCGTGCAGCGCATGGTGCGCCACGCCCGCCAGACCCATGGGCCGCAACCGGGCTTGCGCACCCTGATCGTGGGCGGTGCACCGTTCTATATCGAAGACATCAAGGACGCGGTCGCCTGCTACGGCCCGCGCGTGGCGCAGATCTACGGACAAGGCGAAAGTCCGATGTCGATCTCCGCGCTATCCGCAGCCCAGATCGCCGACGCCGTGGCCAACAACGACGACGCGCTGCTGGGATCGGTGGGCTACGTCCAGTCTTCCATGGACGTCGAAATCCGCGAGGCCAACGGGCGGCCAGCCGCCCCCGGCGAATTGGGCGAAGTCGTCGTCAGCGGCCCGACGGTGATGCACGGCTACTGGAACAATCCGCGCGCCAGCGCCGACACCCTGGCCGGCGGCTGGCTCCATACGGGGGATATCGGCATCCTCGACCAGCGCGGCCTGCTGCACCTGAAGGACCGTTCCAAGGACGTCATCATCAGCGGCGGCACCAATATCTATCCGCGCGAAGTGGAAGAGGCGCTGATGCGCCACCACGCCGTGCAGGAAGTCTCGGTGGTGGGCAGCCCCGATCCCGAATGGGGCGAGTCGGTGCTGGCCTTCGTGGTGCTCAAGCCGGGCGCCCGGGCCACGGACCAGGACCTGGACCGCCTGTGCCTGGAATCCATCGCGCGCTTCAAGCGTCCCAAGCGCTACGTCTTTCTGGATGAGCTGCCGAAAAACAGCACCGGCAAAGTGTTAAAACGCGAACTCCAACAACGCGCGCTTCCGACTCCATGACCCAGTCCTCTCCCCTCTTTGGCCGCCCGGCTGTCAGCCAGACCGAAAAGGCCTATGGCGCCCTGGAGGAAATGATCGTCACTGGCGAATTGCCGCCCGGCAGCCAGTGGTCGGAAACCACCCTGAGCGAGCGCGTCGGCATCGGCCGCTCGCCGGTGCGCGACGCCCTGCAGAAACTGGCGTTCCAGCGCCTGGTGGAAATCGCGCCGCGCCAGGGCATCTTCATCTCCGAGATCGACTACCAGGGACAGCTGAAGATCATCCAGGCGCGGCGCGAGATCGAACGGCTGATCGTGGCGCAGGCGGCGCAATGGGCCGACGACGGCGAGCGCGCCGAACTGGCGCGCCTGGCCCGCGAACTGGAAGACCTGAAGGCCGTCAACGACATGCGCATGTACATGCGCCTGCATTTCACGCTGACCAGCCAGATCGGCGCCGCCTCGCGCAACAGCTACGCGGCCGAGTTCCACGCCATGCTGCAGACGCTGGCGCGGCGCTTCCTGTACTTCCACCAGAAGCGCCATCCGGACCTGGTGCAGATCTGCGAGCTGCACATCCAGCAGATCAACGCCATCGTCGAAGGCTCGGTGGAACGCGCCATCGCCACGGCGGAGGCGCGCAACGACTACGCCGAAAACCTGGCGCGCAATATCCTGATGGAGCTGATCGTCACGTCGGCGGTCACCATCAGCTCCCCGCCGCGCGGCAGGAGCGGCGCGGACTGAAGCGCGGGCGCGGCCTCAGCGCCCTGAGTCCGCCAGGTTCTGCCAGGCGCCGGTGCTGCGCCCCTCTTCGGCCAGAAACTCCACCAGCGTCGGCAAGGCCGCATCCATGGGCCGGTTGGCCTGCATCCGCATCACGTAGCCCCAGGAGCCCGGCATGCGCAGGTGCGGCACCAGGGGCACCAGCCGGCCGCTGGCGAGTTCCTCGTCGATCAGCGGCGCGCGCCCCAGGGCGATACCGACCCCGGCGGCCGCGGCCGCCGCGACCGTGCTCAGGCCGCTCAGCACCATGGGCTCCTGCCAGCCGGATTCGGCCAGGCCCAGGCGCGGGCTCCAGGTGCGCCAGTCGGTCTCGGGGCTGTCCACGTGCTTTTCCTCCAGCCAGCGATGGCGCAGGAACACGGCGGGATCGCCGCGATCGGCCGGATCGACCAGCGACGGGCTGCAAACTGGCACCACCGTTTCGGTCATGAGCGGGATGTCGCCGGGTTCCGCGATATGCGGCCCCATGGCGCGCACGTGCAGGAACGCCAGGTCGATATCCTGGCTTTTCCAGGCCGGGTCCTGGCTGGCGTGCAGGTACACCTGGATGTCGATGCCGGGATGCAGCTCGATAAAGCGCCCGATGCGCGGGGCCAGCCACATGGCGGCCAGCGAGGGATTGGCGGAAACATTCAGGGTATCGCGCCGTTTGCCGCGGGCCGAGGCCCGCACGTTGCGGCAGGCGGTCTCCAGCAGGGTCAAGGCCTGTTGCACCGACGCCAGCAGGTCCGCGCCCGCCGCCGTGGTTTCGGCGCGGCGCACCGTGCCGCCGCGGCGCAGCAGAGCCACCCCCAAGTCCGCTTCCAGCGCCCGCAACTGATGGCTGACGGCGCTCTTGGTGACGTGGAGTTCGGCGGCGGCGCGGCTCAGGCTGCCCAGGCGGGCAACGGCCTCGAAGGCGCGCAGAGCAGCCAGGGGCGGTGTGTGGTTGGGTAGATCGGCCATGGGTCAAGTCTAGCTCAACCCTAGATTGAAAAACTATCGCTTTCGCCGGGGCGCGCGATCAGTGACCATGCCAGCACTGAAAGGAGTTTGCTATGTATTTCGATTCGCGCCTATGGCAGTTGACGGCGGGCCTGCGCGCCGGCATGGCGGGCGGCATTTTCCTGGGCCTGCTGGCCCTGGCCGCCGGCATCGCCCGCTACGTGTTCCTGGGCCAGCTGCTGGCTCGCGTGTTCGACGGCGCACCGTCTCAGGACTGGCTCGCGCCCGCGCTGTGCGCCGCCGCCATGGTGCTGCTGCGCGCCTTCCTGGACCACTGGCGCACCGTGCAGGCCAACCGCTGCGCCGCCACCGTGCAGCACGCGCTGCGCGCCCGGCTCTATGACCGCATCGTGACCCTGGGCCCGGCCTGGTTCGCCAACCAGCGCACGGGCGGCGTGATGCTGACCGTGGTGGACGGGGTCGAGCAGTTGCAGGCTTTCTTCGGCCAGTACCTGCCGCAAGTCGCGATTGCCGCCGCCGCCCCCTTCGCCATCTTCGCCGTGATCGCCTTCTGGGACGTGCCCACCGCGCTGGTGTTCCTGGCGGCCGCGCTGTTCGCGCTGTTCGGACCCATGGCGGTGCACATGCTGGACCGCCGCGCCAGCCTGGCGCGCACCAAGTCGCTGAACGATTTCGGCGAGGACTTCCTGGACGCGGTGCAAGGCCTGCCCACCCTGAAGTCCTATGGCCAGGGCAAGGCCTGGGGCCAGCGGCTGGCCGCCCGCGCCCGCAGCCTGTCGGACAATACCTTCTGGGTGCTGTCGGTCAGCCTCTTGACGCGCGGCATCAGCGACCTGGGCGTGGCCCTGGGCGCGGCGCTGGCGCTGACGCTGGGCGCCTGGCGCGTGGCCCACGGCGACATGAGCGTGGAAGCCCTGCTGATCGTGCTAATGGCCGGCACCGAGATCTTCCGCCCGCTGCGCGACCTGCGTTCGGTGCTGCACCGGGGCATGCTGGGCCAGTCGGCCGCCGCCAGCATCCATGCGCTGACCGACGCACAGCCGCTGACGCCTGCGCCCGCCGCCGGCGGCAAAGCCCCGGGCCGGCTCGCGCCCACCATCGAATTCGACAATGTCGCCTTCTCCTACACGCCCGAGCGCCGCGCCCACCAGGGCTTGAGCTTCCGTATCGCGGCGGGCGAACGCGTCGGCGTGGTCGGCCCCAGCGGCGCCGGCAAGTCCACCATCGTGCGCCTGCTGCTGCGCGAATGCGTGCCCCAGTCCGGCCGCATCCGCATCGGCGGCCATGACGTGAACGAACTGGACACGCAGGCGCTGCTGTCTCACATCGCGCTGGTCAGCCAGGACATCACGCTGTTCCACGGCACCATCGACGACAACCTGCGGCTGGGACGCCCCGACGCCACCCACGAACAGGTGCGCGCCGCTGCCCGCGCCGCGAATATCGACGACTTCATCATGGCGCTGCCCGAGGGCTACGCCACCCGCATCGGCGAGCGCGGCCTGCAGCTGTCCGGCGGCCAGCGCCAGCGCGTGGCCATCGCCCGCGCCCTGCTGCGCGACGCGCCCATCCTGATCCTGGACGAGGCGCTGTCTTCGGTGGATACCGAGAACGAGGCGCTGATCCAGCAGGCGCTGGATCGCCTGATGGCCGGCCGCACAACCTTGATCCTGGCGCACCGCCTGGCCAGCGTCATCGGCGCCGACCGCTGCCTGGTGCTGGACCAGGGCCGGGTCGCGGAGGAAGGGCCGCATGCGGAACTGATGCGGCAAGGCGGCCTGTACTACCGCCTGATGCACGAACAGGCGGCCGCGCACCGCAATCCGTCGGCGGGATCCGCCGCCCCAGCCACCGCCGCCCCCGCGCAGGCCACGGACCGCGACGCCTCCGGCCAGGAATCCGGCGGACAAGGCCCTGCCCTGCGCTCGCTGGACGCGGACGCGGTCCAGGTCGGCTGGCGCGCCACCCTCGGCACCTTGCTTGCGGTGGTGCGGCCGTGGCGCGGCACGCTGACCGCCACGATCCTGTTGGGCGTGGCGCGCGTCGCGGCCTACATCGGCGTGGGCGTGTTCAGCGCGCTGATCGTCGCCGCCATCCGCGACGGCCGCGACTACTCGGCCCTGATCGTCGGCCTGCTCATCGCCGCGCCCCTGGCCGCGCTGTTCCACTGGCTGGAATCCTGGCTGGCGCACGCTATGGCCTACCAACTGCTGGCCGACATGCGGGTCAAGCTCTACGACAAGCTGGAGCGCCTGGCCCCGGCCTACCTGTTGCAGCGCCGCTCCGGCGACCTGGTGGCGCTGGCCACCCAGGACGTGGAAATGGTGGAGTACTTCTACGCCCACACCATCGCCCCGGCCATCGTCTCGGTGCTGGTGCCGCTGTCGGTGCTGGGTTTCCTGGGCGTCTACAGC